>Ga0207702_10000628_pt1 | contig 38798 bp, 59 predicted proteins | sample KBSCornC62_FD_184302 | JGI IMG/M metagenome (GOLD analysis project Ga0207702, IMG submission 184302) | Corn rhizosphere microbial communities from Kellogg Biological Station, Michigan, USA - KBS Corn C6-2 (SPAdes) (version 2) | ecosystem: Host-associated > Plants > Roots > Rhizosphere > Soil ... | reverse complement strand
AGTCGGCGGCCTATTTCTCCAACCCTTTCACCGCCAACGTCACCGCGTTTTACATCACCACCACGGTCGCGGCCCGATTGCAGGGCAAGATCCTGACCACATAAATAAACATGGCCTGGTACAACTCATCCTGGCCCTACCGCCAGGCGATCACGGTCAGCAATGCCGCGAACGCTATCAGTGCGCTCGCGTATCACCAGACGAGCGTTACCCTCACCGGGGCGGCCTATACCAGCTTCGCCGCGCACGCCAAGGCGGACGGCTCGGACATCCGCGTGACGGATGCCGACGGCACGACGCCGCTCTCGTTCGCGCTCGAGGGGATCGACGCGGCAAACAGCAAGGTCTATCTCGTGGTCAAGGTGCCCCGCGTGGCGGCGGCGGCAACCTCCACGTTCTACATCTACTACGGCAACGCGGCGGCAACCTCCACGTCGAGCTATGCCGGCACGATCGGGCCCAATGTCGCCCTCGTCGGGCCGACCGATGTATACACCCAATCGGACACCCCCAACTTCAACGCCAACTCGCTGCTGATCCTCTTGCAGAATCAGGGGGGGGTCAACGGCGGCGGTGCCGCCCTCAATGGCCGCATCCTCTGCTTCTTGCTCGCGGGGGCGAATTCGAACAGCGACCGCACCAATGGCTCCATCGTGACGATGATGAGCAGCGATGGCGGGGTCACCTGGGGCAGCAAGGCCACGATCCTGGCCAAGGATGCCACCAGGATGGCCGAGCCGAGGGCGGCCATCGAGAAGCCAGACGGGACGATCCTGCTCATCTACTCGGCCGATACTCCCGCGGTCTCGAACGTCGGCAAGGCCAAGATGGCGTGCGCGAAGCTCGTGGGCGGGCCGGTCTCCGGGACGTGGAGCAATCTCGCCCTGGCGCCGGGCTCGCTCCTGTCCGTGCCCTATACGTATGGCACGGACATCGGCACCTGCTACCACAAGATTTTCGCCGATCCCAGCGGCAACCTGTACACGCCCGTCTACGCCAGGGTCGGCGCCGATGTGGGCTGGCACAACTGGCTCCTGACCTGCGCGGCGGCCTCCGACCCGACGGTGGGCACCAACTGGACGGTCAAGGGCACGATCGCGTTCGACAACGTGCTGGGCTGCACGGAGACCGACATTGCCGTGCTGGGCGGCGGGTCGTTGGTCGCGGTGATGCGCAACGACGTCTTCGGATCGAGTCCCGGCCTGCGCACCTGCTCCTCGACGAATTGGGGCGCGACGTGGACGGCTCCCGTACTGCTGGGCGAGCCGAACACCGTCACCAATTCCTCGTGCAGCCCCGACATCCTCAGGCTCGCGAACGGCAATTATCTCCTCACCTGGGGCATCCGCTACGGCACCGACTGGGGCTGCGGCGCGCTGATCTCGACGGACAACTGCGCGACCTGGCTCGACCGGGCACCCGCGTTGTTCCTGTGCAACGCGGGCCAGACGACGGGCGACGGCTGCTACCCCGCGTGCGTCCAGAATGCGGACGGCTCCATCGTCTGCGTCTACTACCGCGAGGTCGGCGGCAACGTGGCGACGTGCAACCTGGTGCGCACGATCTGCACCGAGGACTGGGTCGTGAACAGCCCCAACGTGTACGAGGGGTGCGAAAGCCTGGCGGGGTTCGCGCCGATCGGGGCCAACGCCACGCTCTCCACGGCCCACGTGCACGGCGGCGCCAATGCCATCAAGGTCGACAACTCGGCGGGCACGGGCGGGATCGGTGATTATGCACTGAAGAATATGTGGTCGCCCAACCCCGCGCTGCAAGGGCCGAAGGTCTCGCTTTCCTACTGGTCTTACGAGACGGCGAACTTCAACGGCCGCACGGCCCAGATCAAGGACTCGACCGGCGTCTTCAACGCGGCGACGGGCAATCGAATTTCCACGTATGTCCTGGCGACGAATCACCTCAACTGGTACGACGGCTCGGCCCAGCATGACACGGGCGCGATCGTGCCCCCGAATGCGTGGAACAAGATCAGCGTTCGCGCCGCCACGCTGGCGGCATCCGTGACGGGCGAGCTCAGGGTCAACGGGGTCAGCGCCACGACGGGCCTGGGGCAATCGGGCTCGGGCGGCAACCCGCAGATCGTGGCCTTCGTCGGCGGTTCGGTGGGCTCGACCAATAACACGATCTTCTGGGTCGACGACATCTACACCCATCAGTACACGGCCAACATCCCGGTCACCACCGCGGGCGCGGAGCAGGTCTTCACGGGCGGATTCGCCCTCGTCGGCGGCGGCCTGGTCGGCGGCAGTCTCATCAATGAGGTACTCGTCCTATGAGCGGTTACTATGGGGACTTTGCGGCCTCCAGGACTGTCCGCTGCCGGTTCAACACCGTCAATTCCTCGGGCGTGCCGACCTCGCTCTCGGCCGGCGCGGTCATCGTGACCAGGGACGGGACGGACGTTACCCCCTCGGGCGGCGTGACGCTGACCGCCGACGTCGGCTCCGTCGTCGGCCGGAACCACGTCATCATCGACATGAGCGTGGACCCCGCGACATTCACCGCCGGCTCCGAGTACTCGCTGCGGCTCTCGGGCACGGCCAACGTGGGCGGGACGTCCGTGGTCGGCATCGTGGTCGGCGAGTGGTCCGTCGCCAATCGATCGGCCCTCACGACGCTGGGAGCCACGGCGCCGGCCGGCTGGATCAATGCGGCCTCGATCGCCGCGGCGGCCTTGAACGCCAAGGGCGACTGGCTCGCCACGCTGGGAGCCACGGCGCCGGTCGGATGGATCAATGCGGCCTCGATCGCCGCGGCGGCCTTGAACGCCAAGGGCGACTGGCTGCCGGCAAGCGGCTATGCCGCGCCGCCGACGGCGGCGGCCATCACGACGGCCATCCTGACCACGCAGATGACCGAGAGTTACAACGTCGATGGGGTGGCTCCGACCCTGGCCCAGGGCATCTACGTCTGCATGCAGCGGCTCCTTGATTTCGCCATCAGCGGCAACACGATCACGATTTTCAAGCTCGACGGCACGACGCCGGCACTCCAACTGACCACGGGCCAGGCCCACACATCCGATAGTGCCAGCCGTACCGCATGACCTCCAGCCTCGTCACGCTCGGCTTTTCCGGCGACGGGTCCGGGATCACCACCCTGGGGCTCAGCGGCGGCGCGGCGGCGATCCCGGCCGGCGCCGGCTCGCTCGTCACGCTGGGCTTTTCCGGCGACGGGCAGACGATCGCAACCCTGGGCTTCGGCGTGGCCGCGGCGGTCGTCATCCCGCCGCCCATCCAGGGCCAGCTCCGCCAGGCCGTCTATGCACGGCTGGCCGGATCGCATGCGATCAGCCTCCTGGTCGGGTCGCGGATCCACTTCGGGGCCCTGCCGCAGACCGTGAACCTCAAGGACGGCCCCGCGCTCACTTACGCGGTCATCACGCGGCCCTACGGCCATGTCCTCACCGGATCGGACGGCACCAGCCAGGCCCGCGTCCAGGTCACCGCGCATGGGTATTCGCAGGCGGCGGTCGACCTGATCACGCAGGCCGTCCGCGATTGCTTCGACGGCTACGCGGGCACGATCGAAGGCGTACCGATCACCGCGTGCATCCTCGACAACGAGATCGACCTGCCCTCGCCACCGATCGCCGGCAGCGATCAGTGGTCGTATTCCATCGCCAGCGACTACCAGGTCAACCACCGCGTATCACTCCCCGCGAATCTCAATTAGGAGTCCCATCTCATGGCCGCTACGCAACCGGCAGCGGGGACAACCCTCGCCTGTGATTTCACGACCCCGACGACCTATGTCGTGATCGGCCTCATCACCAGCATCTCGGGCCCCGAGGCCGAGGTCGGCTCGGTCGAGACCACGGTCCTGGCCAGCACCCGCAAGACCTACCGCTACACGATCGTGGACCCCGGCGAGCTGTCCTTCGAGATCGACTTCGACCCGACCGATAGCGCCGTCCACGCCAAGCTCGCGGCCCTGCAAGACGTCCCGGCGATGCACTCGTGGCAGATCAGCTACCCGTGCTCGGGCACGCCCAAGAAGGCCACGGTCGACGGCTTCTTGACCAAGTTCGCGCCGGATGCCGGCGGCGTGCAAGAGAACCTCACCGCGGCGGTCACCGTCAAGCTGACCGGCCCCATCGTCTGGAGTTGACCCCGTGCTCACTCGCATCTCGTTCCTCGCCCCGCAGCCCTTGGAGCGGCGCCCCGTCACGGTACCCGGCCTCGGCTCTTGCTTCGTCCGCGCCATGTCGGCCGGCGAGCGGGATGAATTCGAGGTCGCCCACGCCAAGGGCAAGTCGCGCGACTTCCGGGCCCGCCTGGTCGCCTGCACGGTCTGCGATGAAGACGGCGAGCTGGTCTTCCAGCCTGCCGACATCCCGGCCCTGTCGGCATTGCCCGCCGCCACGCTGCAGCAACTGGTCGTCGCCGCCACCGAGGTCAACCGACTGACCGAGGGCGACGTCAAGGACCTGGAGGACGCGGCAAAAAACTCACCTTGCGACCGCAACGGCAATTCCTCTTCCGCCTCGCCCTTGCCCTTGGCCGCACGGTCGCCGAGCTAGAAGCCTCGCTTTCCGACCGCGAGCTCGAGGAATGGCTCGCGTTCAACCGCCACGTCTGCCCGCTGCCCGACCCGTGGTCGATCGGGGCGGGGCTCTGGGCGGTGCTCGCCAATGCGTTTGGCAAGCGGCGCTACAAGCCCGAGGACTTCATCCCGGTGGCGCGGTCGCGGCGCAGGCCAGCCGGCGAACAGCTCACGGCCGAGGAATCGGTCGCGTGGCTACAGGGGGTGCTCGGTGGCGGGATCGATTGTGGTGACGGGGGTGAAGGAGATCGACTCGAGGATGAAGACCCTGGAAAGGAAGGTCCAGCGGAAGATCCTCGTTCAGAACATGCGCAAGGGGATGAAGCTGGTCCTGGAAGATGCGCTTTTGCGGGTGCCGGTCCTGTCGGGCCTGCTCAAGAAAAACATCAAGCTCCGGGCGATGAAGCGGAAGAGGAACCGCGTCGGGCTGCTGGTGCAGATCCAGCCTGATCCGGGGTTCGTCAAGGGCGAATACTGGTACCCCGCGGCGGTCGAGTACGGGCATGGTACGGTACCACCCCATCCGTTCATGCGACCGGCCTATGACCTGAACAAGGAGCACTCGCGCGACCTCGCCATGCGCGGCATGCTGATCAGCCTCGAGCGAGAAGTCAAAACATAATGGCATTAGTGGGTACGATCAACGACGGGCAGTCCGATCGGGAGGCTTGAATAGTCATGCTGTTGATTTCGATTAACATTCGTGTAAGGACATATCAATCTTAGTCGGTACGATCGCAATTGCCATGACGGCCACGACGGAGCGCTTGCAGAAGGGCCTGAACGATGCGCGCAGTTCGCTCGCCGGGTTCGGCAAGTCGGTCATGTCCATCAAGGGCCTGATCGCCGGCAGCTTCGCGGGCGCGGGGATCGCGGCCCTGGGGCACTTCGCCGGGCTTGCAGACGATCTTTCGGACAATGTAGAGCGCCTCGGCACGATGTTTTCCGATAGCGCATCCATTGTGGTTGCGCAAGCGGAACGCATGAATAAAGCCTTTGGTACGAGCGAAATTTCCTTCACCGCGATGGCGGTGAAGATGGGCGGCCTCTTCAAATCTCTCGGCGTGGCGGAAGGTCCAGCGGCTGAGATGGCCTCGCAACTTGGCGTGATGGGGCAGGCCCTGGCTAATTTCAAAGGGATTAGCTTCGAGCAGGCCATGGGCAAGCTACAGGCCGGCATGGCGGGCAAGGGGAAGGGGCTGAAGGAATTCGGGATCACCGTTTCGGCGACGATGAGCGCGCAGGAGCGGTTCAACGCGATCATGCAGGGCGGGGCCGGCATCCTGGGCACGATGGACCAGCGCGCGATGGACGCGGGGGCTTCCTGGGCCTCGTTCCGCGGGCGCGTCGAGGAGCTGGAGATTTCCCTCGGCAAGAACCTCCCCGAGCTGGTCGAGCCATTTTTCGCCGAGCTCAATGTGCTGGTGGTCGCGGCGGGCGATGCGTTCAAGGGCCTCAAGCAAACGACCCTCGACTGGGGCGAAGGCAGCCTGGAAGCCGCGAAGTCATCGGCCGAGGGCATGGGCTGGGTTCAGAAGGCGGTCGGCGGCGTGGCCGATGCCTGGCAATTCATGGCCGGGGTCTTCCACACCTGGCAAGCAAACTTCACCGGCTCGATTGCGGCGATCGTCGATGCGCTGATCGACCTCGATAAATGGCTGGAGAAGAACCTGCCTGAATTGCTCGGCGGCGGCAAGAAAGGGGAGAACCGCGACTTCCTGGAGGGCTTCTCCGCCAGCTTGCACGAGTCAGCCGACAAGCAATTCGAAGACCTGCAAAAGGAATGGGCCAAGCCCTGGTCTTCCGAAGGCATCGACGCCGCTTTCGCCGCCTCGAAAAAGAAGATCGAGGAGGCTCGCAAGGAAGTCACCAAGGGCGCTCTCGCAGCCGCCACGCCAGCCGCGAAAGCGACGGCTGGTTCCACGCTCGCCAAATCAGCCGGCGAGGCCCTCACGATCGGCAGTTCCGGTGCCGCCAGTGCCCTGATCCGCAGCAAGTACGACATCGGCGACGAAGGGCACAACAAGAAAATGGCCAAGAACTCTGATGAGCAGGTCAAACTGCTGGGCGGTATCAAGGCGGCGCTGGAAGCCGGCGATGACGAGCCCGAGATCATGGACGACATCTAGGCGTGCAAATCAAATCCATTACCGACGTGCGCGGCAACCGCTCCGTCTCCTGGTCGGGCCAGGGCGGGCGGACCTACTCGCAGCAGGTCCGGGTGATCACGGATGACCCGACGATGGGCATGCGTGCCGTGGCCAAGGCGCTCAGCTTCCGGGTCGGCGATAGTTATATCCACCCCCTGACCACCACGCCCACGGAATGGGATTACGGTTCCTACTTGCAGGGTTTCGATCTCAAAGAAGAGGGCGACGACGGCAAGCAATGGCTCTGCACGCTCAACTACGGACAGTTCAACTGGGCCGAACAGGGCGGGGCCACGACCGAAGCGGCCAGTGACGGCCAGACCAGCCCGTTCAGCGTGCCGCCCAAGGTCTCCTTCGGGTCGGCCAGGTACGAGCGGGAATGCCATCTTGACAACAAGGGCAAAGCCATCGTCAACACGGTCGGCGATCCCTACGACCCGCCGCTCAAACGTGACGACTCGCGCGGCACGCTCACGATCGTGCGCAACGAGCCGACCTTCAATTCGCAGTATGTGCAGACGTTCAAGGACACCTGCAACCAGGACGTGTTCCTCGCCATCTATGCACCGAACACGGTCAAGTGTGCCGATGTCGTCGCCGAGCGGGAGTATCACGCCGATTACGGCTATTACTGGGTCGTCACCTATCAGTTCGAGATCCGCGAATTCGTGACCGATGCCAGCAACAATGTGATCTATGCCGGCTGGACGGAGATGATACCCAATTCGGGATTGCATGAATTGAAAACGCCGTTCGACCCCACACAGGGCAAAAAACCCATCATCCTGGGCGGAGCACCGGCGACGAAACCAGTCCTGATCAACCAGAACGGCGTCTATGCTCCCGGGGCCGATCCTTACTACCTGAAATTCCAGCTCTATCCGCTTCAAGACTTCAGCAAGTTCAACTTCGCTGACGACCTGCTCACGGTATCAAGCGTGCCGGGCGGAGGCGGATCATAGCCGGTGCCCGACTCCAAGCCCAAAGGTCCGGTCTATCTCAGCAAGCCTCTGGCGCGCCGCTTCGGCCGGGCGGTCAAGCGGGTGGAGGCGATGTACGGCCGCCCGCCCGACCAGCGCTCAAGCTCGCCGGTTAATCCCTTCCTGCCCATCCAGCCGGCCCAGGTCACGACGGCCATTCCCACGGGCACGCTCACCGCTCCCTCGAGCTCAGGGCGCGTGACCATCTACCGCGACGACGACCAGGGCGGCCTGGTCGCGGCCGAGACCGGGCAAGAATGTCGGAACGTCCATACCCTGACCGCGAGTATCGCCACGGGGAAGACGGTGCAAGTTTTCTGGAGAGCGGGGGTATGGTGGGTATGCAGCGCCGACTGTTAGTTGCAAATAATAAACAACAGTGGATTCAGAGAGGATGACATGCTAAATTGGACGGGTCGCCGGGTGCTTGTAACGCCCGGCAACCCTGACCCTTACCTGTCTTCTGGAGAGACGTGGCAATGGCTCCTCACAAGCATATCCTGGGAAGCGGCGTTTACGCGATTCGATGCCAGCCTACAGGAAAATTCTACGTAGGAAGCTCCGCCTGGCTTTCTAGCCGTTGGCGATCTCATCAGCTTTCTCTTGAGCGAGGAAAGCACCATTCGGCCCGGCTTCAAAATGCCTGGAACAAGTACGGTCCCGATGCATTCGTCTTCGGGGTTCTCGAATATGTCGAGCCTTCACGATTGATCGAGGTCGAACAGCACTGGATCGATCGGTTGAACACTGTAAATGATCGGCACGGTTTCAACATTTGTGCAAAGGCTGGATCGAGGATTGGCCATGTCATGCCAGCCCATGTCAAGGCAGCCGTCGCGGAAGCAAACCGAAAGCGAGTCTTCACGCCGGAAATGAGGGCGAGAATGGCAGCGGCGAGTAGGGGCAATAAATATGGTGCTGGACACGTCCAGTCGCCAGAACATATCGCCAAGGTTGCCGCAGCCAACAGGGGGCGTAAAGTGACGGCTGAGGTGAAAGCCAGGATCTCGGCAACCCACATGGGAATGAAACCCACGGCCGAGACGCGGGCCAAACTTAGGTCTCGCAGGCATTCAGAGGAAACCTTGGCCAAGCTTCGCGGGAGAACGTTTTCACCGGAACATTGCGCCAACATCTCAGCGGCGAAACAAAACATATCTCCTGAAACACGAGCCAAGATGTCAGCCGCACAGCGGGGCAAGAAACTCTCGGCGGAAAGGCGAGCAAAGATGGCGGCAGCCGGCATCGGCAAAAAGCATTCGGCCGAAACCCGAGCGAAGATGTCGGCAGCGGCGATGGGCAACAAACGGGCTCTCGGGCATGTCCAGACCGCCGAGCATCGCGCCAAACTCGATGCCGCGCGTGAAGCTCGACGCCGCGAGATTGCTTCCGATTGTTAGACCATGCCCGGAGGTATCCAGCTCAATCCGAGTGCCGCGGGGTCGGGCGACTGTTGCTGCGGCGGCGGCACCTGCACGATACATCTGCTGGGCTGCGACGGCTCGACCAATCTCGCCGGGGCTACGGTGACCATCAAGGACTCGGGCGGCACCACGCTCGATACCGGCACCACGGATAGCAGCGGCAACTTCGCCTCGACGGCCGGCTGCGGCAGCAACCGCACGGTGAGGGTCGCGGCGACCGGATATACCACCACCGATTTCACGGGCCAGACGCTCTCGTCCACCCCGCTCAACGTGAACATGGCGGGCCATCTCGATACGACCAATTATGTCTGTTGCGGTGGCTGCGCCTTCCCCAAGCTGTTGCACTATAGTTGGACGTTCGTCAATCCCACCGGGACACATACCGGTTCCTCGACGGCGACATATCGCAACGATGGCACCTGGTGGGCCGCTAATTTCTTCTCGTGCCTATCCGGTGGGTTCGTCAAGCAGGTTCAATATCTCGACGAGTTCGGCGTAACTCAGACATGCTACTTTCCCCCAACGTCATTGACGTGTGATCCGCTGAATGTGGTTTTCCACAATCCGACGGAGGAGGAATGCCCCGGCTATGCGGCGGCTTCGGGAGTCACATCGTCAACCTACACGGTCACCGCATGAACTGGACCGATGCCCTTGACCTGATAGTCGAGCAGACTGGCCATGCGCGTTACCGCTGGCTCTGCTCCGAGGACAATCCCGATGCCAGCCGGCGCGAAGCGTATCGGGCCCTGATGATTCGCCAGGCGGCCGGCGAGCCCGAGCCATCATCCGACGATGACGCCCAGCTTCGGGCTCATGTCGCACGGCATGGTTGCGGAGGATGTTGAATATGCACGCGATCATCCTTTTACTTGCTTCGCTCGGCCAGACGGTCGCCGAGCCGGGGTTCGAAGTGCCGGCGCAGGGGCACGGCAAGTTCAAGTACCAGCCCGCCGGCTCGGCGTGGACGTTCGGCCCCAACGGCGGCCTGTCGGGCAATGGCTCCGGCTTCACGCAGGGCAATCCGGCCGCGCCGGAGGGCAATCAGGTCGCGTTCTTGCAGGCCAACGGCTCGGCCTCGCAGGCGATCAACTTCCCCGCGGCCGGCTCGTTCATCGTCACGCTCCAGGCCGCGCAGCGCAACTACCCGCAGCCGTACGGCATCCAGACGTTCGCGGTCGGCATCGACGGCCGGGAGGCGGCCCGGATCACGCCGGCCGGCACCACGTACCAGACCTACTACGCGCTGCTGCCGCCACTCGCGGCCGGCGACCATGTCCTGTCCCTGAAGGGCCTTACCTCCAGCGGCAACAATACGGCCTTCGTCGACGCGGTCAGGGTTGTGTCCGCGCTCACCACTCCGGTCAGCGTCGACGACGCCTGGGTCGGCACGAGTGGCAAGACGCTGGGGTTCCACTTCTCCGGCGGCACGCCCACCCAGCTCATCGCCGCGCCGGTCCTCTACGTGAACGGGATCGCGACCGCGCCGCTGGGCCCGCCCGCCCAGCTCGCGGGTAATGAGGTCGCCCTGTTCCCCTTGCCGCCGGGCCTCACCGTCAAGCCGGGCGACGTCGCGACCACCAGCACACCACCCATCTGGCAGAACACGACGGCGGGCCTCGCCGCCCCCGTGAGCGGCCTGGCGGTCGCCAACCGCGTCGGCCGCTCGCCGCTGCCGCCTGAGGCGCTCGCGCCCCGCACGCTCGCCGTGGGCGTCAACAACAACACCTGGCCGATGGGCCCTTGGGGTAATTACTACCCGTTTGCGAATTGGAGCTTCAAGTGCAACTGGCCACCCGGCGACATGGGCAAGATCCGGGGCAGCGGCACGCTCCGCATCTACTCCAACGCCGGCGCCAACAGCGTGGACGGCACGGGGTATCCTGGGCCTGCCGGGCTCTGGCTCGTGTACTGGCGCAGCGTGGTCGGCCCCAGGGGTGAACCGCCAGCGACATTCGCCCTGACCACGGTGGATGCGGCGAGCACCACGGTCGGCGAGCGACTCGACCTGAATAACCCCACGGCACCGGGCGGCTATCAGGCGCGCGTCTTCGACTTCCAGCACGCGGCCTCCAGCACGACGGCCAATATCGACGTGGCGTTGACCTTCTCCGACCCGAGCAACACCGGCAACTATTCCGACCTCTGGGTTGTCGGGCCGGGCGACTTCGATGCTCAGGCGGGGGTGCCGGTCACGTTCGACACGTCCGACCCGTTCGCCCTGTCGCGGACCTACACGCAGTGGGTTCCCCAGAATGTGGGTTCGCTGCGGTGGGTCGATTCGAGCAATTGCGGCGGCAACCCGGTCTCCTGCCCGTACCCCGAATTGCTCATGACCAAGAGCGACAAGGGCTGGGGCGAGCTTGCCGGCCGCAACGTGCGCTGGGGCTACACCGCGCTCGGGCCGGTCGACCCGCAGGCCACGCCGTGGCAATACTCGCCGTTCTACCGCACGGCCAGCGAGCAATTCACCGCCACGCTCGCCGATCCCATCACCACCACGCCGGCCGCGGGCGTCAACGAAACCTACACGTTCCCGGACGCCGACACGGCGCCCTTGATGGCGGGGCTGGAGATCGCGATCGATTCCGAGGTCATGCGCATCCTCACGGTCTCGGGCAGCTCCGTGAAGCTCTACCGGGGATCGAATGGCACCACGCCGGCCGCTCATGCGGCGGGGCCGGTCAAGGTCAGCGGCCGGAGGGCCATCCAGATCGGCGCCGGCGGCACGGCGAACGACGCGCACACCTATCAGCTCACCACCGATGTTCCGCACGGCCAGTACACCGGCAGCATGTCGATGAATACCGTGGGCGCAGGCTGGCCGAACGTGATTTGGACCGATGGCAGCGTGACGGGCCGGCTGGACGCGCGCATGCCGATCGTCACGGGGCCGAATACGCTGGTGCAGGTGGTGGCGCCGGTGGTCAAGGGCGGTGCCAAGCCCACGAAGGTCTACCCGCTTGACCCGGCGCAATGTTACAGCGCCGTCCGGTATCCGGGCGGCTACATCCCGCCCGAAGTGACCGCGATTGCGACGGCGAAGTTCCCCCGAGCGGCCCTCCACGTCAACATCAACCTGGATGCATGCGACGATTTCGTGTGGACCGTCATGCGCCGGGTCAGGGACGACTTCCCGGCCGGTCGAGTCGTGATCGTGGAGTACATGAATGAGCCGTGGAATTTCGGCTTCACCGGCTTCGAATACTGCACGAAGTGTGCGGACTATCTGGGCTACGAGAATCCCTACTCGCTCTCCTATTACATGCGCCGCTCTGCCGAGGTCGGCGCCATCGCCCGGGCGGCGTTCAAGGAAACGGGCCGCGAGGGCGAAATCAAGCTCATGCTGAACTGTCAGCTCGGGTCGGATCAACCGCAAAAACATCTCACCTACGCGGCCAAGAACGGATGGCAGGTCGACCGCATCGGCAACGCTCCTTATCTCATGATCGACACGGGCAAGGATGCGTTCGCGACGTGGGACGATGATCAGCTCTGCGACCTCTGGCCCATGTTCCTCTGGTACGACACGCGAGCCGGGTCTTACAACGGCTGGACGGCCACGGCGCGCGGCTACATCGCGGACTACAACAAGGCGGTCGGCGGGGAGGGTTGCCAGCTCATGGGCTATGAGGGGGGGATCGAATACGCCGTGCCCACCGGCTCGGCGAATCAGGTCACGCGCGGCATGGACCTGGTGTACAACCCCCACTGGTACTGGATGGAGGACACCTTCTACCGCTGGGCCCAGCGGCACGGCTACGCCAACCTGCACGTCTACTCCCTGAGTCAGTATCACTCACCCCACTTGTGGGGCATCTACCATTGGCCGCGGCAGCAGCCCGGCTACGGCGACGGGCGCTGGGGCGGCAATGACAACCGCTTGCGGCTGGCCAGGCCCGGCCAGCCCAACAGCAAGCCCGCGAACGTGAATGTGGATCTCAACGAATCGGTGCGCGGCCAGGCATTCCGGGACTGGCTGCGCTCCCGATGATTGATGAGCCCGATCGCGGCGAGGCCGATGACGCCCTACCGGACGGCGCCTGCGCCGAGGTTGCGGAGGAAGCGGAGCAGATCGCCGAGGACCTGGCCGCGGTGCTCGACCTCGATAAGCAGGATATTTTGATCCTGCGCACCCTGGAAAATGTCGTCGACAAGCTCCGCGACATGACGACCGAGGGTGAATCCAACCGGGTCCGGTTTGGTGCCGAGAAGGCCATGGTAGCGATCTCCGAGCGGGTCGCACGGATCATGAGACGGGACCTGCCGGTCGACAAGGCTTGAACGCTCCTATCGCGTCACGTCCTCGCGGCCTTCGAGCCGATCGGCCGTCTCGCGAAGCGCCTGCACCATATTCTCTCGGGAGCAGTTCGAGACATATTGGGCCAGGCCCGGGTCATCGAAAACAAGCAGCACGAAAAGCGCCCTGCCCCTATTGCTTGGCCCGCCGGGCAGGACCGATTCGGTGGCCTCAGCCAGGTCGTTGAAATACTGGCGCATCTCGGGTTCGGTCATGTCTCTTAGCTGTCTCACGGCAATTTTCCCAGTTTGAAGGCACGGGGCCGAATCGTCCGACATAATCTCATGGTGGTCGGTGGAGGGGGGTCGGTGGCCAACCTGTACTAAACACGCTGGCCACCGACCACCAGCCTTCCGACCACCCGCAACTCGGAGCAAACCCATGACCCCGCTCGTCCTCGCCCTGGCCCTGGCCGGGCAGTATCCCACCCCGCAGGCCCCGCAGTATGGCGCGCCGCAGCAGTATTCGGCGCCGGTCACCTATGCCGCACCCGTCACGTTTGCCGCGCCCCAGGTCGTCATGCTCGGCGCCGGGCAGGTGATCCAGCCTGGCCCGTTCGGGCTGATGATGGGGCACATCGGCCGCAAGCTCGAGAAGCACTCGTGGCCGCGGGTGCAGCCGGTGACGATGGCCGCACAAGCCCCGGTGCAGCAGACCGTCTACCTCCAGATGAGCCAGCCGGTGGTCCAGCAGGCCGTCTACCAGGTCGCCCAGCCGACCTACCAGGCTACGCCGCAGTATCAGGCCCCGCCGCAACAGTACGGGGCACCAGCTCCGCCGCAGAAGAACCCGCCCCAGCAGACCTACGGATCGCCGCAGGGCGGCCAGTACCAGGCCCCGCAACCGCCGGCCCAGTCGCCGCAGCTCGGCGCCTCCAAGCCGAGCGAATCGGTTCCCCCGGTTCCGCCGCGCTGATAGACTGGGGACACAGTGCTTGAACCCGGTTGATCGTCACTAACTCGTCGAGCCCCCCCAGGTTGTTCCTGGGGGGGTTTTATTTTGCGCGGAGCGGCCCGGCCTTACGGATTTCGGCTCTTGCCCAGAGCAGTTTGGGGCCGATCTTCGATGCAAGCAGCCTCGATTCTTCAAAGGCTGTCGCGCTCCGAATCCCCATACCCCGAGTGTATATGCTGATAGCGCCACAGTAGACGCAGAGGCTGATGTCTCCGGGCCTGGGTGTCGTTCCCTTCTCAACACCTGTGGCACCATCTATCTCGTATCCGCACGCCGGGCACTTGGTGGGCTTGAGGCGAGTGATCGTCATTTTTTTTGCGCCACGGTTAGTTCAATGGCTCCCCCGTTTCGTGTATTCCGTGTATTTCGTGGTTCCCCGATCCGCCGTATCCGCGCCCACCTGGCCCGATGCTCGGCCACCCACTCCGCCGACCGCTGCCGGGCGGCGGCTTGCTGATCAGCCCGGTCAGTGATGGCCCGCCGCTCGCGCATGTCGTCAAGATCGGGCACGAGGTCTCGGGGCCGGGCGACCAGCGTCAACCCATCGATCTCTCCCGCCCGGCGCATCGCCTCGACGGTCTCCCTCACTCGCCGATCGCTGCCGCGCATGCCGACCGAGCGCAGGGTAGCGAACGTCACGGGGCGGCCCTCGAGCTTGAGGGTCGCCACCGCACGCAGGATGCGGGCCCGGAACTCGGCCTCGGGGACGGCGTTGCCGTGGAGTTTGGTCATCGGCCCTTGACCCCCCGTTCCTCCAGGAACCGCCGGACATCCGTCAGCTCCTTCTCGGCGAGCAATCGACCCGCGTTCGCGCTGCTGTAGACGGGCGAGGCGGCAGCGTTTTCGAGCGTCCAGACCCGCGGATTGAAGATCGGGAACCGCTCGCAACCGGGTTCGAGGGGATGATCCCGGTGGATGACGCCGATCATTATGATTTGCCCGCCGCCTGCCTGTTTGAAAAGCCGAGTGGGCACGCCGTTGGCCTTGCGGAGCTGGCACTCCATGATGAGCGCGTCGACGACGGTGCCATCGGCGGCCGGGTAGGTCGATAGCTCCCACTCTATGCCCTGCCATTTGCAGATCCGCATGCGGAACCGTTCGGCGCGAGCTCGATCAGCCGGCGGATAATGTAGATGCTCGAGCATGGTCACGAAACGCAGGGTGCCGATCCTGGTTACCTGCCAGACCAGCGTATGCACGGTGTCATCGGCCGCAAGCTGCATCGCCAGGTCCTTGGCAGGCACTGTCTCGACGACCATGTCGTTGCCCCTGCGGTAAATCTCGGCGATTTGCCCCTCGGGCAAGTCGTCAACGAATCGCGTAAAGGTGTGTCGATGATCAGTCATTGAATCACTCGAATCGGACCTTCGCCCCGGCCTCCCGGAGGACCTCCGGCAGCTCGTGGCGATAAAATTTCTGGGTCCGCGGATTACTGTGTCGCAAAAGGCGAGCGAGTGCGGTTTCTCCTATGCCCCACGACTCCGAGAGGCTGGCGAACGTGTGGCGGAAGCTGGCGATGGTCAGGCCAGGGACGCCGGCGCGCCGACCGAGGGCCTTGACCGCATCGATGGCCTTGTGCCCTGGGGGGCCCTCGAGCCAGGGGCCCAGACGCTGGGCACCGGGAAAGAGCCACTCGCACCCGGTCAGCGGGATCCACGCCGCCAGGACCTTGCCCAATTCGCTCGGAACGGGCAAGTTCGCCGAGCTCGATCTTGTCTTCAGCCCCCGCCGTCGATTGGTCCTGATCGCGATCGAGCCGCCGAGTAGGTCCACGTCCTCGAGCCGCAGGCCCAGGACCTCTCGCTTGCGGGCGCCGGTGTACGCCAGGGTGCAAACCACCGCTTGCAGCCTGCCCGCCTGCCACGACCCGCCAGCGGCCTCCTGGGCGGCGAGGGCAAGCACTCTGGCCATCTCCGCCGAGGAATGCACCGGGGGCTCGAGCTCGGGCACGTCCCAGTCGACCCAGGCGGTCGGCTTCCGCCAGGCGAAGGGGTTCGCCTCGAGGGCCGAGATGAGCACCCCGTAGCTGCACGCGGCTGCGAGCGTACGCAAGAGTGCCAGCGTCGTCTCGGGCCGGCGCCCGGGGTGGAGCTGGAGCCAGCCGGCGATGACCGCCGGGGTCAGGTCCGCGGTGGTGGGGCAAAACTGCGCAAACTCCCCCAGCACCTGCCGCATCTTGCGATACGTGGCAAGCCTGCGAATCGGCGGAAGATATAGCGCCAGGACATCCTCGGTGAACCGCGACCAGGCCATTGACATGCGCGCCCCCTCGTCCAACCGGAGGCAACAGGCCCAGGAGGACCCTGGTCCTCCTACGCCGCGCATGGCTGTCCGGTGCAACCTGCTTCCTTCGAATCCGAAGGTTGCAGGTTCGAGTCCTGCCGGGCGCGTTTGGAAGCATGCAGTGACGCGGTGTGTGGTTTTTGGTCATCGGGGTAACCTATGGTGTACAATTACTACACGCCGAGTACCTGTCCGCCGGTCGTCGGGATGGGCGACGAAAACCGAATCCCGACGGCCGGTTTTGCGCGCACCCCGTGCGCCGGTGCCAGCATCGACCCCTGCGGATACGGGAAGCCCTCCTTTCCGGCTCATTCGCGCTTCCGGCGCAGCCAGGCGATGAACGACCGGACCAGGGCCAGCGGCGAAGCCCGCGGCGGGTCGGAGCGGGGCCGCTCGATCGGGGGCGGTGGGGCCACCCTGGGCGGTGCTGGATCACGCGGCAAGGCGGCTTGTTCCGCCCGCTCGATCTCAGCCAGCTCGGCAATCGCGACCCGGTCACCGGCCCGCGCCAGTGGCTCCGCACGGGCCTTGCGCTCGGCCAGGGTCTCAGCAACGGGCTTGCGGGCCGCGGGCGTCTCTGGGGACGGCCTGGGCGACGACGGGGGCTCGACCGGGGCGACCTCGGCCGCGGCGGCGAGCATCACGGCCAGCGGATCGGCGGCGGCCTGGGCCTCCGCCTGGGGGTCGGCGGCGGCCTCAGACGCGGTCGCTCCGCTCCCCAAGCCGGGGGGCGGGTCGGTCCCATCCGACTCGCCGCCACCCGGCGCTTGTTTGTCTTTACTTTGTTCCCCTTCGAAAGAAGGGGCAATAGACGAAGTCGACCCGAAGGTATGGTCATTTTTGACCATACCTGGGCCAAAATTTTTAGTAGCTAACTTCTCTCGCCGTTCGCGGTTCCGTCGTTCCGCGTCGGACTCGATGAGGCTCTCAAGGATGTGAATTGTTCGACATTTCACCCCTTCAGCCCACTCGGTAAACCGCCAGATCAACTGGTGTTTTTCCAGTCTCTTGAGACCGCGCTGAACGTAGCGAATGGAGCGATCAAGAAAGCGTGCAATCACAGCGTCCGAGATGACGACCACGGTTTTCTTGAGACAGAAGGCGTCCAGTGCTGCGAGTACCTCGAGGGCAGCTCCTTTGATGACCTTGCGGTACTTGTGCGGGACCTTGAAGTAGCTCAACCCTCCCGGCTGGAAGAGTGACGGTCCGCTGACATGGAGGCGGCTCATGGATGCACCCCCTCTCCGCCCAGCGGCGCGAGGAACGAAGGCCACCAGGCCGACCTCGGCGCGGTGGCGGGCTGGTCGCGAACGATGTTGTCGCGGTTGACCCAGAAGACCGGGAAGGTCAGCGTCTGCTCGAATCCCTCGTAGACTGTCCGCTCCACGCGGTAGGCGTAGGACACCTGGCACCGCTCGATCAGCGCCCGGATCGCCGCCCAGAGGTGGCGGCGGGGCACGCTGCCGAGGCCCTCGGCCCCGAAGCGGATCTCCGTGAAGTCGCACGGCTGGCCCTGGGTGAGCAGGTACCGAAGAATGCTGGCCTCGAGCTGGGCGGCCGGGAAGGGCTTAGGCATGGTCCCCCCCGATCTCCTCGGTCAGGGTCCAGACCTGGTCGGTTTTGTAGAGCTGGCCCTCGTACTCGAACGAGCTGGGCCAGTCGCGGGGCGAAATTCCGCGCCCGTCCCTGGAAGTGGGACGGACGGGCGGGCTGGATTGTCTTAGACTGTCACGGTACGATTCGGCAGCGGCGCGATTCAGCGCTGCCGTTCGATCGGCCGTGGCGGGGCGTTGCCCGCGAAAACTGGACGCCATGAGTATCTGTCCTGGAAATGTCCTGGAAGGCCAATGAGGGGATGGGCGACGAAACCGAGCCCCTGCAACGGCGGTGATTATGGTGTTTCAGCTACGTGGTCTGCGCCTCGTCCCGGGCCGATTCGTGTCGCCCCGGGCGAAGTCTGCGTGCATGCCTCCGTGGTTCGGTTGATTTCTTGATTGTCTGGTCGGTTCCCAGATTATGCCGAGAACCGCGACTCTGCAAGTCAGCATCTCTCCCTTGCATGACTGCTTTTTTCGTCTGTACACTGTACATATCACCTGCAACATCATGAAGTTACGGCGTCACATCCTTCACCGAGCTTGCGGTCTTGTGGTGATGGGCCAGGTAACGGATCGCACCTGATTTGCCCTCGATCTCGGGGTGATTGGCGACGATCCGCTCGAGCACCTTCACCGTGCCGGGGTCGAGCGTGACCATGAATTTTTGCTTGCGTCTGCCCGCGGGCAGTTTGGCCTTTGCGGATTGCCGGGCCATTGGTGCCTCCAGAGGGGATGGGGGAGACGCATATTGTACCCGGCTATATGTTGCCTATCATCACCAGTTTGCTTAGATTAGCTAGTCTGTACAGTGTATAGAACCGTCTAAGCCGCGGCTATACACCCTAGACGATCACGTATCCCGGCCCTGCCCGGGTGCCGTCCATGAGCTCGATCAGCCAGTCGCCGCCCTCGTGGCGCAGGGCGGTGCCGACCTCGCACCAGTCGATGCGGATCATGTAGAGGCCGGGGTCGAGGAGGGGTATGGTTTCGCGCAGGCCGTCGAGGCCGAAGCATGAGGCGATCGGGTCGGCCTCGAAGGCGTGGCGCAGGGTGTAGACGGGGCCGTTGGTCACCGGCGCGCTTCCTGGCCTGCGTGTTTCCAGGCGAGCTGGCCGTCCTGCGACCACAGCAAAAGCGGCGGACACTCGGGCGCCAGGTACTCCCGGATGATCCGGTGTGTGATCGCTACGGCCATCCCCTCCGCAGTGGCTGGCGAGACCCCTAGGTCTCTGAGGACCGAGGCGATGACCTGCCACGGCGGGGCCAGCACTTTGTTCTCTCTAACGCTCATGGGCCTGGCTCCTGGTTACGAAGGCGTGGCGGATGGTGTAGATGGGATCGTTAGTCACGGCTTGCCTTCGATGCCGAGTTTTCGCTGCAACTCGGCGTAACTGATGCCACTCTCGCCGGCCTCCTCGGCCAGCCTGAGCACCAGGATTTTCAGGGCCTCGAGCCGCAGTCGCGTGGCGGGATTGCGGAGCTCCTCGGGCGTGAGTTCGTCGTCTTCGGTCATGGCTTGCCCCACAGTTTCTCCCGGCCCACCCGCATTTCTTCGATCAACGCATCAACCTGTTTCACATCCGAGATACAGATCGTGAATTGGCGGATCGTGAACTCGAAACGGGCGGGCAGGTCGCAGCCGCAGTCGCACGCGGTCATTGCGTCAAAGTTCAGAGTCGCGTCACGAGGCAGGCGGCGGAGGTCGAGGGCTCGTTGTCTGGCGGGGTTCATCGTCACTCACCGCCTTTCTTCACCGGCCTGGCGGTTCCGTCGTCCCACTGGTTCGCCTGGCCGCAAGCGATCAGGGCGTCCAGCTCGCTCTGATTGACACTGTACCGCGCCATGATCTCCTTCTGAAGTTTGGCCATGTCGCGGGCGGCGAGGGCCGAGGAGTGTTTCTTGTTACCGGGGGGGCGAGGCTTGGCTTTCTGCCTGGCGAGCTGGCTCGCGGCGTCACGATAGGCCGTCCTGGCGCCCTCGAGGTTCGTGATGAGCCAGACCGGGCCGTTGTAGCACGTGAAAGACTGATTCGTTCCCGCCAGGCGGACGGTGTCGTAAAAGGAGGGCGGGGTTAACTGGGGATACTTGCTCCTCATCATCGCTCTCGCGGCCTCTGCGCTGCCGATCGTTAGCGCCGGGTTCGAGTAAGGTTGCGCTCTGGCGATCCGGCCTGCGCGTGTGAGCGACCTGCTTACGAACGTGCCGAGCGTGCCGTTGGGAACCGAGCGATCAGTGGCCTGGCCGACCAGGTGCGGATCGCTCCATCCTGAGATCGTTTGGTTGTTTATGAGCGCGATCAGATCTCCCTCTTTCGGCGGCATCGATCGGGTGATGAGTTGACCCGTCATGGAGAGCGTGAGGAGCGTTGCGAATACAGTCATCAATGGGTCTCGTTTCGTGGTTGGGGTGGGTCAGTGGTCAGTGGTCTTGTTGTTCCGCCGGGCGACGACGCTCGCCGCCTGGGCCTTGCGGTTGACATCGCGGGTGAGCTTGGTCGGGGCCAGCTCCTGCCATCGGCGGCGGGTGCCCTCGGTGTAGCGACCGACGCCCAGGACCTGGCGCCAGTTGTGGACGGTGAAGCGGCTCACGCCCCAGTGGAAGGCGACGGCCGCGGCGGTCTCGGTCTCGATCGCCTCGACCAGGTCGCCGCAGAGGATGAGCGGGGGGTTGCCGCCCTGCCTGGCCGCATACGGCCAGGGGATCGGGGCCGCGGTGAAGCCGGCGACGGCCTGCCGGCCGAACCGCTTGCAGGTCAGGCTCGAGCCGATCGCGCAGGCGGGGGGGTTGTAGGGGCCGGCGAAGAGGGCCGGCGGGGCGGGTTTGCGGGGCATCAGCGGGGCTCCACGTCGAATTTGTAAAACGCAAAATTAGTTCTGACGGTCTGGCCGTTTTCGATCATCGCACGCATAACGAGGTTGACATCCTTGTAGGCTAAAGCGAGCTTTCGCTTGGCATCGTTGAACTCGATCGCCTTCCATGTCCGGTTGTCTTCTGATCGCAGGAAACATTTTTGATCGTTTATCATTCGTTCCTTTCGGTTTGGGGTCAGGGGGAAAAGAAAGGCCGTCCGTGGCCGGGGTGGGTCTCACTCTTCTTCGATCAGCGTCTTGATCTGGTCCAGGATCGCCACGATTGACTCGGTGCTCATGCTCTCGCCAGCTTTCTTCACGGCGGCGGCGATTTCGGCGGTCAGGTCGCTTACGGCGGTCAGCTTTTTGATCTCTTTGGCGGCCATCGTCTCGGCTCCGGTTGGGGTGTCGTTCTCATCTCTCTACTTCTATAATAGCCTCAATGTGGTCGCGAGTCAATAGCCTCAATGTGGATTCTGGGAAAATTCTTGGGGGTGGTTGATGGACGCCGATACGCTCCGGGACCTTGCCGCGGACCTGCGCCGGGAGGCGGATGCGTCCACGCTGGATGCGGCTGCGATGACGACCATGAGCATGGCCGAGATCGTGCAGCGGGCTCGGGACATTCCGCATCGGGTCATCGTGATTGGCGGCGTCGAGATTCGCATCCAGTTCACCCGGACCACGCTGCCGACCCGGGCCTTCTATCACCTCTCGATCGGGGGGCCGATGATCCGGTACGTACCGAGGGAGCTGGTCGACCGCATCGTCGCGGCGTTCATGGGGCGGCCCCTGCCCCATCGGTCAGTGCTGGGGAATTGCCTCCAATACCTCGAGGAGATCAAGGAGGAGTCGGCGGCGGGCCGATAAGGGGAGCAAGGGCGAAAACCGATCGCGTACCCGAGGGAGTGCTTGCGATGGCAGCGACGAAAACTCAAGGCGCGAGCGAGCGGGCGAGCAAGGAGCTGGTCAAGACGAGCCTGCACCTGCCCGCGGGCTTGCACTGGCGGCTGACCTCGATCGCGGCCAAGGAGGGGCGGGATCGTTCCGCGTTCGCGGTCGAGCTGCTCAACAAGGGCCTTTCCCGGCATCCGCTCGATAAGAAACTCCGCGAGCTGGCCAGCGAGGAGACTGGGGAAGGGGAAGGGGACGAGTAGACTCTGCGGGCCTCGACCCTGCGCGTCGTTCGGGTGGCGCGGGCGAGTCGAGGCCCCTACACCGGGGCAGGGGAGTAGCCAGACACGATTAACCGGGCATGGTGGGGCCAGCTCGAGGCGCCTTGCCCTTGCCCTGGATATTCCACTTCGGCTTATAGATCTGAATAAGCAGAATCTCGACGATGAGCAAATGCTCTTTGGGGGTCTTCATCCACCGCAGTTCGATGTCCTTACACCTGAGAGCCCTCTTGAGCTGATGGTGGTCGTTCCTGGGCAACCGCTCGCCGAATTCCACGGCGAGAGTCCAGCGTGCCCTCAGATTCTGTGTCCGGCCAATGTAGAGCGGTTTCCGTTCGCCTACCTTGCATACAAAGTAGACGGCGGGAATACCGGGAAGCTCCGAAGCAAACCCCTCTCGATCGATGGGCAGGGACGGAAGCTCCCTGGTCTCGATCGTCTTGAGGAAGTCGCGGGACTCCTTGAGCTTATGTGCGAATCTGACCCATCGAAAGTTGTAATCCCAATTCTTGCTGAAGCCTGGCATTCAATCCTCCTCCTGGTCGACGCCCAGGGCGGCTTCCATGTCGCGCTCGCTGGCGACGCCGTAGTTATCCATTGTCGTCTTCACGGACTCATGGCCCATCAAGGCGGCGATCGTCGGCCAGGGTACGCCCCTATCCCTGAGTGTGATGGCGAACGTGTGGCGGAGCATGTGCGGGGTCAAATTGGCGAGGCCGATCCGTGCACTCTCGTAATTGGCCAGGACTTGCTGGACACCGCGGATCTTGAGCGGTCCGCGCTGACCGTGGAACACGGGGCCCTCGCTGTCTCGGTATTTCGCATGGCCGAGGACCTCGAAAGATTCCCTGGCAATCCTGCTGAGCGGAATCCTGCGTGGCTTGCGCCCCTTACCGGCGCGCACGTTGAGCCATCCCTTGCGTGGGGACATCTCGATATCAAACCATCTCAGGTCGATGAGCTCGGCCACTCGAAGGCCGGTTTCCAGGAGGATCTGGATGATGGCCAGGTCCCTGGGTCGCGCCGCGGCCCGACGGAGGAGCTGGTGCAATTGCTTGCGATCGAGCCACCGGACCATGCGCCGGCCGGGCTTCTCCTTGCGGGGTAGCCTGGGGACTTCCTTGATGACCTTGGCATACTCGGCCCAGTGCAGAAACGACCGCAGGGCGGCGACCTTGGTGTTGACCGTCGTCGGCTTGCGACGTCTGCCCGAGGGCAGCGGCGTATTCCTGAGATCATCCCGCCAGGCTTGAATGTCGAAGGTGGTGATGGCGGTTGCATGCAATGTGTCGACCGAATGAGATGCCCACCACTCGGCGAAGGCGGCCAGGTCTTCGCGATAATGGTGAAGGGTATGCGGGGAACGTTCCGAAGTGCGCAGAAAATTGATGAATCGGTCGACCGATCGGGGCCAGCCATCCTCCGAGATTGTGCGCTGAGTTTTCTTGACGTTGGCGCTCATGGAACCTCTCTGTTTCACGGTGTTTTCGGGGGGTACGCGACAAAGGGAATGGCGAACTCAGAACATAACGTAGGATTGTATTCGGAGTTGGATACCCCTTCAATCGCAGCTCTTCCCTGTGTTTCATGCGGGCAACGCGATGTTGCCCGGCTTCCACTGCGGGGAATTCAACGGGAGTGTTCCGGGTCACCCCGCACGCAAACCCCCTCAATTACGGTAGTTCCTGTTTCGCATGTTTCATCGTTTCTGATCGGTTCTTCAGAATTCGGCCGCAACTCCCTCTCCCCGCGCTAGACTTACCCGGGCGAAGACGCAGGGCGGAACCGGGTTGCGCGAGTCTCCGCGATGCATCAGGACGGAATATCCCAGCGGCTCCTCACCGCGGCCGAGGAGCGAAGCCTGGCTCACCGCGTCCACGGATCGGACGAGGCCGACGCCACGCTCGCGGCGCAGACGCTCACCTTGCGCAATCTCGGCCTGGTCGGCGCGGCGGTGGGCTGGTACTGCGAGCGCTGCCCGCGGCTCGATCGGGAGGACGCTTTCGGCGAGGGGATGCTCGCCCTGGTCGAGGCGTCCCGACTGTACAACCCCGAATATCGCGGGGTCCGGTTCTCGACCTATGCCTGCAAAGCCATCCACAATCGTATATGTGATTGGATCATGCTCGACCGGACCGTGCATGTCCCGATCCACCTCCAGCGCGAGTTCCGCCGTGCCGGGGCCCTAGGCGCGATGGCGCGCACGATGAGCCTGGGCCAGGACGGCGAGATCGGGGATGACCGGACCGCGCCCGCAGATCGGGCGCCCCTGCCGCTCGAGGCGATGGTCGACCATGAGGACCTGGGGCGTATCTGGTCGGCCCTGGCCCTCATCAACCCGGTTTACAGTTATGTGATCGTTTATCGATACGGGCTGGGCGGCCACGAGCGGCGGACGCTCGATCGTCTCGCCGGCGAACTCGACATGACCAGGGAGGGCGTCCGGCTCATGGAAGGGCGGGCCGTCCGCAAGCTGGCGGCGGTCTTTTTCTCGGGCGGGCGGCAAGCCGAGATTTGCGCGTGATTATCCGTGCAAGTCGGCGGGCATGAAGGGGTTGCGATTGCCGGGCCGGATTGCAAGGAAAACCCGACGTATCCTCCATCAATCAATGAGGCGATCGTGCGCGAGCGAAGGCGGTTCGACTGGCTGCACCTGGCCGAGGGCGGGATGAGCACCCGGGAGATCGCCCGGGGGGCCGGCTGTTCGGTGCGATGCGTGCAGCTCAACCTGGCCACCGCCAAGGCGGAATGTGTCGCCTTTGCTGAATCGTTGCGGTTGCTCCGCCCGCCGGGCCTGGTGCTGTTCTTCCCGATCAATGGTCTCTTCCCCATCAGCACCTGCCATCACGACCAGGTGCCGATAGCCGATGGTTCGGTCATGTGTTGTGCCGTCTGCCACCAGTCGGGCCGGGACGATCACCCGGCCCTCGAGCGGTTTCCCCTGACCGATCCCAAACCCGACCCGCCGACCTCCAGGCCCAGGCCCGACCATGTCACGCGGAAACAAAGACGAGCCGGCCGCTTACCCGATCACGCAGGCCGAGCTGGCACAGTATCAGCGGCTTGAGCGTCAATTGCAGCAAGCCTCCGGCCTGCTGGGCAAGCAGCGGCGGTCGCTCATGGCCCGCATGGGCGGGCCGGCGCGCGTCGAGCCCGGGCCGCTCACCGTCATGCTCACCTACCACGAGACGGGGCTGACGACGACCGACGACGACGGCGAGGAGCAGCCCGTGCTGGCCCGCCGTTTGATCGTCACCCAGCTCGGCGAGTCCGTCCGTGCAGGCTGATCAGGTCGTAGTCTGGCGGAAGGTCAAGGACGCGGTCGCCACTGCGGCGCTATGGCTCTTAATCGGCTGGGGCTCGGCCGCCTATTACTATCGATCGGTGCCAATGGCGCCGACCTGCCCGCCGGCAGCGGCTCCGGTACCCGCCCCGCCGGCACCCGCCCCGCCGCCAGCTCCGGTCGCGCCATCCGCCCCGGTCCATGCGGGGCATTTCACCATTTCCTACGTCGAGCCCAGGTATCCGAGCCCGGCCTCGGCCGCGGTCAGGCAGCAGCTCGCGGCGGTGACCTGGTCGGACCTCGACGCCACGTACCGATCGTACACTGAAGGGCAGAGTCAACTGGCAACCCTCGGGTTCGATCGCTATTTCAAGCCGGCCGACTTGCCGATTTTGTTCTTGCAAGAGGACGGGCCGACCGGGGCGCCGATCATCGACCAGATGAAGGCGCCGGCGTCGGCGGAGTCGGTGGTGAGCTGGGTCAAGGGGTTTCGGGGCCTATGAGCATTGATGCGGTTGTGAAGACCGTCATTATCAATGAGGACGGATCGGGAAGACTGGACCTGATCGACCGTCCCGCTGGACGCGGAAGCAACGACGGAATCGCGGGGCAAAGGTCGCTTCACTTCGACTCCGCTCCGGAGGAAGTTACTGCCCTGAATTGGCGTCCAATCTGGGGTAGCGCCAACGAGATCATTTTGGGGGAGCGCAAGATTGCCGATCGTATCGGCTACACGCGCATTCGCTTTGTCGAAAGGGATCTCTTTGTCGCGGCGATCGTTGAATACAACCTGCGGCAAACTCCGGATCTTGCACGATGAGCCAGCAATTCGTCTGGACCCCCGACGGTCGGACCCGAGTCCTGGGCCTGGTGCCATCGGCGATCGAATGCCCCGGGCTGCTGGCGGCGATCCCGGTGACCAAGGGCCAGGTGATCCCCGAGACGGCCCTGGTGGAATATGACGACTGGCCCGTTTGCCTCACCGTCCTCGATCAGGGGGCATGGAACGCATGCACCTATTACGCATCAACGCAGGCGCTGATGTATGGCCGTTATCAATCTGGTCAATCACACATTGCGCTCGATCCTCTCTGGCCCTATTTGACTGTGACCGGCGGCGCGAACGTGGGAACGAACCTGATCGAGGCCAGCCTGCGGATCGAGCAACTGGGCGTGCCGCCGGTGGGGACGCCAGCCCAGGACCTGGCCCGGGAGGCGAGCCGGTTCCGCTTTGAGCTCTCCGAGCAATTCACGACCTGGGCGCAGGTCGTCTCGGCGGTCGCGCGCCGCCGGGCGGTCGCCGGCAGCGTGTGCGTGGGCCAGCCCTGGATGCAGGTCGATGCCGAGGGCGTGCCGGGCCTCGTCAAGGGCCGGGCGAATCACGCGATCTTCCTGGGCGGCGGGCTCGTGAAGAGCAAGCAACACGGCTGGATGGTCAAGCATTGCGGATCCTGGGGGCCGAGCTGGGGCATGAACGGTTTCGCGTGGTACACCGAGGCCCACTTCGACGCCTCATTGTATGGCGAGGCGTATGCGGTGCAGGGCGTGCATGAGGATCTGGCGATCGATGTCCCGCCCCCGGTGGCGATCGTATGAGGTATCGCACCATCCTGATTGATCCGCCGTGGGCGCTTTCTTTGGTCAACACTTACACCAAGGGTAAGTCGCACAAGAACAAGCGGCCGGGCTCGCTCGCCTATCCCACGATGACGCTTGCACAAGTCGCGGCCTTGCCGGTCGCATCGCTCGCGGCCGAGGGGGCGCACCTCTGGCTCTGGACCACGAATCAGTTCCTCGGGGCCGGGTTCGATCTCATGGCGGGCTGGGGGTTCACGTACCTGGCTCCGGTCACATGGATCAAGCCCAGCGGCATCGGAAACTACTTCGTCCATCGCACGCAAACCCTCCTGTTCGGTTATCGCTCGAAGTGTCTCTTCCCGCTCGCTCGTTACCGGCCTACCGTGCTCTTCGCACCCACACCGACGCGGCATAGCACCAAGCCGGAAGAGTCCTATCAGCTCGTGGAATCGATCTCGCCGGGCCCTCGGCTGGAACTCTTCGCGCGACGTGCACGGGCCGGCTGGGATGCGTGGGGCGACGAAGCACCCGAGCCAATCCAGTTGAGGCAAGCATGACCGCGGCCGATGGACTCCCTGTTGCCCTGGGCCTGGCCGGCGGCCTGGCGGTCGGGAGCTGGGCGCTGGCCGATCGGCTGCGGGCCATCGCGCACGACCGGGCCCGGCAACGGCTGGAATCGGAAGAGGATGATCATGACAAGACACGATCGGCCCTGGCTGAAGCAAGACGGCGAATCACCGAGCTCGAGGGGCAGCTACCTCCGAGACCTCCTCCGACTGGATGACGCGCGGCGAGCCATCCTCGTCTATATTGTGGCGATGGCCCTTGTCCTCATCGGCGGGCTATACGCACTCTGGCGGATCGACCTCCTCTCCAGCTATCTGGCCGCGAACCGTGCTTATGTGCTTGCGCGTGATGCACGATGGGAACAGCACATCAAGGGCCAGGCCGACGTAACGAGGGAGATCCTGCGGAGGCTGCCCGAACGATGAATGGCCTGGTGGTATTCTTCCTGGTGTTGATGTTGATTGGTGATTGGGTGACTCTCGCCTACGCCAGGCGTGCCGCCGAGACCACGAGAGAGATCCTGCGGAGACTGCCCGGGCGATGATGACGGCACTGCTCATATTGATTGTGGTCGATATCTGGGCCACGGTCGTCTATGCACGCCGGGCCGAGGCCGCGGCCAACGACGCCGCCGAGATGTGCCGCGGGTTGATCTATCACTTCGTTGCCCAGCCCGACGACGATACGGACGCCAAGCCCAGGCGCCGGCACCTCTAGCTATGCCTCACCGCGTGCCTACCTATCGAGATCCAGCCCGCACGAAACAGAAGGCGGATGAGTTCATACCTCCGCCATTGCGCAAGCCGGCCTATAGCCTCAAGCAACAAGAGTACGATCGCTTCAAGCGCAACAAGGAATCGAAGCGGATCTACAATACCGATGCATGGAAGCGGGCCAGGCTGATGCAGTTGCGTGCGTACCCGCTCTGCCACGATTGCCTTGAGGCGGGACGCTACACCCCCGCAACCCTGGTGCATCACGTCGATGAGCTGACCGCCGCGCCGTACCTGGCCCTCGATCCCGAGAACTTTCGAAGCCTCTGCGCCTCATGCCATAGCCGACTGCATGCAACCAAAGAGACGCCGCTCCCCGACGCGAGTGCATGCACGCCGGGGGAGGGGTAGGCGGTAGGGGGGATCCTTTTAGCCACGGGCTTTGCCTAAGACCGTGCAAGTTGACCGCGCGCACATTTTTGAATGACCTATTTTGGGGTTCGTGATGGCCAAGCGAGGTCCGAAGCCGAAGCGCGTAAGGACGGTCTCCGGGGCGAAGGTCCGGTGGGCGGTACCGGCGCACCTGAACGATGAAGCGGTCTCCGCCTGGCATCATGTGGTCGGGCTGCTCACCGCGGCCGGCACTCTGGAATGCACTGACCCGGTTCTGGTGGAGGCCTACGCGCTCAACGTCTCGGTGATTCGGCTCGGCAACAGGATGATGAAGACGGTCGACGAGCTTGATCCCGATGATACCGCGTTCCGGCTGATCAACTCGGCGACGATGCGGTTGAAGGCGATCATTCACGAACTCGGCCTGTCGCCGGCCTCGAACAAGTACTCACTCCCGGTCAAAGATGCCTCGAACCAAGACGCCTGGGCCGACGTGCTCAACGTCGTCGGCTGATCAAGCGGTCAAGCTGGTTAACTCGCTGACCCACACCGGCGACTTCGCCGGCGAACCGTTCAAGCTCCGCGCGTGGCAGGAAAAGATCGTCCGCGACATCTTCGAGCCCGACCCGGGCGCGCCGGGCCGCCGCAAGTACCGCAAGGTGTTCCTGGCCTTGCCGCGCAAGCAGGGCAAGACCGAGCTGGCCGCGGCGATCCTCCTGGTCTTGCTCCTGGGCTCGGGTCGACGCGGCCAGCATCTCTACTCGGCTTCGGGCGATCGTGCCCAGGCCGCGCTCCTCTTCCGGGCCGCGGCGTCGATGGTCCGCAACAACCCCAGCCTCGCTCGCGTCTGCCAGGTCTACGACGGCTACAAGCGAATCCTCTATGAACCGGCCGACTCATTCTTCGAAGCGCTCAGCTCCGACGCCCCCCGCAAGCACGGCCTCGGCCCCTCGGTCGTCCTGTTCGACGAGGTGCACGTCCTGCCCAACCGGGAATTGCACGACGTCCTCACGACCGGCTTCGGGGCGCGGCTCGACCCGCTCACGATCTACATCACGACGGCCGGCTGGGACCGTACGTCGATCTGCTGGGAGCTCTGGGACTACGCCCGCAAGGTCAAAGATGGCGTGATCGACGATCCGCGCTTCCTGCCGATCCTGTTCGAAGCCGCGCACGATGCCGACTGGACCGATGAAACAGTCTGGCGCGAAGTGATGCCAGCCCTCGGTGACTTCTGTTCGCTGGAATTTATCCGAGACGAATGCAAGAAAGCGCAGGAGATTCCCGCATACGAGAACACGTTCCGGCAGCTCTACCTCAACCAGTGGACGGAGCAAGCGCAGCGCTGGTTATCGGTGGAACGCTGGCAGGAATGCGGGGGGCTTGATCCTGTAGCGCTGGCGGATCGGGAGTGCTACGCCGGGCTCGACCTCGGTGTGACAGGCGACATGAGCGCCCTGGCCATGGTGTTCCCCAACGCTGATGGCGGCTTTGACGTCGCGGCCCGGTTCTGGGTACCGGAAGATGGCCGCTGGCAGTCGGAACAACGCAATCACGAGCTGTACCGCGAGTGGCACCGCCGGGGCCTCCTGACGTTCACGCCGGGCGAAGCGACCGACTTCGACCAGGTGGAGCATGACATCCTGGCCCTGCACGATCAATACCCCTTCCTCGCCCTCTTCGCCGATCGCGCCTATGCCTCGCATCTGCTGTCGCGATTGTTTAACACCTACGGCCTGAACGTGAAGGGCATCACTCAGGGCCCGGTCACTCTCAACGAGCCGATGACCAAGCTCGAGGCGATGATCCTCGATCGCAAGATCCATCACGACGGCAACCCGATCCTGACATGGAACATCTCCAATGCGGTCGGTCGCCGTTCGCCGACGGGCTTGCTCTACCTCGACAAGAGCAAGGCCACGAACCGTATCGACGGCCTGGCGGCATTGATCGACGCCATCGCGGCGGCGACCGGCAACACCGCCGAGCCAAGCGTCTATGAACAACGCCCGATGCTGATTCTTTAGAGATGCTTTTCCTGGGCCTGGTTTTTCACACTGGCGATGTAGGCGGGAAAGTCGGGATGCTCGCCACACCAGTCTGATTCGCTTAAACAAGGGAATAGATCAAGGTTGTTATGTACGCTTTTGAAGCTAGGCGGAAACCGACGGCAAAAACCGACATCGCAATGAGTACGCGGTATGGTCATCCAGTATGGGCATGTCTTGCAAATCGGCCGCTCCATGATCGCTTTCCCCCAATCTCATGATAAACGGATCTCAACCCTGGGAAACCCATGTTGCCGTCGCGGCCCCGACGCCCCCGCCGCCGGCCAGGGAGGAGCGGGCGGTGCTCGGCGAGGAGCTCTGGTATCCGCCGGGGTATGGCGGTACCGCGGGGATCCCGGTCAGCGAAAAAACGGCGCTCGAGCTGCCGGCCATGCTCGCGGCCCTGACCGTGCTTGCCACCGATACCGCGGTTCTGCCCCTCAACGTCTACCAGCGGCTCCCCGACGGCGGGCGGATCCACCGCTATGATCATCCGGTCGAGGAGCGGCTGGCGATCAACCCCGACGGCGAGGGCGAATCGACCGCGGTCACCTGGCGAACGGCCTGGATGAGCCATGCCCTGACGCATGGCAACGGCTACGCCGAGATCCAGCGCACCGGCCGGGGGGCAATCTACGGCCTGCACCTCCTCGACCCGGACACGACCAGGGCCGAGCGGGACGGCGGCAAGCTCCGGTACCGGATCGGCGGCAACAAGTATCTGCCGCCGTCGAATGTCCTGCACCTGGCGGGCCTGGGTTACGACGGCATCACCGGGTATTCGTTCGTGCGGCTCCTGCGGCGGGCCATCGGCGTGGGCATCGCCGAGGAGACCTACACCGCCGATTACTTCGCCAACGGCTCCGAGCCCGGCGGCGTGATCGAGAGCCCGGTCGCCCTCAAGCCCGACGCGGTTCGCAACCTGCGCCAGGGCTGGGAGGGGCGGCACGGCGGACCAGGGCGGCGGCATCGCGTGGCCGTGCTCGAGCAAGGCGCGAAGTGGAACGCGACCACCAGCGACCCGGAGAAGGCCCAGCTCATCGAATCTCGCAAGTACCAGCTCCTCGAGGTCCTCCGACCCTGGCGGGTGCCGCCGCACAAGGCGGGCGACTATTCGATGAGCCATCTGGCGAATATCGAGGCGTCGAACCTCGATTACCTGATGACGGCCCTCATGTACTGGCTGGTCGCGATCGAACAGCAGTGCCACCTCAAGCTATTTAGCGCCGCCGAGCGGCGGGCCGGGCTCTATGTCGAGCACAACGTGCTGGCGCTCTTGCGCGGCGACATCGTCAGCCGGTTCAACGCCTATCACGCCGCCCTGGCCGACGGCTGGATGAGCCGGGACGAAGTTCGGCAACGCGAGAACCTCAACCCGATCGGCGAGGAGATCGGCGGCGGCAAGTACCTTGTTCAATTGAACCAGACCACGCTCGAGAAGATCGGCGAAGACGAGACTTTGGAGACCCCCGCCGAGGCGGCAGCGGAAGAGGCGACCGGCGAGGAAGCCGAGCCCGGCGAGGAGGTCGAGCCCGATGAACCCGCCCCGGTATCAGCCAACGGGAACGGCCAGGTGAAGGAATGATGCCACTCGCTCAAGTCGCGGCCGGCGGCTACTCGCTGGGCCAACTGGCTATCTTCGTCGTCGTGATCCTGGCGATCGCCGGCCTGGTGATGGTCGCGGTCAGGGCGTTCGGGATCAGCGTCCCCGGCTGGCTCATCCAGGTGATCAGTATCGTGGTCGCGGCGATCATCATCATCGCGGCCATCAAGATCGTGATGAGCATGTGAGCGGAAATGATCGCCTCGTTCGCCTTCGAAGAATCGTCCGTCCTGCGCACCGCGATCTATGACCCGGCCGACCGCATCCTCCGCCTCACGTTCCGCGCGGGGGCGGCCTATGACTACGAGGACGTGCCCGAGGATATCTTCCGCCGGCTGATCACGGCCGAGTCGGCAGGGTCGTTTTACAACCGCGAGATCAAGTCGCATTTCACGGCCCGGCCCGTGCAACCCAAGGCGCCTCCCGGCACGGCTCCCAGTAGTGGTTAGACTCGCCCGACCGGCGGAATTGGGCGTCTTCGATCCCCTCGTGGTATCCGGCCCCGAAGCCGAGCCAGCCGCCGGCCACGAGGCCGACGCCCAGGGCGGCGAATGCGAACAGTGCGGTGATCACGGTAGCGGCTCCTCTGGTTTCAACCTCGATCGGAAAACGTCATGACTACCGAGCGGCGGATTCAGTCTACCCCAGAGCTGCGGATCGAGCGACGCGCCGACGCTTCCGGGCAGACGCCCTACCTCGTGGGATACGCTTCCGTCTTTAACGAATGGACCACCCTGTACCAATCCGCGTCCTGGGTCTGGCGCGAGATCATCCGCCCCGGTGCCTACTCGGCAGGGCTCGCCGAGCGGCAGGACGTGCGCAGCCTGTTCAACCACGATCCCAATTTCGTGCTGGGTCGGACGACCTCGGGCACGCTGGCACTGAGCGAACGCGACAAGGGCCTCCTGCAAGAAACGAGGCTCTCCGACTCGCAGACGATCCGCGACCTGGTGCTGACCCCAGTCGAGCGGGGCGACATCTCGGGCATGTCGTTTTCATTCAAGGTCCGCAACGGCAACACCGGCCAGACGACGGTCGACAAGGGCGACGGCACCCTGATCATCAAGCGGGCCGGCGAGCGGATCACCGAGTACGTGAAGGGGGATACCCTCTATACGGATCGGGAGCTCCTGGCGCTTGACCTTTTCGACGTCACGGTCGCGACCTATCCCGCCTACACCGGCACATCGGTCGGCCTGCGGGCCGGCCCCGAGATCGATTTCGCCGCGGCCGAGCAAGAGGCCCGACGGCGCTACGAGAGCAATGATCCTGCCCGCCGCGACCAGCCGCGGCGGGGCCCCGGCTGGAGTGTCAGCGCGGCGGTACGACTGAGGCTGGCGGAGGCTGCATCACGGTAACGATCGGCCCCTTTACCTTGGAGACTTCCCATGACTTCGATTGAACTGAGGGAGAAGCGGGCCGGCATCATCAAGGAAGCCCGCGACAAGTGGACGGCGGCGGAGGCCCGCGAAGACGGACCGACCGCCGAGGACAAGCAGGATTTCGATCAGGCGATGGACGGCGCCGACGGCCTCCTGGAGAAAGCCACGCGGATGGAGCGGATCGAGACGGCCGAGGCCGATCTCGACCTGCCCACCCCGCGCACCTCCGAGCCCCTGCACACCGAGACCCGCAACGGCCAGAACGGCGAAGCGGCCACCAGGGAAATGGACGCCAAGAAGCGGACGGCCTGGCGGCACTGGCTGCGCACCGGCGATGTCAGGCAGGAGCTGCGCGCCGAGCAATCGCGGGCCCAGAACGTTGAGCTGCGGGATACGATCATCTCCACGGACGCGAAGGGTGGATTTCTTATCACGCCGGTCCAGATCAGCAATGACATCGTCCGGCTGATCTCGGATGCCGTTTACATTCGCAAGCTCTGCGAGGCGGCGGGCGCCGTGACGACCGTCACCGAAGCCAAGAAGCTGGGCATCCGCAAGCGGATCACGGATATGTCGGACGCGAATTGGACGACCGAGGTCGCCCCGGTCACCGAAGATACCACGATGGCCTTCGACCGCCGCGACCTCGAGCCGCAGCTCTGCTCCAAGCTGGCGAAAATCTCGATCCGCACGCTACTCCTCTCGACCGATGCCGAGAACGAGGTCAATCAGGAGCTGGCGTACAAGTTCGGCATCACGGAAGAGAAGGCTTTTTTGACCGGGTCGGGAACCAACCAGCCGCTGGGTGTGTTCACCGCCTCGGCGAATGGCATCAGCACGGCCCGCGACGTCAACGCCGCCGCGGCAACATCGTTCACGGCCGACAACCTCATCGACATGAAATACAGCCTGAAACAGGGCTACCAGACCGACCCCTCGACGTCCTGGGTCGTCTCCCGCGAGTTCGTCAAGCGGGCCCGCAAGCTCAAGGTCGCGACGACGACGGGCGGCAACGACCTCGAATACATCTGGCAGCCTGGCATCACCGGCGGGCAGCCTGACCGTATCCTCGACATCCCCTACTACATGAGCGAGTACGCCCCCAACGCCTTCACCACCCTGCTCTATGTCGCGGTTCTGGGCTGCTTCCGGTTCTACCGCATCGCCCAGGTGCAGGAGATGATGATCCAGAGACTTGTAGAATTGTACAGTGGTACAAATGAGGTTGGGTTCATAGGTCGGCGCTGGACAGATGGGAGTCCCGTCCTCGAGGAGGCTTTCAGCAGATTGAAAATGGCGTAAGCATTTGTTTATGCCAGCGATAGAATCGCGGGCACGCAAGGCTTGTTTGATGGTGACAAGCATGCGATAATAATGCGAGAAGCGGCCGGAGTTGTGTTCCAGCCGCTCCCCTGACCACCACCCTGACTTTCTGAGGAGTCACGGCCATGGCTGAGAGCAACTCTATCAAATCAAGCGGCATTTACGTCATCCGTTGTATTCCTTCCGGGCGCGTTTACGTTGGCAGCGCTATTTGCATCATCGAACGATGGTATTCTCATCGCAAAGAACTGAAGGCAATGAAGCACGGCAACAGCATGCTTCAGAATGCCTGGCAGAAATATGGGCCGGAGTCATTCATTTTTGAGGTTCTGGAGTATTGTTCGCTTGAGCAACTTCTGATCCGTGAACAGCATCATATGGACGTGCTGAGATCTTACGATCGGCAACATGGATTCAATCTCAGCCCGATTGCTGGTTCGTGCCTCGGAGTCAAGCACAGTGAAGCAGCCAGGGCGAATATGTCGGCAGCCCATCTGGGGAAGAAGCAGAGTGAAGAACTCATAACCAAGAGGGCGGCGGCGAATCGAGGCAAGAAGCGAAGCGAAGAAACCAAGGCCATGATGTCGGCAGCTCGTCTGGGCAACAAGCATAGCGAAGAGACCAAGGCCAAGTTGCGAGGCAAGAAGCATAGCGCAGAGACTTTAGCCAAGATGGCGGCGGCGAATCTGGGCAAGAAGCAAACCGACGAGACCATAGCCAAGAGAGCGGCAGCACTTCGGGGACAGAAGCGTAGCGAAGAGACCAGGGCCAGGATGTCAGCAGCCCAACGGGGAGAAAAGCACTCATGCTGGGGCAAGAAGCAGTCGGAAGAGACCAAGGCCAAGAGAGCGGCAGCACTTCGGGGGCAGAAGCGAAGTGCCGAGCAATGCGCCAATCTCTCAAAAGCACTTCGAGGCATTCCCAAGAGCCAGGAACATCGCGAGCGAATGTCAGAGATCAGGAAGGCACAGGCATTATTGCCGGGCGCTCGCGCAAAGGCGAGCAAGGCACAAACCAAGATTTCTGATGAGCAATTTACGCAAATTCTGACCATGTTGTCGGAAGGCAAAGGCGGAACCGAGACAGCCCGGGCTAGCGGTGTCACTCCAAGTCAAATCTGCGACATCAGAAAAGGAAGAAAACACCAGGACCGTGTTCGGGATTGTCTTGACGCCTCTCCCGAATTGGCGGCTGCTTACAACCGTCATCTCGAAGAAACCAGTGGCGGTTCGGTCGTTAGGACGAGATTGTCTTATGCCAGGGGACAAGTCACGGATGATATCCTTTTGAAGATACTCAAAATGTTCATAGATGGTGCAACCTGCGAAGCTGTTTCTCTTGACCTTGATATTCCTTTATCAGTCATTCATACGATCAAATGCCGAACGGCTTACAAGCATAGAGTCGCGCGGCTCCTTGCCGAGTTCCCTGAACTGGAAAGAGGCCTGGACAAGCAAGGGCTTTCAGATGAGGTTCTTTTGCGCGTTGTGCAAATGATGGCGCAAGGGACGGCAGGCATAATTATTGCGAAAGAAATCGGCATGTCTCCACAGACCATTTGTTACATCAAAAAAAGCGCGACATACCAGAAAAGAATCCGGCGAATACTGGAGACTTCGCCGATCCTCTCCGAAGCTTTCTCCAGGCTCAATCTCTTCTGAGGAGAACCCATGAAAGTCAAGATGCTGACCATCGCGGCCGGTCCCGACCCCTCGCAGTACCACGACGCCGGGACCGTGGTCGACCTGCCCCGCGCCAAGGCCAAGGAGCTGATCGAGAGCGGCCAGGCCGTTGCCGTCGACGAGAAGGAGGGCACGCTCGACGTCGAGGACGCGGCCGAGCCCAGGACGCCCAACGAGGAGCAGGCGGGCGAATTCGGCAAGCGGGCGATCACCCCGGAGACGACCACGGCGAAGCACGCGCACGCCGAGGAAGCCGTCAAGGTCGAGCACAAGCCCAACAAGCACTAGCGCTAAACCGATGATTCTGCAGCACTGGCTCGACGATCAATCCTCGACCGTCTTTCCTGATACGGAAGAGGCACTCGAACGGCACAAGCCCCTGTTCATGGGAAGTCCCGTGTTCTGCTGCAAGATCGAGGGTGACACCTGGGAAGACTGCATGCAAAAGTACCATGATCACATGGGCTGGGCCCCGTATGTTCCGGGTCCGCACGCCGGGCGCGTGAAGGGCAGCCGCTAAGCCGATGGGCCAGCGCAACAAGCTGATCACGCCCCCGGCCCTCGAGCCCGTCTCGATCGACCAGGCCAAACAGCATGCGCGCATCGAGTACCCCGATGACGACCAGCTGGTCGCGGGCCTGATCACCGCGGCAAGGCTCGTCTGCGAGACGGAGCTCCGTCGCGCGTTCATCTCCCAGACCTGGGAGACCTACCTCGACGGCTGGTATCGGCTCGACCACGGCCTCGAGGGATACTACGGCTACACCGGCGCCGTCCCGCAGATCCAGGGCACGTCGGGCGGCTGGGCACCATTCCTGATCGAGGTCGACAACCCGGACCTGATCTCGGTGGCATCGATCCTCTACATCGATGTCAACGGCGACGTGCAGACGCTCGACCCCGCGGCCTACTATGTCGAGCCCGGCGCACCCGGCCGCATCCACCCCGCCTACGGCCAGGGCTGGCCCTCGGTGCGATCCGTCCCCGGCACCATCACGGTGCAGTACCTGGCCGGCTACGGGCCCGCGGCGACGGACGTGCCCGAATGCATCCGCCTGGCGATCAAGATGATGGTCGCCGAGCTCTACGAACAGCGCGAGATGACCGCGACGCAAGCGTACCAGTGCAACCCGATCTTCAAGTGCTTGCTGGCGCCGGCTTCCTGGGGCAACTACCCGTGAAGCCCCTCCAGGCCGGTACCTTCCGCCAGCGGGTCACCCTCCAGGACCTGGTAGAGACTGCCGATTCTTATGGACAGATGGTCCAGACCTGGACCGACGTGGCGACCTTCTGGGCCGAGGTCAGGCCCATCAGCGGCCGGGAAGCGGTGAATATCCGCCAGGTCTATGCCACGGCGACGACCCTGATCCGCCATCGCTACCTGGGGTCGGCCCTCGACCCCAGCCCGAAGCAGCGCTATCGGCTCGAGAAGGATGGGCGGGTCTTCAACATCCTCGACCCGACCAATATCGAGGAACGGAACCGATCGATTGAATCGGTCTGTGAGGAGCGAGTCGATTGAGTACCACGCATAAGCAGACGTTCTCCATTTCGAGCGACTCGGCCGGGACGCCGCTTTCCGGCGTGCAGTCGGAAGTCGGCAGTACGGAGATCGCTTTCGATCAGCAGTATGGGGCCTCGCTGACCGACCAGCCCCTGAGCGTGGCGTTCACCGCGGCCAACGTGCAGAGCGTTTTCCTGCTCTCGGACAAGGGCCTGACGATCGAGACGAACAGCCCCAGCTCGCCGGTCAACACGATCGTCCTCAAGCCCGGGACCCCGTTCGTGTGGAGCAAGTCGGCGGCCTATTTCTCCAACCCGTTCACCGCCAACGTCACCGCGTTTTACATCACCACCACGGTCGCGGCCCGATTGCAGGGCAAGATCCTGACCACATAAATAAACATGGCCTGGTACAACTCATCCTGGCCCTACCGCCAGGCGATC
>Ga0207702_10000626_pt1 | contig 38863 bp, 37 predicted proteins | sample KBSCornC62_FD_184302 | JGI IMG/M metagenome (GOLD analysis project Ga0207702, IMG submission 184302) | Corn rhizosphere microbial communities from Kellogg Biological Station, Michigan, USA - KBS Corn C6-2 (SPAdes) (version 2) | ecosystem: Host-associated > Plants > Roots > Rhizosphere > Soil ... | reverse complement strand
CAGGTCTCCAAACAATTCATCGGCAGCCATCATCGCCTCCCGCGAATCCATATCGCCAGAGAATCACACTGCATTAGCTATCGGCTAGACTGGCTTGCCCGACGTCAAAAAAATCACACTCTCTGAGGAGGCGCGTTAGCGCCGTCTCGAAGGATGGCCGCACGTGCGGCCCATGAGACGCGCGAAGACGCGCTCCCCACCATGAGGACCGGGGATCTACTCGCCCTTTTCGTCGCTCCAGCGGTCGGACATCGCCAGCAGCAGCGTCGAGATCACGAACACCAGATGCACCGCGACCAGCCAGGTCATCTTGGTGGCGTCGAACGAAGCGTCGATGTTGAGGAAGGCTTCCAGCACATGGATCGCCGAGATCGCCACGATCGAGGCGAGCAGTTTCTGCTTCAGCCCGGCAAAATCGATTTTGGTGATCCAGATCGGCCAGTTCGGATTGCCCGAGGTGTCGATCCGCGAGACGAAATTCTCGTAGCCGGAAAACACCACGATCAGGATCAGGTTGCCGACCAGCGTCACGTCGATCAGTGAGAGTGCGTCGAGGATGGTCTCGCTCGATTTGGCGCCGGGCGCATGCAGGATGAATTCGCCGAGCATGCGCAGGAATTTGAGCAAGAGTACCGCGAGCGCGACCACCAGCCCGATATAGAACGGCGCCAGCAGCCAGCGGCTGTTGAACAGCACATATTCGAAACCGCGCCGGATGCGTTCGTCGGCGGGTCGCGAAGGAGCCGGTTGATCGCTCATCGAATACCGGCCCCCGCCGCGATTGCCTTAAGCTGCTTTCTTCTTCGCGCTGATCAGCTTGCGGTTGATCAGGCATTCCGCGATCTGGATCGCGTTCAGCGCGGCGCCCTTGCGCAGATTGTCCGACACGCACCACAGCACGAGACCGTTCTCCACCGTCGCGTCCTCGCGGATGCGGCTGATATAGGTGGCGTCCTCGCCGGCCGCCTCGTACGGGGTGACGTAACCGCCCGGCTCGTGCTTGTCGATCACCAGGCACCCCGGCGCGTTGCGCAGGATGTTGCGCGCCTCGTCCGGCGAAATCGGATTCTCGAACTCGATGTTGACGGATTCGGAATGGCCGACGAACACCGGCACCCGCACGCAAGTCGCGGTCAGCCTGATTTTGGGATCAAGAATCTTCTTGGTCTCCATCATCATCTTCCACTCTTCCTTGGTGTAGCCGTCCTCCATGAACACGTCGATCTCGGGGATCACGTTGAAGGCGATACGCTTGGGGAATTTCTTGGTGACCAGTTCACTGTTGGTGTAGACCGCCTTGGTCTGCGAAAACAGTTCGTCCATCGCATCCTTGCCGGCGCCGGACACCGACTGATAGGTCGAGACCACCACGCGCTTGATCACCGCCTTGTCGTGCAGCGGCTTCAGCGCCACCACGAGCTGCGCGGTCGAGCAGTTCGGATTGGCGATGATGTTCTTCTTGGTGAAACCGGCAACCGCCGCCGCGTTCACCTCGGGCACGATCAGCGGCACGTCCGGATCCATCCGCCACGCCGACGAATTGTCGATCACCACCGCGCCGGCGGCGCCGATCTTCGGCGACCATTCCTTCGACACCGCGCCGCCCGCCGACATCAGGCAGATATCGACGTCGGAAAAATCATAGTGCTCGAGGGCTTTGCATTTCAGGGTGTGGTTGCCGTAGGAGACCTCGACGCCCATGCTGCGACGTGAGGCCAGCGCCACCACCTCGTCCGCCGGAAATTTGCGTTCGTCGAGAATGCCAAGCATTTCCCGACCGACATTGCCGGTGGCTCCAACCACTGCGACCTTGTAACCCATCGTTCACTCTCCGAAGAAAAATGCCTTCGCCCACCTCCGAGAGGAAAGGGAAGAGGCAGCGCTTCTATGCGAGAAACGCCCTTAAGACAACGTTAGACCAGCGAGTTTTGGCCGCGTAGGCGTTTGATGCGATCGTTCTGGGCCACCCGGGCCAATCCGCAATTTCAATCCGATTCGGGCTGGATTCATCCAGCGCTGACCAGCTTCGCCGATGAATGCACCGGCACGCTGGCGCGCCTGCTTGCCTATGTGGGGACGCTAGCGCTGCTTGCCATCGTCGGCATCCATTTGTGGGACCAGTTGCCCGATATCCGCCTCGGGCCGTCAGCCCCGACGGGCTGGAGCGTGGCTGCCCGCTCGTCGCAGGCTTTCGCCCTCAGTCAACCGGAATTCTCTGGAAAAACAGATGCTTATGAAATCTTCCGACATCCCTTGGGAGGCCGCAAGGACATCATCCGCTGGGCGGTATCCGGCGAAGAGCCGTCGGCCGAGGTCGAAATCTACCGTCCGGGCGGCGAACTGAGCCAGGCGCACCCCGCGGAATCAGACATCGCCGACCGAATGGGCGCGGGCGGCCACGAACTGGAGGCCGCCGGTCTCGTCGACAGCAAGTTCGGCCCGGTCACGCTGTTTCGGGTAGCCGGCCGCCCCGAGGGCGCCTCCGCCTGCCTCGGTTTCCTGAAAAACCTCGACAATCCGACTTTGCGAATCTCCGGCTGGACCTGCCAGGGCGATACGCTGCCGGCCCGGCGCGCCGCGGTCGGCTGCACGCTCAACCGCCTGACGCTGCTTTCCGCCGGAAACGAGCCGAAGCTGGCCGAAACCTTCGCCCACGCCGAGCTCAAGCGCGGCGGCTGTGGCCCCGCCTCTGCTGCGAGCTGGGTGACAACAGCCGAAAATCCAAAACTGCGCGGCGCGCTCTGACTGGCTGCGAATTGCTGTTTTGACGCGCTTTCTTCACGCGAACCGGAGGCACTTCGCTCGAAAACGCTATGGGGGCTTGGCTTCGGTTTAAGGCGCTGGTTTTCATGCAACTTTTCGACCAGGCGCAGCATTATTGTGATGCAGTGTGGCCCGATTGACCTTGTGGCGCGGTTGCCTCGGCCGTTAAAATGACATTCGGATAAGATGAATTGCAGATCGGATATGGCGTTACGCCTGACCAAGAGGACCTGATGACCCCGAAATTTTCTGCTGCGAGCAAGCTCGCGGCGTTGCTTGCCGCTTCCGCTCTTGCCGGCCTGGTCGCGGCGCCCGCCAGCGCGCAGTCGCCGCAACCGCAGCCCAAGGCGAAACGTCAGCAGCAGCAACAGATGCAGTACGACCATGACGGCCGCCCGTATTACGGCAACCGCGGGCCGAACCAAGTCTATCAGCAGGGACCGCACACGCGGGTCTACGTCACCACCCGCTCCTGGCTCGATGCCGGCACCGAAGTGCTGCCCGGCGAGCGCAAATTCCAGGACTACGCGTTCCCGCCGGAGATCGGCTATCCTTCGTTCGCGCGCGAGAACAACAACCGCCCGATCGACCGCCAGCCGCTGCCGACGCCGTCAGATCTTGGTGGCACGCCGACGCGGTTCCCGCTGTATTGAGCGGATAGCGTTTAACAACCTTCCGTCGTCCCGCGCACGCGGGGGACGACCGTGGAGAGGTTCGCGCGATCAGGCGTGCTTCGCCTGAATTTCCTTCAGGATCGCCTCGCCCATCTGCGCCGTCGAGACGGCGGTGGCGCCTTCCGACTTGATGTCCGCGGTGCGCAGGCCCTTGGCCAGCACCGCTGATATCGCCGCATCGACCTTGTCGGCCAGCGCGCCCATGTCGAAGGAATAGCGCAGCGCCATGCCGAACGAGGCCAGCATCGCAATCGGGTTGGCCAGCCCTCGACCGGCGATATCCGGCGCCGAGCCGTGCACCGGCTCGAACAGCGAGCGGCGCTTTTTGGTCTTGGCGTCGATCTCGCCGAGCGAAGCCGATGGCAGCATGCCGAGCGATCCCGTCAGCATCGCCGCGATATCGGACAGCATGTCGCCGAACAGATTGTCGGTGACGATGACGTCGAACTGCTTTGGCGCCTTGACCAGATTCATGCCGCCGGAATCGGCGAGCTGATGCTCCAGCGTGACGTCCTTGTATTCGCGGGCGTGCACTTGCGTCACCACCTCGTTCCACAGCACGCCTGATTTCATCACGTTGCGCTTTTCCATCGAGGTCAGCTTGTTGCGGCGCTTGCGCGCCAGATCGAACGCGACGCGTGCGATCCGCTCGATCTCGTAGGTGTCGTAGACTTGCGTATCGATGGCGCGCTTCTGGCCGTTGCCGAGATCGGTGATGGTTTTCGGTTCGCCGAAATAGACCCCGCCGGTCAATTCGCGCACGATCATGATGTCGAGGCCTTCGACCAGATCAGGCTTGAGGCTGGAGGCATCGGCCAGCGCCGGATACACCACCGCCGGACGCAGATTGGCGAACAGGCCGAGATCCTTGCGCAACCGCAGCAGGCCCGCTTCCGGCCGCGCCTCATAGGGCACGCCGTCCCATTTCGGACCGCCGACCGCGCCGAAGATCACGGCGTCGGCCGCCTTGGCCTTGTTCATGGTGTCATCAGATATCGAGACCTTGTGCGCATCATAGGCCGAACCGCCGACCAGCCCCTGCTCGGTCTCGAAATGCGCGATGCCTTGCGCGTTCAGCCAGTCGATCAGGCGTTTTACTTCGGCCATCACTTCGGGGCCGATGCCGTCGCCGGGGAGAAGCAGCAATTTGTGGGTCGCCATGGTGTCGTTCCTCATCTCCACCGTCATGGCCGGGCTCCTGCCGGCCATCCACGTCTTGATCCGCACACAAAAGAAAAGACGTGGATGCCCGGCACAAGGCCGGACATGACGGAAAATATCGATAACCGCGCGCGGAGTGCTAAAGCGCCATTGCGCTGATGGCAAGACACCATTGTCCGCCGCGGCCCTGTGCAAGCCGGCCCCGCTTTGCCACAATGGCTCCCTGCCGGAGTGCCGTTGTTGCCCGTCCCCGAAAATCGCCAGCCCTACGCCCATCCCGCGCGGCTGATTCTCATTCTCTCGCTGACGCCGACCGTTGGGCTGGGCATCGGGCGCTTTGCCTATGCGCTGGTGCTGCCGGACATGCGCGACGCGCTGGGCTGGTCGTATTCCGCGGCCGGCTTCCTCAATACCGTCAACGCCGCGGGCTATCTCGGCGGCGCGCTGATCGCGGCACAGATTGTCAGGCGTTACGGGCTCGCCGCCGCGCTGCGCTGGGGGACGCTGGCCTGCGTGCTGTCGCTGGCGCTGTGCGCGCTGTCGGGCAACTTTGTCATTTTGAGTCTGGCCCGGCTATTGGCCGGCGTCGGCGCCGCGGTCGGTTTCGTCTCGAGCGGCGCGCTGGCGGCGACGATCGCGCAGTCGCGCCCCGAACGGGCGAATTTCCTGCTCAGCCTGTTCTATGCCGGGCCCGGGCTCGGCATCGCGCTGTCGGGCCTGATCGCGCCGTTCGTGCTGCAGGCCGCGGGCTCGGGATCGTGGTGGATCGTGTGGTGGGCGATGACGGCCTTGTCGGTGGCGATGACCTTGCCGTTGTTGCTGACGCGGTTCGGCGCCGGCGGGGATATTCCCGATTCGATGCCGGTGAAATTCGCCGTCAAACCGGTGCTGATCTATCTGCTCGGCTATTTCCTGTTCGGTGCTGGCTACATCGCCTACATGACCTTCATGATCGCCTATGTCCGCGATGCCGGCGGCGGCGCCCCGGCGCAGAGCGCGTTCTGGTGCCTGATCGGGGTCAGCGCCTTCGTCACGCCATGGGTCTGGCGCCGCGTGCTGGCGCGCGACAATGGCGGCTCCAGTACCGCGATCATCCTGGCCGTCAACGCGCTCGGCGCGGCGCTGCCGCTGCTCGGCCATTCCGCTGTAATGATCGCGCTGTCGGCGCTGGTGTTCGGCGTCGCGTTCTTTGCCGTGGTCGGTTCGACCACCGCGTTCGTGCGCTTCAACTATCCGCACGCGGCCTGGCCGACCGCGATCGCGGCGCTGACCATCGCATTCGGCATCGGCCAGACGCTCGGACCCGTGGTGACCGGCGCGCTCACCGACGCACTCGGCGGCCTGTCCTATGCGCTGAATGCCGGCGCCACGATGCTGGCGCTGGCCGCGGTCGCGGCGGCGTTTCAGAAAAAATTGGCGAGTGGCGAATAGCGAATGGCGAGGAGGGAGAAGGAAGCTCTATTCGCTACTCCCTATTCGCTTCTTCAACTCCCGCTGAACGAATTATAGCCCTGATCTTCCCAATAGCCGCCCTTGTAGTCGTTGGTGACTTCCATCGACAGCACGTATTTCGGGTTTTTAAAGCCGAGTTTGGTCGGCACCCGGATCTTCATCGGGAAGCCGTAGGCCGTGGGCAAAATCTCGTCGGCGAATTTGAACGTCATCTGGGTCTGCGGGTGCAGCGCGCTGCGCATGTCGAGCGGCGAGTTGTAGCCGTCCTTGTCGGCACACTGGAACCAGACGTATTTGGCGCGCGTATCGGCGCCGATCAGTTTCAGGAAATCGCGCAGCGGCGTGCCGGTCCAGCTGCCGATCGCGCTCCAGCCCTCGACGCAGATATGGCGGGTGATCTGCCTGACCTGCGGCAGCTTGTAGAGCTCCTCCAGCGTCCACGGCTTCTTGTTGTCGACGAGGCCGCGCACCTCGAGCTTCCAGGTCTTGCCGTCGACCTCCGGCGCATCGTCGAGATCGTAATAGGCGTTGAACGGAAACGGCTTCGTGATCGCGCTTTCCGGAAAGGTCGGCGCCAACGCATCGGGATTGAACATCAGCGCCTGCACGGCGTCGTTGAATTTCGAGATCTTGGTCAGCAAGTTGTCGGCGGAAAAACTGTCGGTCACGTCGCAGCCGGTCAACAGCGTCAGCGCACCGAGGCTGGCGCCGCCGGTGAGGAAGCGACGGCGCGCCAGGTCCGGCATCACCTTCAGCGCGTCCCTTATCAACAGCTTCTTGTCGACGCCGGGAATCAGAAGCGAGCGCATGCGGCCCATGGGAGTTCTCCTAATGTCCGATAATCATGGCGCGCAGGCTCTTCGGCACCAGCAGCGCCAACAGAACATGCACCACCAGGAACGCGCAAATCAAAGCCATGCAGGTGAAGTGGACGTAGCGGGCAAAATCATAGCCGCCGAACAGCGCGGTGAGGTATTGCAGCTGCACCGGCTTCCAGATCGACAACCCCGACAGCACGATCACGATGCCGACCACGATGATGCCGCTATAGAGCAGCTTCTGCACATTGTTGTATTTCGAGAGGTCGTCATGCGACAGCTTGAAGGTCAGCGCCGCCTTGGTGTCGGCGATCACGCCCGACGGCGTGATCGGCAACAGCTTCTTGCGGAAGCGGCCGGTGATCAAACCGAACACGAGATAGAACAGGCCGTTGACCATCAACAGCCACATCGCGGCGAAATGCCACAACAGCCCGCCGGCGAGCCAGCCGCCCAGCGTGATCGAGGACGGGAAAGAGAATTTGAACAGCGGCGAGGCGTTGTAGATCTGCCAGCCCGAGGTGATCATCATGAAGATCGCCACCGCATTGAGCCAGTGCATGATCCGGACCCATCCTGGCTGGATAGACTTGCCGGCGGGCGTGGCGTGCTCGTGAGTTACTGTAATCGTGGACATTGGCTGTTCCGCTGGTGTGACCCGGTACCCCCTCTATACGCCGGGAACCGGGGTTTCGTTACTGCGATGCGGTCTATTAGATCGATACAATTGAGCCGTTAAATGTTCACAAAAAAGCGAGCCGGGTTGCCCCGGCTCGCCGTCGCGCGTCCCGGTGGGACCTGAGAATTCAGGGTACGCGCAACATTACGACGGCATCAGGACGGTATCGACCACCTGGATCACGCCGTTCGACTGGTTGACGTTCTCGATCGTGATGGTCGAGGAGCCGCCCTTGGCGTCGATGATCATGATCTTGTCGCCCGACCGCTTCACGGTCAGCTCTTCGCCCTGCACGGTCTTCAACACCTTGCCATCGGTCAGCGCGGAAGCCTCGAGCTTGCCGGCGACCACGTGGTAGGTGAGTATCTTGGTCAGGGTCGCCTTGTTCTCGGGCTTGACCAGGGTGTCGACGGTGCCGGCCGGCAGCTTGCCGAAGGCGGCGTTGGTCGGCGCGAACACCGTGAACGGTCCCTTGCCTTCCAGCGTCTCGACCAGGCCGGCGGCCTTGACCGCGGCGACCAGCGTGGTGTGGTCCTTCGAATTGACGGCGTTCTGGATGATGTTCTTCGAGGGGAACATCGCGGCGCCGCCGACCATCACGGTCTTTTCGCCCGAGGTCATCTTGTCTTGCGCGCTGACGGGCGCGACGACGCTGGCGGTGAGGGCGAATGCGCCGAAGGCTGCGGCGGTCAAAAGGGCAATACGCTTGGACATGGTGACGTCTCCCGATGGTGAGATGAACCGGCTGAAGCCGGCGATGAAGCCAACAACGATGCGGCCGAACCTGGGTGGACTGCTTCGTCGCTGGCCCGAGTTACGGCAGCGGCGAAAGCCGGTTTCACAGAATAAATTTTCGCGGGCCTGAAACTAATTGCGGCGGCGTCCGTGTGCGTGCTGCGGCGAATGGCGGTCGCAACGCCTTCATCGATACCGGTGCATCTCGATCAAGACGCGCAGAGCTGCCGCATTGGCGAATGCGCGCCAGCGCGAAATTGAACCAGTTCATCGTGTGAGTTCTTCTCGTCATTGCGAGGGGCGAAGCGACGAAGCAATCCAGAGCGACAAAGGAAGACTGGATTGCTTCGTCGCTTCGCTCCTCGCAATGACGATGTTGCTGGCGCTACGACACCTTGGCTTCCCGGTTGGCCGAGATCTGCAAGAAGCCGCGGTTGTGGGTCGGGCTGATCAATATCTCATTGATGCAGACCCGCGGCGGCATGCTGGCGACGAAGGCGATGGTGCGGCCGAGATCTTCCGGCTGCAGCATTTTTGCCTGGGCCTCTTCCGAGGGCACCTGCGGCCGCAGCTTCAGGATCGGAGTTGCGACCTCGCCGGGCGACAGGCAGCAGGCGCGCAGGCCGTTGGCGCATTCGTCCATGTTGAAGGAATGGGTCAGCGCCAGCACCGCATGTTTTGTTGTCGTGTAGGCCGGCCCCGGCATCTTCGAAACATGCCGGCCGGCCCACGACGCCACGTTGATGATGCAGCCGTCCTGCTGCTTGCGCATCGCCGGCAGCACCGCGTGCATGCAATACAGCACGCCGTTGAGATTGATCTCGACCAGTTTGTCCCAGCCTTCCAGTTCCATGTCGGCCCAGCTGCGCTTGGGAACATTGACGCCGGCATTGTTGACCAGAAGATCGATCCGGCCGTGCTTTGCCAATATTTGATCGGCGGCCTTCTGCACCTCGGCCTTCTTGCTGACATCCAGCGCGATCGCCTCGGCGGTGCCGCCACTTTTGCCGATCTTCGCCACCACCTGGTCCAGCGCATCCTTGCGGCGGCCGGAGACCACCACCGTCCAGCCGTCCGCCGCCAGCGCTTCCGCGCCGGCTTCCCCGATACCGGTGCCGCCGCCGGTCACCCAGGCCACCCGTTTCCCGCCTTTTGTCATGCCAACTGTCTCCGTTGTCTTTGAAGGGCATCTCGCCGTGGGCTTTGGAAGCGCGGCCCGGTGAAATGATGCACGAAGGCGGCCAAGAAAACTATCTGGAAAACTATCTGGAAAACCATCGGCAAAACCCGGCTTCGATCAGCCTGCAAGACTGCATTCGCGCCCCGCGGAGCGACGAACCAGCCGCTATTGAAATGCCGGTTGCGGGCGTGATATTGCAGCCGACAGGTTCCCCAAAATTGCCATCGCAGCAAGATGAGGCAAGAAGCCCATGCGTCCGCTTGAAGGATTACGTGTCGTCGATCTCACCCGCGTGCTGTCGGGGCCGTACTGCGCCATGCAGCTCGGCGATCTCGGCGCCGAGGTGATCAAGGTCGAGCGGCCGGTCGAAGGCGACGACACAAGGGCGTTCGCGCCACCCTACCAGGGCGACGAAGCGGCCTATTTCCTGTCCGTCAACCGCAACAAGAAAAGCATCACGCTCGACATGAAGAGCGAACAGGGCCGCGAGGTGCTGTGGCGACTGATCGAGAAGTCGGACGTGCTGGTGGAAAATTTCCGTCCCGGCGCGATGGACCGTCTCGGCTTCGGCTACGCCGCGGTCAGCGCGCGCCGTCCGGCCATGGTGTATTGCTCGATTTCCGGATTCGGCAATACCGGCCTGATGAAGGACCGCCCCGGCTACGACGTCATCGTGCAGGGCGAAGCCGGGATCCAGGACATCACCGGCAACCCCGACGGCCCGCCGTTCAAGGTCGGCACCTCGATTGCCGATTTGACGTCCGGAATGAACGGAGCGATGGGCATTCTCGCCGCGCTCTATGCATCCAATATCACCGGGCGCGGCCAGCATGTTTCGATCTCGATGTATGAGTCCATTGCCTCACTGCTCAGCTTCAATGCCAGCATCTATTTCGCGACCGGCGAGTCGCCGAAGCGGCGCGGCAATGCACACGCGACCATCGTGCCCTACGAAACGTTTGAGGCGAGCGACGGCTGGATCAGCCTCGGCGTCGCCAACGACGAATTGTGGAAACGTTTCTGCGCCCTCGTGAAGCGGCCCGAACTGACCGACGACCCGCGTTTTGCCAAGGCGGCCGACCGCGTACGCAATCGCGACATCCTGGTGCCCATCGTCAAGGACATCGTCAGGCAGCGCACCCGCGATGAATGGCTGCCGCTGATGGACGCCGCCGGCATTCCCTGCGGCGGCATCAGGACGGTCGGCGAAGTCTGCGAGAGCGAGTTGCTGAAGTCGCGCGACATGATCGCCGAGATGCCGCACGCTGGCGCTGGCGTCGGCATCGTCAAGAACATCAAGAATCCGATGCATCTCAGCGCAACACCGCTCGATACCTACACGGCTCCGCCCCGGCTCGGCGAGCACACAAGCGAGGTCCTGACCGACCTGCTCGGATACAGCGCCGCCGAGGTCGAGGAAATGACGCGCAACGAGACGATCTGAAGCCTGATCGGCGCCGAGCCGCTGTTAACCACGGCGTCGTTACAGTGCGGATCGAATTGCGCGCGCCGCCTTAATTTCTCGTTATTTCCAATTCGGGATTGGTTTTCCGCTATTTCCTGTCCGGGATTATGCTGCGGTGAGCAGGACGCTCGAGAACATCGCGATGCCTTTTCCTCGCCGATTCGCACGCGTAAAGCCGACCGGACAGGTGTCCAGGGTCGGCAAGATCATCGTCGCGCCGCGCGACCCGATCATCGATTGCACAATCGTCGATTATTCGCCGGGCGGCGCCTGCCTCGACGTCGGCCCCGTCAACCTTCCGCAGCGTTTCGAATTGCTCTGGGGCACCACCAAGAAAAAATGCCGGGTGGTCTGGAAGGCCGGCAGGCGAGCCGGCGTGGTGTTCTAGGGTCTCAGGGAAACTCGTCACGCTTCCAGCAGCGGAAGCGCGGCCGTTACCCGACGGTTGAAAATTCGAGAGCAGCCAAGGGGACGTCGAGCGCATAAACAAAGCCGCTCGGCTCGTACACCAGCTTGACGTTACCCCTGAGCTGCTTGCCGAGAGTCTCGATCAGCCGTGTGCCAAAGCTCTGCCGGGTAGGAGCATGCACGGTCGGGCCGCCGTGTTCCTGCCAGGTGAACTTCACGCGCCTGGCTTCATCGACGACCCAGCTAATCGCAACCCGGCCGCCCGGTATCGACAACGCGCCGAACTTGGTGGTGTTGGTGCAGAGCTCGTTCAACGTCATGGCGATCGCGATGACCGCGCCGGATGCTATCTGGACAGTCGGCCCCTCGATGGAGAACTTCGCCAAATCCGGATTATCGAACGGCTCGATCGCGCCCTGGACGATCTTTCGCATGTCCGCGCTGGTCCATCGCGCCTGCAACAGCAGATCGTGCGCCCGACCGAGCGCCAGCAGCCGGCCTTCGATCGCCTCCTGTGCAAGCGGTAGGCTCGAAGCATTACGCAGGCTTTGCGAGGCAATGGCGCCGACCGTCGCCAGCGTGTTCTTGATGCGGTGGTGAAGCTCTTCCAGGATCAGCTTTTGCAGCCTGTCGGCGGCTTCGCGCGCCTTGGCGTCGATACCGGCCTGCTCGAGCAAGGTCTCGGCACTTAGCCTGGCCTGGGTCAGCAACAGCCTGAGGCTGACATTCTCCGCGGTCAGTTGCTCCTCGGCAAAGCTTGCCCCAGAGACCACATCAAAGGCTTCTCCGTCATGATCGACTTTGAGCATCGACACGCGTAACACATTATGTCAGGTCCCGCGCATATCTTTCGGACACAAGGACGTGGTTGCCGCCCCTTTTAGACCGCACCGCCGGCCGTTTCCCGCCAAAATCAGGCGAGCCCGATCATATCCTGCATTTCCGCGATGATTTGACCCGACACCAGGGGCTTGCCGAAGAACCGGCTGTCGCGCGGAATCTCGGCGCTCGACAACTTCAACCGTCCGGACACGAGGATAATCTTGAGTTGCGGCCAACGTTCATAAACGGCATGTGCCAGTTCCAGGCCATCCATGCTGCCCGGCATCTGGATGTCGGTGAACAGCAGCGCAATATCGGACCTCGATTGCAGAATGACAAACGCCTCGTCCGCATCCACGGCTTGGACCGGGGTATAGCCGGCGTCTTCCACGATATCGACTGACGTCATGCGCAACATGATGTCGTCTTCGACGACCAGCACAACAGGCGGAATGTTCGCGCGATCCGGCATGGTTCAGCGGCGCGCCGTCACCAAGCGCGCCTCCTTGACCGGCGAGCTCGTGCCGGTCTTGTGCAGGCAAGAGGGAGAGAAGTTAGGCCAGACCTGGCCTGAACACGCTCCCGCGGCACTATGAACTGGAAGCCTGTCAGCTTTAATCGAAGCCTCAGCTTCGTTCGCTTTTGCCGGGAGCGAAAAGCCAGGTAGCGCGAGTATCCATGCGCCCAGCACCGTGAATAGCACGAGCGCGGCGAACGATCTGATCATGTTGGGGCTGCTGACTGCGGCTGGTCGCCAATCCCGCTGCGCATGGGGATCGCTTGACAATGGACCCCGCAAGGCAAAGTTCCGGAGACAAGCGCTATATTTGCCGTTCGCCTTCGACATAGGCACCGAGACGGCCGCGATTTTCGAAAGACGCTGCAAGACGACGCCGCGGATGATCCAGTTCCACCCTGGAATCCCCGAGCAGATCGATCACGCCGTCACGTCCATCGACTTCGAGCCTGAGCGATTTCAGCGACCAGACGCCGGCTTTCTTCTCGGCCGTCAGCGAAACCCGTCCGCTCGCCTTCGGGCCACTCGCTGAAAAATTCAACGTCGCCTCCCCGGTGTCACCGGAGATCTTGATCGAGCCGTTCGGGACGCCCGTCGTGATCGGGGTGCCCAGCGCTTTGGCCGCCTCGGTGCTGGCCTGAAGTCGGGTTGCCCCAAGCTGATAGGCTTCTGAATTCTTGAGAAGGGAGAAAATGCCGCCGAAGAAGGCCGCGCCCAGTACGGCACATCCGAGCCAGACGACGACACCCCAGATGGCCCACAGGCGTTGCACGCGCCGGAAATGCTCGACGCTGTCCCAGCGTCCGTTGCGCCAGGCCCAGCGGCTACCTCTCAGACCGAGCACGATCATCATGATGAAGCCCAGCCCCGGAACGAGCGTCAGCAACGCAATGAAGGTGTCGTTGCCGAGGCCCCAGATCCAGTTGAGCAGGAAGGCGCCCCAGTTCCAGCGATCGAGTTCCGGCGGAATGTCGGCCGGGACGGCAGTGGTGCGGATATTGGTCATTTGCAAACCCTGTGACGCGGCAATCGGCATTTGCGTTCAATTTGGAGGCCCCAGCCTTTCGGCTATTTCGGGAGGCCACCGGACGTTCCCATTCCATTTCTCCGCCAGTCGCTGACCCTCCTGCATTTGGTCCGACGACAGCAGCGCCGTTATCTTTGGCAGGTCATCGATGGAGAGCTTGTTGCCCTGATCGGCCGCGTGACTGCACAGCACATAAGCGAGTATCAGGTGCTCTACTCAATCACCTCGTCGGCGCGCAGCAGGAAGGATTCGGAGATCGCCAGACCAATCGCCTTCGCGGTCTTGAGGTTGACGACCAGCTCGAATTTGGTCGGCTGCATCACCGGCAGGTCGGTGGGCCTGGCGCCCGACAATATCTTGCCGGCATAGAGTCCGGTCTGGCGATAACCGTCGCCAAAATCCGGGCCGTAGCTGAGCAGACCGCCGGTTTGCGCGAATTCGCGGCGAAACGACACCGCCGGCAATTTGTAGCGGATGGCCAGACCGGCGAGTTTTTCGCGCATCGAGCCGTAGAACGGGTCGTTGCAAATCAGGACGGCGGCGGCCTGTTGTTGAGCGAGGCTTGCGAAAGCCGCATCGATCTCGGCGTCGGTGGCGGCATTCATCACCACCATCTTCACGCCGAGCCGCGTCGAGGCGTCCTCCACTTCCTGCTTTTGCGCCTTCGCGGCCGGATATTGCGGGTTGATCAGCACGCCAAGGGTCTTCGCCTGCGGCAACAATTCGTGCAGCAATTCGAGCCGTTTGGCCTCCAGCGCCGAGCCGATCATGCTGATGCCGGTGACGTTGGCCTCGGGCCGATTGAGGCTCGAGACCAAACCGGCCTTGATCGGGTCGGCGGCGCTGATGAAAACGATCGGGATCGACGAGGTCGCGGCCTTGGCGGCGCGACCGGGATCGCTGCCGCCGGCGGCGATGATCAGCGCCACCGGTTTGCGGACCAGCTCGGCCGCGAGCGCTGGCAACCGGTCATAATGGCCGTCGGCCCAGCGATATTCGATGGCCAGATTGCGGCCTTCGACATAGCCGGCTTCCTTCAGGCCCTGCCGGGTCGCGTCGACCAGACTGGCCTGATCGTCAGCCAACCCGCTGCCGAGATATCCGAGCACCGGACTGTCGGATGGCTGCGCCCGCGCAGCCATCGGCCAAGCCAATGACGATGCCGCTGCGCCCGCCAGCAGCCCGGCGAATTCGCGTCGCTTCATGCCTTCCCCGCCCAAACCCTTCATTCCCTACAGCAGACTTAGCACGAACCGACCGCGACCAGCAGCAGCACAAACTCGACAAGTTCGCAGACATCCAGCCCCGCGATCGTGGTGGTCCGATGTCCTCTGCCGCGCGCTTCAACGACGCGTTCTTGAATCCCGAACGGAGCGTTCCTGAATCGTGCTTCAGGTATACCAGCCATCAGCAGCGGTCATGTTGCCAATGCCTGGTGCCGCAGGCCGCTACGAAGGCTCGGAATGGCTCTGCCGAAGGCTCGTTGCGTAAAGATGAACGCCGGTTCGGGATTGATGATTTTCAGCGTTGCGCTCCCGGTTTTCAGTTCGTAAATAGAATTGCTCTACTGCGATCCCGCATCGGGCCCACGCAGGCCCGCCAACCGACAAAAGCCGCCGATGACCGCCAGGATCGAACGCCCGCTTTCGCCATTCCTAACCTACCGTTGGACGCTGACGATGGCGCTGTCCATCATCCATCGCGCCACCGGGATCGCACTCTATGTCGGCACCTTGCTGCTGGTGTGGTGGCTGATATCAGCCGCCACCGGCCCCGCCGCCTACGCCAATGTGCAGGCTTTCACCACGAGCTTCATCGGCCGGCTGATCGTGTTCGGCTATACTTGGGCGCTGATGCATCATCTGCTCTCCGGCATCCGGCATCTGGTCTGGGATCTCGGTTATGGCTTCAAGGCCAATGAGCGCGAGGCGCTGACCTGGGGCGCCGCGGTCGGCGGCATCTCGCTCACCGTGCTGTTGTGGGTGATCGCTTACATGATCGGAAGCGGCCGATGAGCACGCCCGCCTCTCGCGTCAAATCCGATTCTCCCACGTCGATGCGCACGCCGCTCGCTCGCGTGCGCAATCTCGGCGCCTCGCATTCCGGCACTGGAGATTTCTGGCGTCAGCGCGTCACCGCGGTGGCGATGGTGCTGTTGATGGTGCCGGTCATCGTCATCGTGATGATGCTGCGCGGCAGCAACCAGGCCGGCGCGGCGCAAATCCTCTCTTCGCCGCTGGTCGCGATCATCATGCTGCTGTTCATCATCGCGAGCTGCTGGCACATGAAGATCGGCATGCAGGTGGTGATCGAGGACTACATCCATGACGAAAAGATAAAGCTCGCTTCGATCATGGCGAACAACTTCTTTTGCATCGCGGTGGCGCTGGCCTCGATCTACGCGATCCTCAAACTGTCGTCGGGAGTTTAACCCATGGCCGAGGGCAACGGAAAAGCCGGCAACGGCAGCGCATCCGTCAACGGAAAATCCTATCCGATCGAGGACCACACCTACGACGTGGTCGTGGTCGGCGCCGGCGGCGCGGGCTTGCGCGCGGTGGTCGGCTGCGGCGAAGCGGGTCTTCGCACCGCCTGCATCACAAAAGTGTTTCCGACCCGCTCCCATACTGTCGCCGCGCAGGGCGGCATCTCCGCCTCGCTCGGCAACATGCATCCCGACGACTGGCGCTGGCACATGTACGACACCGTCAAGGGGTCGGACTGGCTCGGCGACCAGGACTCGATCGAATACATGGTGCGCAACGCGCCCGACGCGGTCTATGAGCTGGAGCATTGGGGCGTGCCGTTCTCGCGCACCGAGGACGGCAAGATCTACCAGCGGCCGTTCGGCGGCATGACCATGGACTACGGCAAGGGCCAGGCGCAGCGCACCTGCGCCGCTGCCGACCGCACCGGCCACGCCATGCTGCACACAATGTACGGCCAGGCGCTGCGGCATTCCGCGGAATTCTACATCGAGTTCTTCGCCATCGACTTGATCATGGATGATCAAGGCACCTGCCGCGGCGTGATTGCGCTAAAACTCGACGACGGCACGCTGCATCGTTTTCGCGCGCAGACCACGATTCTCGCGACCGGCGGCTATGGCCGCGCCTATGCTTCCTGCACCTCGGCGCATACCTGCACCGGCGACGGCGGCGCGATGGCGCTGCGCGCCGGCCTTCCGCTGCAGGACATGGAGTTCGTCCAGTTCCACCCGACCGGCATCTACGGCTCGGGCTGCCTCGTCACCGAAGGCGCGCGCGGCGAAGGCGGCTATCTCGTCAATTCCGATGGCGAGCGCTTCATGGAGCGCTACGCGCCCTCCGCCAAGGACCTCGCCTCGCGCGACGTGGTGTCGCGCGCGATGACCATCGAAATCCGCGAGGGCCGCGGCGTCGGCAAGAAGAAGGACCACATCTTCCTGCACCTCGACCATCTCGATCCCAAGGTGTTGGCCGAACGGCTGCCGGGCATTTCCGAATCGGCCAAGATCTTCGCCAATGTCGACGTCACCCGCGAGCCGATCCCGATCCTGCCGACCGTGCACTACAACATGGGCGGCATCCCGACCAATTTCCACGCCGAGGTGCTGACCAAGGCCAATGGCGACGACAATTCCGTGGTGCCGGGGCTGATGGCGATCGGCGAAGCCGCCTGCGTCTCGGTGCACGGCGCCAACCGGCTCGGTTCCAACTCGCTGATCGACCTCGTGGTGTTCGGCCGGGCTGCCGCGCTGCGTTGCGCCGAAAAGCTGACGCCGAACGGCAAGCAGCCGGAATTGCCGGCGGGCTCCGCCGACAAGGCGCTGGGACGGCTCGACCATTATCGCTACGCTGCCGGCGGCACGCCGACGGCGAAACTGCGCGACAGCATGCAGCATGTGATGCAGAACAATTGCGCGGTGTTCCGCACCGGCGAAATCCTCAACGAGGGCCAGAACCTGATCCACAAGGTTTACGGCGGCATCGGCGACGTTTCGGTCTCCGACCGCTCGCTGGTGTGGAATTCCGACCTGGTCGAAACGCTGGAGTTCGACAATCTGATCGCGCAGGCCGTGGTGACGATGGACTCGGCGGCGAACCGCACCGAGAGCCGCGGCGCCCACGCGCGCGAGGATTATCCGGACCGCGACGACAAGAACTGGATGAAGCACTCGCTGGCGTGGCTCGACGATAGCGGCAAGACCAAGATCGATTATCGCCCGGTGCACGACTACACCATGACCAATGACGTTCAGTACATCCCGCCGAAGGCGCGGGTGTATTGAGCACACCTGTCATGCGCTGGCTTGACCCGCGCATCCGTCCATCTTCGTAAAAAGATGGATTGCCGGGTCAAGCCCGGCAATGACGGGACAAAACCGCAGAGGCAAGACAGATGGTTGAATTCGCGCTTCCGAAGAATTCGAGGATCTCGGGCGGCAAGACCTGGCCGAAGCCCGCGGGCGCGATCGAAACGCGCGAGTTCAATATCTATCGCTGGAATCCCGACGACGGCAAAAATCCCAGCGTCGATACCTACTACATCGACGTGCACGATTGCGGCCCGATGGTGCTCGACGGCCTGATCTGGATCAAGAACCACATCGATCCGACGCTCACTTTCCGCCGCTCCTGCCGCGAAGGCGTCTGCGGCTCCTGCGCCATGAACATCGACGGCCAGAACACGCTGGCCTGCACCAGGTCGATGCACGACGTGAAGGACGGCGCGGTCAAGATCAATCCGCTGCCGCATCAGCCGGTGGTTAAGGACCTCGTCCCCGATTTGACCAATTTCTACGCGCAATACGCGTCCATCGAGCCGTGGCTGAAGACCACCACGCCGACGCCGCAGAAGGAATGGAAGCAGAGCCACGAGGATCGCGAAAAGCTCGACGGCCTCTACGAATGCATTCTGTGCGCCTGCTGCTCGACCTCGTGCCCGAGCTACTGGTGGAACAGCGAGCGCTTCCTCGGCCCCGCCGCGCTGCTGCAAGCGACGCGCTGGGTCAAGGACAGCCGCGATGAAGCCACCGGCGAACGGCTCGACAATCTCGAAGACCCGTTCCGGCTCTACCGCTGCCACACCATCATGAACTGCGCCAAGGCCTGCCCGAAGGGACTCAACCCTTCCGAGGCGATCGCCGAGCTCAAGCTGAAGATGGTCGAGCGGCAGGTTTAATCACACAAAGACCCTCATCCCGAGAAGGCGCGCCAGCGCCGTCTCGAAGGATGACGACGCGTTGTGAAGCGCGCGCTCATCGCAAGCGTTGGAACGCCCCGTAAAACCGGCTATGCATGGGCCGCCCCCTCAACGCCTCGCGAGGCCGGTTTGACGACACCGACCAATCCTCCTGTTGCAACCGCGGCCAATGACCTGACGCCGCCCGCGTTCGGCGCATTCGCGCCCAGCGCCGCGCAACAGACGGTCATCGGGCTGGCGCAACGCACGCGGCTGAAGCGCGGCGCGTTCCGGCCGATGCTGTCGCGGCTGGTCACTCTGCTGCGCGCCGGACCGGTCGACGTGCAATACCAGGGCGCGTCGTTCCGCTTCTATCATCAGGCCAGCGCCACCGAGCGCGGCGCGCTGTTCAATCCCGATTACAATATCGAGGAGCTCGATTTTTTGCGCGCGCATACGCCGGTCGTCGGCGGCGTGTTCGCCGACATCGGCGCCAATGTCGGCACCTATACGATGCCGCTGGCGCGCCACGTCGGCGCGAACGGCAGAGTGATCGCGGTCGAACCGCATCCGATCACGCATGCGCGGCTCACGTTCAACCGCGACGCCTCCCGCTTCACGCAGGTGGTGCTGGTCGCCGCCGCCGCCGGGCCTTCCGATGGAGAGCTGATGATCGAAACCGACGGCGACAATCTCGGCGCCAGCCATATCGTTGCGGGCGATCGCGCCGGCAATGCCATCAGGGTGCCATCGCTGCGCCTGCAGCGCATTCTCGATGAGGCCGGTGTCGGCCACGTCGATGCGCTGAAGATCGATGTCGAGGGTTTTGAGGACCGCGTGCTAACCGGATTCTTCAAGGAAGCGCCGCAATCATTGTGGCCCCGTGCCGTCGTGATCGAGCATCTGTCGCGTGACGAATGGCAGAGTGACTGCATCGCCGACATGATTTCGCGCGGCTACGCCGAGACCGGCAAGACCCGCAGCAACACGCTGCTGGTGAGAAAATAACCGCCGGTTCCAATTTCCGCGAACAGGGAACATCGCGGCATCCGCGCCGTTATCGCTCCCGAGCCGATGGCAATGGAGTAAAGCATGACCGGCAATAATGATCGGCCCGAGATCGGCGATATCGTCGGTGACCGCAAGGTTGTGCTGTAGATGCCGATCGAGCCCCCTGAAATACCGCCGGCGACGCCGGGCAATCCAGCCGAGCCGCCCCAGGAAGCGCCTCCCGGCAGTCCACGCCCGGAAGTGCCTCCGCCGATGCGCGAGCCCGGCGAATCACCGCCGCCCGAGGAGTTGCCGGGCAAGATGCCGGACGAATTGCCGGTGCGCGGACCACAGGGACCGACCGCGCCGAATCCTGCTACCGATGCTCCGTCCGCGACCATATGAAGCCTGGTTTGCGGCGCCCGTCTGAACGCGCAATGAACAAGCCCACCTATAACTCATTGCAGGAATGAAATAAAAAGCGATTCGCCGATATCGCCCGCCACAATCCGGCCCAACGGCTGGCCGTTGATCGCGTCACCGAACCGCTCGGTTGTCTAGTTTAGTTTGCCGCAAGAGCCCTTCCAAAGAACCTTTCCGGGGACCCAATCATCATGACAAACCTTCGTCTCGTGCTGCTCGCCACTTCGGCTTTGACGGTGATGCAGTTCGCAAGCACCGCATCGCATGCGCAGACCTCGCCGATCGTCGTCGCGCAAGCCAAGGAAGAACTCGGTCCCGACGGCAAACCGAAGCCGAAGCCGGCCCCGCCGAAGGCCGCACCGCCGCCGGCAAGGCCCGCACCGCCGCCGCCACCCCCGCCGCATGCGGCGCCGCCGGCACGACCCGCTCCGCCCGCGGCGCCACCGCCCCATGCCGCGCCTCCCCCGCCTCCGCCACACGCCGCGCCTCCCCCGCCGCCGCATGTGGCGCCTCCGGCCGCGCCAGCACCGCATGCACAGCCCGAGATCAGCCACCCGACGCCGCCCGCGGCCTCGCCACCGCCGGCCGCGCCCCATGCGCCGACCCCGCCTCCGGGCGCGCCGGCTGCGCACGAGCACGAGCGGGAAGCGCCTAGCCAGACGCCGCCTCCGGGTGGCGCGCGGCCTCCGGCTGCAACGCCTCAGGCCACGCCGCAAACCCAGGCTCCGGCTGCGACGCCCAATGCAGTCAGGCCGCAAGTCGCGCCGAACACTGCCGCGCCGGCCGCACAGCCGAATGCCGCACCCGCCGCACAGCCCAGCACCGGTCCGGGCGGACGTCCGCCCGGGCAAGGTGCGGGACCAAATACAGGACCCGGACCGGGTGGCGCGCCGTTCGCCCGCCGCGCGGCGCCGACCATCACCACGCCGCTGCCGGCCGCCCCCGCGCCGGCCGCGGCCCTGCGGCCGATCGCCCCCGGCGCTCCGGCGCCGGGACCGCGGAACGTCAATGACTTCCGCGCCGAACGGCACGAAACCCAGCAAGGCGGCCGCACCGTCATCACCGAACCGGGCCGCGTCATCATCCGCGACCCCAACGGTGAATCGTTCGTCCGCCACGACGAGGTCGCTCGCTTCGCATTCGGCGCGCGCGACATCCAGACCCACCAGGTCGGCGGCGAATCCCGCACCACCGTGTTCCGTCCCGACGGCAGCCAGATCATCACCATCATCGGTCCCGACGGCCAGTTGCTGCGCCGGATCCGCAGGGATCAGCAGGGCCGCGAGATCATCATCATCGACAACAGCTATCGCGATCCGCGCGCGATCGGCGGCTTCTATGTCGATTTGCCGCCGCCGGTGATCCGGATTCCCTACGATCGTTACATCGTCGACGCCGCGGATGCGCCGCCCGATCTGATCTACGACACCATGGAGGCGCCGCCGGTGGACCGGATCGACCGGCGCTATTCGCTCGACGAAATCCGCTACAGCCCGTCGGTGCGGATGCTGATGCCGAGCATCGATCTCAACTCCATCAACTTCGAGACCGGATCGTGGGAGATTCCACCCGATCAGGCCGCGAAGCTGCAGGCGATCGCCGACGGGCTCAACCGCGCGATCCAGCGCAATCCGCGCGAGGTGTTTTTGATCGAGGGCCACACCGACGCGGTCGGCAACGACGTCGACAATCTGTCGCTGTCGGATCGCCGCGCCGAATCGGCCGCCGAACTGCTGACCCAGCAATTCGGCGTGCCGGCCGAAAACCTGACGTCACAAGGTTACGGCTCGCAATATCTGAAGGAACAGACCGACGGGCCGAGCCGCATCAACCGCCGCGTCACCATCCGCCGCATCACGCCGCTGCTCAACGGCGGCATGGCCTCGCTGCCGCCTCCCCCGCCCGGCACCATACCGCCGCGCTGAGCGACAGGCTTTACGAATGCAAAATGGCCGGGAGCGATCCCGGCCATTTCTGTCTTACTCCGCGAAAAACGCATCGTCGTCCCCTCGCGCGCCGGGGCAACAAGGTCACTCCTTGTCGTTCTCGAGCTTGAAGATTGGCGAGCCTTCGCCGCTCGAGAGCAGGCCGGTGTCGGCGTAGAGATTCAGTTTCGCGCGGGTGTCGGCGATGTCGAGGTTGCGCATGGTCAACTGGCCGATGCGGTCGGCCGGCGTGAAGGCGGCGTCCTCGACCTTCTCCATGCTCAGCCGCTCCGGCTTGTAGGTGAGGTTCGGACTCTCGGTGTTGAGGATCGAATAGTCGTTGCCGCGGCGCAGTTCGAGCGTCACCTCGCCGGTGACGGCGCGGGCGACCCAGCGCTGCGCCGTCTCGCGCAGCATCAGCGCCTGCGAATCGAACCAGCGGCCCTGGTACAGCAAACGGCCGAGCCGCATGCCGCTGATGCGGTATTGCTCGATGGTGTCCTCGTTATGAATGCCGGTGACCAACCGCTCATAGACGATGTGCAGCAGCGCCATGCCCGGCGCCTCGTAGATGCCGCGGCTCTTGGCCTCGATGATCCGGTTCTCGATCTGGTCGCTCATGCCAAGGCCATGACGGCCACCGATGCCGTTGGCCTCGAGGAACAGCGCCACCGGATCGGCGAATGTTTTGCCATTTAGCGCGACCGGCTGGCCTTCCTCAAAACGCACCACGACCTTTTCCGCCTTGACGTTGCAATCGTCACGCCAGAACGGCACGCCCATGATCGGGTTGACGATCTTGATGCCGCTGTCGAGGCTTTCGAGATCCTTCGCTTCATGGGTGGCGCCAAGGATGTTGCTGTCGGTCGAATAGGCCTTCTCGGCGCTCATCTTGTAACCGAAACCGTGCGCGGTCATGAACGCCGACATTTCCGCGCGGCCGCCCAGCTCGTCGATGAACTGCTGGTCGAGCCACGGCTTGTAGATCTTCAGGCCGGGATTGGTCAGCAGACCGTAACGGTAGAACCGCTCGATGTCGTTGCCCTTGAAGGTCGAGCCGTCGCCCCAGATGTTGACGCCATCCTCTTTCATCGCCGCCACCAGCATGGTGCCGGTCACGGCGCGGCCGAGCGGCGTGGTGTTGAAATAGGCGATGCCGCCGGTCGAGACGTGGAACGCGCCGGCCTGCACCGCGGCGATGCCCTCGTGCACCAGCTGCGAGCGGCAGTCGACGAGGCGGGCTTTCTCGGCGCCGTACTCCATCGCCTTGCGCGGAATCTCGTTGTAGTCCTTTTCGTCGGGCTGGCCGAGATTGGCGGTATAGGCGAAAACCTTCGCGCCTTTCTGCTTCATCCACAGCAGCGCCGCGCTGGTGTCGAGCCCGCCCGAAAAGGCGATGCCGACTTTTTCCCCTCTGGGCAGGCTCTTAAGGATCGTGCTCATAAAACTTCCAATCGGTCGGACGTGCGGGGCTGCATGAGGTCACCTGCGCGAATATCAAATTTCACCGCGATGGGACAGGCCCGAAGACGGGACAGGTCCAACTTGGCGTCCGCGCCAGCGCTGAGCCAGCCGATAGCCCGGCCAGGCGAACCGCGTCAGCGCGGCATCGACGCCCTCGTCGGTGAGCCGGGTCCGCGGCCAGCGGTAAATATAGCCATGGCTGAGCCAGATCAGCAGGAACGTCACCAGACCGGCGGTCGCGACATCGGTGAAGAAATGCCCGCCGAACGCCATCCGCAGCACGCTGGTGGTCACGCCGAACAGCGTCGCGCCGACATAGGCCGCCGCGCGCCACGGCGGCGGCGCCAGCGCGGCGGGCGCGTAGGTCCAGAACGCGGTGGCGCCCTCGCCGGAAAAGAACGAGCAATTGCGCCCGCAGGTGCCGCGCGGATCCCACCACGCCACGAACGGTTCGGACCCGCCAAATTGCGTCACCACCACCGGGCGCGGGCGGCCCCAATAGCTCTTGAAGCCGAGATTGGTGAAGATGCCGGCCGACAGCGTCAGCGTCACCAGCAGGAACATGATCGCGCGTCCTGATATCAGCAGCCGGCGGTCCGGCCGCACGAATTTGACGATCAGCGCGATGATCGCCGGCAGCGCCATCGCCCACGATATCCACATCGCGGCGTCGCGCGCGAAAGCCGCGGCGCTATCGAGTTTCAGCGGAAACGATCTGGTCGCGGGGTCGTAAAACAGCGCCGCGAGTTTCAGATCGAGCTCGGGATAGATCCCGAACAGCAATCCGATCACAAGCGCCAGCGCCAGCGCGACGAGAAGTCCGGTCCGGTTCATGGCGCGGGGTTTAGCCGAGGCGATTTGGGATGAAAAGGCTTGATGTCTTTACCCCGCCCTGGAGGGGAGGGTGGCAAATCAAGCCGGCGGCAGTGGCGGTTGCGGCGAATGCGCCGGCATCGGCGGCGGGGGCCGCAGCGGACGCGGCGGCTCGCGCCAGGCACCGGCGTTGCGACCCGCGACCATCCAGTACACCATGCCGGCGACGATCCCCGCGCCGGTCATGATTTCCAGGTGACGGCGGACGATGCCCTCGAACCGCAGCGTCTCGGTATCGAACGGGATCAGGCCGAGATAGCAGGCGAGCCCCACCAAACCGCCGCCGACCGCATAGGTCAGCGCGCCCCGGATATAAAACGCCTCGGTGACCGCGGCCACCACCATCGCCGGCACCAGTGCAAAGCCACTGACGAAGATGAACCCGAAGCCGAGGATGATGTTCAACGCGCCGGTGTCGACCGGGCCCGCGCCGAGATCGCTGAATTCCGGAAACAGCACGGCCCCGATCACGATCATCCCCGCCACCAGACAGGCGGCGAGGAAACCGAACAGGATGACGAACAGGCGGCCGATCAGAGCCATGAGATGAATCCGTCCTTCGCTTCTGCACCATCCATTATCCTCGTCCTGAGGAGCCGCGAAGCGGCGTCTCGAAGGATGGGCCGTGTACACCAACTCATGGTTCGAGACGCGCGCAAAGGTGCGCGTTCCTCACCATGAGCGTTCTGTTTATCTTTAGTCCGTCATCGCCATCGCGCGCAGCGCCTGGCGCTCGCGCGCGGACAATTTCTCGGTTTCCGATTTCAACTGGCCGCAGGCGGCGAGAATGTCGCGCCCGCGTGGCGTGCGCACCGGCGAGGAATAGCCGGCATTAAAAATATATTCGGAAAATTTTTCGATCTGCTCCCAGTCCGAGCATTCGTAAGCCGTGCCGGGCCACGGATTGAACGGGATCAAGTTGATCTTGGCCGGAATGCCCTTCAGCAGTTTCACCAGCAGCCTGGCGTCATCCATGGAATCGTTGACGCCCTTAAGCATCACATATTCGAAGGTGATGCGCCGCGCATTGGACGAGCCCGGATAAGCGCGGCAGGCCTGCAGCAATTCCGCGATCGGGTATTTGCGATTGAGCGGCACCAGCTCATTGCGCAATTCGTCGCGCACCGCATGCAGCGAGATCGCCAGCATCACGCCGATCTCGTCGCCGGTGCGGGCGATGTTCGGCACCACGCCCGAGGTCGACAGCGTGATGCGGCGGCGGGAAATGCCGATGCCTTCATTGTCGGCGACGATCAAAAGCGCATCGCGCACCGCGTCGAAATTATACAGCGGTTCGCCCATCCCCATCATCACCACATTGGTGACGAGGCGGCTGCCGGTCGGGGTCTCGCGGTCGGCCCAATCATTAAGACGATCGCGCGCCACCATGATCTGGCCGACGATTTCGCCCGCGGTCAGGTTGCGCACCAGCCGCTGGGTGCCGGTGTGGCAGAACGAACAATTCAGCGTGCAGCCGACCTGCGAGGAGACGCACAGCGTGCCGCGGTCGGTCTCGGGAATATAGACGCACTCGACCTCATGCGCCTTCTCCACGGAATCGCCGCTCGGCAACCGCAGCAGCCATTTGCGGGTGCCGTCATTGGAAGTCTGCTCGGCCACCACTTCCGGCCGGTCGACCGTAAAATGCTGCTCCAGTTCGGCGCGCATCTCCTTCGAGATGCTGGTCATCTCGGCGAAGTTTTTGGCGCCGCGGACATAGATCCAGTGCCATAGCTGCTGGGTGCGCATCTTGCGCTGCTTGGGCGCGACGCCGATCTCGCCAAGACGATCCGCAATCTCCGCGCGCGACAGCCCGACCAGCGACGGCTTTGCCGGCGGCGCATAGGTTTCGAGCGCGATCTTTTCCAGCGGCGCAATGCCCGCGGAATTTGTTCCGGTCATGGTGTCGGTGATATCCGTCATGGGGCATCAAATAGGCTTTTCGGGGCGCTCTGGAAAGACGCCAGACGCTGATTGTTATGGCGGCGAAAGCGCATGCCTGACGCGCGCCGGTCGATCTTGTCGAGGAAAATGGTTACCGCCTGCAGTCCTGCGCCAGGCGGTCGAGCGCCTGGGCCAGACCCTTGAGCGAGAAGGTATCGGTGGTCTCGGTCCCCTTGGCCGACACGCCCTTGACCACCGCATCGGCGGACTTGCGCATCGCCTCGACCATCCGCTCTTCCTCGGCGGCGTTCTTGATCCAGAGACCGTCGCCCTGGGTGTACATCGCGTAGCTGCCGCCGCCGACTTCGAGGGTCGATTCCGATCCCGGCTTCAGCGTGTAGCCGATCATGATCGAGACTTCGTTGTTGACCTTTTCCGCCGGCCGCGTGGACACGAAGGCATAGGCCGGGTCGCGCGGACGGTTCGGCGGATTGGTCTTCGACGACGACGGCTTTGCCAGCGCGAAGCACACCTTCTTGCCGTTCGGCGTTGCCGTATAGGCGCCCCAGGTGCCGAACTGGCCGAGCAATGTCGGCTCCGCGCCGCCGGCTACCGCAGCCGTTGGCGCTGCCGCCGGCCTGGTGTCCGGTTTCGCCGCCACAGGCTTGGCGGCTTTCGGCGGCGCGCTTTGTGCCTGCGCGGAGATCGAGACCCCGCACATCAGCGCACACGCAACCAGACCTGTCAGGATTCCCCGCACCGACATCACCAAATCTGGTTCTCTCATCATTGTGACCTGAAGATGGCCCGATGCGCCGCCGTCACGCGGCCGATGGATAGCGGGAAAACGCGTTTTTGGGAAGGCAGTTACGGTGCACATGCAGCATCGCTAGCTCTGGCCCTTGGCGCGCGCCGCGCGCTGCTTCTCCCACTGCGCATCGGTCCATTGCAGCAAATCCTCGGCGCCCGAACTGCGCAGATGCGCGCCGCCATCCTGCACCACCATCTCGCCATTGATATAGCCGGCCCCATCCGAAATCAAAAAACTGGCGAGATTGGCCAGCTCGCTGTGTTCGCCGGCGCGGCCGAGCGGATTGCGCGAGGCCCAACCCTGCTCGCGGCCTTCGGGCCGCAACTGGCCCGAGGCGCCTTCGGTCGGAAACGCGCCGGGCGCGATGGCCACCAGCCGAACGCCCTTCGGTCCCCACTCCACCGCGAGGCTCCTGGTCATCGCCAGCACCGCCGACTTCGCCATCGCCGACGGCACGGTAAACGCGCGGCCGGTGATGGTCGAGGTCGACAAAATGCTCAGCACCACGCCGTTGCGCCGGCCCGCGATCCAGCGCTTGCCGGCGCCCAGCGTGCAATACATCGTGCCATGCAAGGTCGGCGCCAGGATCGCATCCGCCGCGCGGAACGACATCTGTTCGGTCTGCGCGATGAAGGTGGCAGCCGCGTTGTTGATCAGCACATCGATCGGCGCCTCGCGCCAGATCGCATCCATCATGGCGTCGACCGCAGCCCCCTCCCGGATATCGCACTGGACGGCCGCGACCTTGCCGCCGAACTCGCCGCGAAGTTTTGCCGCGGTGGCTTCCAGCAATTCGAGCCTGCGGCCGCAGATGACCAGTTCGGCGCCGAGTTCGGCAAAGCGCCGCCCCATTGCCGCGCCAAGCCCGGAACCGCCGCCGGTGATCAATATCCGCTTGCGCGCCAGCAGGCCTTTTTCAAACATCGTTTTAATCCTCCCGGATGGTTACCCCGAGGCAACCGAATCAGATTGTCGCGCGGCCCTAAATCCGGCAAGAAGCTTACAGCTATATCCGCGCGTCCGAACACCAGGTGTGTCCATGAAAGCCATTCTCTGCTCGCAATATTGCCAACCCGACGACCTCGTGCTGGCTGACGTGCCCGATCCCGTGGCCGGGGCCGGAGAGGCCGTGATCGCGATCAAGGCGGCGGCGCTGAATTTCTTCGATATCCTGATGATCCAGGGCAAATACCAGATCAAGCCGCCGTTCCCGTTCTCGCCGGCGGCGGAAGTCGCGGGCGTGATCGAAAGCGTCGGCGACGGCGTCACCGGCCTGAAGGTCGGCGACCGTGTCGTCGCCTCCTGCGGGCATAACGGCGCGCGTGAAAAGATCGCGCTGCCGGCCAACTCGATCGTCAAGATTCCCGACAGCCTGGATTTCGACCGCGCCGCCGGCATCATTATCATCTACGGCACCGCGCTGCATGCGCTGGAAGACCGCGCCAGCCTGAAGGCCGGTGAAACCATGGCGGTGCTCGGCGCCGCCGGCGGCACGGGTCTGGCAGCCTGTGAACTCGGCAAGCTGATGGGCCTGAAAGTGATCGCCTGCGCCTCGTCCGACGAGAAGCTCGATTTCGCCAAGGCACATGGCGCCGAGCTCGGCCTCAATTACGCGAAAGAGGATTTGAAGGAAGGCCTGCGCCGGCTGACCGGCGGCAAAGGCGTCGACATTATATTTGATCCGGTCGGCGGGACCTATGCGGAAGCCTCATTGCGCTCGATCGCCTGGGAAGGCCGTTTCCTGGTGATCGGCTTTGCCGCCGGCGACATCCCAAAAATGCCGCTCAACCTCGCACTCCTGAAGGGCTGCGACATCCGCGGCGTGTTCTGGGGCCATTGGGCGCGGCTCAATCCGGAGAAGAACCGCGCCAATCTCGAGAAGCTCGTGAAGTGGACCGCCGAAGGCAAGATCTCATCGCATGTCGACCGCACGTTCCCGCTGGCGCAGACCGCCGAGGCGCTCAAGGTGCTGGCCGGTCGCAAGGCGATGGGCAAGGTGATCCTGCACCCGTAAAATCCTAACTAAATATTAACTAAGAATTTTAACCATACCGGATGCGGCGCGCATTTTATTCAATGGGAGGTTGTTCGTCAAAAATCCGCCCGGTACTGCCACAACAAAACCAAACTTTCTCCTGATTCCCGCCTGCGAAAGTCTTTTTTCAGGCCGATTCTCCGTGCGATTTGTTCCCGCAGCGGGGCGCTCGTGGACGACGATGATAATGAGAGGTTGAGTAGGCGGAGCGCCCCCTGTTGCGTTTGTGTAGTGGGGAAGCATCACCATGGTGGATATCAAGCACGCTGAAGGGATCGATTCAGACATCACTCCGTTCGATCAAGTGATTCAGGACATCCGGGAAATAAGGGCAAACCAGGAAGCACGATCTCTGCTCCAGCGCCGCGCGCGATCTTCGGACACCGACATTTCGTCGGAGGAATCGCTTCCGCTGTTTCTCTCGACGCCTGAAGACCAGGACTGGCAGCCGGCCGACCAGGGCGCCGATGCTCGACAGCAGAGTGATCGGCAACAGAGTGACCGGCAACCGGGCAACCTGCGGCAAAGCGCTTTGCACCAAGGCATTTCGTCGCAGCAAAGCACTTTGCGCCAGAATGCTTTCCAGCAAAGCAGCTGGCGGCCAAGCCGTCCGCAGCAGGATGTCCCGCTGCAAGACATGCGCTATCAAGACACCCGGTATCCGGACATTCGATATCGGGACCCCGAATATCAAGAGTCCGAATACGAGGACGACACCTGGCTGCACGACGCGCTGGAGTCGGATCGCGAACGCATCAAGAGAACCAGCGGGCCGACCGTCTTCAAGCGCGTATTCAGGACAAGCATTCTCGCCACGACGGTGGTTGCCGCCCTCGCCGCGCTGTTCGCGCTGGAAGATGGCCGCAACCTGATCTCCCATGCGAGCGCCTCGCTCGCGGCGGCGCTGCCCGGCTTCACCACCGGCATCATCCGGCCGGCGCCGGCCAAGGCGCAGATCGCCGAAACCAGCCCTGCGCCGCCGACGCCCGTTGTGACCGTTGCGGTAGCGCCGACGCGCGAAGCCATCGCCACGGCCTATCAAACCGCGCTGCAGACCCAGCCCGAAATCCGTCAGCCGGTTGCCGCGCCAGCGCCTCCGCCACCTCCGGCGCCTGCGCCCGCGGTAAGGCGTCTCGACCCCGATGAACTCGCGACCCTGCTGAAGCGGGCGCAAGGCCTGCTCGACATGGGCGACCTGTCGGGGGCGAGATTGCTGCTCGAACGCGCCGCCGATGCCCATGAGGCAAGGGCCGCGTTCATCCTGGCGCAGACCTACGATCCTGCCGTTCTCGGCACGCAGGACATGCGCAGCATCACGCCGGATCCGGAGGCGGCCAGGCTCTGGTACCAGAAGGCTGCCCAGTTCGGTTCGCAGGAGGCGCAACGGCGCCTCGCTCAAATGCAGAATTAATTCTACTCCCCGGGGGACAAAATGCGTCGTTTAGTGGCATTGGCGATTTTCGCCATCACGTTGGGCTTTGGCTTCGTGGCACGAGCCGAACAGGATGAATACGACCCTGCCAAGGTCAGTGACAGTCTCAAGGCCATCTTCCAGTTCGGTTCGACCGCAACCAAGCAGGCCCTGAACGAGAATACGGTGACGTGCATCACCGGCACCATCGGCGGCACCTATGTGCAGATCGGCGCCGACCTCGCTTCGGTGCTCGATGACGGCAATAATTTGCGCGTGCTGCCGATCGTCGGACGCGGCTCGGTGCAGAGCGTCGCCGACATCCTGTTCCTGCAGGGCGTCGACATCGGCATCGTGCGCGCCGACACGCTCGATTATCTCGAGCGCAAGGGTTTTGCCAAGGACATCAAGCGGCAATTCACCTACATCACCAAGCTCTACAACGAGGAAATGCAGGTGATCGCGCCGAAGTCGGTGCGCAGCCTGCGCGACCTCGAAGGCAAGACCGTCAGCGTCGACCTGCCCAACGGCAGCACCTTCGTCACCGTGCTGACGGTGGCCGAGCGGCTCGGGATGAAGGCGAACTTCGTCTATATCGAGCAGCGCATCGCGATGGAGAAGCTGAAGAAGGGCGAGCTCGACGCCGTCATCGTCGTCGGCGGCAAGCCGTACAAGTCGGTGTCGACCTTCGACAATGACGGCCGCTTCCATCTCGTGAAGGTGGATTACGAAAAGCCGTTGCAGGGCGATTACCTGCCGACCACGCTGACCTCCAAGGATTATCCCAACCTGATCGCCAACGGCGAGACGGTGGACACCATCGCGGTGCCGGCGCTGCTGGCCGCCTACAACTGGTCGCCGAAGACCGACCGCTACCGCAAGCTGACGAATTTCGTGAATGCCTTCTTCACCAAATTCCCGCAGTTCCAGAAGCCGCCGTTCCATCCGAAATGGAAAGAGGTTTCGCTGTCGGCGCCGCTGCCGGGCTGGAATCGCTTCGCGCCCGCACAGGACTGGCTCGACAAGCATGGCGTGGAGCCGGTGACGCGCGCGAAGTTCGACGCGTTCCTCAAGCAGAATCCCGGAATACAGTCGGGCAGCGACAACGAAACGCTGTTCAAGCAGTTCCAAGCCTGGGAGGCCACGCAGAACGCCAAGGCGCAGACCGCGCGCCCGGCGCAACCGCGATAGCGCTTACTCGGCGCTACCGAGCCCGCGCTGCAATGCGGCGCGGGCCGCTTCGCGGTGATCCGGCGTGATGTGGCTGGCGACCAGCCGGATCGCGGTGGCGAGCACGGCGGCGTCATCGGTGAAGCCGAGCACCGGCAGCATGTCCGGAATGAAATCGAACGGCAGGATGAAATAGGCGATCGCGCCCAACAGCGTCGCCTGCACATGGCGCGGCGTCTGCCTGTCGAACGCGCAATAATACGCCGCCAGCAAATCCTCGGCGAATGGCAGTTGCGCCACTACCCGCTTGAATTTTGTCCAGAAGCGGCGGCGGACGCTTTCGCGGTCCTGCGCCAGCCGGTCGGCCGGCTCGAAACCCATGGTGTGTTCGCTCGCCATCGTGCGTCACTCCGAAAGCCGCGCCGGTGGCCGCGGCGAGCATGCTTCAACTGGGGACGTGCCGTGCTTGCCGCAAGATCGGGCCGGCAGGCCTCAGGCGACCCCGAGCTGTCCGGCGATCGCGTTCATGACCTTGGCGAGGTCGATGTCGAGGCCGGTGACGCCGCCGGCATCGTGGGTCGACAGCACCACGTCGACGGTCTTGTAGACATTGCGCCATTCCGGGTGATGGTCGTTCTTTTCCGCCACCAGCGCCACGCGGGACATGAAGCCGAAGGCCTCGTTGAAATCCTTGAACACGAAGCTGCGGCCAATCGCCTCGCCGCCCTGCTTCTCGACCCATCCGGACAAGCCCTTCAGGGCCTGCTTTCGGGCGTCCGCCGACAGTTTTTCCGCCATGATGGTCTCCTAAAGCCCATTTGCACCTTTACCCTAACACCAAAAGGCCGCGCCGGGTCCGCCAGTTGATAACCATGGCGCGGACGGCATCGAGCCGATCGCCGGAAATTTGCTAGATTGGCTGCGGAACCCAGAAAGCATGTATTCAACCCTCAAGCCATCGCCCGCCCGATGACCGACGCTCTCGACCCAGCCGAGGCGACGCCGCGTCCGGTGAAGCGGCAGATGACGCTGCTGACGCTGGCGGCGATTCTCGCCGTGATCGGCGCGTCGGCGGCCGGCTATTATTTTTCGATGCGGCCGGTGATCCTGCGGATCGCGGTCGGACCCGCCAACAGCGACGACCTTAAGTTGGTGCAGGCGCTGACCCAGGGTTTTGCGCAAACCCACAGTCATATCCGCCTGCGCCCGGTGCAGACCGATGACGCCGCCGCGAGCGCCAGGGCGCTGGCCGACGACAAGGTCGACCTCGCGGTGATCCGTGGCGACCTCGACGTGCCGAAGAACGCGCAAGCCGTAGCCACGCTGCGCAAGAACGTCGCGGTGCTGTGGGTGCCTTCGGCGAAGGATAGTGATAAGGGTAGGGGCAAGAAGGCCGCCGCGAAAATCACCGGGATTGCGCAGCTTGCCGGCCGTCGCATCGGCGTCGTCGGCCGCACCTCCGCCAACGTCAATCTGCTCGGGGTGATCCTGCAGCAATATGGGGTCGATCCCGCCAAGGTCGAGATCGTGCAATTCCCGGCCTCCGAAATCACCGATGCGATCCGCGGCCAGAAGGCCGATGCCTATCTCGCGGCCGGGCCCGTCAACAGCAAGATCACGGCGGACGCGATCGCGGCCTCCGCGCACGACGCCGGCGCGCCGACATTCCTGGCGATCGACAGCGCGGAAGCGATCGCGCAGAACCACCCCAGTTACATCGCCGCGGAAATTCCCGCCGGCGCCTTCGGCGGCGCGCCCGACCGGCCCGACGAGGAGGTCAAGACCATCGGCTTCTCGCACCACATCGTCGCCCGCAAGGAGCTTTCGGACTCGACGATCGCGGCCTTCACCCGGCAATTATTCGCGATCCGGCGCACGGTGATGGCGGAATTCCCGCTCGCCGCCAAGATCGAGACCCCCGACACCGACAAGGACGCGGTGATCCCGGTGCATCCCGGCGCCGCGGCCTTTGTCGACGGCGAGGAAAAGACCTTTCTCGATCGCTACAGCGATTTCATCTGGTGGGGGCTGATGGCGCTGTCGGCGATGGGCTCGATCGGCGCATGGTTCGCGGGTTACCTGAAGAAGGATGCGCGCAGCAGCAACGGATCGCAGCACGAGCGCCTGCTGGACATGCTGGCGGCCGCGCGGCGCTGCGATTCCATCGATGAACTCGACCGGATTCAGTCCGAGGCGGACGACATCCTGCGCAGCACGTTGCAGCAATTCGAGCGCGGCGCGATCGCGGAAGGCACATTGACCGCCTTCAACATCGCGCTCGCGCAATTCCACCATGCCGTGGCCGACCGCAAGGCGCTGCTGCCGCACAATCCGCAGCGCGCCGGCACACCGTTCCGGGTCTCGGGAACGCTGTAGATAAGCCGCAATCCGCAACCCCGGTGCAATCCAACCGTCACACAATCTTCCTAGCCCTGTCAGAGGCAGCCGCGATGCTGCCGGCAGATAGTGTGGAGGCCCGCATGACGATCAGGATTTCCCGCCGCGCCATCGGCGGATTGACCCGCCGGCATTTCTTGACGACCGCCGCGGCGGGCGCCGGCGTGCTCGCGATGCCTTATCTGAGCCGCGCCGCCGACCGGCCGCGGATCAGCCATGGCGTGCAATCGGGCGACGTCGGCCCCGATGGCGGCGTGGTCTGGGCGCGCGCCGACCGGCCGTCGCAGATGATGGTCGAGGTCGCGACCACCGACTCCTTCGCCAATGCGCGGGCCTTGCCGCCGATCGCAGCGCTCCCGGAAAGCGACCTCACCGCAAAAATGCTGCTGGAAAATTTGCCGGCCGGGCAGGACATCTTCTATCGCGTCCGCTTCCGCGACCTGTCGCATACCGACGTTTCCAGCGAGCCGGTGGCCGGCCGCTTCCGCACCGCGCCCGCCGACCGCCGCGACGTCAGTTTTGTCTGGGGCGGCGACGTCGCGGGGCAAGGCTGGGGCATCAATCCCGACGATGGCGGCATGAAGACCTATGCCACCATGTTAAAACACAGGCCGGATTTCCTGCTGCATTCCGGCGACACCATCTACGCCGATGGCGTAATCCCGGCCGAAGTCAAACTCGCCGACGGCAAGGTCTGGAAGAACGTCGCCATTCCCGAAAAGGCCAAGGTGGCCGAGACGCTCGACGAATTCCGCGCCGCGCATAAATATAATTTCCTCGACGACAACGTCCGCGCCTTCAACGCCGAAGTGCCAATCTTCGTGCAATGGGACGACCACGAGGTGATGAACAACTGGTCGTCGTCGAAGCAGATTCCCGATGTCTACAAGGTGCGCGACATCTCGCTATTGGCGGCGCGCGCGGGCCAGGCGTTTCACGAAATGTATCCGATGCGCGAAAGCATCGTCGAACCGGGGCGCGTTTATCGCACGTTGAATTACGGCCCGCATCTCGACGTCTTCATGCTGGATGAACGCAGCTATCGCGGCGGCAACGGGCCGAACCTGCAGACCAGCTACGGCCCCGACGCCTACTTCATCGGTCCAGACCAGCTCGCCTGGCTGAAGCGCGCGCTGCTCAATTCGCGCGCCACCTGGAAGGTGATCGCCTCCGACATGCCGCTCAGCCTGATCGTCTGGGATGACGCCACCAACAAGAAAGGCTCGGAAGCGTTCGCGCAGGGCGACGGCCCGGTGCGCGGCCGCGAATTCGAAATCGCCGACATCCTGCGCTTCATCAAGACCTCGGGCGTCAGCAACACGGTGTGGTTGACGGCCGATGTGCACTACGCCGCGGCGCATTACTACAATCCGGACAAGGCGCAGTTCCAGGATTTCGAGCCGTTCTGGGAATTCGTGTCGGGCCCGCTGCACGCCGGCACCTTCGGTCCCAACGAACTCGACAACACGTTTGGGCCCGAAGTGAAGTTCGTCAAGGCGCCCGGCGAGGGCAGGCAAAACCTGCCGCCGTCGGACGGCATGCAGTTCTTCGGTCATGTCGGGATCGAGGGCAAGACCGGCCGCATGACCGTGCCGCTGCGCGACCGCGCCGACGTCGCGCTGTGGTCGACCACGCTCGACCCGAAGTTGGGATAGCGGTGTTGCTACTCCCTCGCCCCGCTCTCGCGGGGCGAGGTTAAGAAGACCGCCGTCAGCTATCTTCCAGATCCCTGGCGTCGCCGCGGGCGTGAAGCTTCAGCACGGTATCGAGCGCTTCGGTCGAGCACGGCTTTAACAGTCGCGGCCGCTGCGCAAAGGCCTCGGGAAGCCTGACATCGCTGCTGTAGCCGGTGACGAAGGCAAACGGGATCTTCAGCGCGTCGAGCCGTTCGGCGATCGCAAAACTTTTTTCGCGCATCAGGCTGACATCGAGCAGGGCAAAATCCGGCGCGCGATCGGCGATCATCTGCAGCGCACGCGCGACGCCGGCCGCAGTCCGCACCGTCTTGACGCCGAGCGCGAGAATGGTGTCCTCGAAATCGAGCGCGATGATCGGATCATCCTCGACAAGCAGTACATCGCTGGGAGGCGCAGGCATGCGGGGAGAGGCGGGTTCCATTGGTCTCGCCGGTCTGGTGGTGGGGGTGCGATCATGCGATGGGACGTCCGGCGCCGAGGCCTGCGATGAGCGCCCCAGCCGGTTCCCGGAATGAAACCCATCACACTATGGCGCGGCCGTCTGTCCACTTGTGCACATATAAATCGAATTACATCGGCTAGCGTGGCCCGGAACTTTGGAACTCGTCGTTACAAAACCCGTTGGAACCATCATGCCGGCACAAAATCCGAGAACCACCGACGGCCGCGGCCGGCCGTTCAATAATCTGTTGCGGCGGCTGAGCGCGGGCGATTTTGCGTTGATCGAGCCGCATCTGGTGGCCGAGGAGGCCGCGGCCGGCGAACTGCTCTACAATCCCGGCGACGACGTCGAGACCGTGCATTTTCCGTGCGGGCCCTCTCTTGCGACCTACATGGTGCCGAACGAGGATGGCCGCGACGTCGAGACCATCCTGGTCGGCCGCGAAGGCGCGGTGGGCGGCATCGTCAGCGAGGGGTACCTGCCGGCCTATACCCGCATCATGGTCAAGTTCGGCGGCCCGTTCACGCGGTTGCGGGTCGCAAAGCTGGAAGCGGCAAAACTCAAATCGCCGACCTTGCGCAACGTGTTCGCGCGCTACGCGGACTGCATGCTGGCGCAGATGTTCCAGTCGACCGCCTGCAATGCGATCCACTCGATCGAGCAACGCACCGCCAAATGGATTGTGTCGGCGATGGAACGCACCGACGGCGACAGCGTACCGCTGACGCATGAGCAATTGGCAACGCTGCTGGGCGTCGGCCGTTCCTATGCCAGCCGGGTAATCCAGACCTTCAAGGCCGAGGGCGTGCTGGAAACCCGCCGCGGCTCGATCCTGGTCCGCAACCCCGACGGCCTGCGGTTGCGGGCCTGCCAGTGTAACGAATCCGTCAAAAATCACTTCGAGGAAGTGCTGCGCGGGGTCTATCCCAGCGAGGACACCCCGGGAAGCTGATGTGAGACTGATAACGGCCTCATTTCGGGCCAAAATCAGCTAACCAAATCGCAAACAACACATTGTTTTTCGGCGATTTCTGACTATATTGCGCCGCAACGCGTAGGGTGTGCCCGGTCCTTTTGGCCGGGCTTCCTTTTTGGGCGGTGACCGCCCTGTCGAATTCCAGTTTTTGAGCGTGATCCGGAAAAAAGGGTCCCGGTTTTCCGGCGAGATCGCGCTCCAGCCGTGGCCCAGTGAACCGGCCTAGTCAGAAGAGAGCCATGAACCTTCGTAACGTCGCCATCATCGCCCACGTCGACCACGGCAAGACCACACTGGTCGACCGCCTGCTGCAGCAATCCGGAACCTACCGCGACAACCAGCGGGTGGTCGAGCGCGCGATGGATTCCAACGATCTGGAGCGCGAGCGCGGCATCACCATCCTGGCCAAGGCGGCCTCGGTGCAGTGGAAGGACACTCGCATCAACATCGTCGACACCCCCGGCCACGCCGACTTCGGCGGCGAGGTCGAGCGTATCCTCAACATGGTGGACGGCGCGCTGGTGCTGGTCGACGCCGCCGAAGGTCCGCTGCCGCAAACCAAATTCGTGGTGTCGAAGGCGCTCAAGGTCGGACTGAAGCCGATCGTCGTGATCAACAAGGTCGATCGCCCCGACGCGCGGCCCACCGAAGTCATCAACGAGGTGTTCGACCTGTTCGCCGCGCTCGACGCCAGCGAGGAACAACTCGATTTTCCGATTCTCTACGGATCGGCGAAACAAGGCTGGATGGCCGATAAGCCCGACGGTTCGCACGAGGCCGGCATGCAGCCGCTGTTCGACCTGATCCTGCGCCATGTCGCACCGCCGACGGTCGAAGAAGGTCCGTTCCGCATGATCGGCACCATCCTCGAAGCCAACCCCTATCTCGGCCGCATCATCACCGGCCGCATCACCTCGGGCTCGATCAAGCCGAACCAGCAGGTCAAGGTGCTCGGCGGCGACGGCAAGCTGATCGAGAACGGCCGCATCACCAAGATCCTCGCCTTCCGCGGCATCGAACGCACGCCGCTGGAGGAAGCCGAAGCCGGCGACATCGTCGCGATCGCGGGCCTGACAAAAGGCACCGTCGCCGACACCTTCTGCGATCCCAGCGTCGATACGCCGCTGGTGGCGCAGCCGATCGATCCGCCGACCGTGTCGATGTCGTTCATCGTCAACAACTCGCCGCTCGCCGGCACCGAGGGCGACAAGGTCACCAGCCGCATGATCCGCGACCGCCTGCTGCGCGAGGCCGAAGGCAATGTCGCGCTGCGCGTGGTCGAGGCCTCCGACAAGGATTCCATGGAAGTGTCCGGCCGCGGCGAATTGCAGCTCGCGATCCTGATCGAGACCATGCGCCGCGAGGGCTTTGAGCTCTCGGTGTCGCGCCCGCGCGTGGTGCTGAAAAAGGACGAGGCGTCAGGCGACTGGCAGGAGCCGATCGAGGAAGTCGTGATCGACGTCGACGAGGAGCATTCCGGCGTCGTCGTGCAGAAGATGAG
>Ga0207702_10000625_pt1 | contig 38874 bp, 30 predicted proteins | sample KBSCornC62_FD_184302 | JGI IMG/M metagenome (GOLD analysis project Ga0207702, IMG submission 184302) | Corn rhizosphere microbial communities from Kellogg Biological Station, Michigan, USA - KBS Corn C6-2 (SPAdes) (version 2) | ecosystem: Host-associated > Plants > Roots > Rhizosphere > Soil ... | reverse complement strand
GTCGGAAGAATCTATGCGTTCCGGCACCTTCACGGCGTGGACTTTACGCCTCCTCGTCGTCGCCTCGACCACCATCTTGGTCGGACTCATCTGGGACATTTCCTGGCATATGACCATTGGGCGAGACACGTTTTGGACGCCGGCCCATCTGTTCATTTATATCGGCGGCGCGATCTCCGGGTGCGCCTGCGGAGCGCTTGCGATTCACACGACGTTTTTCGCAGCGGCGGCAGAACGTCGGGCATGCACGAATCTTTGGGGCGGGTTTGCTCCCCTCGGTGCGTGGATCTCGATCTGGGGTGCGATTGCAATGATCGCCTCTGGGCCCTTCGACGACTGGTGGCACAATGCGTACGGGCTGGACGTGAAGATCATCAGTCCGCCGCACATCATGCTTTTCGCGGGAATGATTTCGATTGTATTCGGAGCCCTGATACTTGCGCTTCATCAGCAAAATGCGAATCAGCCGGTGCTACCGACCACGCAAACCGTCGGCGCCTCTTCGCTTACCCTCTCCTATGTCGCCGGAGTCATATTGACGTTTCTTTCGATTCTTTTTTTCAGCGAAGGATACCCCAATCACCAACATTCGACTGCGTACTATTTCCTCTTCAGTTGTGTTTATCCGGGTGTCTTGGTCGCGACCGCGCGAGCCGCCAGAGCATCCTGGGCGGCGTCCAAAGCTGCGCTTTCGTACATGGCGATCGAGCTGGCGATGATCTGGATCCTGCCGCGCTTTGCAGCGACGCCGAAGTTAGGCCCGGTCTTAAACCCCGTGGGTCACATGGTGCCGTCCTACTTTCCGCATCTGTTGATCGTGCCCGCCTTAGGAATCGATTGGGTCGTTCAAACCGGAGTGCTACGCGGATGGAAAAATTGGCTCGTCGTACCGCTTTGCGCGGGAATTTTCGCGGGGCTTTTCATGATGACGCAGTGGACCTTTTCCGGGTTCCTCCTCAGTCCAGCGGCTCACAACGCCATCTTCGTGGGCGGCCAAAACGCCCCTTACTATGCGATGCATCGAGAGGCGCGGGATATTTTCTGGGAGCCTCAGTCTCTTCTCGCCCTGCATAGCTTGGCGAAGGTTTTCAGTGCGAGTTTAGCGTCGGTGATCATCGGCTGGTCGGTGGGGAGTTGGATGAGAAAGGTTCGTCGATGAGAAGTTGGCTCTGGCTTATTTTCCTTTGGCCGACGTGGTTACTCGCGCACATCGGAAGTCCGGTCGTGGTCGCCGACGGCGTCGCGGGCCCTTATCCCGTGCGAGTGGTCGTTCGTCCCCCGGATGTGATTCCGGGGCGGGCGCAAATCGATGTGCGTTTTCTCCGGCCCGTCGCCGATCACACCACGGTTTCAGTCTTACCAGTGACGGCAACGGCCGGTCTGCGTGGCGCGCCACGGCCCGACGAAACCAGCGCCGTCGGCGGCGACCCATCGCTTCGTCACGGTGAACTTTGGCTCATGACGTTCGGCTCCTACAGCGTGCATGTCACGGTGCAAGGACCCGAGGGAGTGGGCACGTTTATCGTTCCACTCGATGCCGTGGCCACCCGTGTCTTGCCGATGCCGAAAGCGACGAAAATCGCGTTGGTTTCGCTCGGTTTACTCTTGTTTGCCGGCGCGGTCTCACTCGCCGCCGCTACCGCAAAAGAGAGCACGCTCGAACCGGATCAGGCGGTCCAATCACGCGATCGACACCGCGGACTGGCCGTCGGAGCGGGAGCGCTCGTGCTTTTTGGCGGCCTTCTTTATGCCGGAAAAACGTGGTGGGTAAACGCTGACCGCTGGCACCGCTCCCATGAAATCTATCGACCGATCCCATTAACCGCCGCGGTGAGTCATGGCCGCAACGCGGAAAAGGTGCTCGAATTGAAGATCGACACGCGCAACTTAAACCCGGAAGACCCGCTGAGTGTTTTGCCCGATCATGGCAAAGTCATGCACCTCTTCATGGTGCGACAGCCGAACTCGGATGTGTTTGCTCACCTCCACCCCATCCAAGTTTCTCGTGGTCACTTTGCCGTCGATCTCCCGCCTTTGCCAGAAGGCGAGTATGCGCTTTACGCCGACATCACGACATCACTCGGTTTCGCGGCCACGTTAACGACGCAGTTGATCTTGCCGCCACCGGCAGGGTCATCGGCCCCCGATCAAAGCAGCCTGGTGGACACTCCCCCGGTCGATCCTGACGATAGCTGGATTGGACCGGCGTCTCCCCCTCCGGCGGAAAAAATCGGCGCCAAGTTCGAGACGGTCGACGCAAAGCCACTGCACGCGGGCGAACCGCTCTCGCTGGATTTTCGCGCGGTCGACGCGCATGGCCAGCCCATCGAGAGCGAGCCCTACATGGGGATGCTCGGCCACGCGGCCCTGCGCAAAAACGACGGCACGGTTTTCGCTCATCTTCATCCGTTAGGGACTATCTCCATGGCCTCGCAATCATACTTTGCGGCCCAAGCAGCACAGCAAACCGCTGGCACCGTGAAGCAGTTGCCGGAACTCTGTGAAGCGGGAATCAACGTTTCGTTCCCCTACGAATTTCCCACGCCCGGGGTGTATCGCCTCTGGGTGCAGACACGCGTGAAAGGCCAAATCTTAACGGGTGTATTCGATTTGAACGTCTTGCCGCCGAAGTGACTGCCGGCGCTCCGTATTGGAGTTCCTCATACGCTGAGTCCCTATTGCTCCAACCGCGCTTGTCGCCGCGTTCGCAAGCACACGTGCCGGCGGCTCGTTCCCTCAAAGGCTCGCGTTTTTCACGAACGCGGCGACGGCGTCGGAAAGCTTGGGGTGAGCTCACGGCGCAGCGCCGCTCAAAATCGCCCGTCGCCGCGAATCCGCAGCCACCCGAATTTCGCTTTCGATGCGCGAGACTTCTTTATTCCACCGATTGAGATCGGCCCGATATGATTTCATCGCCACCGGACTGGGAGCGTCGGAAGCGCCCGCGTTGATTTTGCGCTCTCCCGCCGCGAGGGTTCGCATGACCTCGGAACGGTTTAAAATATAGTCGCGATGTTCGGCCAGCAACGCTTGCAAAGTCGGGTCTCCGCGATCGGCTAGAGTCTGCGCGAGACGAAAATCCGACATCGATCGCAAATCGTCGTTCGCCGGCGCGACCGGAGGCGGCGTGTATTGCGACGACGCCATTGAAAGCTGCAGGCTGCCGCCATCTTTGGTCAACGTCAGCACCTGTTTCTGCTCGTCGTATTGGCTAACCGAATACGATTCGAACGAGCCGCCGAGTTTAACCCATTTCGATGCGCCATTGGCCGTATCGGTCAGCGCAAATTGCGACTTCTGCCCTTCAGAAATCGTGCCCTTCCACGTGATGTCGGCTTGAGCCGCCGACATCACCGCGGCAAACGAAAGCGCCAGAGCCAATCGAGTCGTCACGCGCTGAAGACCACGAATCAGCCCTGGCAGTTCCTGACTTACTCTTCTTGCTGAAGCGTCGCGACGACCGAGAAGTCCTCCATCGTCGACGTGTCGCCTTTGATTTCGGCGCCGTTAGCCACGTCCTTCAAAATACGACGCATGATCTTACCACTGCGCGTCTTCGGCAGGCCAGCAGCGAAACGGATATAATCCGGCTTTGCGAGCGCGCCGATTTCCTTGCCAACGTGCGCGCGGAGCTCGTCTTTCAGTTTATCGCTCGCTTCGAATCCAGTCTTCAACGTCACGAAGACGACCAGCGCCTGACCTTTGAGTTCGTCCGGTTTGCCGACAGCGGCTGCTTCCGCGACCGCGGGATGCGAAACCAGAGCGCTCTCGACTTCGGCCGTGCCGATGCGGTGACCAGAAACGTTAAGCACATCGTCGATCCGACCGACGATCCAGAAATAGCCATCCTTGTCCTGACGCGCGCCATCGCCGGTGAAATACCGCCCAGGGAAATCGCTCCAATATTGTTTCTCGTAACGTTCATCGTCGCCCCAGAGCGTGCGAAGCATCGAAGGCCATGGTTTTTCGATCACGAGTTTGCCGCCACTATTGCGCGGCACTTCCTTGCCGTTGTCGTCGACCACCTTTGCGACAATCCCGAAGAATGGCAGTGTGCCGGAACCAGGTTTCGTCGGGATCGCACCAGGAATCGGCGCGATCATGATCGCACCGGTTTCTGTTTGCCACCAGGTGTCGACGATCGGGCACTTCTTTTTGCCGATCATGGTGTGATACCACATCCACGCCTCGGGATTGATCGGTTCACCGACGGAACCGAGCAGACGCAGCGAGTCGAGCTTATGGCGAGTGACGTAGTTGTCGCCCCAACGCATAAAAGCGCGAATCGCGGTCGGCGCAGTGTACAAAATCGTGACACCATGGCGATCGATCATCCGCCAGAAACGATCGGGTTCGGGCTGATTCGGCGCGCCTTCGTAGATGAAGATCGTCGCGCCGCTGCTCATCAAACCATAGACAACATAACTGTGACCGGTGACCCACCCGATGTCGGCGGTGCACCAATACAGATCGTTTTCCTTCAGATCGAAAATATAGTGAGAGGTCAGTTTCGCACCGAGGAGATAACCTGCGCTCGTGTGGAGCACACCCTTCGGTTTACCGGTGCTTCCACTGGTATATAGAATATAGAGGGGATGCTCGGCATCGAAGGCTTTCGCCTTATGATGATTCGGCGCGCCCTCCCACGCGTCATGCCACCAAACATCGCGCCCTTCGCGCATTTCGACGGGGTTGCCGCAGCGCTTGAGCACGAGAACGGTCTGGACGCTCGGCGTGTGCTCGACGGCATTGTCCACGTTCTTTTTCAGTTCGATGACCTTGCCCTTACGCCAACCGCCGTCGGCGGTGATCACTAGTCGCGCGCGACAGTCGTTGATGCGATCCTTGAGCGCTTCCGGACTGAAGCCTCCGAACACGACTGTATGGATCGCGCCAATACGCGCGCAGGCCAGCATCGCAATGACCGCCTCCGGGACCATCGGCAAATAGATGGCGACGCGATCGCCCGCCGTGACGCCCATGTTTTGGAAAACATGAGCCAAGCGGCAGACGTGGAAGTAGAGCTGCTTGTAGGTAATCGTCCGGATGTCGCCCGGTTCACCTTCAAAAATGATCGCCGCTTTGTTCTCGCGCGCGGTGCCGAGGTGGCGATCCAGGCAATTTTCAGCGACGTTTAACTTCCCGCCGACGAACCACTTCGCGTGTGGCGCGTCCCATTTGAGCACCTTCTTGTAAGGCTTGCGCCAGACGAGATGTTCCTTGGCCTGGCGATCCCAAAATCGCTCTGGGCTATTGACAGACTCCGCATAGAGTCTCTTATAAGCCGAATAACTCCCAAGGTTTGCTTGGCGTTGAAACTCGGCCGAAGGCCTAAAAACCCGAATTTCTCGGGATACTGAGGTAATCGTTTGGTCCGTCACGTGGGTGGCTGATTAATGAGGTTTGGAGCCGTCTCCTCTTGGAGTCTGCGGTTCTTATCTCGATCACAGTTTTTTACGTCAAGCTCTGGGCTTCTCGATCGTCTCGTTATTTTTTCAATGGAAAACACTCCCGTTCCCACTGCGCCGGCTACTTCGCCCGCGCCGTCTCCTGCTCCTGCCCCCGAAAATGTGATTCGCGTCGAAGGGGTGCTCGACATCGATCTGCAGAAAGGCGGTAACGGCCAGCTCATTGATATTTCGAAATCCAGCAAACGTCGTCCGACCGACACGTTCGTTCCCAAAGAATTGATCCGCCGTTTTAAATTGCGCGCGGGCAATGTCATCACCGGAACCGCCTACCCCGCGGAAGGAAAATTTCCGAACCCGAAGATGAAGTTCATCGAGAAGGTCGATGGACTCGATATCGAAGAACGCCGGGTTAAATTCGACTTCAACGCGCTCACCACGGTTTCTCCCGAGCAGCATCTGAAGATGGAGCTCAAGGACGGCCGCATGACGACTCGCGCCGTCGATTTGTTCTGTCCTATCGGCAAAGGCACCCGCGGCCTGATCGTCGCGCCACCGCGCACCGGTAAAACCACGCTGCTGCGCGATATGGCGCTCGGTGTGTTGGAAAATAATCCGGAATGCCACGTCATGATCCTGCTCGTCGACGAACGTCCGGAAGAAGTCACCGACTTTCGCCGCAACGTGCCCGCCGAAATTTGGGCTTCGTCCAATGACGAACAGCTCGAGAATCACATTCGTGTCGCCGACCTCTGCATCGAGCGAGCGAAACGTTTGGTTGAAACCGGCCGGGATGTCGTCCTCTTCCTCGATTCCATCACGCGTCTCGCACGCTCTCACAATTCTGCGCGCAATTCGGGACGCACCGGCTCGGGCGGTCTCGATGTGCGTGCGCTCGAAAAACCGCGCCAGCTTTTCGCCGCCGCGCGCAAAACCGAAGAAGCGGGTTCACTCACCATCATCGCGTCGGTGCTCGTTGAAACGGGTAGCCGGATGGACGATGTCATTTTCCAAGAGTTCAAAGGCACGGGTAACATGGAACTCGTGCTCGACCGCAAGTGCGCCGAAATGCGTTTGTGGCCGGCGATCAACATCGCAGCCTCCGGCACCCGCCGCGAAGAACTGTTGATCGATCCCAAGAAACTCGAAGGGATTCACTTCTTCCGCCGCGCTCTCGTTCAGCAAAAAATCGAAGACGCGACCGAGACGATGATCACTCGTTTGTCGAAGACGAAGACGAACGAGGAGTTTCTCAAATTGATCGCGCGGTAAATTCCCCTTGCGCCGGTCGCTAAAACTCTGGAAAAACTTCCCTTTCCGTCTTTCGCACAAAGCGTCGACGTGAGTCCGCAGCCTGTAATCACCTTTCATGCATAGTTTTTCCGAGCAGTGTCTCGATATGGCCCGTTCGATGTTGGGCCACAATCTCGACTCGATCCAGCCAGACGGCACGATCCTTCCCGCAACCGGCGAGCAGCCTCGCCCCGATGAACCCGGCCACGTCGCTTTCGCGCTCGGCGAATTCTACCGCGCCACCGGTGAAACGACCCTGAAGGGATTTGATCTCATCGATCTCGCCGCCCGCTGCATCACCGCCCAGATGTTCACCGAGCCCGCCGCCGAGAACGGCCTAGCCTACGCTTCGCTCGGGCTACTGTGCTTTGGTCCCTCCAAAGAGCGCAACCCGGTTTGGGAACGCCTCGTCGAAGAGACCAAGCAGCGCATCGACAAGCAGCTTCTCCATCGCAGCGACTACGACAACCATTGGCAGGCGTTCAACATCGCCAAAGCCGTCGCGCGTTTCAGTTTCGGTCTCTCGAAGAAAGACGAAACGTCCCGCCTGATCGAGCGCATGGTCGATCGCATTGATCAAACCAGCTCGAGTGGGTTCTTCGACGACTCCACCTCCGGTCTCGGTGGTAATTTCAATTTATACGGCGTGATGACCTTTGTGTTCGTCCGCTCCGCGCTGCAGTTGCACGCGAATAGCGGCGTTCGCGAACGCAAGCTGCCTACGCTCCGCACCTACGCCGAAAAGTATATTCGCATGATGCCGGACCTCGTCCGCGCAGATGGCCTCGGCTGGGCCGTGGGACGCGCTGCGGGCGCTTATGGCCAGATGCACTGCATCAGTTTGATTTTGCAAGGCCTGCGCGACAACTGGATCGGCGACGACCAGAAGGTGAAGTACTACGACATCCTTCGGCGCCTGTTTGTGTTCTTCTATCAAACGTACCTCGATCAGGAGCATGGCTTCCTCGATCTCCGTGACGAGGAGCGCACCGCCTATTCGCATCACACGACCCGCATGGCGAATTTCGACGCCGCGCGCTACCTTTGCCAATGGTCACGTCTCGCGAAGACCGTGCAAATGCCCGCGGGAAATACGAAACCCGAAGTTCCGCGCACGACCGGTCGTTTTGTTATTTTCGACAAGAGCAACCGCAAGGAACAAGGCATCTTCTTGTACCGAGACGCCGAGAGCGGCCTGCAAGCGCAGATTCCGTTGATCAGTGCCGGTTCGCGACTGACCAGCGATTCGCTCGCGTTTCCGCATTCACCGGGCGTGTTCGATTGGCCGAACAATGTTTATGCGCCGATCATGTTACCCGAACTCACCTTCGGCGAGAACGTCACTCTCCCTGCCTTTTACGGCAAGAATTGTGTCACCGGGCTCGGTCTGCGGAACAGCTTCTACTTCCGATACGATCAACCGGAGTTGATCAATACGAAGGAAGAGATCGTTAAAAATCTCGGCACCGCGAAGGTGCAGTGGAATTTCTCGGGCTCCAAGATCAGTTGCGAATTCGCCTACACGGTCAAGCAGCAGGTCACGTTGGACAAATTCCGCTACATGCTCGCGATTGCCGCCCCGCACTCCAAATACCATGTCAACGGGATGCTTCGTCTCGGTGCGCTGGGTCATCGCTGCACCGTTCAAAAAGACGATTTCCAAGGGGTTTGGCAGGAAACCGAGGTTGTCAGTCACGATCCGACCTACCGCACCAATTACGGCAAGATCCACTATCTGCAATCGCTCGTGCGTGATCATCCTTTGATCATGCGTCCGGGTCAGATCTACCGGTTGGTGGTCAACTTCGAACCTGATCTGACCGTCACCGAGTAAGCCGCGGCGAACCGCCGCGTTTTCTTTCGCGATCAAGCCGCTTCGAACAGGGGCGTTGTCAGCTCTCTCGGGTTTGCCTGTCGGGCGTTTGCGCTCTTGGGCATTTCCCCCGTTTCCATCTGTATTCACAACTTCTCTCCACGTGCTCAGTCGCCGCATCATTCCGTGTTTGGACGTGACCGGGGGTCGTGTCGTGAAAGGTGTGAAGTTTCAAGAGCTTCGCGACGCCGGTGATCCGGTCGCGTGCGCGAAGGCTTACGATGCGCAAGGCGCGGACGAGCTGATCTTTTTAGACATCACCGCATCCAGCGACGAGAGACGGATCATGCACGATGTGGTCGCCGCCACCGCGGAGCAGTGCTTCATGCCGCTCACCGTCGGCGGAGGTTTGCGCTCGGTCAGCGATATCGAAGCAATGCTGCGTTCAGGGGCGGACAAAGTTTCGCTCAACACGGCCGCGATCAAAAATCCATCGTTGATTGCGGAGTCGTCCCAACGCTTCGGCAACCAATGTATTGTGGTCGCGATCGACGCGAAGCGAGAGCCCGACGGCAAATCATGGCGCGTTTATACGCACGGCGGCCGCAACGCGACGGAACTCGATGCCATCGCCTGGGCCCGCGAGGCGGTGCGTTTAGGCGCTGGGGAAATTTTGTTAACCAGCATGGACCGCGACGGCACGGGCATCGGCTACGACTTAGCTCTGACGCGGGCGATCAGCGATGCGGTCGAAGTACCTGTGATCGCCAGTGGTGGCGCCGGCACGATGGACCATTTCGCGGAGGTTTTAGACGCGGGCCACGCAAGCGCCGTATTAGCCGCGAGCTTGTTTCACTTCGGCACCTTCACGGTGCCACAAGTAAAAGCGTTTTTAGGCGAGCGCGGGATTCCGGTGAGGCGATAATAAGCCCGGAGGAGCTCGGTCTCAGCGCATTCGCGCTCGCAGGGCCTGCGCCGTTCGAAGGCACGCTCGTTTAAGCCGTCTCTTCCTCAAACTGCGCGTTTTAACGCGGGAGATTACCAGCTTCTTGCTCCTGCGTAGCTGCGCGTCTTAACGCGCGGACGTTGGATGTTTCCCGCAAAAACAATGTCCAAAATGCATCCCAAAAATCCGTTCGTCTCGGATCCACATCGGGATAGCCAAGTAGACAGCTACCCCAGTATCGATAGTCCTCTCTCCGCTCCACGATTAAGCCGTCTCTTCCTCAAACTGCGCGTTTTAACGCGGGAGATTACCAGCTTCTTGCTCCTGCGTAGCTGCGCGTCTTGACGCGCGGACGTTGGATGTTTCCCGCAAAAACAATGTCCAAAATACATCCCAAAAATCCGTTCGTCTCGGATCCACATCGGGATAGCCAAGTAGACAGCTACCCCAGTATCGATAGTCCTCTCTCCGCTCCACGAACTTCGCCTGTACTGAGTTTTCAAATACATAGTGGCAGGCCGAAGCGATTCCATCCCGCGACATTTCTTCCTGTTTAAGCACATGGTCGTAAGGTTGCCTCTGCCAGACCAGCCCAGGCACCTCGCTGTGCGTTCGCCTTCGGAGAAAGGCGATTGCTTTCAATTGATCGGATCGATCGCTCGTGCCTATCCAGATTACGTGCGCGTGATCTGGCATGAGGCAATACGCCGGACACCACAGGTCATAACGGGCCGCGACGTGAAGCAAGGCTTCACGAACTTTAGCGTGCGCCAGATCGGAGAGCCATCCCGTCGAGCGACGTTCGGTCGCCATACTCCAATGAACTGCAACCTCGCCTCGATAGGCAGAGCCTTCGAGACGATGCAACCGTGAAAACCGATTGGCGCCAACGGACCGCGCATCTTGGGTTCTAGAATCCCGCACTTGAGCGTACCTCATCTCTCTTCCCTCCATGAAGGTAATTGAAAGGGTAAATTTTCCGCCGCGAGGAAATTCTAAACGTGGAGTCCGCGCGTTAAGACGCGCAGCTACCGCTCGGCAAGCAGGCCGGAGTCCGCGTTTTCAGGATCGCGAGAGACGGTCGCTTCTCGATCATTCAGGAGTAGTACGCACGTCTACCATCGGCGCAGGTGTGGGCGATTGGGTTGCTCCTCCCTCCCTCTTCGGCTCCCCGACCAAAATGCTCAACTGCTCTTGCACCTGCACGAAAAATTCCGGGGTCAACTCTCCCGCGGGAACCTCGTAGATCAACTTGCTCTTCGCGTGCTCGTAGAGCGACTTCGATTTATCCGCGCTCAATCCCTTCGGTCTCAACACGCGTTTGCGCTCCAACATCAACGCTAAAAATTGCACCAACCGCACGTTCTCCACGGACAACTCCGTCGCTGGATCCAACAGCGTCGTGAAAAGATTTTCAGCAGTGAGTTTGAGTTCCCGCTCCGGATTTTCGTTCGCCTTGCGCACCTTGAACACCTGTGCCCATGTGCAGGCCAAAGTGCCTTCCACGTTAAAATTTCCGCTTTCGTCGCTCAACACATCATAGCGCACGATCTCCTGTGTTTTGCCACGGATCAGGAAACTCGTCACCCGATCTCCCTCGGCGAACGAACGACCCGACACAAAACATGCACTCGCTAAAGGTTGTAACTGAAGTTCCATCTCAACTTGTTTACTTGTCCTCACCAGCGAGGCTAGTCAATTTGCGGCAGCCTGAATGAACGGACGTATCATTGCCATCGGCGATATCCACGGTTGCCATCAGGAATTCTCGGATCTCCTCGAACGGCTCGAGCTGACGAAAGACGATCAGTTGATCCTTCTCGGCGATCTGATCAACCGGGGTCCCGATAGCAACAAGGTCATCGATCTCGCGAAGGCCCATCGCGCCATCTCGCTCCTCGGAAATCACGAGCTGCGCCTGCTCAATTATCGCCGCTCCAGCGACACCGCTTTTCTGAAAGATACGGACATCGCCACGGCCGAAAGGCTGCGGCCGGAAGACTGGACCTATCTGGAAGCAATGCCGTTGACCCACTACATCGAGGAACTGCATACGGTCTTCGTTCACGGTGGCTTCTTGCCAAACGAGCCTTGGCAAAAACAGCCCGCCCAAATCGTCACCCGCATCCAAATGATCGATGGGGAAGGCAAACCCCGCAAACGCAACGAATGCGAAGGCTGCCCGCCCTGGGCCGACATGTGGAGCGGTCCCCCATTCGTCGTCTACGGCCACACCTCGCGTCCGGAAATTTATAAACTGAAGTGGTCTGTCTGCATCGATACGGCCTGCGTCATGGGTGGATACCTCACCGCATACATCCTGCCTGAAAAACGGTTCGTGCAAGTGAAGGCTCGGAAGCGCTACTATCCCTGACATGGCTGCTGACACCTTCGCTCCTTTTGCCGGCGCTCTGCTGCTCTGCGTGGACATGCAGCCGGTCTTTCTCAAAGCCCTTCCCGACGGCGCAAGTCTCATGAGACGCTGCGCCTTTGCCATCAGCGCCGCCCAAGGGGTAGGCATGCGCGTCGCCTTCACTGAACAAGCTCCGCGCAAATTGGGCGGCGTGGAACCGAAGCTTTTGGAATTGGTTAAAAAACCAACGCTGTTTTCAAAGAGCACATTTTCCGCGCTCGCGGACGACGGTATCGCTGACGTGATCCGTCAACTCGATATTGAGCATATCGTCCTCTGTGGTTTGGAAACCTCGATCTGCATCTACCAAACCGCCCTCGACGCGGTGGATCGCAATCTGCAAGTGACAATCCTATCCGACGCCTGCGGAGCCCGCCGTGCGGAAGATGCCGCCACCTGCCTCACTGCTCTCGCCCGACACAACGTTTACGTGCTGCCTGCGGAGACCGTATTCTACGCACTGATACAAGGCACCGACCACCCTTTCTTCAAAGAGTACACTAAACTCGTGAAACAGTATGGCTGAGGATTTGCCATTTTCGCTGGTCAAGGAGCTCAAAGCGCTCGAAAACGCCGCTGGACGCGTTTTCAACAGCATCCTGCTCCTCCGAAAAATTGCCACCAAGACGGCCGCGAATGGGAATCCCTTCCTCAGCCTGGAATTCGGCGATCGCACCGGCACCTTTTCGGCCACACTCTTTGGCGATCATCCGCACTTCGAGCTGGTGCGTTCATTGAGCGAAGGAGCCGCCGTCAAAATCGAGGGCAAAAGTGACTACTACCAAGGTCGGCTCTCGCCGAAAATCACCAAGGTCACCGTTCTGACCGACGAGGAACTCGCCGCCGGCGGTCATCTCGAACACTTGGTTGAAACCCCGCCGGAGGACCCCGGCGCGCTTTGGGCCGAGCTCACTGGATATATTGAAAGCATTAAACACCCTGAGGTTCGGCAAACCGTGAAAAATGTTTTCGACGATATTGGCGAAAGTTTTCGCCAATCGCCCGCGGCCGTCAGCATGCATCACGCCTATCGCCACGGTTTGCTTGAGCACACCACCCACATGGCGCGCGCCGCCACGGCGCTGTTTCCGGTGTATCCGGAAGTCGATACAGACTTGGCCATGGCTGGTATTCTTTTACACGATACGGGCAAAACGATCGAATATGAGGGCACCATTTCCGCCCGACGCAGCCGCCGTGGGATTCTTCAGGGCCATGTTGTGCTGGGCTACCAACTTGTCCGCAAAGCGGGACTGAAAGCGAAGCTCGACGCCGATCGTCTCGAGCGACTCGAACACATTGTGCTGAGCCACCAGGGCGAACCCGAATGGGGCGCCGCCATCTACGCCGCCACACCCGAAGCCGTTTTTGTTTCAATGATGGACAACCTCGATGCCAAGATGGGCATGGTCCAACGCGCGCTTCGTCAGGCAACGGAATCCGACGAATTTTCCGAACGTTTGCCGGGACTAAGCTCTTCGTTGCTATTGAAGAGACTTCCAGAGTTGCCGCGGGATCCGCTCTTCGAGCAAGCGAATACGGAGTCGCCGTCTCCTAACGATTTAGAGTGAGCTTTAGACGTAGCCGCGTTCGTAAGAACGCGGGCCCTATGCGTGGCGACGGCTCAAGCCCGCGTTCTCACGAACGCGGCTACTTTCGCGAAACAACCGAATTAAAGCTCGAGCTCAAATCGCCGTGAGCTTCGCGCCCATCGACAGGAGCTTCTCGCGCATCACGGTCGTGTCCTGCGCTTTTTCCAGCGCCTCGTCGCCAGAGATCAGCTCGCGATTATACAAGTTCATCAAATGCGAATCCATCGTGATCATGCCGAGGTTCGCCCCCGTTTGAATGTCGGACGTGATTCGGAACGTTTTGTTCTCACGAATCAGCGACTGAATCGAAGTCGTCGAAATCATGATTTCGAAACCGGCGATACGACCTCCGCCGATTTTCTTGCAAAGCACCTGGGAAATAACCGCCTGCACTGACGACGCCAGTTGCGTCCGAATCATTTCCTTCATCGTCGCGGGAAACGCGTCGACGATACGATCGATGGTTTTCGGCGCGCTATTGGTGTGCAGTGTCGCAAAAACCAAGTGACCGGTTTCAGCCGCGCTGATCGCAGCTTCGATCGTTTCCAAATCGCGCATTTCACCAACGAGAATGATATCGGGATCTTGACGAAGCGCGCGGCGAATCGCCTCGGCAAAATTCGGCACATCCACGCCGATCTCGCGTTGAGTCACTACGCAGCGCTTGTGCGGATGATAATACTCAATCGGGTCTTCGATCGTGATGATGTGACCATCGCGATTCTCGTTAATATAATTAATCATCGACGCGAGGGTCGTCGATTTGCCCGAGCCGGTCGGTCCCGTCACTAAGATGAGGCCGCGTGGACGATAAAGGAGTTCCTTCACTTTATCCGGCAGACCGATGTCGCGCAGGCCGAACATGCGATTCGGAATCTGACGGAGGACCATGCCATAGTTTCCCTTCGACTTGAGCACGCTCACGCGGAAACGCGCTTTTTCAAGATAAGCGAAACCAAAATCCGCGCCGCCATTCAGCTTCACGGCCTGCTGGTGATTGTCCGGCGTAATCGCCAGCATCAGCTTCTCCGTGTCGAAGGGCGTCAACTCGGGACCTTCGATCGGCACCATGCTGCCGCTAATGCGAAGCGTCGGTGCCTGGCCTACTTGGCAATGGAGATCGGACGCGTTTTGATCGACGACCAACTCCAGCAAATCGTTCATCTCGTAGCTCATGAAAGGGGTAGCTTGGGTGGAAAAATCAATACGTCCCAACGACGCTCTGGCGACGAACGAGTAGGCAGCCGCTTCGGTTTTACCGGGAATTTACCAAAAGCGGCGGCCGTATTCGAAAACCCACGACGCCGGGATGAGCGGCGCGGATTTTCCCAGCCTTTATCGGCTCAAACTCATCAAGAACTCCGCGTTGGTCTTCGTCTTCTTCAATCGAGTGATCAGCATCTCCATCGCCTCGACTGAAGGGATGCCTTGCATCGCACGCCGCAAACCATGGATGCGCAGCATCTCCTCGGGGTGATAAATGAGTTCTTCTTTGCGCGTGCCCGAGCGGTCCATGTTGATCGCAGGGAAAATACGCTTATCGACCAGGCCGCGATCGAGATGGATTTCCATGTTTCCCGTGCCTTTGAATTCTTCGAAGATCACTTCATCCATACGGCTGCCGGTGTCGATCAACGCCGTCGCAATAATCGTGAGGCTGCCGCCATCTTCGATGTTACGGGCGGCGCCGAAAAACCGCTTCGGACGCTGCAGCGCGGTGGCTTCCATACCGCCTGACATGATCTTGCCGCTGTTCGAAGCCAGAGCGTTATAAGCGCGGGCTAAGCGCGTGATCGAATCCAACAGAATGATCACATGCTGGCCGGCTTCGACAAGACGACGGGCTTTTTCTCCCACCATCTCGGCGCAATGCACATGGCTCTCGGGCGACTCGTCGAACGTGGAGCTGACAACTTCACCGCGGGTGTGGCGTTTGAAATCGGTCACTTCTTCCGGACGTTCGTCGATCAGGAGCAGAATCAATTTCGCTTCCGGAAAGTTTTCCGAAATCGAATTCGCCATGTTTTGCAGCAGCACCGTCTTGCCCGTGCGGGGAGGCGCGACGAGCAACCCGCGTTGACCGAAGCCGACCGGCGTGAGGATGTCGACGGCCCGCATCGAAATATCCTTCTGGACCGCCTCCGACTCGAGCAGGATCCGCTTGAGCGGATAATACGGAATCAAATCTTCGAAAGGCTTGACCTTGGAAATTTCTTCCGGAGGCAAACCCATCACGCTCTTGATTCGGACAACGGATGGACAGCGCTCTCCTTCACGAGGCGCATCGATGACCACTTCAATCAAGTGCCCGCGCTTCAACCCATAATGTTGAATGAGACTTTCCGGCACGTAAGCATTTTCCGGATACACCCGATAATTCGACGTGTCATGCACGAGGATGCCGTAGCCGCGATCGGTCAGGTCGAGATAACCGCGGTCGACGATGGGACGCTTCGCCAACGCTGCCGTCTTCAGCGTTTGTGCGAGCAGTTGTTTGCGGTTCGGAGCACCTTCGATCGTGATGCCAGAGCGACGTGTTTCCGCGGTCAGGTCGGCGAGATTGAGGCTGTAGAGATGATTCAGCGCGATCGGTTCACCGCCGCCGGAAACGACATCGTTAGCCAGGATATTTAGTTCCGTGAGATTGGAAAAACGATCTGCGGGCGGAAGATCGCCGAGAATCGCGGGCTGCAAGCTTGGCGGAGGCGGCTGCGGCGGATGACGCGGTTCGTGCCCTCCTCCACCGCCTGGACCGCCACCATTGGGTTGCCACGGACCGCCGCCTTTGCCGCGTTTCCGTTTATTGCGCTTGTCGCGTTTCCAAAAAGGTTCGTTGCGATCACCGCCGTGGCCGTGGCCCTGCGGATGTCCGTGACCTCCGCCGTGGTGCGGTTGGCCCCCCTGACTCGGTTGATTGGCGGGTGCGCCGGATTCGTTTTGGGCGTTGGCATTCCCTTCTCCATCGCTACCGGCGGTCGCGGCATTGTTTGACTCACCCGATTGATCGGACTCGCCGCCCGAACGATCCTCCCGCACTTCCGGTGCGCGGTCAGCCTGGGCCAAGTCGCGTTCGCTCGCCGACTCCGTGGTTTCGCGAGGCGCCCGCTCGTCGCGAGAGCCGCGCTCATCGCGATTGCGTTCTTCACGAGCGGAGGGCTCGGCACGGTTGGAGTCTTCCGAAGCGGCGGCGCGTTTGGGAACAAAGGCAGGACGCTCTTCGCGGGCCGGGGCCTCGGATTCACGCGCCGATGCTTCCAAAGGCAACTCGGGTGCCGCGGCTTCTGTGGCGGCTTTCGACTTGCGCGGTTTGGCCGTCGTGCTGCGGGAGCGGGTGCGTGGTTTCTTTTTCACGCCTTCGCTTGCCGATGCTTCATCAGCGCCAGAATTCTCAGATTCGCTCATATAAAAGAGTAAGGATTAACCAAGTCACTTGCCGGCATGCGCGCCAGCGATCAGCGACGCGCGTTCAGTTGTTCCACCAACCGCTCGACTTGGGCCTGCAGAAAAGAAAGGGAGCCATCATTCGATAGCACGAAATCGGCGAACTCTATTTTCTGCGCCAAGGGCAATTGCTTGGAAATTCTCTGCTCGGCGAGCGCTCGTGACATGCCGCGCTCTGCTAGCCGGGTAAGTTGAAAGGTTGAGGTTGTGGCCACACAGACGGTGAAATCAAACCAATTTTCGAGGCGTTTTTCGAAGAGCAAGGGCACCTCGAAGATCCATCGGTCATGGGATTCCTCGGTCAAGAGCCGTCGCCATTCGGTAAAAAGCAACGGGTGGAGCAATTCCTCCAGCCATTGCAGCGCCCCCTCGTCGTTGAACACGATGCTCGCCAATCCGGCTCGGTCAACCTGGCCGGCACGATTCAAAGCACCCGGGCCAAACCGGGTCCCGATCGCCGCTATCACCTCAGGTCGAAGCAGTAGGACCTGTTTTACCTGCTCATCCGCGTCGATCCGGCGAAAGCCATGCGCTTCAAAAAGACGCGCCGCAGTCGATTTGCCGCAGCCGATGCCGCCGGTGATGCCGATTTGCATAGTGATGAAATCCGGGAGATTGGGCTTGCCGGTTTTTGGCGCAAATTATTAGTCACTCGGCAGCCGCACGATCCCAACCCCGTTCGCGCGGACTTCCTCATGCCCATGGTCTTGCCGTTTGATCAGATCAGCGCGCCCGCGGTCGCCGCTTTTACCCGCGAGACCTACGCTGAACTGTACGAGGGTGCGACTCCCACGGTGCTCGACGTTTTTTTTCGCGACGTGGAGGAGATGTTTGCGGGCAATTATCTCGATTATCAAAAGATCGACACCCCGTATCATAATTTTGAACACACGTTGCGGGTAGCGCTTTGTCTGGTCGAAATTCTAGCAGGGCGACAACGCGCCCAAGTCGAACCCCGTCTTACGCCCCGACAGTTCGAGTTGTCCGTCGCGGCTGCGCTGCTCCATGACATCGGTTATTTGAAATTGCGCGCCGATGTCGACGGCACCGGCGCCAAGTACACCTACACCCACGTGTTGCGCAGTTGCGCCCTCGCCGCCGCTTACTTGCCGACGCGCGGCGCCAGCCTCGAGGAGATCGAGATGGTGCTCGGCGCAATCAGTTGCACGAACCCGAATGGGGGGATTCGCAGGATCAATTTTCAAGAGCCCATCGGCGGCATCATCGCCTGCGCCGTCGCCACCGCTGATTTTCTTGGACAGATGTCGGCGCCAAACTATCTCGCGCAGCTCCCTCTGCTCTTCGCTGAATTTGAAGAGTCGGATAACTTTTCCGGCGTGCCGGCGCGCGACCGCATGTTTGCCACGGTCGACGAATTGATCGCGAAAACACCTCTCTTTTGGAAAACGAGCGTGCTTCCGAAATTGGAGAACGACCTTCTCGGCCTTTATCGTTTTCTTGCGACGCCTTATCCCGAGGGCAACAGCCGATACCTTGCCGCAATCGATCGTAACATTGAAGCGATCGCGGAAGAAGGCACGCGACGCACGCAGGCGGTAGGTACGATCTGAGTCGTGCCACCGACAACGGCTCTCGCAGCGTGCCCAATTGGCTGCAATCGATCGGCCGGCACTCCTTTGCGATGTATATTCTTCATTTCATGTTCATTTGGTGGAGCGCTCGTCTTCCCGTTTTGAACACAGAGCTTCAGCCCTGGATTCTCTATCCATGCCTGGTTTTGGTGGTTTGGGGAATCTCCGCGATAGTGCACCGCTATATTGAGCAGCCTGGAATCGACCAGGGTCATCGGGTCGCTCGAAATTTGCTCCGGCGCTTCGACGCTCCGGCGGCGATGTGAAGGGCTTAACAGCCGGCGGATAAGACTTCATCTTGGCTCTCGCCCACTAGGTTTTGTTATTATTTATACCTGTTGACAATTTTTTCTTACTCGAAAACCGTGAAGGATGCTTTCGACGATTTATTCGGCGGCGCTGCAGGGGATCGAAGCTGAGCTGGTCTGGGTGGAGGTAAACACAGGCGAGTCGGGTGATCCTCGGCTGGTGCTTGTCGGTCTCCCAGACACAGCGGTTAAAGAATCGAATGACCGCGTCATTTCCGCGTTGGCCAATTCCGGTCTGCGCCGGAACTGGACTCGCACCACGATCAATCTCGCACCAGGGAATATCCGCAAAGAGGGTCCAATTTACGATCTTCCCATTGCACTCGGTCTGCTCGAATCGACGCAGCAACTGAAGCCGAACCTGCTCGCCGACTATATCATCGTGGGCGAACTCAGTTTATCCGGCGCCACCCGTCCGGTGCGCGGCGCGCTCGCGATGGCGCGGCTGGCCAAGGCGATCGGAAAACGCGGCATTATTTTGCCAACTTCTTCCGCACAGGAAGCATGTCTGGTCGAAGGGCTGGAGGTTTATGCCGTCGCCACGCTCGAGGAAGCGGTGCGTTTTCTCAGTGGTGATCTGCCGCTGAAACCGCAACGGCCACCGGAAACGATTTCCTTGAGCGAAACCCTTCGCGATTTGGGAGATTTTGGCGAGATCAAGGGCCAACATGCGTTGCGCCGCGCCGTCGAAGTCGCTGCCGCCGGCGGACACAATCTCCTGATGATTGGTCCTCCGGGCTCCGGAAAATCGATGGTGGCTAAACGCATCCCCACCATCCTGCCCTCGCCCACCTGGGACGAATCGCTCGAAGTCCTCAGTATCCATTCCGCGGCCGGACAGACGATCAGCGGCGGGACCAAGTGCCTCGGCCAACGTCCCGTGAGAAGTCCGCACCACACCATCTCTGATGTCGGTTTACTCGGCGGCGGCTCCGTTCCTGGTCCTGGCGAAATTTCTCTCGCGCACAATGGTGTCCTCTTTCTCGACGAGCTGCCCGAATTCAAACGCTCCGCGCTCGAGGTCTTACGGCAACCTCTGGAAGACGGGATGGTCACCATCAGTCGCAGCGCGGGCAAGGTGGCTTTTCCCTGCGCCTTCATGCTGGTCGCGGCGATGAATCCCTGTCCCTGCGGCTATCTTGGCGATCCGCGACACGAGTGCCGGTGTTCCTCCGTTCAAGTTCAACGCTACCGCTCGCGCGTCAGCGGTCCGCTCCTCGACCGCATCGATCTGCACATCGAGGCGCCCGCCTTGTCGATCGCCGAACTCCGCGACGACCGTCCCGCCGAAAAGTCGGAAGCGATTCGCGCTCGTGTTCAAGCGTCGCGGCATCGCCAGCAGAAACGTTTTGCCGGCACACGCACGACGGCGAACGCGCGCATGACGCACGCCCAAATACGGCGCGCCTGTCCCATCACCCCGAAGCTCGGAGATCTTCTTCAACAAGCCATGGAGCAACTCTCGCTCTCCGCTCGGGCCTACGACCGGATTCTCAAAGTATCCCGCACGATCGCCGATCTCGCCGACTCCGACACGATCGAGTCGAAACATTTACTCGAAGCCATCCAGTACCGCAGCCTCGATCGGAATCTCTTTCACTAAACGAAACAATCGAGCCAAACGCGTAACAAGACTTTAAGCTCTTCGCTCCAGACGAAGACCGCGACGCCTTTCACTTAACCACGCATGCTCATGGGCTCGACCGCGGGACGGGAATGGCCTCGAGCTGCCGGACTACAAGGCCGAGGGAATGTTTCGGCTCCAGACTCACCTAATTCTTCTTCGCCGCTATTCCTGGATTTTCTCGAGTCGAAAACAACGCCAAAAAAAGGTGACGCAGCCATGAGGTCACGCATAGTAAACGTACATGCGCGCCCCGAACTTTCGCGCCTTCTGGAACCAGTTTGCCGAATCGCGAGCTCTAAGTGCCGATCTGTCGCGCGCCACGCGTGCGACCATCGCCTTCATGCTGCCGCTGATCTTTCTGCCGCGGTTAGGCTGGCCTCTCTCGGCCACGTTTGTCGCACTCGGCGCCCAAAACATTTCGACCATCGATGTACGCGGCGCGTATTCGCTACGCGTTGGGCTGCTCGCAATGGTGTCGGTCGTGCTCGCGCTTTACGCAGCGATCGGCGCGCTGATGTCCGGACACGTGTGGATCGCAGCGGGTGTCACGGTCGTCTTGACTTTGCTCGCAGGAATTTGGCGTCACCTGAGTTCGGATTACGGCGCTTCGGTGCTGATCGCTTCGCTGCTGATGTTCTTTCTTGGGCTCACCGGTCCGGCAGGTTGGCACACGGCGCAGCTCGACGCCACTTCGCTCGCGGTGGGATGCGCCCTCGCCATTCTGATCCACGCCCTCTTCTGGCCCTTTCACCCGGAACATCCGCTCCGTCACGCCGTTGCCGAAAGTTGGCTCACGGCCGGCAATCTTTTCGCTGCGCTTGCTCCGGTACCGGCCGCACAACGGGGGTCGCGCCATGAAAAGATCGTCGAAGCCGAGACCAATCTTCGCGCCACGATCGACAAGTCGGCACTTCTGCTGATTCAAGCCTCGGGAAAGAAAACGTCGGCGATTTTGACTCATCTGGAGGCGTTAAATCTGTGCGCCGCTCGGCTGAGTCTCGCGATCGACACGTTCAACGCTGCTCTGGAAGGGTGTCTTTCATCCGACGATTGGGATCGCATTGCTCCCGCCTTCGATCCCGTTTTGACCACGTTAACCAACACCGCGCGCACCATTGCGCTCACCGTGGTATCTCGCAACCCCGGGCATCTCGCCACGGCGCGAATCCGCCTCCGCCGCGCGGAAGGCTTGTTGCGCGTGTTCGCAACGCGCCTTCAACACGAATCGCCGCTTACCGCCTACCACCAACAGCTCGTTGATATTGTTAACCAAATCGCGCAGCAACTGCCCGGGGTGATTAACACGCTGGACTCCACCATCGAGCGCGCGAGTGAGCGTTCCGCATTCACTTCCGAGCTTTTCGATCTCAACGCTTGGATGCTGCGGCCCCTCGCCGCCACGCTTAACCTCGGTTCGAAGCCGGATGGCGCATTGATCCGTTATATTCTGCGCCTCACTCTGCTCACCGTCGCCGGTGTTTGGGCGTATCAATATTTTCAATTACCGCACGGTTATTGGCTGCCGTTCACGATGGTGGTTATTTTGCAGCCAGACTTTGGGGCGACCCGGGCGCGCGCCGCGCAACGCGTGGCCGGCACAGTGGCTGGCAGTTTGGTTGCGACGGGTTTGATTTGGCTGCATCTGCCCAGCTCCGTGAATTTGGCTCTCATTGGAATCACGGCGTTTGGTTATGCGTATGTGGTGCGGCGGAACTACGGCACAGCGATTTTTTTCGTCACCATCTTTGTCGTGCTGTTGCTGGAAGGCGGTTCGGGAGGACACGCCCACATTGCGATCGAGCGCGTGCTTGCGACGTGCGCAGGAACCGCGCTCGCGTTCACCGCCGCAGCCATTTTTTGGCCGACATGGGAGCGAGATCGTTTTCCCGAAATCATGGCCGCGTTTTTCCGAGCGAACGCCGACTACATTGGCCATCTCGCAAGCCTGACGAGCCAGTCCCCTTCCGACGGAGTGGAAAAATCCAAGCGCACCGTGGAACGCGCACAGGCAGCAGTCTTCGCGTCGCTGCGGAGAATGTTCGGCGACCCAGAAAATCGGCGTGAAGGCATCGAACAAATGGCCGCGCTTGCAAACACCAATGTGCGACTCACCCGCGTGCTCAACGTCATCTTAGCGCAATTTCAAACAGCTCCCCATACCCGCTACAGGGGAATGGAGTCCTTCAGCGGGAACGCACAAAAATTTCTTCGCGAGTTGGCCGACGAAATGACGCAACGGAAGATTCAACCAGAAGCACTCGCCATGCTCGCTCGAGCGGTTGAGGCAGCAACCCCGGCAGCGGGCCCGGCAGAACAAGTGAACGCCGAACGCCGCTGGCTCGCTCTGCAATGCGGCCGAGCTGCAACGGAGATGAGCACCCTCGCGGTTGTCGCTCAAGGCGACCTGCAGATCCGTCCAAACGATGCGGCGTCGCGCGCAAATTCTTCCTCTCAACCGGCCGCCGTCTGAGAACCGAGAGTTGACACCCCCGCGAAACCTCAGAGCCTACCCGTCCTGGTCGCTGCCCTCATCGTCTATCGGTTAGGACAGGAGATTCTCAATCTTCAAAGCGGGGTTCGATTCCCCGTGGGGGCGCCAGGCCTTCCCGTCTTCGCCATTGCAGGTCGGGTGAAAGGCAATCCGACCAAAGTTCGGTGGATGTCGGGTGGACGTTTGCCTTCTCAAATGTCGCTACAAAAAATGCCCGCCTCCGGGTGGAAGCGGGCATGCGCTAAGGCCGAATGTTATTTGCAGCAGGTCGCGCCGGGAGCGCAGCAAGCGAGCCCGACACAGCAGCTAACATCCGCTGTCGGATGGCTGACCGTCTTCGCGATCGCATTGACCGCGAGGAACGTTGAAGAGGCTGCAATAAGAGAGATAAAAATACGTTTCATAATCGTTGAGTTATAATTGTTGAGAAAACCTAGCCCAGCTCCTCAAACCCGCGGCGGCGGTAAGGGTGGCTTCTCTTCTCGACTCGGCGCAGACAGTTGCGCCGTGACCCAACGATGTTCGCTCGAGCGCACATCGATAAACTTTTCCGTTTGCCACAGAGGAAACAATGCGGCGATGCCTGCGCAACACGCCGAGCAGGTCGAAGGCTGATCCTGTTTGGCGGCGCGCTGAGGGGCCTGCTTTTTTGCACATTCGCCCGTACAGCACCCACTTGCCTGGCGCACCGGTAACCATGCGAGAACGCGCGATGAACCGACCAGAACCGTTACGCTGATCGTGAACGCGAATAAAAATCCGAGCGTGCGTCTCACTGCTCCAAGCATCGTCCGTCGCTCGTGGCTGTCAAGGAAGGGCCTCGTCCCCACCAGCCCCATCGTGCGCAGAGCCAGAACGACCGCAGTTGCCCTCTGGCCTACTCTCTCGATGTGCAATAACAGCGGCGCCGACTTGATCCCTCGGATTGCCAGGCCTCCGCAAAACAGCAGGAGAAAACGGCAAAGCGGACCGCAGACGAACGTTGGCGGATGAGTTATTTCGCGGACGAACCTTCCCGGATGATGTTGAAAGTAGCCGTGCTCGTTAGAACGCGGGGTCGGTGCCGCAGCCAGACGCCTTGATTCCGTCGTGCTCTCTACGCGGAACCGTGCGGATGTCCGCACGGCGGCAAAAAATGGTTTCTGAGACCGAAACTTATTAAATCACCGATCACTCGCGTGGCTCGCTCCCAATCCATTTCGCTACCCGATTTGCAGAAAAGAAGAAGCTGCCTTTGCTGACCGCTTTCGCCCGACTCGGTTTAACGCATTTCTGTCCGCATCGCTTTATTATTTATGGAATACAGACAACTCGGTGGCTCCGGCTTCAAGGTCCCCGCCCTCACCTTCGGCACCGCCTCCTTCGGTGGTTCAAACGATTTCTTCAAATCCTGGGGAAGCACGCAAAAGGACGATGCTCGCCGCCTGGTCGATATCTGTCTGGACGCCGGTGTCACGATGTTCGACTCCGCGGACGTTTACTCGAGCGGACACTCGGAGGAAATTCTTGGCCACGCGATTCAGGGCCGGCGAGACAAAGTCCTCATTTCAACCAAGGGAACGTTTCGTTTCGGCGATGGCCCGAACGATGTCGGCTCCTCTCGTTTTCATCTCATCCGCGCCGTCGAAGGAAGCCTGAGGCGCCTCGGAACGGACTACATTGATCTGTATCAACTCCACGCCTTCGACGCCACCACGCCTCTCGAGGAAACGCTGAGTACCCTCGACGATTTGGTGCGCGTTGGGAAGATCCGCTATACGGGTGTTTCAAATTTTTCTGGTTGGCACCTGATGAAATCGCTCTCGGTAGCTGACCGGTACGGTTGGAACCGATACGTTGCTCATCAAGCATACTATTCACTGATCGGTCGCGATTATGAAACCGAACTGATGCCACTCGGCGTCGATCAGAAAGTCGGCGCCGTGGTGTGGAGCCCTCTCGGTTGGGGCCGCCTAACCGGCAAGATACGCCGCGGCGCTCCCCTGCCGGAAACAAGCCGACTGCATGAGAAGAGACTGGTCGACGCGGGTCCTCCAGTGGACAACGAGTACCTCTACAAAGTCGTGGATGCGCTTGATGCCGTCGCGAAAGAAACGGGCAAGAGCGTGCCGCAAATCGCGCTCAACTGGTTGTTGCAGCGCCCAACCGTTTCTTCCGTCATCATCGGAGCGCGCAATGAAGAGCAGTTGCGCCAGAATCTCGGCGCAGTGGGTTGGAACTTGACCAAGGAGCAAGTCGCAAAACTCGACGCAGCCAGCGCCCGTCCCCTTCCCTACCCGTACTTTCACCAACTCGGTTTTGCAGAACGGAATCCGTTCCCAACCGCTTTATAATTGGATCGAAAGCATTGCGTGGACGGCTTCGTACGCGCCTTTCCAGCCGCGTTCGTGAGAACGCGGGCCTTTCGCGTGGCTGCGTGCAAGACCCGCGTTCTTACATACGCGGTTCAGCGCGGAAATGGCGAGTCCGATGCCGCGTGCGAGGACAAACCGAGACCGAGCGGCAGAGAAATTCCTGCCCAGAAAATTAAGTAGTTCACGCATTCGCGGTTTCTGGACCTTTTGCCCGGACCGTCCGAAAAATTGTTTGTAAGAAAATGCGAGGTTCTCCGCCGCTGCACGACAACGACCTGCGAGACTCTGCCCGGCAGCTTAGGCATGTATTCGGATGTCTAATACGGAATATCGAGATGACGCGACGCTAACCGCGCCGGTTAAACTCGGATTGCTGCGACCCGATACATGCGGTTCCTATGCAGCAACTCAAGATTCAGGGCCGCATCGCTCAGTGGTCGTTCGCGACGCTGGTCACAGCTTGTTCCTTTGTTTCCGTTAACCCTGTCCACGCGGCCTACGCGTGGCAGAACATCCAATTTGGGGGCTTTGCCAGCCAGGGCTACCTCCAATCGTCGGCGAACGACTACTTGGGCAAGACGGAGGACGGCACATTCGATTTCCGCGAATACGGCGCTAATGCCTCGTGGTCATCCGGACCATGGCGCATCGGCGGTCAAATTTTCGGCGAAAAGTTGGGCGAGTACGGCGACGATAAGATTAAATTGGATTGGGCAACGCTCGACTATCAGCCAACGCAATATTTCGGCGTTCGCGTTGGTCGTGTGAAAATGCCCCGCGGTTTATATAACGAAGCGCTCGATCTCGACTCGGTGCGTCCCTACGTGCTGCTTCCCCAGAGTGTGTACGACGCACGCCTTCGCGATTTCAACGCCGCCTTCAACGGCGCGATGATCTTCGGCAATATCGAAGCGCATAAAGTCGGCAGCTTCGACTACCGCCTTTTCTACGGCCACATGCCGCTGACGACCGACTCCGGCGCGTCGGACTATTTTAACAACGATTCGAACGTCCCGGTTAAACGAATTCACATCGATGCGATCCGGGGCGGCGCGTTGTATTGGAATACTCCTGTCAATGGTCTTCGCTTCGCTTATTCCTATAATGCTTTCGCGCATATGGACTCACACCGCGAAGGTGATTTCCCCGGGGTTGGATCAGTCGTCGTCGACAAATACGCAAAAGCGTACGAGCGCCACCTTTGGTCTGCCGAATATGTCGTTGGCAACTGGACGGTCGCCAGCGAGCTCGGCCGTGAGCACGCCGTTTATAATGTCCTGGTTCCCTTCCTTGGGGACGTCGCAGACTACACGCTTGAATCGAATTCATACTACTTCGCCGTTTCCCGCCGGATCAATTCCTGGCTCGAAGTGGGGACTTACTATAGCCATTCGCGTGAGAAACAGTCCTCGCAAACTCCCGCGACCCCGACCTTCCCTGCTTTGGAGCAAGGCGACTACGCGGTGAGCGCCCGTTTCGACATCAACGAACACCTGACCTTCAAACTCGAAGGTCACTATATGGATGGCTCGGGCAAGATTTTCGACACGCTCAGCCACCCGCAGCCGTACGCGAGCCGCGACAATTCGTGGACGATGCTCGCGGCCAAGATTTCCTATATTTTTTAACCGGAAGATTTCATGAAATCCAAGGCTACCCGTATTTTCCTCATCGCTCTCGTTTGGCTTGCTGCCGGCGCATTCGTGCACGCTGAAACCGTGCTAACCGGAAACAAGCAGTTTGCCGGTCAAACGCTCGATGCAGATAGCGTAAAGGCCGTTCTTCTCGGAAAGAAGGTCACCCTCGGCGCAAGCCGCGTGGTCGTGGTCATCCAGAAGAACAGCGCGGCGCAAGACGCATTCCTTCAATCCGTTGTCGGCATGACGACCGCTCAATTCCAAAATCACTGGCGCCGTCTCTTCATGACCGGCGGCGGCACCGCGCCCAAACTCGTCGAAAGCGAAGCCGACGCCGCAAAAGTTGCTGGTGAAACGGCTGGCGCGATCACGATTGTCGATCGTAGCGCCGCCGGTGATTTGCCCGTGCTTTTCGCCGCGAAAAGCTAACCTCTGTATTAAGAAAGCAATTACGTTATGCGAAGCTCGTTGAACCTCAAACGCACGATCGGACTGATCGCCGGGTGTTTTGCGCTCGTCGCCATCGGCGTGGGCAGCGTCGCCGCCGTTTCGCGTCACTATTCGCTCCAAGCCACCCGGCAGACAACCACGTTAACTCGTGAATTTCTGCCGGGCCTGGTCGCGCTTTCGGAACTGCAAGACGCCACGCTCCGACAAGGCTCCATCGCTCTTCAACTCGCTCTCGCCAAAGATGAGGCCGCGACCAAAGCGCAGCAGGAACTTTTCGCCATCGAGGCAAAAAAGATTTCTGGCGCCATCAACGCGCTGGTGAAGCAGAGCAGCGATTCCGAGACCCAAGAATTGCTCAAAGCCTTTCAGGTCTCTCTCGCCCATTTCAAAGCTGCTACGGACGAGTTTCAAACGGAACTCCGTGGAGGTGACTTCGAAAAGGCAATGCAGAGTCTCGACCAAAAGGTCTCAACGGCCCGCGTCGCTTTGGAGGCCAACCTCGTGCGCCTCACGGACCGATATCAGTCTTTGGCTAACACGAACGGCATCGACACCTCGCGCGTCTTGCAGAGATCCGAAACCGTTATGTTCGCCGCCTCGCTCGTTTTGATCGGCGTTACATTGGCCTCGATGGCCATCGCGCTTGTTTCTGGTCGGCGCATTTCGAGTCGCATCGGTCACTCGGTCGAAAGTCTCGGTACCGCTGCGGTGCAGACAACGGATTCTGCCAGCCAAGTTCACGAAGCGAGCAAGACGCTCGCGGACGGATCGAGTTCGCAGGCCGCTTCACTCGAAGAAACCAGCGCATCGCTCGAACAGATTTCGTCAATGTCGCGTCAGAACGCCACAAACGCTGAAAACGCCAAGACGCTCGCGACCGATGCACGAGGCGTAGCTGAATCCGGCGCGCAAAGCATGAAACAAATGCTGGAAGCGATGCAGGGCATGCACGACTCGAACAACGAAGTGGCAAAGATCGTGAAGACGATCGACGACATCGCTTTTCAAACCAACATTCTCGCGCTCAATGCCGCGGTCGAAGCCGCGCGTGCCGGTGAAGCCGGCATGGGTTTCGCCGTGGTGGCCGATGAAGTTCGCCGTCTCGCGCAGCGCTCGGCACAAGCCGCGAAGGAAACGGAAGCGCGAATCAATGACTCTGTACAGCGCTCGAGCCATAGTATGGAAATTTCGCAAAACGTTTCTTCGTTGCTCGCGCAGATCGTTTCGAAATCCCGCGATGTCGATAAACTCGTCGCCGAAATCGCCTCCGCTTCCGAACAGCAACGCAACGGCGTGGACCAGGTGAACAAGGCCGTCAACGAGATGGACAAAATCACTCAAGCTAATGCCGCCACCGCGGAAGAAGCTTCCGCCGCAGCGCAGGTTCTGCATAACGCCGCCGCGGACCTCGATGTCGCCGTGGTCGAGCTGAACGAAATTCTGGGACGCGACGCGCAGGAAATCAAAGCGCTCGCAGAAGAAACCGCCGCCGAAATCGGCGGGCAACTCGGCTCCGACGAATTTATCGCACCTGCCCATCCCGAGGCCGCGATTCAAGTTAACGCCTCGACAGATCACAGCGCCACTCGGCCGAGGGACTCACGCTTGTCGCACGCTTCGAAAAAAGCGTCGGTGATCTCGAACCCCGTTTGACTCTCCGCGGAGTCCGTGGATCGATCGTAGCCGCGTTCGTGAGAACGCGGGCAGGGAGCGTCATTAGCGCAGGGCCCGCGTTTTCACAAACGCGGCTACATGCTCCACCGCGGCGACCCTTCGTTCGCGGATGCTCCCTCTCACTAGCTCGTAGCTGCGCGCCTTAGCGCGCGGACTTTGCGCAGGGAGAACCGAATTCCCGTAGTAAAACGAAAGGCGACGCCATATCCGCGCGTCAAGACGCGCAGCTACGGGAAAGCGGACCGTGTTTAGAGAGTGGCACGTGTTAGAGAGCGGCACGTGTTTATTTAGCGGCTCATGTTTACTTAAACGTTAAGATTGGATCTCTGATCGATCCGAATACACAAAAAAGAGCGAGAGGTCATCTCGCTCTTTCTCTAGAACCATTTTCGTCGCGGACTCACTGCCCGAGATGCCAGCTCTGCAAGATCGGCAGGAGCTGTGCGCGCCAAACTTTATAACCGTTTGCGTTGGGATGGAGATGGTCCGGATTAAAATCGTCCGCGATCGATGTGCCGTCCGGCAATGCGAGCGGAGTGAACGTATCGCAAATCGTAATACGCTTGTCGTGTTTCGCGATTTTTTCGATCAGCGTATTCAATTCCTTGATGCGCGCCGGATAGGCGTCGTCGCCCTTGCGCGGCATGACCAAGCACCACGCGATCGGAATCTTCGGATACTGCGCGCGAACACGTTTCAGCAGGACCTTCAGATTATCGGCAATGTCCTGCGGTGAGGTGTGCTCGCCCAAATCATTCGTGCCAATCAGGATCACGAGTCCCTTCGGATGGAGCGACAGCACGTCTTCATCCAAGCGATAAAGCAAATTGGGCGTAGTGTCTCCGCCAATACCACGATTCGCCACCTTCACGTGCAGATCGGCGAGGTCCTCTTTATAGGTATGCCAGCCTTCTGTGATCGAATCTCCCACCAACACGAGCGAGTCTTGATCCTCTGCTTTTTCGGTGGCGAATAAAGCACGCCGTTCCCGGTTGTGTTCGCGAAACTTGTTCCACGACGACGTTTTGCCTTTGGCGTCAAACACGCCGCTCGCCGGCCAATAAGGATCGACCGCGTCGTTTTGCGCCGGAGTTGCGGTCGGCGGCACGACGATATCGGAGGCAGCAAAAGCCGGGATTTGCATTCCCAACAAGCAGGAAAGTGCGAGTGAGGGCAGGAGTAATTTCTTCATAAGGGGGAGGCTCATTGAAAACAGTTGAGGATGGAAAGGCAAACGCGGCCGCGATTAGAAGTGACAGGAAACGGTGCCGAAAAAGCCGCGCCGCATTCCATACTGCGCAGCGTTCACACCCACGCCAGATCCGTCGCGCAGCTCGTAAATTCTATCAGCCACATTCACGATATCCAGGCGCAGGCTGAGGATGGAGCGATGGGACAGTTTGAAACTCTGCTCCGCGCCAAGGTTAAGCGTGAAATTGGCGGGCACTTCTCCTCCATTCGGAATCGTTACGCCGTCCGACGTCGTTATATCTGTTCGCAATCCGCTGCCATAAAGTGCATCGGCCAACAGTCGAGTCGTGCCGAAAGACTCCTTCCATTGATAAGAAAGTCCGCCAGAACCTGTGAGCTTTTGATCGTGATCGAGGGCAATCCAGTGGTTTTTAACGTAGGCGAGATCGTTCGGATCAAAGAGGAATTGAGATGAGCTCCAATCTTCGCCTCGCGCGACGGCGTGGGCTAAATTCAAGTATGCCGAAAATCCCCCGTGGTTGTAAGAAGCAGTGGCTTCAAGTCCGTAGATTTGGCCTTTCGCATAGTTGAAAGCCGACAGAAGAAGCGTCTGCCCGAAGAGTCCATCGTCGAGCTGGTCGCGAGCATGCTTGTAGTAAGCATCGAGTCCGACGCGAAATCCGTCAGTGATCTTTCGACTGATCCCGAGATCAAAATAGTTGGCCCGTTCCGCACGGACGGAATCGTCGAGCCCGATTTCGGATGCAGCCGAAGTACCCGCAAATTGCGTCACCGCATTTTTCGGCACATCCTCGATCGGCGGCGGCGTGAAATAGCGGGCATAGCCAGCGTGCACCGTCGTGCGAGAGTCCAATTCATAGACGAGATTTAAACGTGGACTCAACTGCGACTCGTGGTCGAACGAGGACCGAAAAAGATCGAAGCGCGCGCCGTAGTTGAACGTGAGGCGCGAGGTCAGCAGCCACTCATCTTGGAGATAAGCGCCAGCGAAAAGCCCACGTAGCTTGCCGTTCTCGACGATCGGAAAAGGCGCACCAACCGGATCGCCCATGTCATCCAAATCCAAAACCGTCGAGGTCGCATCCGCGCGAACGGATTCGTTAAACACCGTGAAGCCTTCGCGCAAGGTGTGCTGCGCAGTGATCGCATCGCTTCCATCTCCTTCGATACCGATCGAGTCGAGCCGACGTGAGACTTGGCTCGCGACTCCATTGAAAAAAAGATCACCAATGGGGTCTGGGCTGAAGTCGACCTGGCTGCGCCGGGCAAACGCGGAGACTTGGAAGTTGAGCGTGTCAGAAGATTTCTGATACGCCGCGACGACGTAGGCGTTCTGTTCGTGTTGATTTTCGTTCAGCTCTCGCGAATCGAAGGCACCCGGCAGCCATGGCGCGCCACCTGGTGAAACTCCCGCGGTCAGATTCGGTGTATCCGGAACTTGATACCGACTGATTGAAACCGCGGACAACACGGTCAAACGGCTCGAATGATTGAGCAGATCGGAGATATAGACGAACGCCTTGGTTTGGTCAGAGCGATCGTGGATGGCCGAAGCGGACGCGGTCGGATTTTCGATCCCGAGATCGTTCTGTTCGTAGCTGAGGCTCGCAAAGTAGGTGAGCTTCCCGTTTCCCCCGCCGCTTTCGAAACTGGGGCGAACCGTATCGAAGCTGCCCATGTAGAGGGAGCCATCGGATCCCATAGCATCGTGCCCGCTCTTGGTGTGGATATCCACGATCCCGGCCGTGCGGAAGCCGTATTGGGCCGGCAGTGATCCTGTCACGAGTTGGAGCGTATCCACAAAGTGACTATCCAGTTCCAGGCCAAAACCGGAAATACCTTCGGGCAGCAGCACATCGTTCACCCGATATTGCAGGTTGGCGTGCTCACCGCGGACGTGGAGGTCGCCGTTCACCGCTGAATCTTGCACGACACCGGGAGCGCGCAGGAGCAATTGATTGAAGGGAGCGTTCTCACCTTGGGCGAGATTTTGGATCTGCGCCGAGTCCATCAAATAGGACGTGGCGCCGAGGTTTGGCACAATCGCTTCGCGGCTTAGATCGAGTTCGCTAGAAACCTCGAAAGGCGCGAGTTCGAGGACGGGCGAATTGTTGGTGCTTTGAGCGCGAGCGTTCGAAGCAGCGAAGGCGAGCGCGAGTGACGTGGAAATACGGATACGAGAAAGGTTCATACGGACTGAGGTTGCGGAATGGTGCGCGCCGAACACTTGGTTCGCGGGCGCGCAAACGAGGCCGCGTTCACGACGCGGCTTTATTGAAGCAACTCAGTTCGCAGGCGGCCCGCAGAGCGGCGGCAACCAGTCCAGCAGCTCACGTCCAGCTATGCGGACGATGGGCCAAATAACCGCGGTCTGCGTGCGTCCGATAAAAAGCCGGACCAATAAAGCAGATATGATCGCCACGACACCCGCAGCGAAGAGCGCGATCGCACAACCATCCTCATGATCCTCGGTCGCATGGTCCGGCCCTGGATGAATGGGAGCGTGCGCGGAATCCACCGCGGAGATGGACTTGGCCAACACGACGTGTTCACTCGCGTGCACCCAACGGTGGAGCGTTGGACTGGCAGCGAAAATCGAGAGCGCCACAATCAACAGCATCGCCAGGATGGCGGTGAAGCGGAAAGTCAGCGTCGGATTTTTGTGGCCGGTCGCGAATAACACGGTCGCGACGCTCGCTCCGAAATCCATTCTGTCAACGCCGACCGACGGGTTTAGCGAAGAAAGGGGCACCGTCCCTGACTCACCGCCGACACCGATTCGCAGCCGCTTGACGACTTTGATAACCTACGGGCATGTCGGCAGAATTTAACGAACACCATCGCAGGAAACATTTGCTCGCACACGTTCTCGTCGCCGCGGGCGCGCAAAGATGGCCGGGCGTTATTTTAGGCCGCAGCGGTGAAACAGCCGCTGGTTTCTTTGCGGACTTCGGCATTCCGACGGAACCGAGGAGGGATGAACTGGAGCAGTTAACCGATCAAATGGCTCGACTCATCAGCGACGGGAAAACGTTTCACGAAGAACGACTCAGCCCGTCTGACGCATTGGAAAAATTTTCCGGCCAGCCGTGGAAACGTCATCAGATTTCCATCCTCGCCGAAAGCGGTCGGGAAATCAGATGCTCCCATCTCGAAGGTATTGCCGACCTTTGCGATTGCGCCCTGAAAGATCCGCGCGCCCTTCGGCTGCTCCATCCGGAGAAGTTTCTGCTCACCGACATCGAACCCGTGAACTGGGAATATCGGGGCCAAGTCCACCGCTTCACGCGAGTATCCGGAGACCTGTTTCCGGCCGTCGCTCCTTGCACGTGCTGCCAGCCCGATTGATATCCGGTTTCTCAATACGTCACCGCGTGCGCGTGGCTCTGCGCGGCCGCCGCACCGGCGATTCCGAGCGCGATCAATCCGCCGAAGAAGAGTAACCAGAGCAGCCACATCGCGAGCGTGAGATAGCCCAACACGAGGCCAGCGATCGCCATGCCGCGGCCGCCCAGGCCCGGATCACGCTTACATTGTCCGAGCGAAACGTGGCCAAGGACCACAGCGAAAACTGGCGGCAGAAAAAGGAGGGCCGCGCCCATGATACTCAGAATACCGAGAACGAGCGAAGCGACGGCGAGCCCGGAGGTTCGCGGCGCTTGCGGGGTATAGACCACCTGGACCTGAGGTGGAAGAGGATCCATACCTTGAGCATATTACTAATGGCGGATTGAAAACAAACCGGTAAATCATCGCGCTAATGATGGAGCGCCATCGCACTCGCGGCAGGCGCCCTTCCGGAAAGGGTTTGGACGCCCTCTTGGCCTCGCTGCTTATTTTATGACGACTGCTCTCAGAAAACGTTTTGCCCCGCTTTTCGCACTCGCGCTCTTGATTGCGCCGTTTCTCACCGCACGAGCAGAGGACGGGTATCGTCTTTGGCTGCGTTACGATCCCATCGACGACGCGAATCTGCGCGCTTCATACTCCAAATTGGCGTCGACCGTCGTGATTCAAGCGAATTCTCCTACTCTGCTGGCGGCCCAAAACGAGCTGGTTACAGGGCTGCAAGGTCTGCTCGGGCAAAAGATTTCTGTTCAAACGCATTCGACTGCGGGCCAGGCCGCGATTGTCGTCGCGACTCCGACGACCGAGCCGGGGATCGCGCGACGACTCGCGGCCGAGCTGAAAACGGTCGGCGACGAAGGGTATGTTTTAAAGACCGTCCAACGTGACGCTGCCTCGCCCCAGATCGTGATCGCCGCGAACCAGGATGTCGGCGCGCTCTACGGTGTATTCGCTTTTCTGCGACAGCTTCAGACGCATCGAGCGATCGATGCGCTTGCGATCACTTCGCAGCCGCGCATCCAGCATCGAATCCTCGATCATTGGGACAATTTGAATCGCTCGATCGAGCGCGGCTATGCCGGCCAATCGCTTTGGGAATGGTTCGAGCTGCCCGATTATATCAATCCGCGTTATCGGGATTATGCGCGGGCCGATGCGTCGATCGGCATCAACGGTATCGTCCTGAATAACGTAAACGCAGAATCGCTGATTCTGACGGCGCCCTATCTGACAAAAATCGCAGCGCTCGCAGACGTATTTCGGCCCTATGGCATTCATGTCTACCTCTCCGCCCGGTTTAGCGCGCCGGTCGAACTCGGCGGATTACCCAACGCTGATCCGCTCAATCCAGCCGTGCAGAAATGGTGGAGGGACAAGACGGATGAAATTTATCGCGCCGTTCCTGATTTCGGAGGCTTCCTCGTCAAAGCGAATTCGGAGGGACAACCGGGCCCGCAAAACTACGGACGTACGCACGCGGACGGCGCCAATGTCCTCGCCGACGCAGTCGCTCCCCACGGTGGGATCGTGATGTGGCGCGCCTTCGTTTACGATCAAGACGTCAAGGAAGACCGCGCTCGCCAAGCCTTCGATGAGTTCAAACCCCTCGACGGCAAATTTCGCTCGAACGTGATCGTGCAAATCAAAAACGGCCCGATCGATTTCATGCCGCGCGAGCCATTTCATCCACTCTTCGGCGCGATGCCCAAAACCCCGATCGCGCTCGAAGTGCAGATCGCACAGGAATACCTCGGTTGCGATATTCAGCTCGTTTATCTCGCGACACTTTTCAAGGAAGCGCTCGACGCGGACACCTTCACTGAGGGCCCGGGTTCAACCGTTGCGAAAGTCGTGGACGGAACGTTGGATCATCATGCCCTGACCGCGATCGCCGGTGTCGCCAACACCGGTTCTGACCGTGATTGGACCGGCCATCCCTTGCTGCAGGCCAACTGGTATGCTTTCGGTCGACTCGCCTGGGATCATCAGTTGACGCCCGCGGCCATCGCCGACGAATGGATCCGGCAAACGTATTCAAATTCTCGCGACGTCTTGGATAAGATGATGCCGATGCTGCTGGGATCGCGCGAAGCGGTCGTTGATTACTCCATGCCGCTCGGACTCCACCACATCATGGCCCGCGACCATCATTACGGCCCCGGCCCCTGGACAGTCGGTGGTCGTCCCGATTGGACCGCGCCGTATTACCACCGGGCCGACGCGCAAGGACTCGGTTTCGACCGTACGGCAACCGGCTCGACTGCCCTGCTTGTTTATAGTCCGCAAATCCAGAAAAATTGGGGCGACCTCGCGACCTGTCCGGACAACCTTTTGCTGTGGTTTCACCATGTTCCTTGGGATTATCGCATGCGTTCGGGGAAGACCTTGTGGGATGAGTTATGTGGCCATTATCAATTCGGCGTGGAGCAAGTCCGCAGTTGGCAGAAAACGTGGGACAGTCTAGAGCCGGTCATCGATCACGAGCGTTTCCTGCACGTTAAACAACTCCTCTCGCGCCAGCAGCACGACGCACGGGAGTACAAAGACGCGTGCCTGCTTTATTTTCAGACCTTCTCACATCGCCCCTTCGCGTCAGGCTGCGAACCTGCGGAGCATGACCTAGCCTATTACGAGGCGCAGCAATTGCACTTCGTCCCCGGATCGGTCGAAACGAACGGACGGTAGACAACCCTTTAGACAGCGGCTTCTCTCTTCCGCTTTCGTGCGGTATGTCGTCATCGCATTGGACGAGCGAATTTATTCGCTCGCACTGACATTGGAAAAAAAGCGATGACTGGAAGACGAAATAAATTTCGTCTTGGAAGGCGGCGACCAGTCGCCGCTGTCCAAGCTCTGGTGACGGATTCGGCCCAGCGGTGCTCTGGTTGGCGTCAAGCCGCGGAATGGGCGAAGTTGACCGAACGGGTTGTTGGGACCTTCGGAGACTACCGGCGAACCGAGCTTTAAGCCGTTGCGCCTGCCCTCCAGGACGTCGTCAGGAGTTTCCTGATAACGACTTGGGGACGCGATTGTTTCCGCCGTTGCTTGCGCGTATCGCCCCGGTGATTACGCCTAGAGTGCTGGCGATTGTGCTGGCCCCTATGAGCGCTTCCACTTCCGGCTCCGAAACGTCTGCAACAACGAGTTCGACGGTATCGACCTCAACTGGCCGTCCCCTTTTCGAATGGCTGCAAGAGCGCGCCGCAGGCGTGCTGCTCCACCCAACGAGTTTTCCGGGAGAGTTTGGCATCGGCACGCTTGATGAAGCGGTTGTCGAGGCGTGGCTTCATTTTCTCGCTGCTGCCGGTTTTCAATATTGGCAAATCTGTCCACTGGGTCCGACGGGTTACGGTGATTCTCCGTACCAGTGTTTTTCCGCTTTCGCCGGCAATCCCTACCTCATTGACGTTGGCGCGCTCCAGCGTTTCGGGCTCCTTAACGAAGACGACGTAAAACCATTACGCCAGCTTCCACCGGACAAAATCGATTTTGGGTGGCTCTACGTCACCAAGTGGCCGGTTTTATTCCGCGCCTTTGAGAATTTTAAAAAGGGAAAATCGCCCCGCCTGCCGTACGGCGATTTCGCCGAATTTAGAAAACAGAATCGCGAATGGCTCGAGCCGTTTGGTTTGTTTCTCGCGCTGAAAGATCATCACCAGGGTAAGCCTTGGTGGGAATGGCCGGAGAATCTGCGCTTTTTCAATCGCGCGCAGAAAACGACCTTGCCGGCTGAAGTGCTCGAGCGCGCCGAGGCGCACGCGTTTTTTCAATATCTCTTTTTCGGCCAATGGGCGGGCGTACGCGAGCGCGCCAAGAAACTCGGAATTCAGATCATCGGCGACGCACCGATCTTTGTCGCACGCGACAGCGCGGACGTATGGGGCAATCCAGAGCTGTTTCTCCTCGATAACAAGACTGGCCACCCGCTCGTTGTCGCAGGTGTGCCGCCGGATTATTTTTCCGCCGACGGCCAACTTTGGGGCAACCCTCTCTACGATTGGAACAAGCATGCGAAGGATAATTACGCGTGGTGGTGCCGTCGGCTTGCGGCAAATTTTCAGATCTGCGACGTCCTCCGAATCGATCACTTCCGCGCTTTCGATTCCTACTGGGCGATTCCCGCCGATGCAAAGTCAGCCAAGACCGGCGCCTGGGAAAAAGGGCCCGGTATGGCTTTTTTCGAAACGCTTCAGCGCCAGATGCCGCAAGCCAAGCTGATCGCCGAAGATCTCGGCGAACTGAATCCGTCTGTCCGCATTCTTCGCAACGCGACCGGTTTGCCCGGCATGACCATTCTACAGTTCGCCTTTGGCAGCGGGCCGGACAATCTCTATCTACCTCACAATCTGACCTTCAACTCCGTCGTGTATCCAGGAACGCACGACAATGATACCACCTTGGGCTGGTATCGAGCCGCCGGAGAAAATGAACGCGATCATGTGCGCCGCTACTTCCGGGTCAGCGGCAGCGAAGTGAACTGGGATTTTCTCCGCGCCGGTTATGCGGCCGTGAGCGGTCTGGCCGTCTTCGCGCTGCAAGACTTGCTCAATCTCGGCTCAGAGGCCCGTTTCAACACGCCGGGCAAAGCCACCGGTAACTGGCAATGGCGCTACCGGCGCGAGCACCTGGAGAAACTGCACCGCGAGAACACAGGGTACCTTCACTCGTTAGGCGAACTGTACGGACGGTTGCGAGAATCGAAGCAAGCCCAGCGATAAGCGGACTTCTCCTCCTCCCCGGGGAGCGCGGACATTCTTGTCCGCCGTCCCTAATTTGCAAACGAAGCTCGCGTGTGGACTCGATGGCGGACAGAATGTCCGCGCTACCAGGAGGAAAAATCCGTTTCTAAGATCGCAGGAATTCCACGATCGGAATCTGTGCTTCGCTCCCTCCGTCATCGAGCACGTAATGCCCCGCCTCGGCCAAACGAATGGTCCGCGCGTCCGGATAAATCTCCTGCCAGCGTGTCAAAAAGCCATTGTTGAAACAAAAATCCTTCCCGCCCCACACGATCAACTTCGGCACGGTCGCGAGCTTGGGCAAACCGGCTTCGATCTCGGCGAGCGTGGCGTAACTTCGGTCGTTAGGATGGAGAGGAATATCGCGGACAAATTGATGCACGGCCACGCGATTCGCCCAGGAATCGTAGGGCAGCAAATAAGCGCGCTTCTGTTCTGGCGTCAGCTTGCGCGCGTGCATGGTCATGTGGGTCGCGGGGCCGGCAAAACCATTAAAGCCTCGCACGATCACCGCTCCGACCCATGGCCAACGGCAC
>Ga0207702_10000623_pt1 | contig 38970 bp, 33 predicted proteins | sample KBSCornC62_FD_184302 | JGI IMG/M metagenome (GOLD analysis project Ga0207702, IMG submission 184302) | Corn rhizosphere microbial communities from Kellogg Biological Station, Michigan, USA - KBS Corn C6-2 (SPAdes) (version 2) | ecosystem: Host-associated > Plants > Roots > Rhizosphere > Soil ... | reverse complement strand
CGGCATCATCGATCAAAAAACACGAAAGCTTCGGCGCTGCGCTAGCGCAGCGCCGAAGCAGACCGAACCATGAACAACTGTCACCCATCCATCCGGTCTGTTTTGTTACCCATCCATCCGCTGGACAAAACGCGCCTCGCTTTGAGTATTCTTCTAACCCGCGACCGACGACCAGATTTCAGACAGCTTTCGCCTGACCGCGGCCGCGCGCGTCTCTGGCACACCTTCATCCTCTTCTTCCGGCAACCTCAGGCCAACCACGTTGACGCGGCCGCCGCCGATGCTGCGGGCGACCAGCACGATGGGATCGAGCGCGAGTTCGGCGCCTTCCTTGGGCGCATGATCGAGGTGGATGTCGAAATAGTCCGCAAGCGTGAGGCGGGCCTGCTCTTCGTCCACCGTGACGCCATAGACGTCGGACAATTCGCCGAGCGTGTGTTCGCCGGACACCGTGAAATCGCCGAGCAGATGCGGGTCGGGCGCGGTGCTCGGCAGCATGTCGACAAAGAAGCGGTCGAGCGCTTCGGCCTTTTCCGGCGGCGCCAGCAGATAGAGATAGTCGCCGGCGGCGACCGGATCGGCCTCGGACGGCGAGAGAATGCGCTGGTCGCGGATGACGAGCGTGGGCTTCGACCAGGACGGGATCAGCCCGCGACGCAGATAGAGGCTCTTCGGCCGAACAGGATAGCCGACCAGTTGCTGCTCGAGCTGGCCGGGCAAATCCAGTTCCACGCGCCGCGGCCCACGATCGGCGCGCGGCAGCGCGACGTGCAGTTTTCGCGCGGCGGCGGCGAGCGTCCAGCCCTGCAGCAGCAGCGAGATGATGACGACGACAAAGGCGACGTCGAAATAGAGATAGGCTTTTGAAAGACCGACCAGCATCGGGATCGAGGCGAGGAAGATCGCGACCGCGCCGCGCAGCCCGGTCCAGGCGATGAAGATTTTTTCCCGCCAGTTGAAGCGGAATGGCGCCAGGCACAGGAACACCGCGAGCGGCCGGGCGACGAGCATCAAGGTGAGCGCCACCACCACCGCCGGCAGCACGCTGCCGAGCAGCCGCTGCGGCGAAACCAAGAGGCCGAGCAGCACGAACATCACGATCTGCGCCAGCCAGGTCGCGGCGTCGAGGAACGTCACCACCGAATTATGCGCCCGGGTCGGCCGGTTGCCGATGATGATGCCGGCGAGATAGACCGCGAGAAAACCCGAAGCATGCGCGATCTGCGCGCCACCAAAAATCACCAGCGCCGCCGTGGTGACGAACGGCGCATGCAGGCCCTGCGGCAGCGCCACGCGATTGAGCGCCAGCACCACCAGCCGGCCGCCGACCACGCCGACGATGGCCCCTAACACGGCTTCCTGGGCGAATTCGCGCAGCACATGCCAGAACGAACTCGAGCCGCTCGAGATCAATTCCACCAGCATCAGCGTCAAAAACACCGCGAAGGGATCGTTGGTGCCGGATTCGACCTCCAGCGTCGCGCCGACGCGCGGGCGCAGCCGCAAGCCCTGCGCATGCACCAGCAAAAATACCGCGGCGGCGTCGGTCGAGGCCACCACGGCGCCGACCAGCAGCGCCTCGGTCCAGTTGAGATCGAGTGCATATTTGGCGACCGGCGCGGTGACCAGCGCGGTCAGCAGCACGCCTGCGGTAGCCAGCACCATCGAGGGCGCCAGCACCGCGCGGATGCTCTGGAACCTCGTGCGCAGGCCGCCGTCGAACAGGATCAGCGCCAGCGCCACCGAGCCGACGAGATAGGTGGTGCGGACGTCATCGAAACTGAGCTGGCCCGGACCGGCGTCGCCCGCGACCATGCCGATCACCAAAAACACCAGCAGCAAGGGCGCGCCGAAGCGCAGCGCCAAGAGGCTCGACAGGATGCCGGTCATGACCAGAACCGCGCCGAGAAGGATGGCTATGCTGACGGAGTCGAGGGAAGCCATAAGCGCTCGCAAATCACCGCAGAAATATCTGCACTTGCATGTCTATCGTCGCTGCCGTGGCACGCCAAGGCCGTTTCTGGCCGCTGAGGCAATATGCGCAACCCGCCATGCCCGGGCATAGCCGTCCGAAGGACGGCGTCGCTTTCGCTCGCCTGTGCCCGGCCATGACGGGGGGAGAACATGAGGTCGCGATGGCATCGCGGCGGCTTGTGTGGGAATCTGGCGGAAATTCGAATCAAATTTACGGCCCAGACGGGACGCCGACGATGGACCCCAGCATTCCCGAATATCTGCATTCCGCCGCGCGCTCGGTCGGCGCGGAAGTCACCTCGCCATGGTTTTACCTGCAGCTCGGGCTGGTGATGGCCGGCGCCGGGATCGCCTTTGCGGCGGGCGCCGCGATCCGCTCCAAGGTCAAACCCGACACGCTCGCGACCAATTGGCCGACCCCGCTGCGGATGATGCTGCTGGTGCTGGTCAGCTACTCCTCGACCGCGGTGTTCGCGATTCTGATGCGCGCGGCGCGGATGGTGATGCATGAACTGACCTGGCCGAGCCGCAGCTATCTGTTGTCGATCTCGGCCAAGCTCGCGGTGGCTTGGCTGGTGATCCGGCTGCTGACCTCGGTGATCCGCAACGAATTTTTCGTTCGCCTGATATCGTTGTCGGCGTGGCTGGTGGCGGCGCTGAGCATCATCGGCCAGCTCGAGCCGACCATCGACGCGCTCGACTCGGTCTCGGTGGTGATCGGCGGCTTGCGTCTGACCCCGCTGCTGCTGATCAAATTCGCCCTGCTGCTGGCGGTGGCGCTGTGGGTGACGACGATCGCGAGCAATTTCGCCGAGAGCCGCATCGTCAAGTCGGGCGACTTGACGCCATCGATCCAGGTGCTGCTGGTCAAGGTGATCAGGCTGGCGCTGATGGCGTTCGCGATGGCGACCGCGATGAGCGCGGTCGGCATCGACCTGTCGGCGCTGGCGATCTTCTCGGGCGCGGCCGGCGTCGGCATCGGCTTTGGACTGCAGAAGATTATCGCCAATTTCGTCAGCGGCATCATCCTGCTCGCCGACAAATCGGTGAAGCCCGGCGACCTCGTCACCATCGGCGACAGTTCGGGCCGCATCAGCGCGATGAAGACGCGCTATATTTCGGTCGCCGCCGGCGACGGCCGCGAATTCCTGATCCCCAACGAGGATCTGGTGACCCAGAAGGTCACCAACTGGACCTACACCGACAAGAACACGCTGGTGAAAGTCAGCTTTGGGACCAATTACGACGCCGACCCGCGGCTGGTGTGCAAGCTGGCCGCCGACATCGCCGCCGGCCACCCCCGCGCCACCAAGGGCAAGCCGCCGAACTGCATCCTGACCGAATTCACCGAGGCCGGGATGAAATTCGCCCTCACCTTCTGGATCGCCGACCCCGACGGTATGGACAATGTGAAGAGCGACGTGATGCTGGCGCTGTGGGACGCCTTCAAGCGCGAGGGCATCCGCGTGCCCTACCCGGTGCGCGAAATCCGCGTCCGCGGCGGCGCGCTGCCGGTGGAGAATACCGTGGTCGAGGTTCCGACCTGATGGCTGAAAATACCCAGTAAAATCAGTGCTGAAGTTGCCGCAGTTCCGCCACCCCGTAGCAACGCCTGCTTGCACCTCGCGCGCCAACCATTAAATTAGCCCTCAAATCAGCCCTTCCGGTCCCTCCCCGAGCATGATCCGCCCAAAGAAGACCCTCACATGAGCTATGTCGAAGCCTCCGATGTCTCCCTGCGCAAGACCGGGCAGATCAAGCTGCATGGCGCAAGCGGCTTTGCCGGCATGCGCAAGGCCGGCGCGCTGGTGGCAAAGTGCCTCGATGAGCTGACCGACATCGTCAAGCCCGGAATCATGACCTCGCGGATCGACGAATTCGTGCGCGAGTTTGCCTTCAGCCATGACGCCTATCCGGCGACGCTGATGTATCGCGGCTATCGCTATTCGACCTGCACCTCGATCAACCACGTGGTCTGCCACGGCATGCCCGGCGACAAGGTGTTGAAGGAAGGCGATATCGTCAATGTCGACGTCACCTTCATCGTCGAGGGCTGGTACGGCGATTCCAGCCGGATGTATGCGATCGGCCCGATCGCCCGCAAGGCCGAACGGCTGGTCGAGGTGACCTATGAGGCGATGATGCGCGGCATCGCCGCGGTGAAGCCGGGCGCCACCACCGGCGATATCGGCCACGCCATCCAGAGCTTTGTCGAGCCGCAGGGCATGAGCGTGGTGCGCGATTTCTGCGGCCACGGCCTCGGTCGCCTGTTCCACGACGAGCCCAACATCATCCATATCGGCCGGCCCGGCGAAGGCGTGACCTTGCGGCCCGGCATGTTCTTCACCATCGAGCCGATGATCAATCTCGGCAAGCCGCACGTCAAAATCCTGTCCGACGGCTGGACCGCGGTGACCCGCGACCGTTCGCTGTCGGCGCAGTTCGAGCATTCGGTCGGCGTCACCGCCACCGGCGTCGAGATTTTTACGCTTTCGGAGCGCAACGGCGAGAAGCCGATTTCCGCCTGATCGCTTCGTAGCGTCTGTAGCCCGCATCAGCGATTGCGACATGCGGGACGGCGTCAGCCCCGGATATCGCGGAGCCCGTCATCGGGCGCGCATTCGCGCGACCCGTTGGCTCATCCGGGCTACATTCCTAAACTCCCAGCGGCCTTTCGTGCCGGGCCTTGGGCAAAAGCCCGATTGCTTTTCCGCCTATCTATGCCAGATTTGGCCATTCAACATCGCTCGCTTGAGGATGGGCGTGCAGCGGCGGCAGTTTCTGATCCAGCTTGGAGCCGCGATCGGCGCTCCCTTGGCCGTGCAGGCCCAGGATCGCCAGGCCGCCGATGGTCCACGGCGCATCGGAATCGTGATTCCGTTCGCCGAAACCGACGCCGATACGATCGAGCATCTCAAGGCTTTTCGCGCCGAGCTGGCGGGACGCGGCTGGCAGGAAGGCCGCAACCTCCAGATCGACTACGGCTGGTGCAACGGCAATCCTGCCTTGATCACGAGCCGCGCCAGGCAGCTTGCCGCGCTCAAGCCAGACATCCTTGTCGGCCGCTCGACGCCGGTGGCCAGGGCGCTGGCGAAGGAAACCCAAACCGTCCCGATCATTTTCGTCGTGGTATCCGATCCGGTTGGCGATCATCTGGTCGAAAGCATCGCGCGGCCCGGCGGCAACGTGACCGGCTTCACCAACGTCGAGGCATCGCTCGGCGGCAAATGGCTCGGACTGCTCAGGGATATCGCGCCCGCGGTCAAGCGGGTCGCGATCATGTTCAACCCGACCACCTCGCCGGACGGCGGCGCCTATTACATGCGCCTGATCGATCGAGCGGCAGCAACGACTTCGATGCATGTCACCGCGATGAAGATCGACGACGACGCCGGCATTCGCTCCGCCATCGAGACCTTCGCGCAACCACCGGATGGCGGCTTGATCGTTCTGCCGGATATTCTGACCAACAGCCATCGGCACCTGATCATCGAAACCGCTGCCCGGCAGCGGCTGCCGGCGATATTTGCGTTTCGATATATCGTCGCCGACGGCGGCCTTGCCTCCTACGGTGTCGATGTCACCGACCTCTACAAGCGCGCCGCGGTCTATGTCGACCGCATCCTGCATGGCGACAAGGTGACGGAATTGCCGGTGCAGGCTCCGATCAAATTCGAGCTCGCGATCAACCTCAAGACGGCACGCAGCCTCGGACTTGCGATTCCACCGGCCTTGCTGGCGACCGCCGACGAGATCGTCGAATGAGGCCATAGCCGACACTTCCCGGTTGCAAAACCCGTGCGGCACGGCATGCTGCCGGGCAATGACCGTCAAATCCAGCGCACCGCAGACGCCTCCAAAACCCTCCGAGCCGCCGGACTATATCGGCCATCGCGAGCGGTTGCGGGAGCGTTTTCGCAAATCGGGGCCCGATGCGCTGAGCGATTACGAATTGCTGGAGCTGGCGCTGTTTCCGGCGCTGCCGCGTCGCGACACCAAGCCGCTGGCGAAGGCGCTGCTCAGGGTATTCGGCTCGTTCGCCGAGGTGATCCATGCGCCGGAAGCGCGCCTGCGCGAGGTCGAGGGCATAGGCGATGCCTCGATTACCCAGCTCAAGCTGATGGCCGCTGCCGCCACGCGGATCGCCAGGGGCGAATTGCAGCAGCGCAAGGCGCTGTCGTCATGGAGCGACGTGCTCGATTATTGCCGCACCAGCATGGCGTTCGCCGACAAGGAGCAATTCCGTATCCTGTTCCTCGACAAGCGCAACCAGCTGATATCGGACGAGGTGCAGCAGACCGGCACCGTCGACCACACCCCGGTCTATCCGCGCGAGGTGATCAAGCGCGCGCTGGAATTATCGGCCACCGCCGTCATCCTGGTGCACAACCATCCCTCCGGGGATCCTTCGCCGTCGCAGGCCGACATCCAGATGACCAAGGCGATCGTGGACATCGCCCAGCCGCTCGGCATCGCCGTGCACGACCACATTATCGTCGGCAAGAACGGCCATGCGAGCTTGAAGGGAATGAAGCTGATGTAGCGCGCTTGCCAATCGGGCCCGTTACATCTTTTCACTGCGGCGCGGGCGCAATCGGTTCGAGACCTTACGGGAGCCGCGGCGCGGCCCGAATACCTCGCCCTTGCTTTGCGTTGATGTTTCGGCAGGTTCGGAAGAACCGGCTATCGCGCGCCGGGCAATAGCCGCGGCGCAGGCCTCGCGCCCCTCGTGCATGGCCGCCGGCGCATCGGACGGCGTCGTTGACCATGCCGGGCGGGTCTTCAATCATCCCGGCCTCTACGTTTTCGACGGCTTCATCGTGCCGCGCGCGATCGGGCTCAATCCGTCAAAAACCATCGCCGCGCTCGCCGAGCGCGGCGTGGAACTGATGTTGAAGGAGTGAGATCGATCCGATCTTCGCCTCAGCTATGCGTCGGCCAGTGCCGCTCGCGGAACCAGTTGCGATAGGAGGAGGCCATCTTGTCGCGCTGGGCCTGCGGCGCGTGGCGCTTGCAGGTCGAGGCTTACAATCCGAACGACTGCGCCGCCCAGCGCAGTTCGGCGCAGTCGTTCGGATTGTAGGCCATCTCGAAATCGGCGATCCGGTCGATCACGTCCTTGAGCGACAACGTCCATTGCGAGCCGTCGCTGCGGGTGTAGGCGAATTTGCGCTGGCTCAGTTCGGAGCCGAGCACGCCCTGCAATTCGCGCTTGACGTCGTCGACGCTCTTGCCGCCCAGCGCGTAATGGTCCGAGCGCCTGGCAAAACGCTCGGGGAAATTCCGCACCACGTCGATCGCGATCAACAGCCGGAAATCGCGCGCCGGCGTGGAGTAATCCTCCCAGGCGCCGGTGGTCTCGAAGATCGAGGGTCCGTCCGGCATCGCGGTGGTGGCCGGCGTCTTCTCCTGGTATTTCCGGCCGTTCTCGACCGAGGTGACGCGCACCCTGACCTGTTCATAGAGGCTGGCGATGGCGTCGGTCATCGCCTTCACCGGATCGAGCGGCGTGGGCGACATTACGTCGTCCATCCGGTCGTAAAAGTCCTCGGCGTTCATTTGCGCCTGGTCGAGCGAGAAATCGCCATATTGCGGATCCCTGGCGATCTCCGCGTTGGTCAGCCGCCGCAGCGGGCTGCCCTTGCCGCCGACGATGGGACGAAAATGCTTGAAGCCGGAGGTGCCGAGCGCGGGATCATGGACGAACAGGAAATTGCCGCGCCAAAAGCGCTTGCGCGTGATCGAGCCGTCGGGCTCGGCATCGACCGCGAGATAGACGCCGGGCTTGCCGTCCTGCTCCGGCACCAGGTGCACCAGCATCAGCACGTGACCATAGGGATCGGCATAGACCGTGCCGGGATGCAGCGCCTTGCGGGTCAGAGGGACGGTGTAGAAATCGGTGTTGTCGTCGGCGGCCACGACCCGCACCGCGCCGGTATGGACGACGTCGCCGACGTCGCGCAGATATTCCGCGAAATTGGTCGGGGGTTTGGGCGGCTTCGGTTTTGCCTTCTGCGCCTCCGGCGGCGTCGCGGGCTGTGCTTCAGCCGGCGGCTGCGCGCGCGGGAAGATGCCGAGGATTTTGGGAGCCGGCGCGGGCGGCGGCGGAGCCGCGGCGGGCGTCGCCGCCGCATTGGCATCCACCTGCTCCGGCGGCGGCGCCGGACGCGTTACCTCGGGATGGTCGATGTCGAACCACTGGTAGCATTTCGGCGGGTGTCCGCCCATGCCGCGCGAGCAGTTCGAATAGGCGAACGGCAGTCCCATCTTGTAGGCGAAATAGGCGCGCAGGAAGTAGACGAAGTCGGCGCAGTCGGGCTTGCCGGTGGCGACATTGTCCTCGCCGCGGCCGAGATAGTTGAACAGGAAATTGCGCGACTGGTCGCGCAGCACTTCGCTCCACACCTTCCAGTTCAGGTCCTGGTCGGGCGGCGCGTCGAACAGCTTCTCGATCCAGGCCGAGAACAGCGCTTCGGTGGTACTGTTCCAGCCTGCCCTCACCTGCCAGATTTTTCCGGGTGGCGCCGAAATCCCTACGGGCTTCCGCGCCTCCACCGTGATCTCGCGAGAGACCGGGCTGCATCCGGCCGACGCCGACAACGTCGCCTGCCATTTTCCGGCGGCGGGTTTTGCCACCTCGGCGAACCAGAAATACGGCTCGCTGCCGCGGCGGTCGGGCGCGGTCGCCGCCACGCTGCCGTCCGGCGCGACCAGCGCCAGCGCGCCATCGACCGGCTTTTCGGAGACCACCATCACGCGCAGCGGCGCGCCGGTCCACGGTCCGGCCGGCGACGGCAGCACGGTCACATCGTTTGCTTCGGCGCAATTGGCCGCCAGTGCCGGCGATTGCGCGGCCGAGACAAGCAATGCCGCGGTGACGGCGGCAAACCAGCGTACGCGAAGCATGCGAGAGATACTTTCCTGCTGAAACCCGACCGGCAGCCAGCCCGCCACGACGGCCGGTCGCAGGATATCGAATTGGCAGGTATCCGTCGATGGATTGTTGCCCGGCATGAGCCGGCCCCTTGGAAGGCGCTATCGGCAATCGGCGCGCGCCAGTTTGCGGTCAAGCAGCCGGATGTCAATGCCGATCGGTTTGACCATGCACCGCAGCCGTCACCTCCGCCGCACGGCGTTTCAGCAGCTCACGCTCCCTGTCGTTTTCGGCAAGGCGTGATGCTGCTTCGAGCGCTAGGCGGGCTTCCTCGAAGCGGCCGAGTTTTTGCAGCAGGTCGCCGCGGACGCTGCCGAGCAGATGATAGGATTTCAAAGCGGGCTCGGCCGTCAAACGGTCGGCGATCGCAAGTCCCGCCGCCGGGCCCTCGGCCATGCCGACGGCGACCGCGCGGTTGAGCTCGATCACCGGCGAGGGCGCGCGCTTTGCGAGTTCGGCATAAAGCCCAGAGATATGTCGCCAGTCGGTATCGGCGACGCTGGCGGCTTCGGCATGGCAGGCGATGATGGCGGCCTGCAACACATAGAACCCGTCCACGCTTGCGAGTTCGCGCGCCCGCCGCAGCGCCTGCATGCCGCGACGGATCTGCAGGCGATCCCAGCGCGCCCGGTTCTGGTCCATCAGCAGCACCGGTTCGCCGGCGGCGTCGGTGCGCGCCGCGGTGCGCGAGGCGCTGAGCTCCATCAGCGCCAATAGCCCAAAAGCCTCTGGCTCGTGCGGCGCGATCGACACCAGCACCCGGCCCATCCGCAGCGCCTCGTTGCAAAGCTGCGGGCGCAACCAGTGTTCGCCGCGCGCGGCGGTATAGCCTTCGTTGAAGATGAGGTAGACGACCTCCAGCACGGAAGCGAGCCGCTCCGACAATTCCTCCCGGCGCGGGGTTTCATAGGCGAGGCCCGATTCCGACAAGGTCCGCTTGGCGCGCACGATGCGCTGCGCGATCGTCGTGTCAGGTACCAGGAAGGCGCGCGCAATCTCCTCGGTGGTCAGGCCGCAGATCATCCGCAGCGCCAGCGCGACGCGCGCTTCCTGCGACAACAGCGGGTGACAGGCGGTGAACACCAGCCGCAGCAACTCGTCGCCGATATCGTCGTCCAGCGCGTCGAAATCGGGCATCGCCTGCTGCTCCCGCTCCATGTCCCGCGCGACCATGTCGTGCTTGTGCGCCAGCATGCGAGTGCGGCGCAGATGGTCGATCGCCCGCCGCTTGGCGGTCGCCATCAGCCAGGCGCCGGGTTTTTCGGGAACACCGGCCGCCGGCCAGTGCTCCAGCGCCGCGACCAGGGCTTCCTGGGTGAGGTCCTCGGCCAGCGGCACGTCGCGCAGCATCCGCGACAGGCTGGTGACCAGCCGCGGCTGTTCGTTGCGCCACACCGCGAGGATGGTGCGATGGATGTCGGCGGCCGTCATCGCCGCCGACCATGACCGCGACGGGTTCGCCTCAAGAGGCGACCCGCGCTTCCACCTGGCAGGGCATTTCCGCCTCCGACGGCGCGAACGAGCGCACCTCGCAGACGCCCTCCCAGTCCGGCATGTGCTCCTTGTGCAGTTGCATGAACTCGACCGCGGCCGCGACCGCCTCTTCCTTGTCGCGCAGTTCGAAGATCGCGTAGCCGCCGATCAGCTCCTTGGCCTCCACGAACGGGCCGTCGACGACGCTGAGCTTTCCATGGGAAACCTTCACCTGCGCGCCCATCGCGACCGGCATCAGCCCGCCGCTGTCGATCATGCGGCCGGCCTTGATCTCGCGATCGGCCAGTTTGTGAATGGCCTCCATCAGCGCCGGCGTGGGGTAACGATTGGGCTGCGGCGAGGTAACGATATACATGAAGCGCATCGGAAAACTCCCTTGGGGTTGGAGCGAGCCGGAAACGTCTCGCTATGGGGGACGACGAACCGGCCAGGCGCGGATCGACAGGGCAGGGCAAAAAAATTAGCCACTATAAATTCCGTCATTCCGGGATGCGCCATCTTGGTGCCGCCCCGGAACGACGATTCACTGCCGCAGCATGATCAGCGGGTCGGCGCTGTCGGGCACCCGGCGCCACTGGGCGTTGTCGTCGGCCTCGAACGTCCAGGCCTCGCCGCTGGCCGACAGCAACAGGATCTGGCCGTGCTCCAGCCGCCATTGCGTCGGCGCAAAGGCGGCGACGGCGGCATCGCATTTCGGTTTCAGGAACACCTGGAAATTGTCCTGGCCCGCCTCGGTGTTGGTCAGGGTCAGCCCGCAGATCGCCTGGCCGTTGCCGCGCACCATCGCCCAGTCGCCGATCATCTGGTCCATCGATTTCGCCAGCGAGCGCGCCGCCGCGAGGTTCTGCAGGATGTAGACGCCCTCCCCGGTGCGCAAGCCCTCGAAAATCCCGGTCTCGACTTCGGTAAAGTCGATCACCGCTTGCCCCGCGGCGTCCTGCAGCCGCACGATATCGCCGAGCCCCTTGATGCTCCAGGCGGTAACGTCCGCGGTGAACGGCAGGGCCTTGGCGCAGCCGGGCTCAAGCTCGAGCTTGAAACCTTGCGGGCTGGCATCGGCCTTCAGGGTGACGACGCAGGTCTTGCTGCGATCGGTGGTCGCAAGCTCCCACTGGCCGATCATGTCTTTCTTCAGGGTAGAGGTATCCTGCGCGCGCGCTGACGCCGCGCAGGCCAGCAACGCCAGCACGGCGGCAGCGACAATGGCCGCGCCGGCGCGCATCAGCGGGCTTTGGCCGGGGTTTCCGCCACCGGCGTCAGCGGCGGCTTTCCGGCGAACCATGCTTTCAGATTGTCGACGACGAGCTGATCCATGGCGTTACGCGTTACCACCGAAGCGGAGCCGATATGTGGCAGCAGCACGACATTCTGCATCGCCTTCAATTCGTCCGGCACATGGGGCTCTTTCTCGAACACATCGAGGCCGGCGGCCAGAATGGTTCCGGATTTCAGCGCCGCGATCATCGCCTGCTCGTCGACCACGGTGCCGCGCGCCACGTTGATGATGACGCCGCGCGGGCCGAGCGCCTTCATCACCTCGGCGTTGATCATCTTGTTGGTAGAGGGGCCGCCGGGCACGATCACGATCAGGGTGTCGACGGCCTTCGCCATCTCGATCAGATCGGGATAGTGCTGGTATGACATGCCGTCGGCCGGCTTGCGGGTATGATAGACCACCGGCACCTTCGAGGCGTCGAGCCGTCGCGCGATCGCCTGGCCGATCCGGCCCATGCCCACCATGCCGACCTTGCGGTCGCGCAAGGAGCCTACGCTGAGCGGGAAATTCTGCGCGGTCCATAACCCCGAGCGCAGATAGCGGTCGGCCTTGACGAATTCGCGCAAGGTGGAGATCAACAGCCCCATCGCGATGTCGGCGACTTCCTCGGTCAGCACGTCGGGCGTGTTGGTGACCATGATGTTGTGGTCGCGGGCATAGGCGGCATCGATGTGATCGTAGCCGACGCCGAAGCTGGCGACGATTTCGAGCTTCGGGAATTTCGCCAGCGTCGTGCTGTCGCCACGCACCGAATTGTAGGTCACCGCGGCGCCGCGGATCCTGCCCGCGACCTCCGGCGTCAACCGCTCGATGTCATGCGTGGTTTCGAACGCATGCAGCACGAACTTGTCGGAAAAACCGTTGGTGACGATCGGCTTGTTCGGGCCATAGACCAGAAGATCGATCTTCTCCGAAGAAATATTCGCCATCAGCTTTCCTTTCCAAGCGCACTCTCGTGCCAGCGCCGCAATATCAGGTGTGAAACCAGCGCCAGCAACCCATAAATGACAATTCCGGCGACCGAGAGCAACAGCAGCGCCGCGAACATTCGGGGAATGTTGAGGCGGTAGCCGGATTCGGCGATCCGGTAGGCCAGCCCCGAGCCGGCGCCGGCCGAGCCGGCCGCGATTTCCGCGACCACCGCGCCGATCAGCGACAGGCCGCCGGCGATCCGCAGCCCGCCGAGGATGAACGGCAGCGCCGCGGGCAATTTGAGATATCGCAGCGTCTGCAGTCGCGATGCGCCGTAAAGCTGGAACAGGCCGGCCAGGTTGCGGTCGACCGAATTGAGGCCGAGCGTGGTGTTGGACAACACCGGGAAGAAGCCGACGATCCAGGCGCAGACGATCACCGCGGTCTGCTGCGGCAGATAGATCAACAACAACGGCGCGATTGCGATGACAGGCGTGACCTGCAGGATGACAGCATAGGGGAAAAACGAATATTCGACCCATTTCGACTGGTTGAACAACAACGCCAGTGCAATGCCGCCGACGGCGGCCGCGACAAATCCCTCCAGCGTGGTCCAGAGCGTCACCAGCAGCGAGTTCGACAATACCTGCCAGTCGTCGACCAGGGTCTTGAACACCGCCTCCGGTCCCGGCAGCACATAGGGCTGGATGTTGTTGATGCGCACGATCAGGCTCCAGAGCCCGATGGTTACCGCCATCACCGCGACGGGAGCGAGGATCCGCAACAGGCGCGCGTGCTGGTCGGTGATATCCCGGCGTGGCGCAAGCGGCGGGGTTTGCTCCTTGCTCATCGGATTGGTTGTCCCTGATGCAGCGGCGTCAGCGCCCGCGACACGCTGCGGCAATAGCCGGCATATTCGGCAGAGGTACGAAATTCCTCGCCGCGCGGCTCGGCCGCGTCGACGCGGAATTCGGCGGCGATCCGTCCGGGCCGCGCGGTCATGACGATCACGCGCTGCGACAGGTAGACCGACTCAAACACCGAATGGGTGACGAAGATGACGGTCTTGCGCAAATCGCGCCACAGCGTCAGCAGGTCGTTGTTGAGCCGGAAGCGCGTGATCTCGTCGAGCGCGGCGAACGGCTCATCCATCAACAGAATATCGGGATCGGTGACCAGTGCACGCGCCAGCGAGACCCGCATCTTCATGCCACCGGACAATTCGCGCGGGAATGCATCGGCGAAATCCGCAAGCCCAACCTGCGCCAACGCGCCGGCGATGCGCGTATCGGATTCGGCCGTGGGCATGCGCCCAAGCTTGAGCGGCAGCCGCACGTTTTCACGGACGCTGGCCCACGGCATCAAGGTCGGTTCCTGGAAGACAAAGCCGATCGAATGTCCCACGCGCGCCTCGCTGTCGCGATGCGCGACTTGTACCGAGCCCGAGGTCGGCGCGTTCAACCCCGCAATCAGCCGCAGCGCCGTCGACTTGCCGCAACCCGACGGCCCGAGCAGCGAGACGAACTCGCCGCGCCGCACGTCGAGATCGAGCGGCCCCAGCGCCGCGACGCCGTTGTCATAGACCTTGGTCACGCCGCGCAGGCTGACCAGGGGGCCAGCATGATTTGCGCCGCAGTCGGAGACGCTCGCAGGATCGACCATCACGACGCTAGTTCTTTTGATCCTTCGGCCGCAGGTCGAGGCCGACGCCCTTGTTCACAAAACGCAGCGTGTAGCCCTTGCGGTAATCGATATCGGGGCGCACCACGCCGGCGCGCACCATCTTGTCGAAGAAGCTCGCGACCCGCGCATCGTTCATGGCGCCGATACCGTCCTTCAGCGTATCGCCGGAATCGACGATGCCGTATTGCTTCATCTTGGCGACCGAATAGGCCAGCAGTTCGTCGGTCATTTCCGGATTGAGCTTCTTGATCATGTCGTTGCCGGGCTTGTTGTCGCCGTAGAGGTAGTGGTACCAGCCGACGATCGAGGCATCGACAAAGCGCTGCACCAGGTCCGGATTCTTGTCGATCAGATCGGCCCGGGTCTCGATCAGGGTCGAATAGGTATTGAAGCCGTAATCGGCGAGCAGGATCACGCCGGGCCTGAATTTGGCCGCCTTCTCGATCGCGAACGGCTCGGAGGTGACATAGCCCTGCATCGCGCTCTGCTTGTCGGCGATGAAGGGCTGCGAATTGAAGGTGTAGGGCTTTATCTTTTCCTCGCTGAAACCGTATTCGGATTTCAGCCACTGGAAATAGGTCGGGACGCCTTCCTTGGACACGAACAGGGTCAGCCCCTTGAGGTCCTCTATTTTCATCACCTTGGATTCCGGATGGGTGACGAAAACCTGCGGATCCTTCTGGAACAACGCGGCGACTTCGACCACCGGCACCTTGTTGACGATCGCGTCGAACGATTGCAGCGTGTTGGCACTCATGAAGAAGTCGAGTTTTCCCGCGATCAGCTGGATGCGGTTGTTGTTGTTGGGGCCGCCCGGCACGATGGTGACGTCGAGCCCGTATTTCTTGTAGGTGCCGTCGGCGAGCGCCTGGAAAAATCCGCCATGCTCGGCTTCCGCGATCCAGTTGGTCCCGAACGAGACCTTGTCGAGCGTTTGCGCGGCGGCCGGCCCGGCCGAAATACCGGCGGCAAGGAGACCGGCCGTTAACGCTCGCACCAAAAGGACCGGCTTCATGATTGGACTCCGTCGCTCATTATGGCCCAAATAGGCGTAAGACAGGACAAATCGTCCCCGTCGCGGACCGGCTGACGCGGCCGCCTCGGGGGACGCGCGCAAATTACCTCCTAAATGGCCCCAAAGAAACGCTTCCTTCGATGAGCCCGACCGTTCCTCCCCGCAACTGGACCGACATCGACTGGCCCGAATTTTCCGCTGCCAGCGTAGACCGCTGGATCGCGGTGCTGCCGCTGGCGGCAACCGAGCAGCATGGACCGCATTTGCCTGTCGGCACCGACGTGATGATCGGCGAGGCCTATCTGGAACGGGTCCGCGAACTGCTGCCCGCCACTCTGCCTGCGACATTCCTTCCGATCCAGCCGGTCGGGATCTCGACCGAGCACACCGATTATCCGGGCACGCTGACGCTCTCCACCGAACAGGCGCTGCGCGACTGGATGGCGCTTGGGGTGAGCGTCGCGCGCGCCGGCATCAAGAAGCTCGTGATGGTCACGAGCCATGGCGGCAACAGCGCGGCGATGACGCTGGTGGCGCAGGATCTGCGTGCACAACACGGCATGCTCGCGGTCACCACCGGCTGGTCGCGCTTCGGCGCGCCCGATGGGTTATTCACGGCGGAAGAATTGCGCCATGGCGTTCACGGCGGCGCGGTCGAAACCTCGATCATGCTGGCGCGCTATCCGCAGGACGTGAACAGGGAAAACATCGCCGACTTCCGCCCCGCCAGTATTGCGATGGAAAAAGACTATCGCTGGCTTTCCGCGCACCGGCCGGCGCCGTTCGCCTGGCAGGCGCAGGACATTCACCCGAGCGGCGCGGCCGGCGATGCGACGCAGGGCACGGCCGAAAAAGGCCGGCAGCTGATCGATCACGGCGCCCGCGCGTTCTGCGAATTGCTGGCCGATGTCGATAAATTCGACGCCAAAACCCTTGCCAAGCCCCTGGCAGCCGGCCGCAGGGCTGACACCCGGCTTCGCTGACCATCGCCGACATCGGACCAGGCGTCGCGGCCGAAAAAAATCACCGGTCCGTGATCGAACCGGTTTTGAACACGCTCCGTCCAACCCTGCGAACGGGCCACATCGGCCCGCGAGCAAAGGATGGAGTTTCTCATGTCGATCAAAGCCAGAATTGCCGCAGCCGCTCTCACCACCCTTGCCGTCACCGGCACCATCGCTTCCACCACGCAATCCGCCGAGGCCAAGGGTTTTGGCTGGGGCTGGGGCGTCGGCGCGGGCCTGGTCGGCGCCGCCGTGGTCGGCAGCGCGATCGCCGCCAGCAACGACGGATATTATTACGACAGCTATGGCTATCGCCGCTGCGTCTGGGTTCGCCAGTACAATTCCTACGGCGACTACATCGGCCGCGTCCGCACCTGCAACTATTGACGATCTGCTGACGATTTATTTTTAACGCGCTTTCTTCACGCGAACCGGTTCCCACCCCGGATCAAGTCCGGGGCAGGCTTTCGCTCGAAAACGCTTTGCGTCCGGCACGGGCGCCTCATCCACCTCGTGCCGTACCCGACCCGCCCGGTTGTCCCCCCGGGCGGGTCATTTTTTTGCGTCGTCATGTTCGAGATCGCCGGCGGTTTTGCACAGGCGTTTTGTGTTGCATGGCTGTCACAGAACAATGCCAACAAATCAGGGGCCCTCTATCTTCACTTGCAATTGCGAATTATTTGCAATAAAGATCTGACAAGCCGTTCAAAGGCTTGGCAGGGATCAGGGATGTAGTTTGCTCCTTTCCGGCGCGGCTTTCGGCTGCAAGGAAGGCCTCGAAGGGCTGGCCAAGACCGTTTGCCGGATTTCTTTGGTGGCAGCGCGACGGCAAATCGGTGCAGTGATGACGAGAGAAATCGCCGGAATGTTCGCGCTGGAAAAATTCGCACCATGAGCCGCCGCGGCCGAACCGCAACATGCGCATTAGCCGGCGTCAGCCTCGGCATGCTCACGCTTGCCAACGCCGCTGACGCGGCCGACCTGCCGGTGAAAGCGCCGGCAGCTTCCGACGCCGTGTTCAGCTGGACCGGATTTTATATCGGCGGCCATTTCGGCTATGCGGCGGGCCGCACCGATTGGTCGGCAACCGACGCCGGCGCCGCAGCGCCCGTGCTGGCGGGATCGCTCGACCTGTTCAACACCTTCGACGCCTTCAAGGGCACCGGCAGTTACACCTTCGGAATGCAGGCCGGCTACAATTACATGCTGCCGTCGCACTGGCTGATCGGATTCGAAGCCGATGCTTCGGCGCCGAACACGCTTGCCGGCAGCCAGACGGTCTTCGCGCCGGCCGACGGGCTGGCGACTTACACCAACACGGTGCTCGATTTCGGCACCGCGCGGGCCCGCGTCGGTTACGCGTTCGATCGCTTCCTGGTGTACGGCACCGGCGGCATCGCCTGGAGCTATGATAGGCTGCAGCGCACGCAGCTTGCGGGAGGCATCGTAGCGGCCGGCGCCACCGAGACCGCATTCCTGTGGCGGATGGGCTGGGCCGCGGGCGCCGGCGTCGAGTTTCCGGTCGCGCCGAACTGGACCGCCAAGGTCGAATATCTCGCGACCGGATTTGACAACGGCAGGAAGTCTTTCCCGACCGCGAGCCAATCCTTCGATTCCAATCTCTCGATACAGAGCCTTCGTGTCGGCGTGAATTATCAGTTCGGCGCCGATCCCCTGAAGAACGAGGCCTTCACCAAGGGCGTGCCACCGCTCGACGCCGGCGACTTCGCCGTGCACGGCCAGGCCACCCTCGTCGAGCAATATGCGGCGCCGTTCCGCGCGCCCTATGCCGGCACGAACAGCCTCGCCCAGAATTCAGGCCGCGAGACCTTCGATCTCGATCTCTATGTCGGCTACCGGCCGTGGAAGGGCGCGGAGATCTGGGTCGATCCTGAAATCGACCAGGGCTTTGGCCTCAGCGGCACCTTCGGCGTCGCCGGTTTTCCTAGCGCCGAAGCCTACAAGGTCGGCCAGAACTATCCCTATGCGCGTATCCCGCGCGCGTTCCTGCGCCAGACCATCGATCTCGGCGGCGAGTCGCAGAAGGTCGACGCCGGCATCAACCAGTTCGCGGGCACCCAGACCAGCGACCGCCTGGTCATCACCGTCGGCAAATTCGGCGTGGTCGATATCTTCGACAAGAACAAATATGCCAACGATCCGCGCAACGACTTCCTGAACTGGACGCTGGTCAATACCGGCGCGTTCGACTACGCCGCCGATGCCTGGGCCTTCACCTATGGCGGCGCCGTGGAATGGTACATCGGACAATGGACTTTCCGCGGCGGCGTGTTCGATGGCCCGGCCGTTCCCAACTCTACCGACCTCGACCCCGGTTTCGGCCAGTTCCAGATGATCGGCGAAGTCGAGCGCCGCTACGATCTGTTCGGCCAGCCCGGCAAGGTGCTGGTGACGGGTTATCTGACCCGCGCGCGGCTCGGCAATTTCCAGGACGCCGTCAATCTCGCGGCGGCGACCGGAGTCACGCCGGATCTCTCATTGGTTAGAACCTACACCAGCAAGACCGGCATATCAGGCAATATCGAGCAACAGATCATTCCCGGCATCGGCTGGTTCGCCCGCGCCGGCTATACGCCCGGCAACCTCGAGACCTACGCCTTCACCGACGTCGACCAGACCGTGGCGACGGGCACCCAGATCTCGGGCAAATTCTGGGGCCGGTCGGACGACACGTTCGGCATCGCCGGCGTCGTCAACGTGATCTCGAAAGAGCACCAGGCCTACCTCGCCGCTGGCGGCCTGACCGCGTTGATCGGCGACGGCATGCTGCCGCATCCGGGCCCCGAGCAGATCCTCGAAGCCTACTATCAACTGCCGATCTATTCATGGCAGTTGACCTTCGACTATCAGTTCATCGTCAACCCCGCCTACAACAGGGATCGCGGGCCGGCTTCGGTGGTCGCGACGCGGCTGCATACGCAGTTCTAGCCGCGCATGTTCGGTCGGTGGCTACGCACCATCGAAGTCCCACAAGCACCAAAACTCATCCTGGGTTCATATTGCTTTCCTATAAGCAAACATGCCTATGGTCGGGCGCCGTCACATAAGCGTCATGCCGATCTGAGAACACACCACCCCGCCCTTCGCCTGCCTCAACGACCGCCTGAGACCTCCGCATGAACCTCCGGGAAATTTCGTCACCGGCCCTGAGGCAGGCGTTGCAGCCCAACATCTGGGACATCGTCGCGCTGATCCTGGTGACCGGCGCGATGGTGCTGATCGTCTATGGCGGCGAGCAGACCACGGCGCCGCTGTCGACGCTCGACGTCACGCCGGTGACGCTCGATCCGTCCCGTCTGCCGCTCTATGCGCTGCGCACCACGATGCGGATGTTGCTGGCGATCGTCTGTTCGATCATCTTCACCTTCATCTACGCCGCGCTGGCCGCCAAGAGCCGCCGCGCCGAGATGGTGCTGATCCCGCTGCTCGACATCCTGCAGTCGGTGCCGATCCTGGGCTTTTTGACCTTCACGGTCGTGTTCTTCATGAACCTGTTTCCCGGCAGCGTGCTCGGCGCCGAGCTCGCCTGCGTGTTCGCGATCTTCACCAGCCAAGCCTGGAACATGACGTTCAGCATGTACCAGTCGATGCGCAACGTGCCGAAGGATCTGGAGGAAGCCTCGCAAAGCTTCCATCTCAGCGGATGGCAACAGTTCTGGCGGCTCGACGTGCCGTTCGCGATGCCGGGCCTGATCTGGAACACCATGATGTCGATGTCCGGCGGCTGGTTCTTCGTGGTGGCCTCGGAAGCGATCACGGTCGGCAACACCACGGTGACCCTGCCCGGCATCGGCTCCTATGTCGCACTCGCCATCCAGCAGCGCAATCTGCCGGCGATCGGCTACGCCATCCTGACCATGCTGCTGGTGATCATCGCCTACGACCAGTTGCTGTTCCGCCCCGTGGTGGCCTGGGCCGACAAATTCCGCTTCGAACAGACGGCATCAGGCAACGCGCCGACCTCCTGGATGCTCGATCTGTTCCGCCGCACCCGCGCATTGCGGGCGCTGTCGATGCCGTTCTCTGCCTTGAACAAGGTGATCTCCAACCTGCATATCGCCGTGCCGCAGCCGTGGAAGCTCGCATCCAAGCAACCTGGACCGCCGTCGCGCCTCGTCGACGGGCTCTGGCTTGCGTTGATCGTCGTCAGCACCGGCTACGCCGCCTGGCGGATCTATGAATATCTTTCGGCCACGCTCGGCCCGTCGGATGTACTCGGCGCGTTCGGCTACGGCCTGATCACGCTCGCCCGCGTCATCGTGCTGATCGCGCTCGCAACGCTGATATGGGTGCCGGTCGGGGTCTGGATCGGATTGCGGCCAAAACTCGCGGAACGGATCCAGCCGCTGGCGCAGTTTTTGGCGGCGTTTCCCGCCAATCTCGCGTTTCCCGTGTTCGTGGTGGTGATCGTCCGCTATGGCCTCAATGCCAATGTCTGGCTCAGCCCGCTGATGATTTTGGGCACCCAATGGTACATCCTGTTCAACGTCATTGCGGGCGCGAGCGCGTTCCCGACCGATCTGCGCGAAGCCGCCGGCAGCTTTCATCTGAAGGGATGGCGCTGGTGGGCCAAGGTCGTATTGCCCGGCATTTTTCCCTATTACATCACCGGCGCGATCACGGCGTCGGGCGGCTCGTGGAATGCCTCGATCGTGGCTGAGGTCGCGAGCTGGGGCGACACCCACCTGACGGCCAGCGGTCTCGGCGCCTATATAGCGACCGCGACGGAAGGCGGCGATTTCCCGCGCGTCGTGCTCGGCATCGCCGTGATGTGCATCCTGGTGACGTTGTTCAACCGCCTGCTCTGGAGGCCGCTCTATGCCTTCGGCGAGCGGCGCCTTCGCCTCGGCTAACGCGAGAGGATTTCATGCTCGATCAAGTCAACCAGACCACTTTACTCGACATCCGCAGCGTCTGCCGTTCGTTTCCGAAGGGCAGCGGCGAAGATCTGCTGGTGCTGGAAAAGGTCGACCTCACCATCCACTCCGGCGAAATCGTTGGCCTGCTCGGCCGCTCCGGCTCGGGCAAGTCGACCCTGCTGCGTATCATCGCGGGGCTCGTCGCGCCCTCCTCGGGCGAGGCCAAATGCCGGGGCGAAACCATCAAGGGTCCGCCCAACGGCGTCGCCATGGTGTTCCAGTCGTTCGCGCTGTTTCCATGGCTGACCGTGCTGCAGAACGTCGAACTCGGGCTCGAGGCGCTGGGCATCGACAGCGCCGAGCGCCGCACCCGCGCGCTCGCCGCGATCGACCTGATCGGCCTCGACGGGTTTGAGTCCGCCTACCCCAAGGAATTGTCCGGCGGCATGCGCCAGCGCGTCGGCTTTGCCCGCGCGCTGGTCGTGCATCCCGACCTGCTGCTGATGGACGAACCGTTCTCCGCGCTCGATGTGCTGACCGCGGAGACGCTGCGCACCGATTTGATCGATCTCTGGATCGAGGGCCGGCTGCCGATCAAATCGGTGCTGATCGTGACCCACAACATCGAGGAGGCGGTGCTGATGTGCGACCGCATCCTGGTGTTCTCGTCGAATCCCGGACGCGTCGCGGCCGAGATCAAGGTCGACCTGCCGCATCCGCGCAACCGGCTCGATCCGACGTTCCGGCAGCTTGTCGACAGCATCTATGCCCGCATGACCCAGCGCGCCGAGCCGCGGCCGGTCGCCATCGAAGGCATTCACGGCACCGGCGTCGGCATGGTGCTCAACCATGTCTCCTCCAACGTGCTGTCCGGCCTGATCGAGACGCTCGCGGGGCCGCCCTATGACGGGCATGCCGACCTGCCGGTGCTGGCCGGCAGCCTGCAGCTCGAGGCTGATGAAATCTTCCATCTCGGCGAAGCCCTGCAATTGCTGCGCTTTGCCCAGCTCAGCGAGGGCGACCTGATGCTGACGGAAGCGGGCAAACGTTTTGCGCATCTGGCGACCGACGCCCGCAAAAAACTGTTCGCCGAGCACCTGATCAATTATGTGCCGATCATCGGGCTGATCCGCCGCGTGCTCGACGAACGTCCCTCGCACACCGCGCCGGCCGCACGCTTCCGCAACGAACTCGAAGACTACATGTCGGAAGACTATGCCGACGAGACCCTGAAGACGATCGTGTCATGGGGCCGCTACGCCGAGCTGTTCGCCTATGACGAACAGGCGGAACTGTTCAGCCTGGAAAATCCGCATTGATATCATTCCGGGACGTGCGCGGCCCCGGAATCCATACGTCCTGTGGCCGCGGCTTTATGCCAACGGCCGCCGCACCGGAACATTCCACAGGGGTTATGGATTCTCAGGTGCGCAATTGCGCACCATAGCTCGCGCTACGCGCGCGCCCCGGAATGACAGAAACTACCCCGCCGGCGAGAACGAGTCCGGCTGCGCCATCGCCCAGGCGTCGCGGTAGCGGACATCGCTGGTGCCGTCGATCAATTCGCCCGGCCGCAGCGACGGGTAGAGCTGCGCGAAGGTGCAGACTTCGGTGGTCGAGGTGCGCTGCGAGAAATGAATCGGACGGATTTGCTGCGGATGTTCGAGGCCGGCGGCGGCGATCAGCTCGGTCAGCGCGTGCAAGGTCGAGTGATGATAATTGAACACTCGCTCGATCTTGTCCGGCACCACCAGCGCGCGGTTGCGCGAGGGGTCCTGCGTGGTCACGCCGGTCGGGCAGCGATCGGTATGGCAGCTGAGCGACTGGATGCAGCCGAGCGAGAACATGAAGCCGCGCGCCGAATTGCACCAGTCGGCGCCGATCGCCATCGCCCGCGCGATGTCGAAGGCGGTCGCGATCTTGCCGGAGGCGCCGATCCTGATGCGGTTGCGGGCATTGATGCCGATCAGCGCGTTGTGGACGAAATTGACGCCCTCCCGCATCGGCATGCCCAGATGGTCCATGAACTCCAGCGGCGCGGCGCCGGTGCCGCCCTCATTGCCGTCGACCACGATGAAATCGGGGTAGATGCCGGTCTGCAGCATCGCCTTGCAGATCGCCAAAAATTCCCAGGGATGGCCGATGCACAGCTTGAACCCGGCCGGCTTGCCGCCGGACAGCCGCCGCATCTCGCCGATGAACGCCATCATCTCCAGCGGCGTCGAAAACGCCCGGTGGAAGGCCGGCGAAATGCAATCCTCGCCCATCGAGACGCCCCTGATTTTCGAAATCTCCTCCGATACCTTGGCCGCCGGCAGCACGCCGCCGTGCCCGGGCTTGGCGCCCTGGCTGACCTTGAGTTCGACCATCTTGATCTGGTCGTCGGTAGCGACGCGCGCGAATTCGTCCGGATTGAACGAGCCATCGCGGTTACGGCAGCCGAAATAGCCGGAGCCGATTTCCCAGATGATGTCGCCGCCGTTCTCGCGATGATAGGGGCTGACGCCGCCCTCGCCGGTATCATGGGCGAAGCCGCCCTTCCTGGCGCCGGCGTTCAGCGCGCGAATCGCATTGGGGCTCAGCGCGCCAAAGCTCATCGCGGATATGTTGAACACCGAGGCTGAATACGGCTTCTTGCAATCAGGGCCGCCGATGGTGATGCGGAATTTCTCCTCGGCATGGGGCTTTGGGGCCATCGAATGGTGCATCCATTCATAGCCGTCGCGATAGACGTCCTCCTGGGTGCCGAACGGCCGCTTGTCGAGCACCATCTTGGCGCGCTGATAGATCACCGCGCGGGTGTCGCGCGAGAACGGCATGCCGTCCTTCTCGGACTCGAAGAAGTACTGCCGCATCTCCGGCCGGATTTCCTCCAGCAGGAAGCGCAGATGCGCCGAGATCGGATAATTGCGCAGCACCGCATGGCTCTTCTGCGTCAGGTCGCGAAAGCCGAGCAGCGTCAGCGCGCCGAAAATCACGATCGGGATCACGACCAGCTTGAGCACCTTGTGATCGACGATCCCGATGCCGAGCAGCAATGCCGTGACGACGCTGCAGATCGTCAGAACGATAAAGCGCGGAGAGAACGGAAGCATCAACGTTTCCATGGGACCCCTTGAGGCAAACCTGCCGTATGATTCCTTGCCGGCCACAAGCCTAGGGCCTTATCGGTTCTGATGGAATCAGAACCGGGCTCTGGCTTTTTATTTTGACGCGTTTTCTTCACGCGAACCGGACTCCACTTCGCTTGAAAACGCTATGGTTTCAAAACGCCCGATAAGCTCTACACGATATCCGGCGCGCCGGTCATGGATATGACAATGAGCGCCGCCGCCCCGCGCCGGCAAGGCCTTTTTTTGCAGTGCAGCGCAACGGTGAATTACCGCGATCTCAGTGGCCGTGCGGACGCATCTCGTGGGGGATGTTGCCCGCTTGCAGGCCTTTCTGCTCGATCCAGGCGTCGGTAGCCTGGATCGCACGATCGATGTGCTCGGCCGTTCGCGTGAAATCGTAGGGCGATCCGACCAACGGGCATAGCGGCGGCACCACGAAATATTCGATGTCGGGGCCGAGGCCTTCCAGCTCGCTGACCAGTTGCCGCGAGATCAACAGCGTCAGCGCATGCAGTGCATTGGCCACCGCGCCGACCGGCGGCGCATCGCTGGCGCAGGCATGTCCGGTCGGCAGGATGATCAGCCGCCGGGCGCCCTTCTGCACCGCGACCTTGATCGGCGTGTTGCTGGAGATCGCGCCATCGGCCAAATAATGATCGCGGTAAAAAACCGGCGTGAACGCTCCGGGAATCGCGGTTGAGGCGACGATCGCTTCCGCGGTCGAGCCCTCCGACAGCACCACGCTGTCGCCGGTAATGATGTCGGTCGCCACGATGTGCAGCGGCAGGCTCGCATCCTGAAGATTGCGGTAGGGGATGTGATCGTCGATCAGCTTGCGGATGCCGTCGTGCGGAATCAGGAAATCGCGGCGCCACAGAAAGCCGAGCAGCGTCCGCCACGTCACCGGAAACACGTCACGCCGGGTCAGCCCGCGCCAGATCGCGCCCAGACGTTCGACCCCACTGAAGGTCGGATCGCCGGCATAGAACGCGCCGTTCAGGGCGCCTACGCTGGAGCCGACCACCATGTCCGCGGTGATTCCGTGCGCGGTGAGCGAATGCAGCATGCCCACCTGAATGGCGCCGAAACTGCCGCCGCCCGCAAACACAAAGGCGGTTATCGGCCGCCCGGCCTGATCCGTTATCGACAACCTGCTCCCCCGGGACGTCGCGTCGGCAACCGGCCGCGCGACGTTCGAGGGCCGTTATAGCAAGAGGCGGGCGGATGAGGCTATCCCTGTCGTCCCCGCCGGAACGACGAACGCGTCAGCGTTCGACGAACGCCTTCTCGATGACGAAATGGCCGGGCTGGTTGCCGCTGCCTTCGAGGAAGCCGCGGGCTTCGAACATCACGCGCAATTCCTCCAGCATGCCCGGGCTGCCGCACATCATGATGCGGTCGGTGGCGATATCGAGCGGCGGCTGGTGGATGTCGTTGAACAATTGCTCCGAGGTGATCAGGTCGGTGATCCGGCCGCGGTTGCGGAACGGCTCGCGGGTGACGGTCGGGTAATAAAGCAGCTTCTCGCCAAGCAGCGGCCCGAACAATTCGTCGTCGCGCAACCGCGCCACCAGTTCCTCGCCATAGGCGAGTTCGGAGACCTGGCGACAGCCATGAACCAAAACGATCGATTCAAACCGCTCATAGACGTCGGGGTCCTTGATCAGGCTTGCGAACGGCGCCAACCCGGTGCCGGTCGAGAGCAGCAGCAGGCGCTTGCCCGGAATAAGGTTGTCGGCAATCAGCGTGCCGGTCGCCTTGCGGCCTACCAGGATGGTGTCGCCTTCGCGAATTTTTTGCAGCCGCGAGGTCAGCGGGCCATCGGCGACCTTGATGCTGAAGAATTCGAGTTCTTCCTCATGATTGGCGCTCGCCATGCTGTAGGCGCGCAGCAGCGGACGGCCGTCGATCTCGAGGCCGATCATCGCAAATTGTCCGTTGAGGAAACGGAAGCCGGAATCGCGCGTCGCGGTGAAGCTGAAAAGCGTGTCGGTCCAGTGCCGGACGGAAAGAACTTTCTCTCGGTAAAACGCGCTCATGAGTTTTGGTTCTTCCTGCTCGCTTGATGTAGAACAATCCAGTCGTTCCGGCTCTATATTGCAGCGCCAGAAGTCACTGAAATAGCTACCAATTCCGACGTGTGACGTACGCCGATATCAGACATAGTCAACCGCCGTTGACGCGTATGTGAGGACTCAAAATCGCAATCGTTCTAAAATGAAAGATGGTTCGGCAAAGCGGCCTCGAAGCGTAATTAACTTGCTGAAACGATGGCCGTTACGGCAATAAATTTTCCGACGCCGGTTTACCCCAAAAGCGGAAAATCAGGCGGAAAATCGGGCAGGCCCTGCGGACAGACGGACGATGCTCAATAACCGGCGAATATTCGTGCAGGCGATCAAGCGATATGGCGACCGCAACGGCATCGCGGTCGACCTCAAATCCGATGGATGGTTGATCATCATGCAGCGGGGCGACGTCCGGCGCTGCGCGTTCGGCTACGACATCGGGCTCAATACCGCGGTCGCCCATCGCCTCGCCAATGACAAGGCGGCGACCGCCGAAATCCTCGGCATGACGGGCGTCCCCTGCATCCCCCACACATTGTTCCTTTCTCCTGAGATGAACGAATACGTTTCCAACCCGGGATCGTGGCAAGCGATGCTGGACCTGCTGAATCGTTATCCGCGAGGACTGGTCGTCAAGCCGAACGAAGGCACCACGGGCGAATCCGTGTTCATGGTGACGAGCGCAGCGGAGCTCGAACTCGCCGCCAGCCGAATTTTCTCTTCGAACCTCAGTCTTGCGATCTCGCCGCGCGTCAATATCGAGGACGAGGTGCGCGTCGTGATGCTCGATGACGAGGCGCGCGTCGTTTACGGCAAGAACCGCCCTTCGGTGGAGGGCGACGGCAAACACTCGCTGCTCGAACTGGCGCTGAAGGCAACGCCGGTCGAACTGAGATCGACCGTGCTGCCGGGCATGATGGCCGATCTGGATAAAGCGGGCCTCGACGCCATTGTGCCTGCCGGCGAGCGGCGCGTGCTGAACTGGCGACATAACCTCGACTCAGGCGCCCAGCCGATCCTTCTCGAGCACGGCGAGGCCAGGGATGCCTGCGTTGAGATCGCCACGCGCGCGGCGAAGGCGATCGGCATCCGGTTTGCCTCGGTCGACGTGGTCAAGCTCGACGGCGGCTGGCAGGTGCTCGAAATCAACTCGGGCGTGATGATGGAAGCGCTGAGCACGCGTCATCCCGATCTGGTCTACGCGGTGTATGATTCGGCGCTGGACAAGATCTTCGGTTGAATTCGATCGCGGCCGCGCCACGCATCTTCAATTCTTCTGACGCATGGGGGCGAGCTTACCCCACCGTTAACGCCTCATTAACCATACCGGGCCGATGGTCGGCTCATGCTTGGGAGCCTCGCATGACCGACCTGTCGCCCACCTTCCTGTCTTCCGCCACTTCTTTTGTCGCCAGCCAGACCGCCAAGATCGGTAACGCCGCGACCGACACCAAGAACAGCTTTGCCACCGCGCTGACCCGGGTTCAGACCACGGTCGGCCTCAAGCCGAAAGCAGGCTTTACCGCCGGCCCGACCTATCAGGCGACGACCTTGACCGGCCAGACCCAGGCGGTGCTCACCAAGGCGGTGACCACACCGATCAACGTGGTCAAATCCGCGCTCAATATAAAATAGCGGCGCGGCTCTCGCCGACCCCTACAGCAAGACCTCATGGTGAGGAGCTTTTTGCGCTTCTGTTTCACACTTCAAACAGCCAATCCACATCGTCATTGCGAGGAGCGCTTGCGACGAAGCAATCCGGTCTTCGCGTGTGGTCCTGATTGCTTCGCTTCGCAAGGAAAAGAAGAGGCCGCCTCGAAGGCGGCCTTTCGATCTTGTGGTGGTGTTCTCGCGCAGCGCTAGTTCGCGCCCTCGCTGTCGTCGAGCACTTTAAAGGCGTCCTCAAGCTGCGGGGACATGGCGACGTTGAGGCGCTCGCCGGTCGGCAGTCGCGACAGGAACCATTTGTTGTAGAGCGGGACCAGATCGTGGTTGCTGCCGAGCTTGCGGAATGCGCGCTCCACCACGGCGGTCAGCTGCGGCTCGCCTTTGCGGAACATGATGCCATAGGGGTCGTAGGACAGATAATCCCCGGTGACGTGAAACTTGTCCTGCGACTTGTGCCGCGCGATCAGGCCGTAGAGCAGGATATCGTCGGTCGCGAACGCGTCGGCCTTGCCGTCGGCCAGCATCTGGTAGGATTGCTCGTGATCCGGCGCCACCACGATGTTGAGGCGGAGGTTGAGCTTCTTGTCGACCGCGTGCATCGCCTGCTCGTTGGTGGTGCCTTTGGTCACGACCACGGTCTTGCCCTTGAGGTCGGCGGCGGACGACACCGGCGAGGTTTTCGCCACCATCAGCTTGGTGCCGGCCACGAACATCAGCGGCGAGAACGCCACCTGTTTTGAGCGTTCGGCGTTCGCGGTGGTCGAGCCGCATTCCAGGTCGATCTTGTTCTGCATGACGGCCTGGATGCGATCGTCCGAGGTCACCTTGACGTATTCGATCTTCAGATTGGGCTCGTCGACCTCGGCGCCGATCTCGTCGACCACGGCCTCGCAGAGTTCGAGGCTGTAGCCGATCGGCCGGTTCGACGGATCGAGGAACGAGAACGGCGGCGAGCTCTCGCGATAGCCGAGATGCACGACATGTGAGCCCTTGATCGCGGCCAGCGTTGAACTCAGCCCTTCACTGCCGCCGCTCTGCGCGCTCGCGGCGGTCGTCAGCAGGCCCGCCGCCAGCAGCAGGCCGCCCGAGAGGAGCGATCTCCTCGTGATGTGACGCATGCATCGCTCCCCTCAATGACCCATCGCGGGGATTTCGCCGGGAATCATGGTCGGCGGCACGACGTCGTCGGGACCGAGCGCGTGCTCGGGCGCGAGTTCGCCCTCCCACTTCGCGACCACGGCGGTGGCCAGCGAGTTGCCGATCACGTTGGTGGCGCTGCGGCCCATGTCGAGGAAGGTGTCGATGCCCATGATCATCAACAGGCCGGCCTCGGGAATGTTGAACTGGCCGAGCGTCGAGGCGATCACCACCAGCGAGGCGCGGGGAACGCCGGCAACGCCTTTCGAGGTGATCATCAGGGTCGCCAGCATCGCGAACTGCGTGCCGAGCGACATGTCGATGTGGTAGGTCTGGGCAATGAAGATACTGGCGAAGGTGCAGTACATCATGGTGCCGTCGAGATTGAAGGAATAACCGAGCGGCAGCACGAAGGCCGAAATCCGCGACGACGCGCCGAAACGATTCAAGCCTTCCAGCGTCTTGGGATAGGCCGCTTCCGAACTCGCGGTCGAGAACGCGATCATCAGCGGTTCGCGGATCAGCCGCAGCAAATGGCTGTAGCGCGGTCCGATCACCACGAAGCCGACGATCACCAGGATGCCCCACAGGATCATCAGCGACAGATAGAAGCCGCCCATGAACACCACGAGCTTCCACAGCACCAGCAGGCCGTTCTTGGCCACGGTCGCGGTGATCGCCGCCCACACCGCCAGCGGCGCGAACAGCATGACATAGCTCGTCACCTTCAGCATGATATGGCCGAGGTCATCGATCAGCGACAGGATCGGCTTCGAGCGCTCCGGCGCGGCGCCCAGCGCGACCGAGAAGAACACCGCGAACACCACGATCTGCAGGATTTCGTTCTGCGCCATCGCATCCGCGATCGAGGTCGGGATCAGATGGGTCAGGAATTTTTCAATGGAGAAAGCCGATACCGGCAAGCCGGTGGACGCCGCCTTGTCCGGCAGCGTGCCGGGGAAATTGGCGCCGGGCTGCAGCAGATTGACCATCACGAGGCCGAGCAGCAGCGACACGAACGACGCGCTGACGAACCAGCCCATGGTTTTGGCGAAGATGCGCCCGAGCCGCGCGCCGCTGCCCATATGGGCAATGCCGCCGACCAGGGTCGCGAACACCAGGGGCGCGATGATCATCTTGATCAGGCGCAGGAACAACATCGCAATCAGGTTTATGTCGGCGGCGAGATCGTTCTTGATGTCGGGCAGATAGTTGAAGATCAGCGCGCCCATCACGATGCCCAGCGCCATCGCGAACAGAATATATTGCGTAAACCTGTTGGACATTTTTTACCCCCGTAAAACCCGACAGGCTTTCAGTGTGGCAGATTTCTGAAACCGCGCAACCGGCTTCATGACAGCGTCAACGGTTCGCGTGCTGGCATGCCAGAGCCGCGGCAAATGTTCCCGTTGTGCAACGGAGTTCGTCGGACTAGCGTCAGATGCAGCGCACAATCTGTGCAGTTGGGTGTCCGATGAGCGCTCTCCTGCATCAAACAAAGACATCCGCGGAGGGAAACGCCATGAACGCCACCGTCAATCGTCAGGTTCTGCTGGTTGAGAAGCCCGCGGGCAAGCTGGGTCCCGAGCACTTCAAGATGTCGAACGCCGCCATGCCGGAGCCCAAGGACGGCGAGGCCCTGCTGCGCGTGCGCTATATTTCGCTCGACGCCGCCAACCGCGCCTGGATGCACGGCGCGACCTATCGCGCGGCGGTCGAGGCCAACACGGTGATGGCCGGCGGCGGCATCGCCGAAGTGGTTTCGTCGAAAGCACCGGGTCTCGCGCCGGGCGATCTCGTGTTCGGCGACACCGGCTGGCAGGACTATGCCGCAGTTCCGGCAAAACACCTCACCAAAATGCCGAAGGTCGAGCCGATGACGCATCTGCTCAGCGTCTACGGCATCGCCGGCCTCACCGCCTATTTCGGGCTGCTCGACATCGGCAAGCCCAAGGCCGGCGAGACCGTGGTGGTGTCGGCGGCCGCAGGCTCGGTCGGATCGATCGTCGGCCAGATTGCGAAGATCAAAGGCTGCCGCGTGGTCGGCATCGCCGGCGGCAAGGACAAATGCAACTGGCTGACCACGAAACTCGGCTTCGATGCCGCGGTCGATTACAAGGACGGCGCGACCTTCAAGGCGTTGCGCGCCGCGGCGCCGAAGGGCATCGACGTCTATTTCGACAATGTCGGCGGCGATATCCTTGAGGCGTGCCTGGCGCAGATGAACAATCGCGGCCGCATCGCCTGCTGCGGTGCGATCTCGCAGTATGACGGCGTGCCATCGGCCACCGGCCCGCGCGGCGTGCCCGGCCTGATCGTGGTGAAGCGCCTCATCATGCAGGGTTTTATCGTGATGGATTTCATGGACCAGCGCGATGAGGCATTGAGCGACCTGCAATCATGGGTCGGCTCCGGCAAGCTCAAGGTCGAGGAAGACGTCATCAACGGGCTGGAGAATACGCCGAAAGCGCTGATCGGATTGCTGGCGGGGGAAAATCGCGGCAAGCGCATGATCAAGGTGTGACAGCGCAATCCGCATCCGCCGCGAGCAATAATTTGCTTGCGGCGGAACCCAAAAGCTAAAATGATATTGCCTGATTTTTCTGCCGGGCTTTTTTTTGGATTTCAATTCGGTTGAAGCGGCGGCTTCCAGCGACAGCCCAAGGGGATTTAGTCAAATGAATACGATGTCGACACGCGCGCCGGCGCTTGCCGCGCTGACCGCAGCCGTTACGCTTTCCCTGATCATGCCGGTGCTCGCGCAGGCGCCGACCGATGCCCAGAAAGCGGCGATCCGCTCGGCCTGCCGCAACGACTACATGGCGCACTGCTCCAGCGTGACGCCGGGCGGCCTGGAGGCGCTGCAATGCCTGCAGAAGAACATGTCGAGCCTAGCGCCCGGCTGCCAGAGCGCGGTGCGCGCGGTCGAACCCAAAGCAGAGGCCAAGCCGCAAGAAAAACCCGAAGAAAAGCCCGAAGCGAAGCCGGAGGCCAAACCGGAAGCACCCGCCGCTGCGACCGCGGCGCCAGCTGAAAAGCCGGCCGCGGAAACCGCGGTAAAGCCAGCGCCGAAAGCCGCCGGGACACCCGCAGTTGCACCGGCGGGCAAGGCGACCGACGCGCAGCGCGCCGCGATCCGTAGCGCTTGCCGCAACGATTACATGGCCAATTGCTCCAGCGTAACGCCGGGCGGCGCGGCGGCGGTGAAGTGCCTGGTGCAGCACGAGGCCAGGCTTTCGGCGAAATGCAAGGAAGCCGTCACTGCCGTCGCGGGCGGCGGCGCCCCGGCGGCAACAGGAGCTCCCGCGGATGCGGCAACGGCGGCGCCGGGCGCCGCGCCCGCCACGCCTGCCGTTGCGCCCATGGTGCTGAGGCCGATGCTGCCGCGCGAGGCGTTGTTCGTGCTGCGATCGGGTTGCGGCATGGATGCGCGCGCGCTATGCGCGGGCGTGCCGCCCGGTGGCGGCCGCGTGCTGGAATGCCTGGCGTCGCAGCCCGCTTCGCTCTCGCCGGAATGCACGCGCGCGTTGTCGCCCTACGCGCGATAGAGGCGCCGTTTGCACGACCACCGGTGTTTCGACTATGACCTGTTTCCCTAGAGGTCATGAGGGAGAAGGATCGTGCGTATCGCCGTGATCGGCGGAGGACCCGGAGGCCTCTATTTCGCCTATCTCTGGAAACGGCGGCATCCGGAATCGAGCATCGACCTGTTCGAACAAAACCCCGCCGGCGCCACCTGGGGCTTTGGCGTGGTGTTTTCCGAGCAGGCGCTCGAATTCCTGCGCACGGACGATCCCGATACCGTCGACGCGATCTCTCCGAGGATGGAGAGCTGGAAGAACATCACGCTCTACCTGCGCGGCGAGAGCGTCACGCTCGATGGCGTCGGCTTTTCCTCGATCGGACGGCTGGAGTTGCTGACCATCCTGCAGCAGCGGCTTCAAGCCGTCGGCGTCGCCCCGAAATATGACACCACGATCCAGTCGGTGGACCAGTTGACCGGCTACGATTTGATCGTGGCGGCCGACGGGTTGAACTCGCTGGTGCGCCGCAGCTTTGAAAACGAGTTCGGCGCCTCGGTGTCGCACTCCCGCAACAAGTTCGCCTGGTACGGCACCACAAAACGGTTCGAGACGCTGTCGCAGACCTTTGTCTCGACAAATCTCGGCACCTTCAACGCCCATCATTATCGCTACGCGCCCGCTATGAGCACGTTCCTGGTCGAATGCGATGATGCGACATGGCAAGCCTATGGCTTCGCCGACAAGACCGTCGAGCAGTCGCAGGCGATATGCGAAGAAGTGTTTGCCGATACGCTCGCCGGCCACCGGCTAATCTCGAACAAATCGGTGTGGCGGAATTTTCCCTGGATCTGGAACGAGCGCTGGAGTCACGGCAACATCGTTCTGATCGGCGACGCCCTGCATTCGGCGCATTTTTCCATCGGCTCGGGCACGAGGCTCGCGATCGAGGACGCGATTGCGCTGACCAAGGCGCTGGAAGCCGAGACCGATATCCGCGCTGCGCTCGGTCGCTACGAACGCGAGCGCAAGCCGATCGTGAAGAAGCTGGTGACGGCGGCGCGCACCAGCGCCGACTGGTACGAGAAATTCCCCGAGCACATGAAGTGCGACCTGATGGATTTTGCCTATGGCTATATCACCCGTTCCGGCCGGATCGACGATGCGCGGCTGCGTGCGATGTCGCCAGAGTTCACGGCGCGCTATGAGACGGCGAAGGGGCGCGGCCGCTAATGACGATCGAGATCGCCGATCAGGTGCCCCCCGATTGCGCCGGCGCGCGTGAGATCGGTTTTGTCATATCCGAGCGCTACAACGCCAGCCGGATCCTGTTCGACAATCTCGCCAAAGGGAATGGCGACCGGCCCGCGCTGATCGGCCCGGGCGGCGCGCGTAGCTATGCAGAGCTGTGTACCGAGGCTTCGCGCTGGGGCAACGGTTTTGTCTCGCTCGGCCTGAAGCGCGGCGACCGCGTCCTGATGTTTCTCGATGACACGCCGGCCTATCCGGCGGCGTTCTTCGGCGCGGTGCGCGCCGGTTTTGTGCCGCTGCTGATCAATACGCTGACGCCGCCGGACCTGCTGCAGTTTTATCTGTCGGATTCCGGCGCCAGCGTTGCGGTCGCCGATGCGGCGTTCTGTTCGCGCTTCGACAAGGTCGCCTGCGCGGACACGGCGTTGCGCACGCTGATCGTGGTCAACGGCGCGGTCGGCGAACACGTGGCACCGGATGCGATCGAAGCGGCGCCGTGGCTCCGGGGATTTGCTGCCGAACTGGCCGAAGCGGACACCCACCGCAACGAGATGGCGTTCTGGATGTATTCGTCGGGCTCGACCGGACGCCCCAAAGGCATCGTGCATCTGCAGCACGACATGGCCTATAGCGAGGCCGCGTTCGCCCGCAACGTGCTCAGGCTCGAACCGGGCGACATCTGCTTCTCCGTCCCAAAGATCTTCTTTGCCTACGGATTCGGCAATTCCATCACCTTCCCCTTTTCGGTCGGCGCGGCGACCCTGCTGCTGCCGGGCCAGCCAAAACCGTCGGCGATTTTCGAGGCAATCGAGCGCTATCGCCCCAGCGTGTTTTTCGGATTGCCGACGCTCTATACCTCGCTGACGCGGGCCGATGGCGCGGACGCGACCGATTTCTCCTCGCTGCGCATGGCGCTGTCGGCCGCCGAGGTGCTGTCGGCCGAGGTGTTCAACGGCTGGAAGAAGCTGACCGGACTCGAGATCGTCGAGGGCCTCGGCTCGACCGAGGCGCTGCACATCTATCTCTCCAACCGACCGGAGCGGAAAAAGCTTGGCGCGGCCGGCCTGCGCGTGCCCGGCTACGATGTGCGCTTGCGCGACACCGATGGCCGCGAGGTCGCCGACAATGAGGAAGGCATTTTGTGGGTGCGCGGCGATTCCAACACGCCGCTGTACTGGAACCGGCCGGACAAATCCGCCGAGACGATCCGCGAGGGCGGCTGGATCTACACCGGCGACCGCTTTGTCCGCGACAGCGACGGCTTTCACTTCTTCCGCGGCCGCGCCGACGATCTGATCAAGATCTCCGGGCAGTGGGTCTATCCGCTCGAGGTCGAGCTGTGCCTCTCCGAACACCCCGACGTCAGGGAATGCGCTGTCTACGCCGCCGAACTGCCGGATAGACGCATGACGCTGAAAGCGGTGGTGGTGATGAACGTCAGCGGTTTTGACGCAACGGCGGTGACAAAAGCGTTGCAGGATTATGTGAAAGCAAAACTGCTGCCCTACAAATACCCGCGCGAGATCGCCTTCATCGAGGAATTGCCCAAAACCGGCACGGGCAAGATCGATCGCCAGGCGGTGATGCGGATTTGAGACCCCGTCATTCCGGGGCAGCCCCGTAGGGCTGAGCCCGGAATCCATAACCCTGTTCTGCTGTTTGGCAGTGAAGTCGTCCCGCACGGAACACGAGCACTGGAGCCATGGATTCCGGGCTCGCGCTACGCGCGCCGGGAATGACGACCTTGGTGGATCCCGGCGCGGAGACCGGGGCGACGCAGCTAACTCAACCCCGTGCCGCCATACAGCCACGCCAGGTCGCGGTAATAATCCTCCGACGTCTTGGCGCTCATGATGGCGTTGCGCAGGCGAGCATGTTCGCCGTCGGGGTGGTAGATGTGCTCGCCGATGGCGCGCGACAGCAATTGCACCCGGGCGGTGCGCGGGAAGCGTTGCGTGCGATATTGCTCCAGCGCCTTGGCGTGATCGTCCGGATGCGCGCCGAGCATATGCGACAGGCACACCGCGTCCTCCATCGCCTGGCAGGCGCCTTGCGCGAAATATTGCATCATCGGATGCGCGGCGTCGCCGAGCAGCGCGACGCGGCCGTCGATCCAGCGCTCGACCGGGTCGCGATCGCACAGCACCCAGAGCCGCCAGTTCTTGCCATGGCGGATGATGGCCTGCGCGCGCTCATGGACATGGGCAAAGCCCTGCATCACCTCGGCGTCGGAGACCGGCTTGCCCGCGACCGGCTCCGGCGCGTCGTTGTGATAGGTGACAACCAGGTTGAACACCTTCCAGCCCGACAGCGGATAATGCACGATGTGGCATTTCGGGCCGGCCCATAACGTCGCTGCGTTCCAGCGCAGATCCTCCGGCATCTCTTCGGTCGGAATCACCGAGCGATAGGTGGTGTGGCCGGACACCCGCGGCGGCCCGTCGGCTACGACCTGCTTGCGGATGTTCGACCACAGCCCGTCGGCGCCGATCAGCAGCGATCCGCTGACGCGCTCGCCGGAGGCAAGCTTTGCGGTCACCGACGCGCCGTCCTGGTCGTAGCCTGTCACCTCGCTGCTGACGCGCAGCTCGATCAGTTCATGCGCCTGGCAGGCTTTCAGGAACACGCCGTGCAGATCGCCGCGATGCACCACCGCATAGGGATTGCCGAACCGGGCGCGAAAGGCGTCGCCGAGATCGACATGCGTGATCTCTTCCGCGGATATCGCATCCATCAATCGCATCTGATCGATATAGACGGCCATGCTTCGGGCGGCCTCGCCAACGCCGAGATAATCGAAGGCATGGAACGCGTTGGGCCCGAGCTGGATGCCGGCGCCGATTTCGCCGAGCGCGGCGGCCTTTTCGAGGAGGATCGAGCGGATGCCCTTTTGCGCGAGGCCGAGCGCCGCCGTGAGGCCGCCGATGCCACCGCCGGCGATCAGGACAGGTCGCGCGCCCGACGCCGCCATCAGCTCGACTTCCTGAAATGTTCGAGCGCGTCCTCGGCGCGCAGCGGCACCCGCGAGGCCTCGTTGTTGAGGTCGACCAGTTGCGTCATCAAAGCCATCAGGGTTTTGCGGTCGGCAGGCTTCAGGGGTTCGAGCATCCGCGCCTGCGCCCGGTCGACCGACGGAATGATGTCGCGCAGCAGCGCCGCGCCGGCCCTGGTCAAATGCAGCAGTTTTACCCGCTTGTCCTCGCGCGCCGGCTTGCGCTCGATCAGGGCCTTGGTCTCCAGCCGCTCGATCACGCTGCCGAGCGTCGAGCGGTCGAACGCGATCACCGCCGAGAGCCGCGTCGCATCGATGCCGGGATGGGTGCGGATCGCGACCAGCGCGGCATATTGCACCGGCGTCAGATCGCGCGACTTGCATTCCTCGACAAAGATCGCGACCGCGATCTGCTGCATCCGGCGGAACAGATAGCCGGGCGCGGTGTAGACCGCGTCCATGGTGATCGCGTCAGTATCGATTTTGCTCATCGCAGCTCTATTCGGCGTCCGGCTGCTTGTCCGGCGCCGCATCCGCGAACGCTTTTACGCCCTTCGCGGCGGCTTCGGCCTTCAGCAGCCGCGGATAGGCCGAGACGTCGACGCCGAAGCGGCGAGCGTTGGCGAGTTGCGGCACGAGACAGAGATCGGCCAGCGTCGGCGCGTCGCCAAAACAGAACGGGCCTTTCTCGGCCGCGATCAGGGTTTCGCAGGCGCCAAGCCCCTCGCGATTGGCCCACGCCGCCCACTCCGTGACCTGCTCCTCGGGCAGGCCGAGCTGGCGCAGCCGGGCCAGCACTTTCAGGTTCTGCACCGGGTGGGTGTCGCAGGCGAGCGCCATCGCGAACGCGCGCACCTTGGCGCGGCGCAACGGATCCTTTGGCAGCACCGGCGGATTGGGATGGGTTTCGTCCAGCCATTCGATGATCGCGAGCGACTGGGTCAGCACGGCGTCATCGGCTTCGAGCGCCGGCACCAGCCCCTGCGGGTTCATGGCAAGGAAGGAAGGCGCGCATTGCTCGCCCTTGCGCAGATGGTGCGGCAGATGCTCTGACGTGAGCCCCTTCAGGTTCAACGCGATCCTGACCCGGTAGGACGCGCTGCTGCGGAAATAGCCATGCAGCTTCATCGGAACCTCCCCTTACGGCTTTTCAGCCGGTCTGCTCTGCCCATTTATTCCCGGTGCAGCATTGACGCTAGCCATATTGTAAGTATGCTGTCAATTAACCGACATAAGAATTTGGGAGGCCCGCATGGAAGCCGTAGCGAAGACCCCGGAGCGCGAGGCGTTCTACAAGAAAATCGACGGCGAAAATCTCTCGGCGCTGTGGAACGTGATGGGCGATCTGATCACGCCGGAGCCGCGCAGCGCCTGCCGCCCGCATCTGTGGAAATTCGACGCTATCCGCGACTACATGACGGAAGCCGGCAAGCTGATCACCGCCAAGGAAGCCGAGCGGCGGGTGCTGGTGCTGGAAAACCCGGGACTGCGCGGCCAGTCCAAGATCACGACCTCGCTGTTTGCCGGCGTGCAGATGGTGGTCCCCGGCGACATCGCGCCGGCGCACCGGCACAGCCAGTCGGCGCTGCGCTTCATCCTCGAGGGCAAGGGCGCCTTCACCGCGGTCGACGGCGAGCGCACCGCGATGGAGCCCGGCGATTTCGTCATTACGCCGTCGATGACCTGGCACGACCATTCCAACGAAACCTCCGAGCCGATGTTCTGGCTCGACGGCCTCGACATTCCCATGGTGCAGTTCTTCGATGCCTCGTTCGCCGAGGGATCGAACGAAGACCAGCAGAAGATCACAAAACCGCCCGGCGACAGTTTTGGGCGCTACGGCCATAACCTTTTGCCGGTCGACCAGAAGCGCGCCTCCAAGACCTCGCCGATCTTCAACTATCCCTACAGCTATACCCGCGAGGCGCTGGAGCAGGCGCGGAAGAGCGGCGAGTGGGACGCCTGCCACGGCCTGAAGCTGAAATTCTCCAATCCCGAGACCGGCGATTTCGCGATGCCGACCATCGGCACCTTCATCCAGCTATTG
>Ga0207702_10000620_pt1 | contig 39068 bp, 41 predicted proteins | sample KBSCornC62_FD_184302 | JGI IMG/M metagenome (GOLD analysis project Ga0207702, IMG submission 184302) | Corn rhizosphere microbial communities from Kellogg Biological Station, Michigan, USA - KBS Corn C6-2 (SPAdes) (version 2) | ecosystem: Host-associated > Plants > Roots > Rhizosphere > Soil ... | reverse complement strand
TGGTGGCGGTCCGCCAGCGGTCGCTGCTTCCGTCCCAGCGTCCGCGCAGAAGGCTGCGCCCATCCGATTCCAGGTATCCGTGTCGGTGGTCCCTGATCGTGGCGACAAACCAACCTTGCTGGTTTTAGGGTCGCTTCTTATCGGTTCCCGAAGGCCAACTCGCAGGTTCCCATCGTGTGCTGCGGCGCAGACCTTATGCGTAAGGGGATTGTCACATCCTCCATCGGCGACCGCGGCAATGCCGATAGCCAACGATGGCATGATCAACACAAGGAGCGTCGTTGATCTCAGTCGAGTCCTCATTCGACTGCCTGCATCTTCTGGACGTTCCACGAATCCTTCGACCATCCAAGCGTCAGCGCGAAGATCTCCGACCTCAGCGCGCGTGAGTTCTCAGTCTTGCCGTTCCGAGCGATCGACTTTCCGGTCGCTTGGTCGTAGGTAATGTTCACCAACGCGGCACTCCTCAGGAACCTAACGGACTCGGTGTTGGTGATTCGGATCTCCCCGCCCTCGACGTGTCCGCCGGACTTGAAGAACTTCTCGATTCCGTCTGCTTGAGCCAGGCATGTTTCGCAATTTCCGAGTCGTCGCAGCGACTGCACGTCACCTGTATGGCTCGCGTAGTCGAGAACTTCGACGTAGTAGCGGGCGAAGGATTGGGCGCCGGCGGGGGTGTCTTGGGTGGCTGCGGCGGGGAGGGGTGGCGCGGTCGGTGGGGGAGCCGTCGCCGCCGTCGATGGGGGGTTCGACGGCGGCGACGACGACTGGGGCGGCGCGCTCCCGGACGGCAGCGCCGCGCTCGGCGCCTCACCAGCCGAGCACCCCGCGACCGCGAAGACGACGGCGACGGCGACCACGCCAACCCTGACACCCACGCGGTGAACCTACCGCGCCGTTTGTCCACCTTCCATGCCCAAAGTTCGATCTGTGGAAAGCTCGATCAACGTGTTGGGAATGAGAGCGCGGGGTGGCGCGGATCGTCGAGTCTGATGAGCACGTCGGCGGTCCGCTCGGGGTCCACCTCCCGCTCGTAGCGCACATAGGCGGGCAGCGCCCACCGCTCGCCCTCCGACACACGTCGCTGCCGCGCACCCGCCGACAGCCGTAGATACACGGTGAGATCGAGCGGCAAGCCGTGCCCGAGAAGCAGCGTCCCGTCGAGAATGAGCACAGCGCCGGCCGGGGCAGGCTCGTACTGTGCGCGCGTCGCGCGGTCTGTCTCCGGATCCCATAGCGTGGGCAGGTAGAGCCCGGACCCGTGTGGGCCGAGCGGGTCGAGCAGTTCCCGCTGCAACCCGGCCACGTCCAACCGGTCGTCGTAGAACGCGTCCGGATCCGTACGCCCGCGCTCGAAACGCAGCGACGCCGGCCGCAGGAACCACTCCGCGCTCACCCGCAGCACCGGTCGCCCGCGCAGCCGAAGCGGATCCACCAGCCCATCCGCGAAGCCGCCCGGTGACGCAGCCGGATGCCCATCGACCGCGACCCGCAGCACATGCGAACACGCCGCTGCCGCCTCATCCACAACGCCTGCGATCTCGTCGGCGAGCCGATCCGCCGCGACCGGTCGCGGCGCAGACGTCACGCCACCACCCTAAGCACCATCTCGCCGCGCCAGCGGACGGAACCGATGGGCCGCGAGGCTCAGGTCGGGGAGTGGGCGGGGCGGCCGTTCGCAGAGCGGGGGGCGGGGACGGCTTGGACCCCGGAACGGCCGCCGTTCGACCGCGGCGACGAGGACGGCGGCTGCGACTGGGACCGCGCCTGCGACTGGGACGTCGAGGTCTCCGCGGACCGGCCGCGCCGGGTCCGTCCTTCGCCGCGACCGCGGCCGTCCGGGCTCTGTCGCGGCTCCGGCGATCCCCCGGCGTCGCGCTGCACCGGGATCAACTCCGCCGGCAGCCCGCTGTCCGAGTCGGTGCTCGACTCGACCACGAGCTTGGCCAGCTCATGAATCCGCATCCCATGCGACCTCGTCACCCGCCGCAGCTGCTCGAAGGCGTCCCTGGGGGCCACCCTCCACCGCTCGGTGAGCACCCCGATCGCCTGCTCGACGGTGACCCGGGACGCCAAGGCGTGCTCGAGCTGCCGTACCGACGCCCGCAGCTGGGTGACCTCGTCCGAGTCACCGGGCGGCCGCGGCGGCCGCGGGCCGGGAGCGGTTCCGTCTGCCAGCAGGTCGGCGAGGACCAGGGCCTGCCAGAGCTCGTCCACGGTGTCCGTGGGCAGTGTCGGGAACGCCCCCTCGACCTTCCAGCCGGTCGAGGTCCTCCTGATCACAACCTCCCGTGGGGAAGGTTCAGGGTTTCCGGCGGCGTGTCGCCCCGGTTCGGCGACCCCGCGGTCCACCACTTGTAGCACCTCCGCATCGACAGTGACATGGACCATTGCGGCGTCGTCACTGAGTGCCCCCGGCTTGGCCACGCTACGTCGCCGTCCGGACACACTATCGGAGGGGCGCCTGCCCGGGCAGTCGCCAGGCGGGTTGTTTAGGCCGCCAGTGCCTGCTTCACCTGATCGATGGACGGGTTGGTCAAGGCTGTGCCATCCGGCAATACCACCGTTGGTACAGTACGGTTTCCGGCGTTGACGCCCTCGACGAGCTGCGCCGCCGACTCGTCTTCCTCGATGTTCACCTCGGCGTACTGAATGCCCTCGCGGTCCAACATCTTCTTCAAGCGGACGCAGTAGCCACACCACGTCGTCGAGTAGACGGTCAGCATCAATCCTCCGTACGGGTTCCGTTGCACAGTCAAACGCACCGGCCCCGGTCCGTCTTCCCCGGGCCGGCGCCTGGGAGGATTCCCCCCGTGGGGCTGGCCGATCCTTCCGACGCCGACGCTGTTCTCGCCGGACTCGATCCGGAGCAGGAGGAGGCGGCCCGGGCGGTGCGCGGTCCGGTGTGCATCCTGGCCGGCGCCGGCACTGGCAAGACCCGCACCATCACCCACCGCATCGCGTACGCGGTCCGCACCGGCGCCGTCCCGGTCGGCCAGCTCCTCGCGGTCACCTTCACCGCCCGCGCCGCCGGCGAGATGCGCACCCGGTTGCGGGCGCTCGGCGTCGGCCGCGGCGCCGGCGGACCGGGCGTGCAGGCGCTGACCTTCCACGCGGCCGCGCTCCGGCAGCTGCGGTACTTCGGTCCCCGCGTGCTCGGCGGCCCCGTTCCCGAGCTGGTCGACAACAAGATCCGCCTGGTGGCCACCGCCGCCGCCAAGGCGGGGGTACGGGAGACCGACCGCGCCGCGCTGCGCGACCTCGCCGCGGAGATCGAGTGGGCGAAGGTGACGCTCTGCCCGCCGTCGCTCTACCCCACCCGCTCGGTGGAGGCCGGTCGCGAGCCGCCGGTGCCGGCGAGCACGGTCGTCGCGGTCATGGCCGCGTACGAGGAGGCGAAGGCGCGGGCCGGCGTGCTCGACTTCGAGGACCTGCTGCTGGTGACCGCGGCGGCGATAGAGGAGCACCGGGACGTGGCCGAGGAGCTGCGCTCGCGCTACCGGCACTTCGTCGTCGACGAGTACCAGGACGTCAGCCCGCTGCAGCAGCGGCTGCTGGACGCCTGGCTCGGCGGCCGGAACGACCTCTGCGTCGTCGGCGACCCCAACCAGACCATCTACTCGTTCACCGGCGCGACGCCGAACCATCTGCTCACCTTCCCGCGCCGGTTCCCCGGCGCGACCCTGGTGCGGCTGGTCCGGGACTACCGGTCCACACCGCAGGTGGTGCAGCTGGCGAACCGGGTGCTCGGCCGGCGCTCGACGCTGCGGCTGGTCGGGCAGCGGGAAGCCGGGCCCGAACCGACCTTCGCCGAGTACGACGACGAGCCGGCCGAGGCGGCGTCGGTCGCGGCCGCCTGCCGGGCCAGGCTCGACGCCGGCACGCCGGCCAGCGAGATCGCGGTGCTGTTCCGGGTCAACGCGCAGTCCGAGGTGTACGAGCGGGCACTGGCCGACGCGGGCGTGCCGTACGTGCTGCGCGGCGGGGAGCGGTTCTTCGACCGGACCGAGATCCGGGAGGCGATGCTGCTGCTGCGCGGCGCCGTCCGGTCGGCCGAGTCCGGCGAGAAGCTGGCCGACCTGGTCCGGGACGTGCTCTCGGCGCTGAGCTGGTCGGCGGGCTCGCCGCCGGCCGGCGGGTCGGCGCGGGAGCGGTGGGAGTCGCTGGCCGCGCTGGTCGGCGTCGCGGAGGAGCTTGCGGCCGTGCAGCCGGATGCCGGACTCGGTGACTTCCTGGCCGAGCTGGAGCAGCGGGCCGCTGCCCAGCACGCCCCGACCGTGCAGGGCGTCACGCTCGCCTCGCTGCACGCGGCCAAGGGGCTGGAGTGGGACGCGGTCTTCCTGGTCGGGCTGGTCGAGGGCACCCTGCCGATCCAGCACGCGGTCACGGAGGAGCAGATCGACGAGGAGCGCCGGCTGCTCTACGTCGGGGTGACCCGGGCCCGGGAGTCGCTGGCGCTGTCCTGGGCGCTGTCGCGGGCGCCCGGCGGCCGGCGGTCCCGGCGGAGGACGCGGTTCCTGCATGGCATCGCCCCGGATCCGGCCGCGAGTCGGGTCGCGCCGGGACGCCGCCGCGGCACGGTCGAGCTGCCCGATGGAGCGGATGCGGAGCTGTTCGGCCGACTGCGGGCGTGGCGTTCGGCCCGGGCCGAGGCCCAGAAGGTGCCGGCGTACGTGGTGTTCACCGACGCGACGCTGGCCGAGCTCGCGGTGCGGCAGCCGACCGACGTGCCCGAGCTGGTGGCCGTTCCGGGCATTGGACAGTCCAAGTTGGACCGGTACGGTGAGGACGTCCTCGCGATCGTCCGGGGCGAGCCCGCGCCGTCCGGAGCAGGTGGCTGACCGGCTGGGCCGAACGGGGTCCCCATAGCTGCCCCAAGGTGCAATTTCGAGCGAGTTTCGGCCATGGCGCGTTAATCCGTTGCGCCGGGTTCGGACCGAGGCCTAGCCTCTTCTTCGTTCGCGGCCGTCTTTCCCGACGCTGCCGCCGCACGAGGAGGAGGTGATCCCGCAGTGAGCGATCTCATCACGATCGACGCGGTGACCACCTCCGCTCTGGGCTTCTGGACCGGCGAGGTCGCCGCTCGGCCGCGCTGTGTCTCCCCTCTCGCCAAGATCAAGGGGACGGGTGTGCCTGCTGCCGGGCCGTCCGTGCCGACGATCGAGGGGACCGGTCTGCCGTTCACCGCCGTGGGTGCTGAGGCGCTCGGCGCCATGTGGACGGACCAGGTTCAGGGGATCGCGGTCCGCGTCCCGGTCGCCGCCGTCCAGGGGGATCCGCCTCGAAGGACGCCATCTCGGTGTTGACACGCCGAGAGCCGGCTCACCTTCGAGGCCGCGGAATCCCACTACCTGGGATCCGCGGCCTCAGTGTTTTCCGCCCTCCACATCCACTGTCCGATCGACAAGCTCAGGAGGTGAGCCCGGTGCGTACCCCCAGCGAAGGGGTGCTCGTCGCGGCGCCAAGTGCTGTCGCGCTGCTGGACCTCGACCCGTTCGAGGCCGAGCGCGCGGGAGTCGAACTGCCGTGCCGAGTGCAGGACCCAGAGCTCTGGTTCGCCGAGACCCCGGCGGACCTGGAACTCGCCAAGAGCCACTGCCTCGACTGCCCGGTCCGCCGGGCGTGCCTCACGGGCGCGCTCGAGCGGCACGAGCCGTGGGGTGTGTGGGGTGGCGAGATCTTCGAGCGTGGCGTGGTGATCCCTCGCAAGCGGCCGCGTGGTCGCCCGCGCAAGGAGGTCGCCGCGTGACTCGCCGCCGGTCCGGCACCACCGTCCACGGCGTCCCGGCGCCGTTCCCCCAGCCCATGATCATGCGCGTCGGCCGACCGCCGCACGCGCCCACCGTCAGGAGTTCCGCGATGTTGCTGCTCAACGAAGAGCTCGCGCGCGCACGAATGCGTGAGTACGAGGCAGTAGCCGCGCAGGCGCGCCTCAGCTCCCGGGTACACGCTGTCCACAAGTGGCAGCGCCGGGCTGAGCGTGCCGCCCAGCGCGCGCGCCTCGCCGCCGCCCAGATCCTCTAGGCACCGGGCACCCGGCCGCGGATCGGCCGGGTGCCGCGCCAGGATCGGACGGCGCCGGAGTCGCCCGCCCCTCGCTACCGGGGCGGGCGACTCCGCCAGCCGGATCCATCCGTACCGACGGCCCGGCCGCGCACCCGCGCGGCCGGGCCGCACGGTGCTCGCGTCAGGGGTTGGCGAAGCCGGGTTGCCAGCGTTCGACGACCGCCCGGTAGGGGGCGTCGGCGTCGAGTTGGCAGAGCACGCCGATGGAGCCGAGCGTCACCCGGTGGATGAGCAGGTAGGACGGCGGCAGGTTGAGCTGGCGCCCGACCTGGGCTGCCTCGTTGCGGGGGTCGGCGATCCGGGCTGCCTGCGTCCGCATCCACTCCCTGGTGAACTTGAAGTGGTCATGCGCCAGCGGCTCCAGCATCGGCCGGAGGTAGCCGAGCACCCGGTCGGCGTCGATCTCCAGGTCGGGCCGTATGAACCCCTCCTGGCGCAGGCCGGCCAGCACCGCCTCCGCGTCGCCGTCGATCGCCAGCCTGGTCAGCCGCCCGATCGGGGCCGGCAGCCCGGCCGGCAGCCGCGCGACCGCACCGAAGTCGATCACCCCGAGCCGCCCGTCGTCGAGCAGCCGGAAGTTGCCCGGATGCGGATCGGCGTGCAGCAGCCCGGCCCGGGCCGGCGCCGAGAAGTGCAGCACGGCCAGCAGGTAGCCGGCGCGATCCCGCTGGGCCTGGTCGCCGCCGGCGATGATCTTCGCCAGGGGTATCCCGTCCAGCCACTCGGAGACGAGCACCTTGGGCGCGCTCGCCACCACCCGCGGCACGAAGATCTCCGGATCGTCCGCGTACGCCACGGCGAACCGGCGCTGCGCATCCGCCTCCAGCGCGTAGTCCAGCTCCTCGGCGACCCGGGCCCGCAGTTCGGCCAGCAGCGGCTTGACGTCGAGACCGGGGGAGAGCACCGCGAACATCCGGGCGAACCGGGACAGTTGGGTGAGGTCGGCCAGCAGCGCCGGCCCTGCTCCCGGGTATTGCACCTTCACCGCGACCGGGCGCCCGTCCGCCCAGGTCGCGCGGTGCACCTGCCCGATGCTGGCGGCGGCGGCCGGGACGTCGTCGAAGTCGATGAACCGGCGTCGCCAGTCCCGGCCGAGCTGTTCGGCCAGCACCCGGTGCACTGTCGCCGCCGGCATCGGCGGCGCGCCCTCCTGCAGCTTGGTCAGCGCCTCCCGGTAGGGCGCCGCCATGTCCTCCGGGAAGGCCGCCTCGAACACCGACAGCGCCTGGCCGAACTTCATCGCGCCGCCCTTGAGCTGACCGAGCACCGCGAACAGTTGCTCGGCGGTGCGCCGCTGGAGCTCCTCGGTGACCTCCACCGCCGGTCGGCCGCCGAGCCGCTTGCCCAGCCCGAGCGCCGCCCGGCCGGCAACGCCGACCGGAAGCGAGGCGAGCCGGGCGGTGCGCGTCACCGCGCGGCGGGGGATGTCCGTCACGCTCCCATTCTCCCTGGTTTTCCGGGCGACGCAGGACGTGGGTGCGGCCGGAAGGGTCGAGGTCGTCATGCGGCGGCCCCGCAGTCGCACCGGGGATGCGCTGGCCAACTGCGCCGCCGCAGCCGCCAGTCGGTCAGGCTCAGCTCCAGGCTGGCGCCGGTCGCGGCGCTCGGACGACCGTCGAGGTGGGCAAGGCAGTGCAGTGCGGCGAGGCTCGCGGCAACTGTGGCCAACACCACATCGCACGGCTCCTCCCGGCGGCGACGGATGCCCACCAGCTGGGCGGCCACGACCGGCCAGGCCGGGTCTCGGTCGGCCCGGTGCAGGTCGCCACAGCGCAGGCAGCCGGTGCGGCCGGGCAGCACGAGCGGGCCGACCACGGCGGTGGTCTCCCGCACGCCGGCGACCAGGTGCGCGACCCGGCCGCCGGCCAGCGCGGTGCGCAGCGTCGTGTCGACCGGCTCGGTCGAGGCGAGCACGACCAGGTCGGGCCGGCGCCCGGGCGCGGGGGGCGTGGACCGGATCTCGGGGGCGGCCCGGCGCAGCGCTTCGGCCGCGGCCGCGGTGCGGGACCGGTCGACGTCGGCGGCGGCGACCCCGGCCGGGGCTACGTCGCCCGGGCGGACCGGGCCGCGGTCGGCGACGTGCACCTGGCCGACCCCCGCGGCGGCCAGCAACGTGGCCAAGCTGGCGCCGACCCGGCCGGCGCCGTGCACCACGACGCTCGCGGCTCGGCGGGCGCGCACCACCTCGAACGGGGTGCGGGTCGTCGGCACCAAGGACAGCGAGGCGAGGTCGGGTCCGAGCCGACCGGCGGCGCCGACCGCCCCGTACGGACTCCTCCGCGGCCAGCTCGCCATCACGAGCGGGCCCTCGCCGGGCGGACTGTCCCCGGCCGGATCGGGGCCGGCTGGCGCGGGGTCGGCCGGAGCGTGCCGCGTCGGTTCGGCTCCGAGCAGTGCCGGGCGGGCTGGTGCGGAGCCGGCCGGACTGTCGGCGGCGGGGGCGGACGGTGGTCGGGGGGTGACCTCGGCCAGGATGCCGGCGGTGCGCAGGTCGGTGAGCAGGTCGCCGACCAGGTCGGGATCAAGGCCGGTCTCGGCGGCACCGGCCAGCACCTCGGCCTCGGTGCGGGTGCCGTCGAGCCCGAGCAACGTCTTGGCGATCGGTTCGTCGATCCCGTCGACGACCACCGCCCGGTCGGGGTCGAGCCCGAGTTGCAGCGCCTGGTCGGAGCGCCACACCGGGCGAAGCGCCGCCGGCAGCAACGGCCGGCCCGAGCCCCGTCCCGGCGTCCGGGCACGGGCGTCGACAGACCCGGCGCCGCGCTCCGGCGGCGGCTGCGGCACCCGCGGTGGGAGCGGGCGGAGCGGCAGGGTCGTCACGAGGCACCTCGTCTCGGCACTGGCATCGGCATCGGCGGCTGCGGTGGACGGCGTCGAGCCTGCCACCGACGCGCCGACCGTGCCTCCGGCCGTCCACAGCCCCGGCCGCCGTCCACAGACCAGGCACCCGGTCTTGACGCAGACGCGGGGTGGACCCGCGGACGCCGACCCCCGACGCCGATCTTGGGACGCCGATCTTGGGACGCCGATCTTGGGACGCCGATCTTGGGACGCCGACCCGGGGATGCCGACCCGGGGATGCCGACCCGGGGATGCCGACCCGGGGATGCCGACCCGGGGATGCCGACCCGGGGATGCCGACCCGGGGATGCCGATCCCGGGATGCCGACCCGGACCGACGTCGACGCGGACCGACGTCGACGGGGACGTGGACGGGGACCGCGGACCTGGACCGCGGACCTGGACCGCGGACCTGGACCGCGGACGCGGAAGGGGGGTGGCCCGGCCGGGCCACCCCCCTTTCCGCACGGCGTGCGGGACTACGCCTTGCCGAGGATCCGGTTCATCGTGGTGCCGCAGACCGGGCACTTGCCCTTGGCCATGCGCCGACCAGAGTCGCTGACCGAGACCTCACCCTCGAAGTCGCGCTTCTCCCTGCACTTCACGCAGTAGCCGTTGTAGGTGTCGGCCACGTCGTCCTCCTCGTGTTCAGTACCCCCTGCGGTTTTCCCCGGGGGCGGCGTCACCGTACCCACCCAGGCGTGGCGTTCACGCCTCCGGGGCCAGGCGTCGGCACGGCCGGGGCCGATCCGGACCCGTTCCGGCCGGGACGTCCGGTTCACGGGGAGTAGTCACGCGACCGGCGCCGAACGACACGCAGCCCCCGGTCTCGGTGGTCGTACCGCTCGCCTTCCCCTAACGGGCGGTCCGTCCGGAGGCCGGGGGCTCCGTGGGGGACGACGCTAGAACTAGCTCGTACCTCGGTCAATGAATGACAAGCGCGCCCTGTGGACGACGATGTGGACATCCTGGGGACGACACGGGGTGTCGTTGTGGACCGACGGGGGACAGGTTGTGGACACCGGCTGTGAACCTCACTCGGCCAACCGGCTGACCTGCGGGGACACGATACAGAGCTGTGGAGCGAAAAAATCACAGAGCGAAGTTGTGGCGCCGGCCCGCTACCGTTTGAGGCATGGCCCGTACGCCCGCCGTCGACCGGGCGGCGCCCGCGGTCGAGGTGCGGCGGAGTGCGAGGCGTCGTCGGACGGTCTCGGCCTACCGGGACGGCGACGTGACGGTGGTCCTGATCCCGGCGCGGTTCAGCAAGGCGGAGGAGCGTCGCTGGGTCGCCGAGATGATCGCCCGGCTCCAGGCCAGGGAGGCGCGCCGGCAGCGCGGCCCGCGGCGCAGCGACGAGGCGTTGCTGGCCAGGGCCCGGCACCTGTCGACCACCGTGCTGGAGGGCGCCGCCCGCCCCACCAGCGTGCGGTGGGTCACGAACATGGCCTCCCGCTGGGGCTCGTGCACGCCGTCCGACGGGACGATCCGGGTGTCCGGGCGGCTGCGCGACATGCCGGGGTGGGTGCTCGACTACGTCCTGGTGCACGAGCTGGCGCACCTGCTGGTGCCCGGGCACGGTGCCGACTTCTGGGAGCTGGTCGGGCGTTATCCGCGCAGCGAGCGGGCGCGCGGCTACCTCGAGGGGGTTGCCGCGGCGGCTCATCTCGACCACCCGGACGAGCCGACCCCGGCCGAGGTCGACCCCGGGACCGACGGGTGACCCGGCGCGCTGCCGCGCTGCTTCTCGCCGGCCCTCCGGCGGCGCGCGCCTGCCCGCCCGGGATCGCCCCGGCCGAGTTCGCCCGCGCGCTGGCCGAGGACGTCGCCGACCTGCTCGCCGACCTGCCCGGGCTGGAGCCGGTGGTGGCCGCGGCGCCGGACCGGGTCGCCGACGCCGAGGACGTGGTCTGGCCCGGCACGCCGGTGCTGGAGGTCCCGGGCCGGCCGGTGGACGTGCTGGCCGCGCTCGCGAAGCAGGGCTACGACGAGGCCGCCGTGTTCGTCGCCGACGCCCCCGACCTGCCCGGCCTGCTGGTGGCCAAGCCGTTCTCGGCGCTGTCCACCGCGCCGGTCGCGGCCGCGCCGGCCAGCGGTGGAGGGCTGGTCGCGCTGGCCTGCCGGCTGCCGGTGCCGGCCTGGCTGCCGGTCGACGTCGACCTCGACGAGCCGTACGCGGTGGAGCGGCTGGTGGCGGCCGCGCCGAACCGGGGCGACGTCGTGCTCACGCCGCCCTGGCGGCGGCTGCGGCGCCGGGAGGACCTCGCCTCGCTCGATCCCGAGCTGGAGGGCTGGGAGGCGACCCGGGCGTTGTTAGCCGGCTGAGCCGGCGTCGAGCTCGCCGGTCTCGCCGCTGCGCCGGATGAACCCCTCCGGGTCGTCCAGGTCGTCGGCCGACGGCAGCAGGTCGGGGTGCCGCCACAGCTCGTCGCGGCCCTCCGCCCCGCGCCGCTCGCGCAGTGTCCGCCACAGCGTCGCGGCCTCGCGCAGCCGGCGCGGCCGCAGCTCGAGCCCGACCAGGGTGGCGAACGTCTGCTCGGCCGGTCCGCCGGTGGCCCGGCGCCGGCGCAGCGTCTCGCGCAGCGCCTCAGCTCCAGGCAGCCGGTCGACCGCGGCCGTCGCCACGACGTCGTCGACCCAACCCTCGACCAGCGCGAGCAGCGTCTCCAGCCGGGCCAGCGCGGCCTGCTGGTCGGGCGTTACGGACGGCTCGAACATGCCGCCTTGCAGCGCCCGCTGCATGCTCTCCGGGTCCTCCGGGTTCACCTCGGACATCGCCCGCTCGATCGCCTCGCGGTCCACGGTGATACCCCGGGCGTACGCGTCGACCGCGTCGAACAGCCGCTGCCGCAGCCAGGGCACATGCTTGAACAGCCGGTGGTAGGCGGCCTCGCGCAGCGCCAGGAACAGCCGCACCTCGTCCGCCGGCAGCTCCAGACCCTGCCCGAACGCGGCCACGTTGTCCGGCAGCAGCGCCGCGACCCCGGCCGGGCCGAGCGGGAGCCCGACGTCCGTGCTGGTCAGCACCTCGCTGGCGAGCTTGGCCAGCGCCTGGCCGACCTGCGCGCCGAACATCAGCCCGCCGACCTGCCCGACCATCCCGAGCAGCGGACCGGCCTCGGCGGCGGCCTCCTCGGGCACCATCTGGCTCATCGCGCCGACCACGCGCGATGCCACCGGGTCGCACAGCTGGGACCAGGCCGGCAGCGTGCGCTCCACCCACTCGACCCGCGACCAGGACTCGATGCCGGTCACGCCGGACGGCAGCGGGGTCGCCGGGTCGAGCCAGTGGTCGGCCAGCCGGATCGCCTCAGCGACCTGGGTGCGCTCGACCGGGGTCGGTGCACGGTGGCCGGCGGCGAGCGCCGAGACCGCCATCTGCTTGGCCAGGTCCCAGTTCACCGGGCCGCTCTGCTGCGACAGCATCTGCTGAAGCGCGGCGAACAGCGGGGCCTTGCCGGCCAGGTCGTCCGGGATGCCGCCTCCCGGCAAGCCGAAGCCAGGCCCGAACGGAAGATCGCCGGATCCGGACGAACCGGACCCGGACGAGCCCTCCGGCTCGTCTCGGTGCGGTCCGAACCCGAACCCGAACGGGACGTCGGTCACCAGCGGCCTCCTCGCGCTGCCATGCTCCCCACGGTAGTCCTGACGAGCGAGGGGAGACGGACGTGCCCGGGCCCGTACGCCGACGGCGAACCGGTGCCGTGGTCGCGGTCACCGGAGCCGGTTCCGGGGCCGGGGCGGCGGTGCTCGCTCACCTGGCCCGATCCCCGAACATCGCCAGCGCCATCGGCATCGACCCCGGGCCGCCTCCGGACGGTCCGGCCGGCGAGTGGCGCCAGGTGGACGTGCTCGACCCGGGTTCGGCCGGCACGTTCGCCGGCGTCGACGCGGTCGCCCACCTCGCCGTCGACCTGACCCCGGACCCGGACCGCGACGACCAGCGGCAGCGCAACACCCGCGCGGCGCAGACGGTGATCACGGCGGCGTTCGCGGCCGGCGTGCGGCGGGTCGTCGTGGTCGGCAGCGCTCTGGCCTACGGTGCGTACGCCGACAACCCGGTGCCGCTGCCCGACGACGCGCCGCTGCGCGCGGTCCCGGAGGCCAGCGCGGTCGGCGACCTGCTGGAGATCGAGCGGATCGTCGCCGCGGCCCGGCGCGGCCACCGGGGGCTCGCGATCACCGTGCTGCGGCCGGCGGTGGTGCTCGGCGCCGGCGACCGGGAGCCGATGGCGGCGCTGCTGGGCGCGCCCCGGTTGCTGCGGATCCGCGGCGCCGACACGCGCTGGCAGTTCTGTCACGTCGCCGACCTCGCCGCCGCGGTCGAGCTGGCGGCGCTCGCCCCGGCCGGCGTCCTGGACGGGCCGGCGAACGTGGCCTGCGAGGGCTGGCTCGACCACGACGAGCTGGAGCGGGTCAGCGGCCGGCGCAGCCTGGAGCTGCCCGAGCGGGTGGCGGTCGGGATGGCGGAGCGGCTGCACCGGCTGGGCATCACGCCGGCGCCGCCGAGCGAGCTGGCCTATCTCGTGCACCCGTGGGTGGTCGACTGCGCCCGGCTGCGGGCGGCCGGCTGGTCGCCGCGGTATACCAACGCCGAGGCGGTCGCCGACCACCTGAGCGCAACGGAGGCCAAGCCGGACGAGGTCAGGCCGGACGACAAGGGCGAGCGCCGGCGCGGCAGCCCGGCGGTGGTGGGTGGTGCCGCGGCCGGCGCGGCCGTCGCGCTCGTCGGCACCGCGGCGCTGGTCCGCCGGGCCCGCCGCCGCCGGTCGAGCTGACCGCTGGCCGTCGCCTCTCTGTCCACAGTGGACAGGGAACGAAGCGGGCAGAACGTCACGACACGCCGAATCCCTGCCAGTGTTCAGTCGGTGGCGTAGGGTGAAAATGTGTCCGCGCTCGTCTGGCTCGCGATCCCGCTGGTGGCCATCGTCGCCGCCGTGCTGTGGGCGAGCTGGGCTGCCCGCCCGCGCGGCCCGGCCGACCCGCTGGACAGCGTCGCGGCGCACCACCGGTTCGTCGAGGCGCTCGAGCGCAGCAGCAAGCGCGAGCTGCCCGACCAGGACCGCTGACCGCCCGACGACGGGCGCAGGCCTACTTCTCAGCAACGCTGCCTAAGCTTCTCGCCATGAGCCGTCGGGTCGTCACGCTGATCACGGGCGCGGTGTTGCTGGTCGCGCTGCTGGTCGGCGGCTCCCAGCTCCCGGTGCCGTACGCCGAGCTGGGCCCGGGGCCCACCCTGAACACCCTCGGCGTCGACCAGTCCGGGCAGCAGATCATCCAGGTGACCAAGCGGGAGCCGGAGAAGACCACCGGCAACCTCAACCTCACCACCGTCTCGGTGCGCGACCAGCTCGACCTGCTCGCGGCCATGCGCGGCTGGCTCGACCCCCGGCGCGCGGTGGTCCCGCGGGAGGAGATCTTCCCGCCCGGCCAGACCCAGCAGCAGACCGACGCGAAGAACACCCAGGACTTCGTGACCTCGCAGAACTCGGCCGAGCTGGCGGCGCTGGCCTACCTGGACGAGACCAAGATCGTGGTCACCCAGGTCCCCGGCGACTCGCCGTCGCACGGCAAGCTGGCCCCGAAGGACACCATCACCAAGGTGCAGGGCACGCCGGTCGGCGACGTCAACGACCTCGGCAAGGTGCTCGGCGCGACCAAGCCGGGCACCACGGTCACGGTCGACTACCTGCGCGGCGACAAGCCGGGCACGGCCAGGATCACCACCACCAAGGGCACCGACGAGGACGGCGCGCCCAGGGCGGTGCTCGGGGTCGGCGTCTCGCTGGAGAGCACCGCGCCCTACACGGTGAAGATCGCGCTGGACGACCGGATCGGTGGCCCGTCCGCGGGCCTGATGTTCGCGCTAGGGATCCTCGACAAGATCGGGCCGGCGGACCTGACCGGCGGCCGGTTCATCGCCGGCACCGGCACGATCGACGTCACCGGCGAGGTCGGGCCGATCGGCGGCATCCCGCTCAAGCTCATCGCGGCCAAGGACAAGGGCGCGAGCGCGTTCCTGGTGCCGTCCGGAAACTGCGCCGAGGCCAGCCGCAGGCCGCCGGACGGGTTGGAACTGATCAAGGTGGACACGTTGTCCGGCGCGGTGAACGCGCTGGAGGCACTCCAGGCGGGCAAGCCCACCCCGCACTGCTGAGGACCATCAGTCGAGCGTCGCCGCGAGCGCGTCGGCGAGGTGCGGCGCGAGGTCGGGCCCGACCAGCAGTTCGTCCTCGTCCTGCCCGCGCATCCGGATGGTGCAGGCCCGGCTGCCGTCCCGCAGCACCGCCACGCCGAGCCTGGCCTCCCGCCGCTGCGGGTGCTCGCTGGCCCAGTCGACGACGTCGACGTGCTCCGGCATCGACTCCTCGACCTCCGGCGGCAGCATGACGACCTCCTGGACGAGCGCGCAGCCTTCGACCTCCCGCGGCCAGCCCACCTGGGCCAGCGACTCGTCCAGCGGGCCCTCCGGCAGCGGCTCCTGCTCGACCGGGGTCAGCGCGTCCGGCGGCACCACCGCCGGGTCGAGACCGAGCTGCGCGGCGAACTCGGGCTCGCGAACGACCAGGTCAGCGGTGCGGGCGAGGGCGAACAGCTGCGGGGGCTGATCCCAGCCGGCGACGCCGACGTGCCGCTCGATCTCGACCAGGAGCTCCTGCAGCAGGTCCGACACGGCGACCATCCTGTCAGGTCGGACGGCGCAGGTCAGATGGTGCCTGCCGGCGCCGCCGGGAACCCCAGCGCCTCCCGGTAAGTTCCTCTGGCGTCCCAACCGCTTTCCTGGGGAGCACACCACCGTGGCCATGCGGCCGTCGTTACCCGTGCCGTCATTGTCCCGGCGCGCCAAGATCATCATCGGCGTCGTCGTGTTGCTGGTGCTCGTCCTGTCCGTGCTCGGGTCGTTCGTCCGGATGTACGTGGACTGGCTCTGGTTCGGCGAGGTCGGCTACCGGCAGGTCTTCACCACCGGGCTGCGTACCCGGGTCCTGCTGTTCTTCCTTTTCGGCGTCCTGATGGCCGCGATCATCGCGGCGAACCTGATCATCGCCTACCGCGTGCGGCCGCCGTTCCGCCCGATGTCGCTCGAGCAGCAGAACCTCGAGCGCTACCGGTCGGCGCTGGAGCCGCGGCGGAAGCTGATCGTCGTCGGCGTGTCGGTGGTGCTCGGCATCTTCACCGGCATCACCGCCCAGGCGCAGTGGCAGACCTGGCTGCAGTGGCGCAACGGCACGCACTTCGGGATCAAGGACCCGCAGTACGGGATCGACATCTCGTACTACACGTTCACCTACCCGTTCCAGCGGTTCGTGCTCGGCCTGCTGTTCACCGCCGTGGTGCTCTCCCTGCTCGCCTCGCTGGCCGTGCACTACCTGTTCGGCGGGGTGCGGCTGCAGACGCCGGGGGAGAAGATCACCCCGGCCGCGCGGGTCCACCTGTCCGTCCTGCTCGGCATCTTCGTGCTCCTCAAGGCGGCCGCCTACTACCTCGACCGGTACGGGTTGCTGTTCAACGAGCGGGACGGCCGGACCGGCGCGTCGTACACGGACGTCAACGCGGTGCTGCCGGCGAAGACGATCCTCATGTTCGTCGCGCTGATCTGCGCGGTGGCGATCCTGGCGAACATCTTCCTGCGCTGGGTGCAGCTGCCGGCGATCGCGATCGTGCTGCTGCTGCTCACCTCGATCGTGGCCAGCGGCATCTACCCGGCGATCGTGCAGCAGTTCAGCGTCAAGCCGAACGCGAACGAGAAGGAAGCGCTGTACATCGGGCGCAACATCGAGGCGACCCGCGCGGCGTACGGGATCAAGCTGAAGTCCGAGGGTGGGCCGGTCAACCCGCAGTCCTACAACGCCAACACCGACATCGACAGCGCCCGGCAGGCGCTGCGGGACGACACGTCGACGATCCCGAACGCGCGCCTGCTCGACCCCAACATCCTCAGCCCGACGTTCCGCCAGCTCCAGCAGGTCCGCAACGTCTACGACTTCCCCGAGAAGCTGGACATCGACCGCTACACGATCAACAAGCAGGAGCGGGACTACGTCGTCGCGGTCCGGGAGCTGAGCTCGGACAACCTCACCGGCAACCAGACCAACTGGATCAACCGGCACACCTTCTACACCCACGGCAACGGTTTCGTCGCGGCCGTGGCGAACGAGGACCTCAAGGCGGAAGGCGACTTCACCGAGGGCGGCCTTCCGCCGAAGGGACCCATCAAGATCGACCAGCCGCGGATCTACTACGGCGAGCTGATCACGGACTACTCGATCGTCGACACCAACTCGCGCGGCGAGTACGACGGCAGCGGCAGCGAGGACGACACGTTCCGGTACGACGGGTCGGGCGGCGTCAGCCTGGGCAACTTCTTCAACCGGCTCGCCTTCGCGATCAACTACCGCGAGCGCAACATCCTGCTGTCCAGCGCGATCAACGGGAACTCGAAGATCCTGTTCGTCCGCGATCCGGCCGACCGGGTGGAGAAGGTCGCGCCGTTCCTCAAGGTCGACGGCGACCCGTACCCGGCGGTCATCAACGGGCAGATCGAGTGGATCGTCGACGGCTACACGACCCTGGACAACTACCCGTACTCGGAGCGCCAGACGCTGGGCGAGGTGGCGGCCGACTCGCGGACCGGGCAGGGCACCCGGGCGCTGCCGCGCCAGGACGTCAACTACATCCGCAACTCGGTGAAGGCGACGGTCAACGCGTACACCGGCAAGGTCACGCTGTACGAGTTCGACCAGAACGACCCGGTGCTCAAGACCTGGATGAAGGCCTACCCGGGCATCATCCAGCCCGAGAACAAGATCAGCGAACAGCTCCGTGAGCACCTGCGCTACCCGGAGGACCTCTTCAAGGTCCAGCGCGAGCTGCTCACCCGCTACCACGTCAGCGATCCCGGCCAGTTCTTCAACACCCAGGACTTCTGGCGGGTGCCGAACGACCCGACCAGCGGGCAGGGCGCGGCCCAGCCGCCGTACTACATCGTCGCCAAGGCGCCCGGCCAGAAGGAGCCGGTCTTCCAGCTGACCAGCGCGCTCAACGCGCTGCAGCGGGACAACCTGGCCGCCTACGTGACCGTGTCCAGCGATCCGAACGACTACGGCGAGATGCAAGTGCTCGAGTTACCCGGCAGCCAGGCCGTGCTCGGACCGGGCCAGGTGCAGGGCCGGTTCGGCTCGACGGCGCAGATCGCGCAGACGGTCACGCTGCTCAACTCGCAAGGGTCCAGCGTCAAGTTCGGCAACTTGTTAACCCTGCCCGTCGCGAACGGGCTGCTCTACATCGAACCGTTGTACGTGGAGGGCACGGGCAACCCCTACCCGATCCTCCAGTACGTGCTCGCCGCCTTCGGCGACCGGGTCGCGTTCGGGGCCTCGCTGACCGAGGCGCTGACCTCGCTGTTCGGTCCCGGTGCCGGCAACCAGGCGCCGGACGCGGGTCAGAGCGACAACTCGCCGTCGCCGACACCCTCGGGCGCGTCCCCGTCTCCGTCCGGGAGCGCGCCGAGCAGCCCGGCCCCGGGCGCCGGCGGGGGGTCGATCTCGCCGGAGCTGCAGTCGGCGCTGAACCAGCTGGCGACCGCGGTCACCAACCTGGAGGCGGCGTACAAGACCGGCGACGTGGCCAAGATCGGCGAGGCGCAGACCGCGGTCAACCAGGCTGCGGCAGCGGTAGCCCGAGCTCGCAGCGGAGGCTGACGCAGGCCGGCGGGGCGGGATTTGCACCCGCCCTGCCGGCTGCGTAAAGTAGATCGGGCCGACGCGGGGTGGAGCAGCTCGGTAGCTCGCTGGGCTCATAACCCAGAGGTCGCAGGTTCAAATCCTGCCCCCGCTACCACCGCACAGGGCGTTCATCGACACGATGGACGCCCTGACTGCTGTCCGGGGTCCATCCGCTGCGCCGGGCGGTGGGCGTAGCGTCCGGGTTCCGACCAGGGGAGAAGCCATGACGACGACGCACGTCCTCGAGACCCCCGAGGCCGACATCTCCTACGACCTGCACGGCCCGCTGCCGACGGCCGACGGGCGACCGCCGCTGTTCATGGTCGGCCAGCCCATGGACGCCAGCGGTTTCGGAGCGCTGGCCGCACACTTCCCGGACCGCACCGTGGTCACCTACGACCCGCGGGGGCTCGGTCGAAGCGTCCGCAAGGACGGCCGGGTCGACAACGCGCCGGAGGTCCAGGCGGGCGACCTGCATGCCCTCATCGAGGCGCTCGGGGTCGGCCCGGTCGAGATGTTCGCGAGCAGCGGCGGCGCGGTCACCGCGCTGGCGCTCGTGGCCGCCGATCCCGGCGACGTGACCACCCTGGTCGCCCACGAGCCGCCGCTCATCGCGGTGCTCCCGGACGCCGAGGCCGCACGGCGCGCCCAGGCCGGCGTGCGGGACGCGTACCAGGCCAAGGGTTGGGGTGCCGGCATGGCCGCGTTCATCGCGATGACGTCGTGGCGCGGCGAGTTCACCGACGACTATTTCGCCCGGCCGGCGCCCGATCCGGCCCAGTTCGGGATGCCGGCCGACGACGACGGGTCCCGGGACGACCCGCTGCTGTCCGACCGGTCCTGGGCGATCACCAGCTACCGACCCGACGTCGACGCCCTCGCCGCGGCCCGCACGCGGATCGTGATCGCCGTCGGCGAGGAGTCCCTGGACACGTTCACCGGGCGTACGGCGATAGCCACCGCCGAACTGCTGGGCCAGCAGGCGACGGTGTTCCCGAGCCACCACGGCGGATTCGTCGGCGGTGAGTCCGGCTACGCCGGCCAACCGGAGGCGTTCGCGCGCAGGCTGCGCGAGGTCCTGGACAGCTGAGGCGCCTCGGTGGGCGCGTTCATCCGTCCCGACCCGTGGCGCTGATCTGCCGGTCCGCGCCGGCCGGGGTTCTCGGCCGCCACGGTCACCGTCCCGGAACCTCGACCACGACGTTGGTCGACTTCACCGCGGCAACGGCCAGCACGCCGGGCTCGAGGCCGAGCTCGTCGGCGGCTTCGCGGCTCATCAGCGACACGACCCGGAACGGACCGGCCTGCAATTCGACCTGAGCCATGACCTTGTCCCGGGTCACCTGGGTGACGATCCCCCGGAAGCGGTTGCGGGCCGACTCGGCGACGATCGGCGCCCCGGCCGCCGTCACCGGCGCGGCGTCGGCGCCCCGACGGACGAGGAAGTCGGCGAGCACGGCGCCGTCCACGGCCAGCCGCGAGCCCGGTTCCCTGATGGTGGGCAGCAGGCCGGAGTCGGCCCACCGGCGCACCGTGTCGTCGCTGACGCCGAGCAGCGAGGCGGCCTCGCTGATGCGGTACGTCGGCACGCCCGGGACGCTAGCACCGCCCCCGCCGGCCGTCGTGGCACGACCGCCGGGGCCGGCGCGTCCGCCGAGCGTGAACACGCCGGGGCTGTTCGCCTGGTCTGCCTAGGCTTGCCGTCGACGGGAGGGGTCGCGATGGCGGTGCCGACGCTGTACGAGTGGGCCGGCGGTGCAGGTGCACTGGAGCGGCTGACCGCGCGCTTCTACGTCAAGGTGAAGGCCGACCCGCTGCTGGAGCCGCTGTTCGCGGCCATGCCGGACGACCACCCGAAGCACGTCGCGATGTGGCTGGGCGAGGTGTTCGGCGGCCCGGCGGCCTACTCGACCGAGCTCGGCGGCTACACCCGGATGCTGCGTCACCACCTGAACCTGCGGATCCGGCCCGAGCAGCGGACCAGATGGGTCGTGCTGCTGGCCGAGACCGCGGACGAGGTCGGCCTGCCCGACGACCCGGAGTTCCGTTCGGCGTTCGTGGCCTACCTCGAGTGGGGCTCGCGGATCGCGCTGGCCAACTCGCAGCCAGGTGCCACTCCTCCGGAGACCGCCCCGGTGCCGCACTGGGGCTGGGGAGAGGCCCCGCCCTACCAGCCGGGCAGCTGAGCCACGCGGACCGGTCGCCGGTCTTCCGGCGCGTGCCCGCGCCCCGGGCTAGAGTGAGTCGCTCGGTGAGGTCGGTACGGGAGGCCGCGGATGGCCGGGTCACCACACGGCTCGGGTGCGGCGCTCGCCGTGCAGGCCGGTGATGTCGTCCAACCCAAGCTGGCCTTCCCCCACTTCCCGCCGGGGTTGGTCGTCCGGCGCCGCCTGCTGGACCTGCTGTCCGCCGGCGTCGAGCAGCGCGTCACGCTGATCAGCGCCGGAGCCGGCTGGGGCAAGTCCATGCTGGCGGCACAGTGGGCGGCCATGGGAACGGCCCCGTACCCGGTGGCCTGGCTGTCTCTGGACTCCTACGACAACGATCCGGTGGTGTTCTGGTCCGGCCTGCTCGCCGCGACGCGCGGTGCCGGGGTGGCGCTGGACGGCCGGCTCGGCGGGCTGGCGCTGCGGCACCCGTTCGGGCCGACGCAACTGCAGCGGACCCTCAGCGGGCTGGCCGAGCTGTCGCAGCCGCTGGTGCTCGTCCTGGACGACCTGCACGAGGTGCGCAACCCGGATGTGCTGGACGGGATCGCCGCGATGCTGCGGCATCCGTCCCCGCTCCGCCTCATCCTGCTCAGCCGGTCCGACCCGCGCCTTCCGCTGCACCGGCTCGCGGTCGAGGGTCAGCTGCGCGAGATCCGCGCGGCCCAACTGGCGTTCACCGCGGCCGAGGCGGCTCAGCTGCTGGCCGGCGCCGGCGTCGAGCTGCCCGGCGACCTGCAGCGGACGGTCGTGGAGCGGACCGAGGGGTGGGCGACGGGCCTGCGCCTGGCGGCCATGTTCGCGACCGGCACCGGACATGCGGAGCGGCTCGCCGAGTTCACCGGCGACGACCGCACGGTCACCGCGTACCTCGCCGGCGAGGTGCTCGCCACCCTGCCCGCCGAGCGGCGCCGGTTCCTGCTGCGGACCAGCGTCGTGGACCGGCTCTGCGGAGACCTGGCCGACACGCTGAGCGGGGGACGCGGCGGGCAGCGCGAGCTGGAGGCGCTGGAGCAGGCCAACGCGTTCGTCGTCTCGCTCGGTCCGGGACACGTCTGGTTCCGCTACCACCCGCTGCTCGCGGACATGCTCCGCCACCAGCTGCTGCTCGACGAGCCGGAGCTGATCCCGGTGCTGCACAGCCGGGCCGCACGCTGGTTCGCCGCGCGGGGCGACGCGCTCGAAGCCGTCCGGCACGCGGTCCGTGCCCGGGACTGGGACCTCGTCGGCGAGATGGTGACCACGGTCGCGGCGATGCGCGCGGTCACGGCCGAACGGCACGCGTTCGCCGCCCTCCTCGCCGAGATACCGGTGACCGCGCTCAGCTCGACCGCGGAGCTGCGCGCCTGCTCGGTGGTGAAGCGGTTCATCGCCCGCGACTACGCCGGCATGGCCCAGGACGTCGCCCAGGCCCGCGTGATGCTCGGCGAGCGCGAGCCGGCCGCGCGGCAGCCGACCGAGCTGCTGATCGAACTCGGGGACATGGCCCTCGCCCGCGTCCAGGGCGACATGCCGGCGGTGATCGCAACCGCTCGCGGGCTGCTCGACCGGTTGCCGCGGACCGGCGCGGGCGTGCTGCCGGCTGCGGCCCAGTACGAGGCACCGGCGCTGAGCAACCTCGGCCTGGCGTTGCTCTGGTCTGCGCGGGCCGGCGAGGCGGAGCCGTGCCTGCTGGCGGCCGAGAGTGCCAGCCGCGACGCGGGAGTCGAGCTGCCTCTGCTCAACACGCTCGGCTACCGGGCGCTGCTCGCGGTCGAACGTGGCGACCTGCGCACGGCGGACTCCGTCGCCGGCGAAGCCCTCGAGCTGGCCGAGCTCCGCGGCTGGACCGAGCTCGCGCAGGCGATCGCGGTCCACCTCGCGCTCGCGCTGCGGCACCTCGAACGCAACGAGCTGGAGGACGCGCGACGCCGGCTCGACGCCGGGCTGGCGGCACAGCGCAACGACCCCGAGACCGGCTTGTTCTTCGCGCTCAAGGCCGCCGAAGCCCGGCTGCTGCTGGTCTCCGGGCAGCTCGACCGTGCCCGCGCCGCGCTCGCGGAGCAGCCGGCGACCGGTCGCGGACACGGGCCGCCGGTCCTGGTGCGGTCCTGGCAGGCGATCGCCGAGGCGGAGATCGACCTTGCCCGGGGCCGGCCGGGCGCGGCCCGGGACCGCCTGCAGCCGCTGGTCGACCAGGCCGGCAGTGGCGCCGAGCGGGTCAGCGCCGGCATGGCCCGGGTGCAGCTCGCCCTCGGCGACGCCCGCCGGGCCGAAGCGATCCTGGCCGGGCTGCGGCACAGCGACGACCCTGTCGTCGCTGCCGAGGCCTGGCTCACCTCGGCGCTGCTGGCGAACCGGTCGCGGGCCGACCACCTGGCCCGCACGTCGCTCGACCGCGCGGTGGCGCTGGCGGAGCCGACCGGGATCCGCCGCCCGTTCGTGGTCCAGCGTGAACCACGGCTCGACGCCATGCTCCGGCGCCGGCTGCAGCTCGGCGAGTCGGACGGCCGGTTCGTCGCGACCCTGCTGGGGGAGATCCCCGGCCCCGATCGCCGGCCGGAGCCGCCGACCCCGCCGGGCGGTCCGCTCACCGACCGGGAGCGGATCGTGCTCGCCCACCTGGCCTCGCTGCGCACCCAGACCGAGATCGCCGCCCAGCTGCACATCTCGGTGAACACCGTCAAGGCCCACGTACGGTCGGTGCACCGCAAGCTCGGGGTGACGAGGCGTCGCGACGCCGTCGACCGCGCCCGCGATCTCGGGCTCCTGTAGCGGTCCGCCGGCTCGGTGCTGACCATGTGGGAAAGGACCTCGTGCCGCTGCAGGAGTACCGCGGCCGGCTCGGGCGGCCCCGACCAGGGCGAGGCCTGATGCCGGGAGGCGGCCAGGGCTCCTCCGTCCAGGGCTCAGCGAAGCACGGACAGCCGCAGCTGCGAGGGGCAGGCGGCGTCGTGGAACACCTCGACCGTGCCGGCGCGGCCGGTGGTCGCGGTGCCGAACGGCTCGGCGGTGCCGAGGTTGCGGGCGAAACGCGGGAAGGCGCCGCCGCTGACCTGCAGCCGCAGCCGGTGCCCGGCCCCGATCCGGTATGCGGTCGGGAACAGCTCCACGTCCACCGCGAGCACCCGGTCGGCGCCGAGGGACACGTCCGGCGCCGGGACCGTACGCGGGTCGAGCCGGCGGATCCCGTCGACGACGTTCCGGGACACGCCGCCGGGATCCACGTCGCACAGCCGGACGAAGACGTCGGCGTGCTCGAGCTCCGGGCGCACGTAGACCCTGGCCCGCACCGGGCCGACCAGGTCGAGGTCAGTTGGCAGCGGCACGCCGGTGAAGGTCAGCACGTCCGGCCGCGACTCGATCGCGCGGTTGTCGACCTGCTTGCCGGGCGGCTGCAGCAGCGGGCCGCCGGCCGAGGGCGTCGGGTCGAACGGGTCGTACCGGAACCGGCTCGGCCGGGCCCCGTCCTCCGCCGGATCCTCGGTCAGCCCGCCGCCGGCCCGCAGGTGCAGCACGACCGGCCGCGCCGCCGCCGGCGGCCACTCGTCGAACTGCAGCCAGCGACCGGCCTGCTGCAGGAAGACCCGCACCGCCTTGCCGCGTGGTGCCGGGCCGCCGCGCAACCGGTGGTCGAGCCACGCCACGTCGCTGCGGACGATCGCTCGAAGCTCGCGCGGCTCGCCGTGCAGCCAGGGCCCGACGACGATCCGGGCCGGCACGCCCGCCTCCCGCAGCGCCGCGAAGTCGCTCAGCTGGGACCGCAGGAACAGGTCCCACCAACCGGTCACCATGCTGGCCGGCGGGAGCGCGGTCAGGTCGACCGAGTCGTGGTCGGCGGTCGACCAGAACCCGTCGCCCGGCCCGGCGTGCGCGACGAAGTCGCGCCAGAACGGCACCGGTGCGCCGGCCACGGCCACGTCGGCCGCCTGCAGCGGCAGCCGGCGCAGCGCCCGCGCGGCACGGGCCCGCAGCACTGGCGCGGTCAGCACCCGGCGCAGGCCGCCACGCTCCTGGCTGCCGATCAGCCCCGACCAGTTCAGCGCGTTCTGCACCTGCGGCACGCCGTGGTCGTACAGGACCGTGCTCGATCGGGCCGCCGCGACGTGCGGTGAGAACGCGACCAGCGGCGGCTCCGCGTACGGGACGACCGCCCACTGGGTGTGCCCGAAGTAGCTGCCGCCGGTCATCGCGACCCGCCCGTCGCACCAGGACTGCTTGCGCAACCAGTCCAGGGTGGCCAGCCCGTCGTCCTGCTCGGTGGTGAACGGCCGGAACTGGCCGCCGGACCCGAACGTGCCGCGGGTCGACTGCAGGAAGACCTGGAAGCCGCGCCGGGCCAGTGGCGCCGCGAACACCTGGCCGCTGAACCCGTCCCGGCCGTACGGGGTGCGGATCAGCACCACCGGCTGCGGTCCCGGCTCGCCCGCCGGCCGGTAGAGGCTGGCGAGCAGGGTAACGCCGTCGGGCATCGGGACGGCCACGTCGTGCTCGACCGTGTACGGCGTGGCCGTGCGGGGCAGGCCCAGCGCGGCGTCGGCCAGCAGGCCGCCGAGGCGCGCGAGCGACACCATGGCCGCACGCTACTCGACCGGGCTCAGCCGCCTCGGGCCGAGACGCTCGGCCAGGAACTCGGCCCAGGTGCGGGTGCCGACGGCGCGCTCGGGCGCGAGGTTCGCGCCGTCCCGGTATGCCCGCGCCGCCCGGCCGGGCACCCGCACCGGCAGCACCGGCCGGTGCTTCCCGGCCGCCCGCAGGTAGTCCCGGGCCAGCGCGGCCATCGGGTGGATCTCCGGGCCGGCAAAGTCGGGGACCAGGCCGGCCGGCTCGCCCAGGGCGAGCTCGACCACCCGGTCGGCCACCTCCCGCGCGTCGACGGGCTGGAACCGGAAGCCCGCGAACACCGGCAGCACCGGCAGTTTCGCGGCCGCCTGCATGACGATGAGCAGGGCGTCGTGGAACTGCGTCGCCCGCAGCGTCGTCCACGGCACGCCGGACCCGGCGATCGCCTGCTCCGCCGCGAGCTTGTCCGCCAGGTAGCCGAACATGGCCCGGTCGGCCCGGCTCACCACCGGGACCCGGTCGCTGCCGACCACCGACATGTTCAGCAGATGCCGCACGCCGGCCTCGGCCGCCGCCCGCCCGAGCGTGCCGGCCCGCGCCCCGTCGCCGGTCCGGCTGCCGGCGAGGTGCACGACGACGTCCACACCGGACAGTGCCGCGGCGATGCCGGCGCCGGTGTCGAGCTGCCCGACCACGTAGTCGACGCCGTCGGTGGGCTCGCGGTCCTGCCGGGTCAGCACGCGCACCGCCGCCCCGGCCGCCCGGAGGCGGGGGACGACGAGGCGGCCGAGCGTGCCGGTGCCGCCGGTGACGAGAATGGGTGCGGTCACGGGGTTCCTCCAGTGGTCACATCCGCGCGGGTGCGCGGGTCTACCGCTATGACCCCTGCCGACGGAGAGGCGTGACCGATGGACGACCGGAGCTGGCTGGCCGAGCGGTTCGAGGAGAACCGGCCGCACCTGCGTTCGGTCGCCTACCGGATGCTCGGCTCGCTCAGCGACGCGGACGACGCCGTGCAGGAGGCCTGGCAGCGGCTGAGCCGGTCCGACACGAGCGACGTCGAGAACCTGCCCGGCTGGCTGACCACCGTCGTCGCCCGGGTGTCGCTGAACATGCTGCGGGCCCGGCGGAACCGGCGGGAGGAGCCGCTCGAGATACGGGTGCCGGACCCGATCGTGACGCCGGAGCCGGGGAGCGACCCCGAGCAGGAGGCGGTGCTGGCCGACTCGGTCGGGCTGGCGCTGCTGGTCGTGCTGGAGACCCTCACCCCGGCCGAGCGGCTCTCGTTCGTGCTGCACGACATGTTCGCCGTCCCGTACGAGGAGATCGCGCCGATGCTCGACCGCTCGCCGGTCGCGGCCAGGCAGCTGGCCAGCCGGGCCCGGCGCCGGGTGCAGGGCCGGGCACCGGTGCCGGATCCCGACCTCGGCCGGCAGCGGCAGGTCGTCGACGCGTTCTTCGCCGCGGCCCGGGACGGCGACTTCGACGGGCTGGTCGCGGTGCTCGACCCGGACGTCGTGCTGCGCGCCGACGGCGGGGACGCCCCGACCCGGCCGACGGTCATGCTGCGCGGCGCCCGTGCGGTCGCCGAGAACTCCTCGGCCGCGCGGAAGCTGGCCCGGTTCATCCGCCCGGCCCTGGTCAACGGCGCTGCCGGCGCGGTCGTCCCGATCAACGGGCGGCTGTTCGCGGTGCTGGGGTTCACGGTCACGGACGGCCGGATCGTCGCGATCGACATCCTGTACGACCCGCAGCGGCTGGCCGGGCTGGACCTGACACTTCTCGACGGATGAGGCCCGCGGTGTGGTCGCCGACCTATCCTGGAGATCAACCGCTTCGAGTCGGGGGGCGACATGGAGTTCATCTGGGCAATCATCGCCGGGTTGATCATCGGCGTGATCGCACGCCTGCTCCGTCCCGGGAAGCAGGACATCCCACTGTGGCTGACCGTCCTGATCGGGATGGCCGGCGCGATCATCGGAAACCTGCTGGCCAGCGCGTTCGGGGTCAGGGACACCAGCGGGATCGACTGGATCCGGCACATCCTGCAGATCGGCGTCGCGATCGTGCTGATCGGGCTGGTGGAGCCGGTGTGGAGCCGGCGCCGGGTCGGCCGGACCTGAACATGCGACCAGGGCGCCCGGAAGGTGGGCGCCCTGGTCGGTTCGGCCGGTCGGTCAGTCGTCGGTGCCGGTGTGGCGGGCGTGCGTCTCGCCCTCGGCAACCCGGCCGGAGCCGGTGGCGTCGTCGGTGCCGGTGTGCCGGGCGTGCGTCTCGCCCTCGGCCACGCGGCCGGAGCCGGTGGCGTCGTCGGTGCCGGTGTGGCGGGCGTGCGTCTCGCCCTCGGCGACCCGGCCGCGGGCCTCGGACTCGTGGCTGTGATGGGTCGAGCTGGTCGAGGTCGTCACCGTTGCCGGCGCCGCACCCGGGCTCGCGGCCTGGGCCACGCCGACCCCGATGCCACCGAGCACCAGGGCCGCCCCGGCGGTCACGACCAGCGTCTTGATGTTCCGCATATCTCTGTCCTCCTGCGCGATTCGCTGTTGACGAGGACCACTCTGCGGCCGGCCGCGACAACGCCGCCCCAGCCGTACCTCAAGACCCCGATAAGCCTGGAAACCGGCCCGCGCCCGATCCACTGCTGAACCCTGGACCAGGTTGGTCCGTTCTGGACTAATGTGGTCCAGGTGCGCCCGACCCGGCAGGAGATCGACGACGAGATCGTCGAGCGGGCCGCGGCTCTCTTCGCCCGGTACGGGTTCCAGGAGACCTCGCTCCAGCGCATCGCCGACGCCGTCGGCTACTCGAAGACCGGCCTGCTGCACCGCTTCCCGACCAAGGAGGCGCTGCAGGACGCGGTGATCGAGCGGTGGGCGGGCAAGGTCAGGGACATCGCCGGCCGGGTGCGGGACCTGCCACCGGGTCCGGAGCGGGACCGCGCGGTGATCACCGAGCTGGTCGACCTCGCCCTCCGCGGCCCCGGCGTGGTCTCGCTGCTACTCGCGGCGCTCAGCTCGCTGGAGACCGGTGAGGTGGCGGTCCGGCTGAAGACCGTGACCGAGGGCCTGTTCGAGGCGTTCGCCGCCGACACCGAGGACTCGCCGCGGGCCATCCGGGTCGGCGCCGCGCTCGGGGCGCTCGCGGTCATGTCGCTGGCGACCCGGGACGCCCCGGCGGCCGCCGTCCGGGAGCAGCTCATCGCCGCCAGCTACGACACCCTCGGGCACCCGCGTCCGGGGCCGGGGGAGGACCACTGATGGCCACGTTCCTGTACCGCCTCGGCCTCGGGTCCTACCGGCACCGCGTCGCCGTCGTCGGCGTGTGGCTGCTGCTGCTCGTCGCGGCCGGGCTCGGCGCGGCGACGCTGTCCGGCAAGACCGTGGACACGTTCCGGATCCCCGGCCAGGAGTCGACGACCGCGCTGGACATCCTCGGGCAGAAGTTCGGCTCCGGCGCGAACGGCGCCACCGCGCAGGTCGTGCTGGAGGCACCGACCGGTCAGACGGTCACCAGCGGACCGGCCGCGGCCGCGGTGGCCAACACGGTCGCCCGGCTGCAGCGGCTCAACGGCGTGGTCAGCGCCACTGACCCGCTCGACCCGAAGGCGCCGGCGGTCTCGGCGGACAAGCGGGCCGCCTACAGCACGGTGACGTACGGGGTGCAGCCGCCGGAGATCACCTACACGCAGCGGGCGGCGCTGATCGGGACCGTACAGGCGGCCCGGGACGCGGGCCTGACCGCCGAGGTGACCGGGCAGGCGTCGGTGCCGCCGACCGAGGTCGGTGGCGCGGCGGAGCTGGTCGGCGTCGCCGCCGCGCTGGTCGTGCTGCTGCTCACGTACGGGTCGGTGGTCGCGGCCGGGATGAACCTGGTGACCGCGATCGTCGGCGTCGCCATCGGCGCGCTCGGCATCACCACGCTGACCGGCTTCGTCGACCTGCAGTCCACCACGCCCATCCTCGCGCTGATGCTCGGCCTGGCCGTCGGCATCGACTACGCGCTGTTCATCTTCACCCGGTTCCGGCAGGAGCTGACGCGGGGGCGGGAGGTCGGCGACGCGGTGGGCACGGCGGTCGGCACCGCGGGCTCGGCCGTGCTCACCGCCGGCATCACCGTGGTCATCGCGCTGGCCGGTCTGGTCGTCGCCGGGATCCCGTTCCTCACCGAGATGGGCCTGGCCGCGGCGGCGACCGTGGTCGTCGCCGTGCTGCTGGCGCTGACGCTGGTGCCGGCGGTGCTCGGGTTCGTCGGGAGGCGGATGCTGCGCCGGCGGCCGCGGCGGGAGCGCGGGTTCTGGGCCGGCTGGGCGCGCATCGTCACCACCCGGCGCTGGCTCAGCCTGGTCGCCGCGGTGGTCGCGCTCGGCGTGCTCGCGATCCCGGTCGCGTCGATGCGCACCACGCTGGTGCAACCGGACGCGGCCGGAACGACGCAGGCCCGGGCCACCCAGATCCTGTCCGAGCGGTTCGGCACCGGGGTGACCGGTCCGCTGGTCGTGCTGGTCGACGGTCCCGGCGCGGCCGAGCGGGCGGCCATGGTGAGCCAGCAGGCGCGCAGCCTGCCGGACGTGGCCGCGGTGACCCCGCCGCGACCGAGCCGGGACGGCACCGCCGCGCTGGTCACCGTGATCCCCAGCTCGGCGCCGGACAGCCAGGCGACGGTCGGGCTCGTGCACGCGCTGCGGGACCGGTTCGGCGGTGAGGCGACACCGCGGGTGTACGTCTCCGGCAACACCGCGGTCAGCGTCGACGTGTCCCAGCAGCTCGACCACGCGCTGCCGATCTACCTCGTGCTCGTCGTCGGGCTGGCGCTGGTGTTGCTGATCCTGGTGTTCCGCTCGATCCTCGTGCCGGTCGTCGGCGTGGCCGGCTTCCTGCTGACGATCGGGGCTTCGCTTGGCGCGGTGGTCGCGGTGTTCCAGTGGGGCTGGCTCCGGGACGTGGTCCAGGCCGACTCGACCGGACCGCTGCTGTCGCTCACCCCGATCCTCGTCATCGGCGTGCTGTTCGGGTTGGCCATGGACTACCAGGTGTTCCTGGTCTCCCGGATCCACGAGGCGCACGCGCACGGCACGGCGCCGATCGAGTCGATCCGGACCGGGTTCCGGCAGGCGGCGCCGGTGGTGCTGGCGGCCGCGGCGATCATGTTCTCGGTGTTCGCCGGGTTCGTGGTGCCGGGCGACGCGACGATCAAGCCGATCGCGTCGGCGCTGGCGCTCGGGATCCTGATCGACGCGATCGTGGTGCGGATGGTCATCATGCCGTCGGCGCTGGCCCTGCTCGGCGCCCGGGCCTGGTGGCTGCCGCGGTGGCTGGCCTGGCTGCCCCGGGTCGACGTGGAGGGTCTCGCCCTGGACCGGCCGGCACCCGAGCCGGAACCCGAACCGGTCTCCGGCTGACCGCGGACTGCGGCCGTGCCGGGCCGGTGCTAGCTCTGGCGGCCGTCGCGGGGACCGAACACGGCCAGCGCCTCGTCGTCGCCGAAGGTCTGCCGGACGTACGCGTCGAGCCACTCCTCGACACCGGGGTAGCCGCCGGTCCGCAGCACCGCGCAGGCCGCGGCCACGTCGTAGGTGCTGCGGCGGAGCTCGACCCCGGGACCGAGGACCGCCCAGTGCGCTCCGCTACGGCCGTACGGCATGCCGACGCTGCCGGGGTTGACCACCAGCACGCGGTTGGCCAGCCGGGCGAACGGCATGTGCGTGTGGCCGAGCACCACGGTCTGCTCGGGCCGGTCGGCGAGCACCTCCGCCCACCGCGCGAGTGCGGAGTCGACCAGCGCGACCTCGGTGTCGTTGCGCGGGGTCGCGTGGCAGAACAGCGTCGGGCCGAGCCCGTCCACGTCCAGGGTCACGGTCAGCGGCAGGCCGGCGAGGTGCGCCCGCAGCGCGTCGGTCAGCTGGGCCGCGGCCCACGGGACCACCGGGTCCGGCGGGTCGGGCGTCGGCTCGTACAGCTCGCGGTCGCCGTTGCCACGCACCCAGACCACCCGCTCGCCGAGCCCGAGCAGCCGTTCCAGCACCGGCACGGGCATCGGCCCGGCGGCGATGTCGCCGGTGACGACGATCCGGTCGACCCCGGCGGTCGCCACGTCGGCCAGCGCCGCGTCCAGCGCCGGCAGGTGACCGTGGATGTCGGAGAGCACCGCGACCCGCATCCCGCCACTGTGGACGGACCGCGCCCGGAGCGGAACCGGGGTTCGCCCACGGCTGAGCTTCCCCATGGCTTGCCCCTGACCAGGCAAAACCCGCTCGGTCATGGGTGTCCGCGGCCCGAGCGCGAGGCAGACTGGAGGGGTGACGGACCTGGGTTGGCCGGAGCTGCTCATCGTGGCCGCGATCGCGATGCTGCTGTTCGGCACGAAGAAGATGCCGGACATGGCGCGGTCGCTCGGCCGGTCGATGCGGATCGTGAAGGCGGAGCTCAGCGGGCTGCACGACGAGCCCGAGCCGGCCGCCACCGCACCGACCCCAGCCACCCCGCCCGCGGCCCCGCAGCCGGGGCCGGTCGCCGACCGGACCCAGCCGGCCGATCCGCCGCCGACCCGCTGAGCCGCTCGCCCGTCGGTCGGTCGCGGCGGGCACGCCGTCGGTCAGTCGGGGGGCGGCGTCAGTTCGGTGAGGCGCCAGTGGTTGCCGAAGGGGTCGCGGAAGCCGGCGTCGATCCCGTAGAACCGCTCCTCCGGCTCGTCCAGGATCTCCACCCCGCGGGACCGCAGCTCCTCGGTGGTCTTGCGGCAGTCCTTGGTCACCAGGCTGCCCGGGCCGAGGAAGCCCTTCGCCATCAGCGTCCGGACCTGCTGGGCGGTGGCCGGGTCCATCACCGGCGGTCCGGGCACCGCCAGCATCAGCGGCACGTCCGGCTGTTCCGGCGCGGTCACCAGCACGAACCGCACGCCCTCGGCCTCGACGTCGGTGTACACGGAGAACCCGAGCTTGCCGACGTAGAAGTCCAGCGCCTCGTCCTGGTCGAGCACCCAGATGCAGACCAGCCCGATCTTGTCGATCATCGTCGTCGCTCCCTTCGCCAGTGCGAACCTAGGCGCCGGCCGGGGTCGGTGGCTTCTCCGATCGCGCTCGAACCGCGGCGTCCAGCGCCGCCCGCATCGCCGGCAGCGGCGCCGGTCGCCCGGTCATCAGCTCCACCTGCGCGGCGGCCTGGTGCAGCAGCAACGCCAGCCCGCTCACCACGGTGCCGCCGGCCGCCGCGGCGGCGGCGGCGAACCGGGTCGGCCAGGGTGCGTAGACCACGTCGAGCAGCACCGCTCCGGCCGGGGGTGCGAGCCCGTCCGCCGCCCCGGCCGGCAGCGTGGAGATCACCAGGTCGGCGGCCGGCAGCGGACCGGGCAGCCCCGACCGCAGGTCGAGGACCACCCCGAGCCGGTCGGCGGCGGCCCGCAGTTCCCCGGCCCGAGCCGGATCGCGCACCAGCACCACCGCCTCGTCCAGCCCGAGCATGCCCAGCGCGGCCAGCGCGGCCTGGGCGGTGCCGCCGGCACCGAGCACCACCGCGGACTCCGGCGCGGTGAGGCCGGCCTCGCGCAGCGCCGTGGCGATCCCGGCCGCGTCGGTCAGGTAGGCCCGCCGTTCGCCGCCGGCGAGCACCAGCGTGTTCGCGACCCCGACCGCCGCCGCCAGCGGGTCGGCGGAGCCGGCGACCGCGAGCGCGGCCCGCTTGAGCGGCATGGTCAGCGACAGGCCGGCCCAGTCCGGCCCGAGCCCGGCCACCAGCCCCGGCAGCTCCGCCTCGCCGCAGTCGATCGCCGTGTACGACCAGTCGGCCAGGCCGAGCGCCGCGTACGCCGCGGTGTGCAGCACGGGGGACAGCGAGTGGCCGATCGGTCGGCCGAGGACGGCGGCGCGCACGTCAGCCGCCGTACGAGAAGAAGCCCTGGCCGCTCTTCCGGCCGAGCAGGCCGGCCTCGACCATCCGCAGCAGCAGCGGCGGTGCCGCGTACAGCGGCTCCTTGAACTCCTCGTACATCGAGACGGCGACCGCCGCGGTGGTGTCGAGGCCGATGAGGTCGGTCAGCGCGAGCGGTCCCATCGGGTGGTTGGCGCCGGCCACCATCGCGGTGTCGACGTCCTCGGCGGTGGCCACCCCGGCCTCGACCATCCGGATCGCGGCCAGCAGGTAGGGCACCAGCAGCGCATTGACCACGAAGCCGGCCCGGTCCTTGCACAGCACGGTCTTCTTGCCCAGCCGGTGCTCGGCGAACGCCCGTGCTGTGTCCACAGTGGACTGTCCAGTGCGGAGGGACGGGACGAGCTCGACCAGCGGCAGCACCGGCACCGGGTTGAAGAAGTGCATGCCCAGCACCCGTTCCGGACCCTGCGCGGCCGCGGCCAGCCGGGAGATCGGGATGGACGAGGTGTTGCTGGCCAGCACGCAGTCGGGCCGGACGATCGCGGACAGCTCGCGGTAGAGCGCGGTCTTGGTCGGCTCGTCCTCGACGACGGCCTCGATCACCAGGTCGCGGTCGGCCAGGTCGTCGAGCGAGGTGGTGGCGCGGATCCGGGCCAGCGTCGCGTCCCGATCGGCGGGGGCCAGCTTGCCCCTGGTCACCGCGCGCTCCAGCGAGGCCGCGATCCTGGCCCGGCCGGCGTCCGCCAGCTCCGCGGTCACCTCGCGGACCACGACGTCGCAGCCGCTGCGGGCAGCCACCTCGGCGATGCCCGCACCCATGATCCCGGACCCCACGACGCCGACCTGCTCCATGCCGGACAGTCTGCCGCAGCGCGCCCACCCCCCGGTCGCCGGTACGCTCCCGGCGCGTGACGACTGTCTTCGTCCTCAACGGCCCGAACCTCAACCTGCTCGGGGGACGGGAGCCGGAGGTGTACGGCACGGCCACGCTCGCCGACGTCGAGCGGCTGTGCCGGCAGACCGCCGGCGAGCTCGGCCTGACCGTCGACTTCCGACAGTCCAACCGCGAGGGTGAGCTGGTCGACTGGCTGCAGGAGGCCGGTGCCGCCGTGGCCGCCGGCGCCGGCATCGGCGCGGTGCTCAACCCGGCCGCGTACAGCCACACCTCGATCGCGCTGCCGGACGCGATCGAGGGCGCTCGGCTGCCGGTCGTCGAGGTGCACATCTCCAACGTGTACGAGCGCGAGCCGTTCCGGCACCACTCGTACGTCTCGGCGGTCGCGGCCGGCGTGGTCGTCGGCTTCGGCGTGATCGGCTACCAGCTCGCGATCCGCGGCCTGCACCAGCTTCGCGGCAGCTGAACAACGCGGCGGGCGACGATCGCCGGCGGCGGCCCGCCGCACGCCGGCGGCGGCCCGCCGGACGCCGGCGGGTTCGCGATCCTCCGGGTCTCGGCGTCCGCCGGCGGCGCACCGGCCTGACATCTGACCCGGTGGCTGCATCCGGCAGGAATGCCGGTTCGCAGCCCGGGTACGGCCGCCCTCATCCGCAGATCGGAGGAGGAGCGGCGATGAACGACACCCGCACCAGCGGCGGGCTCGGCCGGGCCCTCGGCGTCGCGAGTTTCGCGCTCGGCGCCCCGCTGCTTGCCGTGCCGGGCCGCGTGGTCCGGGCCCTCGGCCTCGACGACACGCCCGGTACGAGCGCGGTGGCCCGCGGCGTCGGCGTCCGCGAGCTGGCGGCCGGCGCCGCCATCCTGGCCCAGCGCCGGCCGGTGCCGGGGCTCTGGGCCCGGGTGGCCGGCGACGGGATGGACCTCGCCCTGCTCGCCAACGCCCTGCGGTCCGGACCGGCCGGCTCGCGCTCGGGCCGGCGCCGCCGGACCACCGGCCGCGCCGCCCCGCGGTCGGGCTGGCGTCCCTGGCCCACCGGCCGCACCGCGGCTGGCCGGCGCCGCCGGCCCGGCGCGAACCCGCGCACGGTGGCCGCGGTGGCCGCGGTGGCCGGGATCGCCGCGGTCGACGTGCTCGCGGCCGTCCGGGCCGGCAAGCGCCTCGACCCGACGCGGACCAGCGAGGACGGGGTGTTCACCGTGTCGGCCGGGGTCACGGTCAACCGCTCGGTGGACGAGGCGTACGGGCTGTGGCGGGACTTCTCCCGGCTGCCCGAGTTCATGGTCCATCTGGAGTCGGTGTCCGCCGACGGCAAGCACTGGGTGGCCCGGCGGCCGGGCGGCGGCACGGTCGACTGGGACGCCGAGATAGTGGCGGACCTGCCGAACCAGCGCCTGGCCTGGCGTTCGGTGTCGCACGCCGAGGTCCCCAACTCCGGCGAGGTGACCTTCGAGCCGGCTGCGGGCGACCGCGGCACCGAGGTCAGGGTGCGGCTGACCTACGAGCCGCCGCTGGGCGCGGCCGGCAACGCGGTGGCCCGGCTGCTCGGCGAGGAACCGCGGCAGCAGGTCACCGACGACCTGCGCCGGTTCAAGCAGGTGCTGGAGACCGGCGAGGTGGTCCGTTCGGCCGGCAGCCCGGAGGGGGTCCGCTCCGGCCGCCTGCCCAGGCAGCGCCCGGGCCGTGCCGACACGAACGAGGAGAGCTGAGGCATGCGCGCGACGTGCTGGATGGGCCGCAACAAGGTCGAGGTGCAGACCGTCCCCGACCCGCGGCTGGTCAACTCCCGGGACGCGATCGTCGAGATCACCTCGACCGCGATCTGCGGCTCCGACCTGCACCTGTACGACGGCTACATCCCGACCATGCGCAAGGGCGACGTGCTCGGGCACGAGTTCATGGGCGAGGTGGTCGAGGTCGGCCCGGCGGTGTCGAACCTCGCGGTCGGCGACCGGGTGGTCGTGCCGTTCCCGATCTCCTGCGGCGCCTGCTACCACTGCGAGCGCGGGATGTTCTCCATCTGCGAGAACTCCAACCCCAACGCGGCCATCGCCGAGAAGCTGATGGGCCACTCGCCGGCCGGGATCTACGGCTACTCGCACATGCTCGGCGGGTACGCCGGCGGCCAGGCCGAGTACGCCAGGGTGCCGTTCGCCGACGTCGGCCCGATCAAGATCGAGTCCGACCTGACCGACGAGCAGGTGCTGTTCCTGTCCGACATCTTCCCGACCGGCTACATGGGCGCGGAGATGGCGGTGCAGCCCGGCGACACGGTCGCGGTCTGGGGCGCCGGCCCGGTCGGCATGCTTGCCGCGGCCAGCGCGAACCTGCTCGGTGCGGCCAGGGTGATCGTCGTCGACCGGTTCGACTACCGGCTGCGGCGGGCCGCCGAGCGGACCGGCGCGGACACGGTCGACTACGCCGGGGTGGACGTGCTCGACGCGCTCAACGAGATGACCGCCGGGCGCGGACCGGACGCGTGCATCGAGGCGGTCGGGCTGGAGGCGCACCACGGCAACCCGCTGGTGCACGCGTACGACCGGGTCAAGCAGGCGACCCGGCAGCAGACCGAGCGCGGTGCGGCGGTCCGGGAGGCGATCCTCGCCTGCCGGACCGGCGGCACGGTCTCGATCATGGGCGCGTACGGCGGGTTCATGGACAAGTTCCCGCTCGGCCAGATGATGAACAAGTCGCTGACGATCCGGACCGGGCAGTGCCACGTGCAGCGCTACCTGCGCCCGCTGCTGACCAGGATCGAGGCGGGCGAGATCGACCCGAGCTTCGTGATCAGCCACCGGATGCCGCTGGAGGACGCCGCCAAGGGGTACGAGATCTTCAAGAACAAGCAGGACGACTGCACGAAGGTCGTGCTGAAACCATAGGGCACGCTGTCGCACTCTCGTACACCGTGTGGTGTAGGGTCATCGGGTGAGTCGGACGAACATCGACATCGACGACGATCTGATCGCCCGGGTCATGCGCCGGTTCAACCTGCCGTCCAAGCGCGCCGCGGTCGACCTCGCGTTGCGCCGGCTGCTCGGCGAGCCGATGACCCGGGACGAGATCCTCGCCCTGCAGGGGGTCGGGTGGAGCGGCGACCTGGAGCGGTCCCGCCGAGCCGAGTCGGACGAGCTGGGATGATCCTCGTCGACACCTCGGCCTGGACGGAGTACCTGCGGGGCACCGGATCGGGGGCGCACTTCCGGCTGCGCGAGCTGCTCGCCGCCGACGCGGTGCTCGGGACGACCGACGTCGTGCACATGGAGCTGCTGGCCGGGTCCCGGACCGAGACCGACGACCTGCAGCTGCGTCGCATGCTGGCGGCGATGGACCACGTGCCGGTCGACCCGGTGGACTGGGAGACCGCGGCCCGGCTGCACCGCACCTGCGAGCGCAGCGGGGAGAGCGTCTACTCGCTGACCGACTGCCTCGTCGCCGCGGTGGCGATCAGGGTCGGCGCCCCGGTGCTCGCGCACGACCGCGACTTCGTCCTGCTGGCCCGGCACACCGACCTCGAGCTCGCCTGACGGGTCAGCGCCCGGACAGCGTGGTCAGGATCTCGTCGTGCAGGAGGCCGTTGCTGGACAGGGCTGACCCGCCGGCCGGGCCGCGGCGGCCGCGCAGGTCGGTGAACCGGCCGCCGGCCTCCTCGACCAGCACCACCAGCGGGGCCAGGTCCCACAGTGACACCTCCGGCTCGGCCGCCGCGTCCACGACCCCCTCGGCGACCATGGCGTGCTGCCAGAAGTCGCCGTAGCCGCGGGTCCGCCAGACCCGCCGCTCCAGCGCCAGCAGCCCGTCCACGCCGCCGGGCGCCTGGCTCCAGCCGTGCAGCGACGAGTACGCGACGCTGGCGTCGGCCAGCGTCGCCACCCCGGACACGTGCAGGTGCCGCGGCTCGTCGCCGAACACCGACAGCCAGGCGCCCTGACCCCGGGACGCCCACCAGCGCCGGCCGAGCGCCGGCGCGCTGACCACGCCGACGTAGACCTCGTCACGCTCCATCAGCGCGATCAGCGTCCCCCAGACCGGCACTCCGCGGACGTAGTTCTTGGTGCCGTCGATGGGATCGATGATCCACCGGCGCGACCCCGTGCCGCTCTCGCCGTACTCCTCGCCGACGATCGCGTCGTGCGGCCGCCGCCGCTCCAACAGCGCCCGGATGGCCCGCTCGGTGGCCGTGTCCGCGTCGCTGACCGGGGTGTGGTCGGGCTTGGTCTCCACCTGCAGGTCCAGCGCCCCGAACCGGGGCAGGCTGACCGCATCGGCGGCATCGGCGAGCGCCAGCGCCAGCGAGAGGTCGTCATCGGCGGGGGCCGGCGGCTGCGGCGACTCGGTCACGGCCGGCACGTTACCGTCGGCGGCCCGAGCCTGGCCCGGCATCGGGCGGCGTGTGGTCGGCGGACCACCGCTCGAGGAGTGGAGCTGGCCCGGAGGTGAACCATAGGCGTCGTGAGCCGGACGTCCAGCGGAGTGGTGGGGCTGCTCGCCGAGCCCGAACGGTTGCGGGTGGTCTCGGCGCTGGCCCTCGGGGCCGGCACGATCGGCGAGGTCGCGGCAGCGGCCGGGCTCGACCAGCGCAAGGTGGTCGGGGCGCTGCGCCGGCTGGAGCGGTCCGGGCTGGTGTCCCGGGACAAGGACAAGCTCACCCTGCACGCCGAGCGGTTCAAGCAGGCGGCCCGGGAGGCGGCGCCGGACCAGCCGGGCGAGCCGCTGTCGGCCGACCCGGCCACCGACGCAGTGCTGCGGGCGTTCACCCGGGACGGGCGGATCACCTCGATCCCGGTGCGGCGCGGCCGCCGCCGGCTGCTGCTCGAGCACGTGGCCGCCGTCTTCGAGCCGGGCGTGCGCTACCCGGAGCGCGAGGTCGACGCGGTCCTGCGGGCCTGGTACCCGGACCACGCCACGCTGCGCCGCTACCTGGTCGAC
>Ga0207702_10000613_pt1 | contig 39378 bp, 48 predicted proteins | sample KBSCornC62_FD_184302 | JGI IMG/M metagenome (GOLD analysis project Ga0207702, IMG submission 184302) | Corn rhizosphere microbial communities from Kellogg Biological Station, Michigan, USA - KBS Corn C6-2 (SPAdes) (version 2) | ecosystem: Host-associated > Plants > Roots > Rhizosphere > Soil ... | reverse complement strand
AATACTGGCCCGCGTTCTTGCCCTGGATCACATAGCGCGTACGGTTGAGCAGGATCTGCGAATCGTCCTCGGACCATTGCACGGGAGAGTAGTAATCGAAGGCAACCGGATGCGTGGTGATCTGGCGTACGTGGCTACCGTCGGCGCGCATGGCGAACACGGCGCCAAACGTGCCGTACGTGGAGCCCGGAACGTTGACGTCATCAGCGAACGCCACGTATCGGCCATCGCGCGACCAAGTGGGCGAGGTGCCATAAAGCGTGCCGAATTCCGAGCCCAGGGTTTTGCCGGTGGTGAAATTCACGACTTCCATGGCGGAGGTGGCATCCCACGCATAAACGCCATGCGTGCCATCCGGCGAAATCGCCAGGTGCGCAACGTCGCCAATATTCAGATGCGAAACTCGCGTGGCCTTGCCGGTTGCGGCTTCGACCTTGTAGACATCCGAATACGCAGGCGGATTGACGCCTTCCGTTCCGTAGTAATGAACCTCGACAAATAGCTCCCTGCCATCGAGGGACCATTGCGGCGCCTGGAAGACTGCATCGGTAGGTCCAGGGCAAAACAGCACGTGCTGGTGTTCGCCATTGGACCTGACCGTGGCCAGGCACTGATGGGTGTCCACGCCGCCATCGATATAGGCAATCCAGCCAGCGGGCCCCCATACCGGAAGCTGGTGACGGCTTTTGCCCAGGGTAATTTGCCTAATATTGCCGCCATTGCGATCCATGCGGTAAATCTCCGATTCCGTGAACCAATCCGCCGTGGCGACGCGTTCAAAGACAATGGCACGGCCATGCGGAGACCAGCGGGCCCCGAGATTGAGCGTACCCAGGCTAAGCGGCGCAAGCTTGGTGTTCATGCCCCCGCCGGCCGATGCCCGATACAGCGTGGTGCCATTGGGGCTATCGGAAGTGTCGACGTGCGTTTGTGAATAAAGCACCGAGCCGTCTGGCGCCTGTTCGGCTGCTTGGCTACCGGATGCATACACGGCCACGATGGCGGCGGCAAAAACAAAAGACGACGTCGCTGCGAAGCGACGCACTAGCTGCGCTACTTTCATACGAATACCTCGATGATCCCCTGAGTACTGAAGTCCCCTGTGCACCAGATGCTAGGCGGGGGAACGTGAAGCTTGGGAAAAAATACGCAGTAATTGACGCACGATGCAGTGCATTTTCACGAACGGGAATTTCTTTACCTTCACGTTTATTTATACGCATCCACGAACGAATTTCACTTCGTTTGTTTTCCTTGAATAAATATCCACGCGCTGACCGCACTCAATAACGACAACGCCGCGGAAATCAGCATCACCCATCGAAAGCCTGCAACAAATGACAGATTCACCGCATGCTTGAGCGCGGCCAGAGTCGCTTCGGGGTAACCGCTCGGCATCACCATGCCCGCAAGTTTCTGGCGTTGTTCCATCACTGCGGAAACGAGCTTTGCCGATGCATGCAGACGGCCCAGCTCGTTATTCAGCGTCGCATTGAAGGCCAGGGTCAGCACGAAACCAAACAGCGCTATGGCGAGCAGGGCGGCAGCGCGCGATACCGCGTTGTTGATGCCTGATGCCGTGCCCGCCAATTCTTTGCCTACCGCATTCATCACCGTCGTGGTCAATGGCGCCACCGTGATGCTCATGCCAAGCCCAAGAATGGAAATGGCCGGGAAGAACGCCGTCCAGTAATGGCTGTCGATGGAAGGCACCGCGAGCATGGCGAATCCCACTGCCGCGATGACCGGCCCCACCATCAATGGAAGCCTGGATCCGAATCGTTCGACCAAGCCACCTGCCCAACGCGACAAGAGAAACATGATCGCGATAAACGGCAACAACGCCGCGCCCGCTACGGTGGCGCCATAACCTTGCACCTGGATCATATTCAGCGGCAGGAAGAACAAGCTGCCGCCCAGCGCCGCATAGAGCAGCAACGTAAGCATGTTGGCGCCTGCAAAATTGCGCTCGCGAAAAAGCCCCAAGGGCAACATGGGCGACGCAACGCGCGCTTCCACGCGCAGCAACAAAAGCAACGCAAGAATGCCGACGGTAATTGCCACCCAGATGGGTGTGGCCGTCCAGCCGCGCGTGGGTGCTTCGATAAAGGCGAATACCAGCCCGGCCAAACCGATTGTCACCAGGCTTGCGCCAAGCACATCAATGGAGCCGGCATGCGTTCCCTTGCTCTCTGGCACCTTCGCTGCGCATATCGCCAGCAGCACGGCACCTATCGGCGCATTGACCAGGAAAGCCCAGGTCCATGAATAGTGCTCGACAAGAAAGCCACCCATCACGGGCCCGACCGCTGCCGTGATGCCGCTGAAGGCCGACCACGTGCCGATGGCGGCGCCGCGTTCGGATGGTGGAAACGTGGCACTGATCAAGGCCAGGCTGCCCGGCACCAGCAATGCCGCGCCGATGCCTTGAATGGCGCGGGCGGCGATCAAGGGTTCCACCGAGCTCGATAACGCGCAAGCGATGGAGGCCAGCGTGAACAGGCCGGTGCCGAGCATGAAGACGCGCTTGCGCCCGAAGCGATCGCCCAGTACACCGCCCACCAGCAACAACGAAGCGAGAAACAGCGCGTACGACTCCACGATCCATTGCGCGTCCGCCGTCGTGGCACTCATCTCGCGCTGGATCGCCGGGAGCGCGACATTGACCACCGTGCCGTCGATAAAAGCGAGGCTGGAACCAAGAATCGCGGCGACCAGGGTCCAGCGGCGCGACGGTGCCGAACAGCGTGCCGCCATTGCGCCGCTAAGGATGACACCTTCTTCACAGGGAGGTTTTCCGATCTGGCTCATCAGATCCACCGGAAAGGCGATCCGGCGGAGCTTACTCCGTCATGCCGGGTGCGTGGAATAGATCAGAGCATCCCTAGTAATCGCGAATATCCAGCGCGATGAAGCAGCGCGCGCCGTAGCCTTTTTCCGTGGATGGCCACGTCAATTGGCTCAACATGCGATCACCGCCCGGCCATGGCTGATTATCCAGCAATGCCTCGGCAACCACCGAGCCGTCATCGGCGCAACGATGGAACAGGCGAATCCAGTGCAGTTCGCCGCTCAATGATTCCTTGCTCAGCGCGTCACGCAGGGCCTGCAACCAGCCTTCGGGTGCAGCCACGTCATCACGGTCGAACGCCAGCGGGCCGACGAATACGTCCCAGGTTCGCACGCCAAGTTCCCAGCTTTGCAGTTGAATGCGGCGATCGTCGGTGACGTACCAGCATGCGGCCAGCAGCACGTACAGGACATTGCGCTCGAACGCTTTGAGCGCATCGCGCGCGCCGGCGTCGCCGCGCCCATTGCCGGCAAAGCTTTCCTCGATGTGGCGCTCTTCGCTGATCACCACGTCCACGTCAAGCCGGCCCGGCGCACCTTCCGTCCCCTCGCTCCAACTGGCGCGTATGGCAGGGAAATCGCCGTCGGTTACCAGCCACTCTTCATCCACTTCGAGTTCAACGTCATGGCGTTCGAAAAGGCGAATCAAATCGGCTTGCAGGGCGGTGTCATTCATTGGAAATACTCGTGGGCGATAAGCCGCGATAGCCTCTCATAAATGCGGCGCCACTCACAGGCTCAGTGCGCCTGTTTATCATCTCCCGATGGAAGCATCCCGATCGTGCGCATCCATGTCTCGGCCAAGGTAGGCCAGTGCGTGATCGGGTTTGTCGTGGGCCGCAATCCAAACGCATGCCCGCCGTGCGCATACAGATGCATCTCCACTGGCACGCCCGCGTTCTTCAGGGCGGTGTAATAAACCAATGCCTGTTGCACGCCGTCCACGTAGTCGTCTTCGGCCTGCAACAGGAACGTGGGTGGCGTTTCATGGGAGACCGGAACATTGGGGTTCAACGTATCGTGTTCGGTCGCCAGATGCCCCGGATAGATCGCAAGCGCAAAGTCCGGGCGGCTGCTTTCCTTGTCAGCACCATCTACGGGTGTATAAATGCGGCGCTTGAAGTTCGTGCTCGCTTCCGCCACCAAATAGCCGCCCGCCGAAAAACCGATTACGCCGATCTGGTGAGGATCGATATGCCATTCCGCGGCATGAGCACGCACCAACCGCAAGGCTCGCTGGGCATCTTGCAAAGCCGGTACTGACAATGCGCGATTATGGGGACGGTAATCGCATTGCCATCGATACGGTTCGCTCGGCACGCGATATTTCAACAGCACACACGTGACTCCTTTGGACGTCAGCCAGTCGCAGACATCGGTGCCTTCCAGGTCCATCGCCAAGATCTGGAAGCCGCCACCTGGAAACACGACCACCGCCGTTCCCGTTTTCGGCCCCTTGGGGGCGTAAACCGTCATCGTGGGTTGCGACACGTTGGTGACGCTGAGCATGGATTTGCCGCCAATCAGCGCGTTTGGATCCGAGCGAGTGCTTTCTGGTCCAGGCATGGGTTGCGCGTCAGGCGGCGTTCCAGGCCATAACGGTATTTGCGTATGCGCCGCATCGGGCTGCCACGCTGACGGCGCTGCATGCACGTATGCGCATGCGAATAGAAGGCAGAAAGCCATAACTCCAAACTTCATGACGCTTTTCCTTTTTGACATCCGGCCAATAGCGGTCGATCAGGGCTAATCAGGAGCAACCTCGCCGATTTTGGATGTGGTCGGGGCTTTTGCGCAGTCAGTTTTGTGGAATTATTCGGGCAAGTAGGCGAAATAAAAATCGTTGGATTATCCAAATTGGGAATAACCAAAATTACGATAGCTGCTGGCATCCTTGATGCTTTAAAAGCGGCTTCTGCAACGAAGGAATCTCGCATGAAGACACTGAAGGCTGGTCTACACGTGATTTGCAAACCACCTCATCGTCATTCCGGCGAAGGCCGGAATCCATGCTTCGTATTGGCGATGGATTCGCTTCGCTCTCCCCCTCCTGGCCGTCCTTCGGACGTTCTTCGCGCTTCGCGTTCCGCCCGGCCTTAGCCGGAATGACGGCTCATTTTTTATAGTGATCTGTCAGCACATGGTTCCGGCTTCTTTGGAAAAGAACGCAGAGGAAACCTAAGGATGCTCTGATCTATTCCACGTACCCGTCACCGCACTGTATGCGCGCCTCGCTGTGCTCCAGTGGCGAAGGCAGACTGGCCGTCTGTCGAGACGCTGGGGTGCAGCGAGGCGCGCATACAGTGCGGCCCCAACCGATTGAATTTCAATGAGGGGTGACGTCCAGAAGGCCCGCAGCCTGCGCTGCGCGGCTTGAACAGACGGCCAGTCTGTCCTGCGCCGCGCAACACACCCTGCGGGCCTTCTGGACGTCATGCCGGGTGCGTGGAATAGATCAGAGCATCCCTAAAACGGCCGAATCTCGATCTCGCTCGGCACCGGCATGGGATTGGGGCAGCGCTTTACCCAGGCAACTGCCTCATCCATATCCTTGACCTTCCAGATCCAGAAGCCGGCGACCAGTTCGCGGGTTTCGGTGAAGGGCCCGTCGGTGACGGTGCGACTGGCGCCATCGAACGCGACACGCTTGGCCTGGGCGGTAGGCTTGAGGCCTTCGGCCATGACCAGGACGCCCGCCTCGCGGAGTTCATCGTTGAACTTGCCCATCGCCTTCATCATTTCCGCAGTCCATTGCGCGGAGGCAGTCTCCTTTTCGCTGTCTTCCGTGGCCTTTACCAAAACCATCACGCGCATTGTCGGTCTCCTGGGGTTGAGCCGGGTTTATCGGCCTGGCATATGGACGACGAACAAGGTCTTCCGAAATCGACATCATCCTGCACTTTTTTTCGACAGTGGCGGTGCGCGGCGTGAACGTTCGCTCAAGACACGCGCAATGCGGGTTCGCTTTTCACCGGCAATACGATCATGAGCCCGCATGATCACGAATTGACACCGCTGCAACGCCGGCAGGTTTAATACGGTTTCCCAAGGTGGTTGTGCTCGATGCATGTGCAGAGGCAATGCACGTGCCGGCACGGCTGCGAAGAACATCGTCGGTGCTCCAACTTTTTCGGGAGGGACGATGCGGACAGAGTGAAACGTTGGTGAGCAACAGATGGGCGAGGGCAACCTCACATGACGATCGGCTGCCCCGAATGCGGAGCGCTCGAGGATATTCCACCGCTTACAGCACGGTCCCTCGCACGCTGCCGCATCTGCCACTATCCGCTGGAACGTCGCAGCGGGCGCAGTGTAAACGCGGCGTTGGCCTGCTGCCTGGCCACGCTGATATTGCTCTTTCCAGCCAACTTGGCGCCATTGATGACGGTGGACATGCTCGGTGCCGAGCGTTCATCGGTCCTTGCATCGGGCATCGTGGCCATGTGGCATGGCGGCTGGGTGATCCTCGCATTGTTGCTAGGTGCATTCGGTATCGTGCTGCCGTTCGTGCGTTTCGGCGCATTGGCGCTGGTGCTTGGCGCAGTCCGGTTCGGGTGGCGGCTGAAGCGCATCGGTGAGCTTTTCCGGTGGGCGCTTTGGCTGGATATCTGGGCCATGCCGGACGTGTATCTCGTAGGCTGCTTCGTCGGCTATTCGCGCGTCACGCAGAACCTCACCGGCACGGTCGGCGCCGGCGGCTATTGTTTTATCGCCGCGGCGGTAGCGTCGATGCTTACGCGTGCCACGCTCGATCGCCGCACCGTCTGGCGCGCCATCGCCCCCGAGCACGAATTGGCAGAAGACGAACCTGTCATCTCCTGCACGGCATGCGATCTTGTCGAACCAGCCTCGCATGAGGGAAGGCCTTGCCTACGTTGCGGCTGGAAGCTGCTTTCGCGCAAACCGGACGCCGTCGTGCGGGCGGGCGCGCTGTCGCTTGCAGCGCTCGTGCTGACGCTGCCTGCAAATTTCTTTCCGATGACCTTATCGATACAGTTTGGCCAGAAGGTGCCGCATCGAATTGTCGACGGTGTGTTGCAATTGTTTCAGGCGGGCCTGTGGCCGCTGGGCATTCTTATTTTCTGTACCAGCATCGTCATACCCGTAGCAAAAATTTTCGGCATGGCGTGGTTTATCGTCTCCATAAAACGTCGATCGCGCAAATATTTGCGCGTCAAGGCGCATTTGTTCCGCTGGATCGACGAGCTTGGGCGATGGTCGAACGTCGACGTATTCACGATCGCGGCATTCATACCGTTGATTCACTTCGATAGCCTCGCTTCTGCACGGCCCGCAACAGGCGCATCAGCCTTTGCACTGGTGGTGTTCTTCACCATGGCGGCGTCGCGTGCGTTCGATCCGCGCATGATGTGGGACGCGCATGCCAGGAGACCGTCGTGAGCGGCACGCGCCAGCAGCGCACGCAGGCCGAAGTGCGGCGCAGCGCATGGCCAGGTTGGATCTGGTCGGTACCCATCGCTGCATTCGGCGTTGCAATATGGCTGGGTATCCGCGGGCTGGTACACGGTGGCGAGACCGTCACCGTCACGTTCGACAATGCCTACGGCATGGAGGCTGGCGACACCAAGGTGATGTTGCGCGGCGTAAAAGTGGGCGATGTCTCCGACGTCGCGCTCGCGGACGATGGCAAGCACGTCGAAGCAACGTTGAAGATAGACCACGACGAAAAGAAATATTTGCGCAGCGGGACAAAGTTTTTCCTGCGCGGCGCGCAGCCCGACTTCAGCGATCCGGCTTCACTCAAGGCCCTGATGGCCGGCCCTGAAATCGTGATGGAGCCAGGCCCTGGTGCGCCGATGGATCATTTCAACGGCGGTGACCGCAAGCCTGCGCTTCCTCCAGAGCATGGCCCAACGGTGACTTATCTTGTGCGCTTCGATGGTGCGGTTGGGGCGCTCAAAGATGGCGCCGCGGTGGAGCTGCGCGGCTTTCGCGTAGGTACTGTCACCAGCGTGCGCCTTAATTACAACGCAGACACGGGCACATTGAGTACGCCGGTGCAACTGGCGCTCGACCCATCATCGCTCGGCATCGGCACGCCGCCGGACAACGGCGATTGGCGGCCGCCCGTGAATGACATGCTCAAGCGACTTGTCGCACAAGGCTTGCGTGCACGTCTGGCGCAGAACCCGCCGCTGGTGGGGCCGAGCAAGGTCAGTCTCGACTTCGTGACCGGTGCGCCGGACGCTACGCTCACCGACGAGAACGGCACACCGGTTATTCCCAGCACTTCATCTTCGAACATCGACGCCATGACGGCCAAGGCGGATCAGGTCATCCAGAAAATTGATGATCTTCCGATCAAGGATATCGGCGAGCAGGTTCACAGCATTGCAGCGCACGTCAATGCGATCAGTTCGTCGCCGCAGATCAAGGACAGCCTCACGCATATCGACCGCTCCGTAGCGCAGATCGATCGCACACTGCAGCAGGTGTCGCCGCAAATCGGTCCGCTCGTCGCGCAATTGCGCCAGACGGCAAACTCGGCCGACCAGGCGGTCGCCGCGGCCAACCGCACGCTAGGTGGCGATGCGACTGGTCAGAACGACCTGCCTGCGGCCCTGCGCGAGCTCACCGACACTGCGCGCTCGATTCGCGCACTGGCCGATTATCTCGACCGCCATCCGGAAGCGCTTATTCGCGGCAAGCAGGAGGAAAAACCATGAAATCCGGACGTGCTCCTGTTGCCGTCAAAGCAAGCCCTCTATTGATTGTGCTGATCGCAGCCGGATGCGGACACAGTCCGCCCGTACGCTACGTCACGCTGAGTGCCGAGCCGTCCGTCGCGTCGCCTGCGACCACGCATCTGCAACCGGTTCAACTCACCGCCGTGCATATTCCCGCCGAGCTCGATCGTCCGGAATTGGTGACACAGACCTCGGCCAATCAGCTAGCCATCCACGAGACCGACCGCTGGGGTGCGCCATTGGGGCAACTGATGCGCCGCACGCTCGCACAGGATCTTTTAACGCGACTGCCCGCGGGCTCCTTCGTATTGCCGGATGCCCCGGCGGCGCCCGATACGCGCAAACTGGTCGTTACCGTGCTCAATGCCGAGGCCAGCGCAAATGGGACGTTGGCCTTGCAGGCGTCCTGGACGCTGCTGTCCGGACAGCCTTCCCATGCAGTGCTGACACAACAGGTGAGCCTTACCTCCGACATGAGCGGTAGCGATGCGACAGCACAGGCTGCAGCATTGAGCCGCCTGCTTGGGCAGTTGGCCGATCGGATCAGTGCGTCCATCGTTGCGCGATAGCTCAAAACACAAGGCACCCAAGCTTCCGCTTGAGTGCCCTGCAGGTCGTATCGAAGTGCCTATATCTGCGCGAGGCTACTGAGCATGCCCGCCAAGATTGACGTTGAGATTCTGCTGCAGGTTGAGCAATTCGGCGGAGTAGGCCGAGTCGAAAGCAATCCGCGGAAGCTCGCTGTGTACTTGATTGCTCAAGGACTCGGCCTGCGCAGCGTAGTTGTCGTACAACGTACCGGCGAGCGCGGCATCGGGACGATCAGGATGCTTGCTCATCGCGTCGTAAAGTTTGTTGGACAAAGCCTCCACCAGCTTGTCGCCTTCACCCAGCGGAATCTTGCCGACGGCCGTTCCGAGCGGCGTCATCCCGACCAGCTTGCCGACCATGCCGGCGAACTCTTTCTTCGATGCCGCGTTGGCGTTGATCTGCGCGTCGTAGTTGGTCAGCGCCAGCGCAGTGCCGCCGGAAACCGCTGCCGTAAGACGGCCGAATTGCTGCATGGCGCGCTCCTGGTCCTGCGGACTGACTCCGGGTTGTTGCGCCCGATCCATAAAGGTTTGCGCGGCATTGCCCAGTGCTGTGCGAATGGCTGGCACAAGGTCGCGCGAGCGGTCGAGCCACAATCCCTGCGCAGCTGGATTGAACACCGTCTGGCTCATGAACTTGGCCAGCATTTCGCTATGCACCGGAGCGCCGTTGGCACCGGTATAGCGATCGACCAGTTCCTGTCCGTAGGTGGTGAAAAGCCTGCCTTCGGCAGTCAGGGCCTGATCGCGCCACATCGTGTTGGTCACGCTATTCGGCAGCTTGCTGTAAGGATTTTTCTCGTTGAGACCAACCAGGGCTTCGAATGCCTGGGCGCGTGCGTCTGGCGTACCGAGATTGCGCGACATCATGCTTGGGTCGCTGGTAAAGAACATCGCCGCGCTCGCGCGATCAAGGCCGCTGTTGCCATTGCGCGCCCACAAGCCTTCGGCCAGCAGCTCGCACACGCCATTGGGCTCACGCGTGCTGGTGCCCTGCTCGAGCAGGGCCATAAAGCGCTGCCCACCGTTTCCCGCGCCATTGGCATCGGCAATATGCATCAAATCGTCCTTGTTGATCGCCCCGTCGCTGTACGCCTGCTGCACGGCGTCGGCGATAGTCTGCTGATCGGTCGAGAGCGATGCGTAATCGCCCGTTGCCGAACGTGTGGCATCGTTGCCATAGAAACGGATCTGCTGCCCATCCTCGCGCGCCAGCGTCTGGATGATCTTGTCGCGCTCGGCCTGGTTGAGGTTGGGATTGCGCATGGCATTGGCGAGTTGCGACTGATTGATCGGCACGTCGGGACGGATCATGCGCAACGCCATGTCGACCTTGGACTGGTCGACCTGGTTGTCGACCGGTGAAATGTCATATCGAGGTGAGATGGAATCGACCGGGAAGGACACGTCAGAACCTCCTCTGATAACTGCATTCGAGAAGGTAGGGCGCGTGTTCTTGCGACGAAACTAGGGCTTTCCCCAGGTCATCGCCGTGGCCCAGATTCAGAAGCGGCCATTAGCGCCCTGAAAATCACGCCTCGACAGGGATGTCGAATTCGGAAAACCTCGTTCGTCGTGTCAATGTCAGATCAAGAGCAGGACTGTTGCCAAGAGGGGGACGACTTTGTCGTAATCCGTTGCCAACCCGCCATCGACAATTTTCACCAAGAGGGAGTCTCTCCATGACCATCACCATTACTGCCTTTGAACGATCGCCCGATGGCGGCAAGGGATTGGCGCGCGATACGCGCGTGCGTTGGGCGCTGGAAGAAGCGGGCCAGCCCTACGAGGTTCGCCTTGTTCCGCCCCGCGCGATGAAGGAGCCCGCACACCTGCGCCTTCAACCGTTCGGCCAGATTCCAACCTATGAGGAAGACGATCTGGTGCTGTTCGAGTCAGGCTCGATCGTTTTCCATATCGCCGAGCGTCATGGCGGCCTGTTCCCGGGCGATGCCAACGCCAGGGCGCGTGCGATCACATGGATGTTCGCCGCGATAAACACTGTGGAGCTGCCGATCCTTGAGCTTGTAACCGCCAAATTTATGGAAGGCGACAAGCCCTGGAGCAAGGAGCGCATACCTTTGATCGCAGATCGCATCCGTGGACGGCTGCGCCAGCTTTCTGCGCGATTGGGCGATGCCGAATGGCTCGATGGCGCGTTCAGCGCGGGCGACCTGATGATGGTGTCGGTGCTCCTCCGGCTGAGGCCGTCGGGCATCCTGGATGAGTTTCCGGAACTGGCTGCCTATGTCGCCCGTGGCGAGGCGCGGCCCGCGTACAAGCGGGCGTTTGAAGCGCAGCTGGCGATCAATGCCGCGTAGACAAGCGGCAGTCACGAAAGAAGAGGCGATGCTTTCGCTTTGATGGCTTTGGCCGTCAAAGAAGCCAGCCGCATCCAGCTATGCGGGCGATCAACGGATGGTTTGCTTACAAAGGTTCGGAAACGGGACGGAGGCTGAGGTATCCCCACGTTTTTGCTCTCAGATTCCAATCAGAGAACTACCTTCTACCCGAATGGCATAAAAAATAACGACGTCATTCCGGCGAAGGCCGGAATCCATTTGCAGTCTTGCGCCAGACTCGCAAAAGTGGCTTGACCCAAGAGGAGGGCCTATCGCTGGATGTGCCTGCATCTCGCGAGGTTGTCGATGGATTCTGTGCCGGAATGACGACTCGCTCTGAAAAGAATCCATATGAATGTTGGGTTTCGCTCGGAATGACGAGCAAAAAAACGTGGGGATACCTCAGGGACGGAGGTAATTACCCGCCTCCGTCCTATTGCCGAACTCAGGCCACGACTGGAGTGTTGTGCGCATAAACTGCCGCCTGATTGCTCAAGGCAGCCTGAAATGCCGGCCGTGCTTCGCAACGCTTGAGGTAGTTATCGAGCGGCAAGAACTCCGTCACCAGATTCGTATGCCGCAAAAACCTCAGCGTGGTTGCCATCAGGATATCGGCGGCCGTGAAGCTTTCAAGCAAATACTCGCGGCCCTCGAGCCAGGCAGACAGCGCGGCCAGTCGAGCGTTCGCTTCGTCGACCGCGCCAGGACGGCGCAGCTTCGTCCATGCCTGGTCGTTCTGCAGCTGGTCAATCACGAAAAGATTCCAAAGCGGCGGCTCGACCGTATTGAGCGCGGCGAACATCCAGGCGAGCGTCTCGGTGCGTCGGTCGGGCGGCATGAGCACTTCGTGCTGTTCGGCGATGGCATGAATGATGGCGCCTGATTCGATCATAGTTTGGCCGTCGCTCTCGATCACGGGCACCACGCCAAAAGGATGCTTGCGACGGTAGCCCTCGGAAGTCCGCTCATCAGCGTTGATCCATTTGCTTTCGTAGGGAAGCCCGGCCTCTTCGAGCGCCCAGCGCACGCGCAGATCGCGCACCAGGCCTTGGGCAAAGGGCGGTACCCAGGCGAAGCCCCACACAGCGATATCTTTCATGCCATTTCTCCTCGTGTCGTGCCGTTACCGGTTGTCTCCGGTGCTTGGCGATCGTGGGAGAGCTTGCCGTCGGATGCTGGAAGGGTGGGAGTAACAAACGTGGCGGGGTGCAAGATCGAGGCAATTTTCCGGGGCCTCAGCTCTCTTTTGCACTTTGACTTTCGTCTCTTCGACGCCTGCATGGCACGCAGAAGATCCTATCCATATCCAAAAATAGGACGGAGGTAATTAAGTAAGAAGCAATTACCCCCGTTCCATTTTTCCGCCAGGTTCTGTGCGATCAGCGACCGAACGATCCTCGGCACTGGTCGTTGTCGCAAATAAAATCCACTTCGGAGGCCCTGCTCGCAATGAGCGGAACACCCTGTACCCTGGCGAGCGTCTTGCCGTTCCTTTCCAGCGACACCAGGTAGGTTCCGGGTAGCAGCGCGGGGAGGTTGTAGCGGCCTTTGCTGTTAGGTGACCCGTGACGGGTAAGGCCGTTGTCGCTGTGCACGGTGATGGTGCTGTCGGTGGGGGCCTTGCCCACAATGCTGGAGCTGGTCGCTTGCGCATATGCAGCGTCGAATGCGATGGCACCGAATGCGCTCATGGTTACTGCCGTCATGAGCTTGAGCGCATAGCGGCGATTCTGACGTGGGTGGCCAATAGCTGAGGTTTTTTGGCTGATTTTCATATGAGTGCTCGTGGATTTTGGGGGAGGGAGCGCAACAAACCGTTCAACTGCTTGCGCAGCAGTCGGCTTGAGGTCGATAACAATGGCATCACGACAGTGGGGAGGCTGCCGAGGTACTTATCTTCCTTGTTGGAGAAGCGACTCTTCCTATGACGCTTTCATTCACACACAATCGCCTGAATCAGTCTGTTGGATGATGCATAACGAAGGTGGGTTTAAATTAACCCCGCAGGCATATGCGGGGCATGTGACGGTCGTAATGCTTTTTTTGTCCGCAATGGACCCACTCCGCGGACAAACGGAAACGGGCTGCAACGAATGGCGGTTTTTCTGCAACGAGCGGTCTTAAGTCGCTCCAGTTGTCGCCAATACAATCGCCTTGGCGAGTTCGGCGGAGTTCCACCGCTAACAATCCGCAGCGAAAGGGGCGACATCGATGAATAAGCGCATCACCTTCAGCGTCGCTCTTGGCCTCGCGCTACTCAGTACGTGCGCGAGTCTTGAGGCGAAGCCGCCGACCTGCAACCAACCCGTGGGCAAGTGGAAAAACGGGCAGCAGTCAGTATTGAATGTTAAGACTTACGACGCGGCGACTGGCGCCATATCGGGCGAGTACATCTCCCACTCGGGCGCGAGCGCGGGTTCGACGCCGTATCCGGTAGCGGGTTGGATAAATTCGGCGCCTGTCGAGTCCAGTGCCTCCGGCAAAGCAGGCAAGGGCGAACACACAGAGGTCATAACGTTCGCGGTGCGCTGGGGAAAGCTCGGCAGCGTCAGCGCGTGGACCGGAACCTGCGGTGTGAATTCACAGTCCTTCGGGGCCGAGCAGATTTCTGCCCTGTGGCACACCACGCGGTCCAACACGGGGTTTGAGTGGGATCACACACTGACCGGATCGGACCGTTTCGATCCCATCGAGTAACGTGGACGAGTTTGCTTCCTACCGGCGCCACGAAGGATGCAACGAAGCGATGATGTTCAACAGGTCGAAATCAAATGAATGAGCGGATTTCCTTTCGCGTTGTGCTGGGCGTCGTTCTGCTGACTGGATGTATGGCCGCGAAGGCGAAGCCACCGACCTGCGCAGAGCCGTTGGGGAAGTGGAATGACGAGGTGAAGTCGGTCATAGAGATCAAGACTTACGACACCACGAACGGCGCCATATCGGGTCAGTACATTTCACGCTCGGGCGCTGGTTCCTGGCCGATGGTGGGTTGGATAAATTCGGCGCCTGCCCAGCCCAGTGCTTCCGGCAAGGCAGGCAAGGGTGATCACGCAGACGTATTCACGCTGGCGGTGCGCTGGGGCGACCGCGGCAGCGTAACGGCGTGGACCGGAACGTGCACCGTGAATTCACAGTCCGGGCGCGCACAGATTTCTACCATGTGGCACACAGCGCGGCCCAACACCGGGTTTGGGTGGGATCACATACTGACCGGATCGGAAGTTTTCGTTCCCATCGAGTAATGTAGATTCAGACCTTCCGACACCGCTTTTCTTTCCGAATTTGGATGAGAACAACACGGCGGTTCAGTCCAGCCAGATCAACTCGATGTTGCGCAGGCTCTCGCGTTCCAGGCGGCGACTGGAGGGCACGCGGTTGAGGTAGCCGTAGATATAGATCTTGAGCAACGTGCGCGGGTGATGGCTCGGGCGGCCCGTGGCGGCGGGAATGACGCCACCGAAACCCAAGCCACCAAGATCCAGTTCATCAACGAAGACATCGATCACACGCACGGGGCTGTCTTCGTCGATGTAGTCGTCCAATCGCTCGGGAAAGAGCACCGCCTGCGATCGATCCACGCCATCCACGAATCGCTTCATGGGACACTCCCGCTGGAATAGCGATAGAGTACGCCTTGTTTTACCGGGTGTTTTCACACAGCCTGGACCCGAAGCGGACGCTTTCAAAAGCAACCTTGGACTTTTCCTGTGAATCTTTCGCTGAAAGACAAAGAGCTTCTACGCAGGATCGATGAAATCCTTCATTACCTGTGGGACCCGATCGGGGTTGCCGGTGTGCCCCAAGCCAGGGATGAGTACGAAAGCTATGTTCCACAGGTCTTTCGCTTGCTCAAAGCAACAGTTGACGGAAAAGATGTCGTCGAATACTTGCATTGGCTAAGCACCGAGCACATGGGTATGGGGGGCAACCGGGACTGCAACGCGAAAGTAGTGGATATGCTCATCGCGTGGCGAGATCATCTGGCCGCATAGCTAAGCAAATGTCCGCTTCCGCAACCTGGAGCGCACACTTCCATAGGTCAAAATTTTCCAAGACGGATGGAACAATGGACGTCATTCGTGAATGCTGATCGGCTCTACATCTTTCTCGCGGCACTGGTCTCTCTTTTCGGTGGTGCTACGGTCGCGATGCTGTCGTTTCCGCCCCTCCACTGGGTGGGCATTGATGGCTTCATATGGCCAGCAGCTCTTGTTCTTTGGGTCATTGTGGTCATCGCGCTACTGGTCGTGTTCACGCCGTATGGGAGGCGCGTACTTCGGGGCGGCGCTTTGTTCTTTCTTGGCTATCTGACGTTGCTGCTGTATGGGATGGTGGGTCTAGTGATCCTGCTTCTTTACTCGCTTAAGCTGGCATCGGGAATTTAGCGTAAGGTCCGCTTTCGACCCGGAGCGGACATCGAAATCTGGAGGCAAAGAATGAAGATCATTGAACACGAGCCTCAGTTCTGGTTCTTGCTCCAAGACGGCATTCAATTGCTTCTAGATGTGTCCTGTGAATATAGCTTCGTGGGATATAGCTTCCTCATGGTGCTCAATGAGGACGAGGTTAGTTGCTACAAGAAGGAAGGCCGTGACTACCTGTCCACGCTCGCCGAAGCAATAAATTTCTCATGCCCAATAGCGCGCGGCAGTTCATCACCATATAAACAACGGAACATTCAGTCGTTGCGGGGCGATGAGGTGCTTGATGCTGTTTGTAGGTGGCGGGAGGAAAAAGTTGGTGGCTGAAGCGTCCGTTATCGACCCGAAGCGGACGTTGTCTGAATCTTGAACCTTAAGTACTGTTGGCGGAGACGTTGGAGAGCAAGATGGTAATTATTGGCTGGTCGCTCATTCTGCTAATTTGCGGAATCAACTATTGGGCAATTCAAGCCGGTGAGGATCGATACCGGGCTGTGCATAATGCGGCCAGTGTTTGCGGAGTGCTTGGATTTGTCTCGCTCGCGGCGTTCGCGTTGGCTTTCCTGGATCTGTTTTTTCAGATTTGGGTTAAAAGGCCTGGATACGAAGGGTGGCCGGTGACAGTGACTGAAATCGCAATAGTTCTGTTTACTACGCTATCGCTCATATTGGCAGCCATCATTACCTTGCAAGACCACTGTGAAGCAAAGCGGGAGCGAAATGGATAATGTCCGCTTCCGATCCAAAGCGGACATGGTTGAATGACCACGCGAACCGCCGGAATCAATTCAAAAACTCCGATAGTGAGGAGCGATGCGCCTCGGATTCAGCGTGATTCTTATCTCCTTTTCTCTCGCAATATTCGCCGGGCATGTCTTGGCTGCGGGCATTCCACTCAAAGACGGCGCGACAGCCAAATGGATGATCGAAAAAGAGAGAGGTTGGGCGAACATGGCGTGCGGAGGCGAATGGGTAGCCACTGAGATTCTTGCCGACGATTTTCAGGGCACCGCTCCAAAAGGCGTGCGCTATGGCAAGCCGAAAAGCGCGCCGGCCTACGACCCGAAGACACAATGGTCAACCGACTGCCACCTGGATGAAGCAGACGTGCGGTTCTTCTCTGCCGACGCTGCGGTGGTATACGGCGCCGAGTCGAAGACGGTTGCACTTCCGGATGGAAAACACGAACGGCGCTGTCTCGTGTGGAGTGACATGTGGTTGCGCCGCAAAGGTCGCTGGCAAATCATTGCTGTTCAAGACAACCGCGTTGATTGCCCTGTCAAGTGATGCGCTTTCCGCCAGGGATTTTCAGCGGACTCTCAAGTCGATCACTGTTGCGCGGAGTGTCCGCTTTCGACCCAAAGCAGACCTAATGAAAAGGGCGTCTAAGCCACCCGCACTGGTTTGGTTCAAACGAGCCACGGGAATTGCAGAGCATTGATGGGTCGATGGCTATGTTCCTGTTGTCATGGTGTGCAAAATAGCCGCGATCAGCTTACGGTTCATCACAGTTTTCCCCCTATGGGGCGAGTGTCATCTGGCGCTGCTTCCAATGCGGTCAATTCGCGACACGTTGCGTCGATGTCGGCAATGCGACGACGAAAAATGCTCTTAGCTTTTTGTTTATTGAGACGTTCGATGAGCACGCAAAGTACCAGCACCATGGCCAGATAGATGAGCACCCCTCGCGTCGGTCCATAGTTGCCCAAAGTCAGGCCGGTAATGCCCAGTGCACAGGGCGCTATATACCACCACCCGGCCTGCTCAAGCAGGCGTGCCTGGGCCAACATGGCTTGCCTCTCCAGTTCCAGATAACGTTGCAGTGGCAAGCCAGGATCGTTGCGAGGTAGCAGGCGCCGCGCGCGCCACAGGCTCCATGGCACATAGAACAGCCATCCGAGCAGGAGCACGGCGGACGCTTGTGACAAGATCAGGTGCGCACGCAAAGCGTCTCGCAGCCAAATGATCACGAAGGGCAGAAGCACAAGAGCCGCCACGCTCTCAGCGCTGTCACGCCAGAAGATGAGCCGCCGCAATCGTTGCGCACGGCGAAGCGCATCCTGGGTGGTGGAAGCTGCTAGGGGTGTCACGGCGGTACGCTTCCATTGCTCTTGAAGATCTTTCCAGGTCATGGCTTATGGCTCCAGGTAGCGCTGACTGAATTGCTGCTTCAGGCGGGTCATGCGCACGGCGACGGCGCCGTTGCTCAGGCCCAACACCTCTGCGATCTGCTCGCGTGTCATGTCTTCCAAATCCATTAACAGCAGGGCTCGATCGATGCTGCCTAACGATGCGAGAAACTCGCGCAGTACATCCAGCGAATCATGCGTTGCGCCGCTATCGCCAAGCTCATCAAGCGCCCCGCCGCTCGGTGGCAGGCGCCGCTTGCGGCGATGACTGATGGCGGTGTTCAAGGCCACCCGATAGACCCAGGTGGATAACTGGGCGCGGCCGTCGAAACTGTCCAGGCTCAGCCACAGCTGTATATGGATTTCCTGTAGCAGATCCTGCCAGTCGGCCGGATCGGCATATTGGCGGGCCAGCCGCTCCAGGCGTCCCTGGTTGTCGTCCAGCAGGCGCTGGAAACGTGCATCGCTTGTGGGCATGGTCCAGAATCCATGGGCTTGCTATCAAGTGAGTCGCAGCTCCGTAGGTTTTTTTACAAGCTGCTGGTTATGGTCCATTCTTTACGTGACCGAAGTTGCCATATCGCACGGCCAAATAAGGGGTCTGTCTCCGACCTGAGGCAGACAAATCGCCAAAAGCCACTAAACGATGTTTTGCTTGGGGGTTCGTCGTGGTCGCTGGAAAATCGCCAGACTTTGTCGCCGATGTGAAACTGCTTTCTTCGGAGGCGAATGGCCGCAAAACTCCGTTGAGAGAAGGCGAGTGGCGCACGGTGCTGGGAGTGAATGGCGAATATTGGTCTGCGATGCTCAAATTTGAGGGAGAGCAAGCTCCCGGCGCCACCTTTGAGGTCAATGTAGGGCTACTGGTGCGTGATTTAGCGCTGCCGATGTTCGAAGTCGGCAAGATCTTTGAAGTCTGGGAAGGCGGGACGAAAGCATGGGGTTGTGTGAAACAAATAATGGGTCGTTCCGCTTAGAGGAATCCTCTGTAGGCCTGTCTGCTTTCACCCAAAGCGGACATTGAACGATTGGGCGAAGAGGAAACGAATTGGCTTACTGTCTTCATGCGGTTAACCACTCAGACGAGTTTGCTGCCCTCGGAATGGATAAGCACAGACATACGGATATGCTGCTCCAAAGCGGCAATGAGCCGTTGTAAATCCTCGTAGTGGCGCCACGCACCATCTAAGCATGAATTCGTGGGAAAACCTCAAGAACTGCCCCCGTTTTGCTCAAGTGATCCGAACGCCCTGAACTTCCTGCGCCGCCTCAAGTCCATGAATAGGCCTGCCCGGCGCCCGGCCCGGGCCATCGATGGGAGGCACACCTTGAACAGGATGTACCTGAAAGTGGGCGGCGTCCTTATGCTGGCCGCGATATTCGGACAGGCCTCGGCCACTGATGCCAGCCACGCCACACTGCCGCAGCGCATGCCGGACAGCTATGCGCACGCAGCGAAGCTGATCGACTTCGGCCATGGCCGCTACCTCAATCTGCGCTGTTCGGGCGGCGGACCGCAGACCGTCATGCTGGAGTCCGGCGCGGTCGCCGATTCATCCACGTGGTTCAAGGTGCAGCCACTCTTGGCTGCCCACGCGCGCGTCTGCGCGTACGACCGGGCTGGGTTCGGCTTCAGCAGCGAGGGGCCGTTGCCGCGAGATCTCGACGCCGACGTGTCGGATCTGCACGCGCTGATCCAGCACGCCGGTCTTACGCCCCCGCTGGTGATGGTCGGGCATTCGCTGGGTAGCAACATCGTTCGGCAGTACGCGAGTCGCTATCCGGCGGACGTGAGCGCGATGGTCCTGCTTGATCCGCCCGCGCAGGACATCGGCCGGTTTGCCCCCGGTTGGCAGAAGGATGAGGACAGCCTCTCGATACAGCGGTTCGCGTTTCTTCGCCGGTGTAAGGCTGCCGCCGAAAAGCACGAACTGCCGTCTGCCGATCCGGAACTGAGCCAGTGTCTCGGTGGGGCCGATCCGCTCGCCAGCGCCAAGCTCAATGCGGTGAACCTGGCCCTCATGTCGAAGCCTGCGTATTGGCACACCGTGCTGTCGGTACTCCAAAACAATGTCGAGGTATTCAAGCAGCCTGTGTCAAAGCAGGAAACACACGGCTCGACGCCCCTGATCGTGTTGTCTGCCTCCAATACCTATGCCGATGCGTTGCCGCGTGATCGCAAAGGGCTGGAAGAAGCTCGGGCTCACACGCAGGCGCAGATCGCCGCCACCTCCTCTCGCAGCACGATGGTGCACGTTCCGGATACCTCGCATGACATCCAGATCGATCAGCCGGACGCGGTGGCCAAGGCAGTCATGCAGGCCTTGGGGATGGCGCAGCACACACCGAAGCAGCAGAGGATCTGAAAGCGAGCGCGAAAAGTGTGCTGTTGTTTGCGGTGGGTTACTACGATTGAGCATGCCTCGATGAAGCTCTGACGGCTCACCGATATCCCTGTGCCTGCAGCGAAAACAGATGTGCGTAGTGCCCGTCCTTCACCATCAGTTGCTCATGGCTGCCGCGTTCAATGATGCGTCCGTCCTGGATCACAATGATCTGGTCAGCCATGCGCACGGTCGAGAAGCGGTGCGAGATCAGGATGGCGATGCGGCCACCGGAGAGTTCGCGGAAGTGTTCGAAGATGGTCGCTTCAGCTTGTGCGTCCATCGCGGCGGTGGGTTCGTCCAGCACCAGGATGTCGGCGCGTGAGCGCATGAAGGCACGCGCAAGGGCGATCTTCTGCCACTGCCCGCCGGAGAGTTCGCGACCATCGTTGAACCACTTGCCCAACGGGGTCTGGAAACCGGCTGGCAAGGTGTCGATGAAATCGCTGGCCATGCCCTTGTCGCTGGCGTCGCGCCAGCGCGCCTCGTCGTCGAAGTGGGTGACGTCGCCGGCGCCGACATTCTCGCCCACGCGCATCTGGTAGCGTGCGAAGTCCTGAAAGATCACGCCGATGCGCTGCAGCAGCACCGCTTCATCCCACTCGCGCAGATCGGTGCCGTCGAGCAGGATGCGGCCGCTGTCGGGTGCGTACAGCCGCGTGAGCAGTTTGATCAGGGTGGTTTTGCCGGAGCCGTTCTGGCCGACCAGGGCTAGCGATTCGCCGGGGCGAATGTGCAGGTCGATGTCGCGCAGTGCCGGTTCGCTGGCGTCGGGGTAGGTGAAGCTGATCTGCTCAAAGCGGATACCGTCTTCCGGTTTGGCACCGTGCTGCGCGGTACCACTGGCTGCAGGTACCGTTGTTTCCAGATACGCGTACAGCGTGGACAGATACAAGTTGTCTTCGTACATGCCGCCGATTGCCGACAGCATCGCGGAAACCGCCGACTGGCCCTGGCGGAACAGCGACAGATACATCGTCATCTGGCCCAGAGTGATGCGTGCCATCACCGTGCTAGCGGCGATCCACGCATAGGCGCCGTATAGCGCCAACGTGCCGAGCAGGCCCAGGCCGAAGCCCCAGCTATCGCGCCGCACGGCCAGCTCGCGATCGGCGCGATACAACATGTGGAAGATGTCGCGATAGCGCTGCAGCAGCAATGGGCCAAGGCCGAACAGCTTCACTTCTTTGGCGTGGTCCTCGCGCGCCAGCACGGTTTCCAGATATAGCTGCATGCGTGTCTCCGGCGAACGCCAGCGGAACAGCCGGAACGCGTCGCCGGAGAACTTGGTCTCGGCGAAGAACGAGGGCAGGCCGGCCAGCAGCAGCACCGCTACCGCCCACGGCGAGAACTGGAACAGCAGGCTGCCGTAGCTGAGCAGCGAGATCATGTTCTGGCCCAGCCCGAAGGTGCGGGTGACCAGCGACAGCGGTCGACTCGATGCCTCACGGCGTGCACGGGTAAGCTTGTCGTAGAACTCCGAGTTCTCGAAGTGCACCAGTTCGAGCGTCAGTGCTTTTTCCAGGATCAACACATTGACGCGTTGGCCGAGTTGCGCACGCAGCAGCGACTGGCACAGCGATAGGCCGCGCTGCGCACCAGCCATCGCCGCTACCAGCACGCCTTCCAGCACCACCCATTCGAATACCGACCGCAGTGGCGCCGTTCCGTGCGCTGCCCACAACTTGCTGGCGCCGACCACGGCATCGACGATGTGCGCGCCGACGTAGGCAATGCCAGCCGGCAGCAGGCCGGCGATCAGGGTGATCAGGGCTAGCGCGATAGTCAGAGTGCGGCTGGTGCTCCAGACTAGTTCCAGCGCGCGCCCGCTGTAACGGAACACGCCCAAAAAGCTGCGAGCGAGTTCCTTTGGTGGAGCGGGAGGGGCTGGCTGAGGCGGCACGAGGATATCGTGAAGGCGCGTGACAGGGCGCGAAGCTTCCGAAATGGGGATCGTGCCGCCTCAGGCAACCCCGGCGGAAAAGCTGTCATCGCGTCAACGAAGCTGTACTTCGACAAAATCCTGCTCAGCTTGATAGATTTCCGTGAACAGCTTCGTCATTGAACACGATGGACGGGTTTCCGGATGGCTGAGTGAGAGTCACGATGAACGTTTGCAATGGGTAACTGTGAAAACGCGCTGTCCGCTTTCGACACCCGAAGCGGACACTCGGGCGAGGCGGAAAGGAGGGGGCATGGAATTGAAGGCGGATGTTTGGGACCGTGTGATGGAATTCGCGACCCTTCTCGTGAACGAAGACCGGACTGACCGGTATTGGACAAACTACAACGCGCTTAGGGACTACTGCGAGGCGCAAAGCCTTGGCGGGTACAACCATCCCTTCTTGTGGGAGAGCCTTGGTGACTTCACGACGAGCGATAGTGCGGCTATACCGTTGTATCTTCGGGCGCTGGAAGCGGCGGCTGAAGAGGATGCCCGCGAGTATCGTGTATCGATCAGGTTTGCCCTGGCCGAGCGCTATAGAGCGATCGGGAAGGAGGATTTGGCCCTCGAATACGCTATTGCGGCAGACGACGAGGCACGGAATCTCAGCGACTTGGAACTGAGACGAAATATAAGCAAGTTTCTACTTGCGCAGAAGTGATGTGTCCGCTTCCGACCCAAAACTGACATAATCCGACAAGAATTCGAGCACCGGTTAAGGGGCGCTATGAAGGATCTGAGGCTTGGTTGGGAACCTGAGAATCTCATCTCGCTCAATGAGATCGAGGAGCGCCTTTTGGCTCACACGCAGGGCCGTGACGGAATAACCATCCTGAAGAATGGCACGTTGCTTTCACTGACGGCCGGAGCTGACGACGTAGAAGATGCGCGCAATGCCATGCATGAAGCGCGGTTCCTGATCGACTTCCGTGTTGTCCCTCTAAAGGACGGTGGTTACATGGTCGCCTTTCACAAGGCCGTGGCCTAGGTATGAATCTGCTGGAGTTACCTGACGCAGGGTCTTCTTGGCGAGCCTTGGCGCCGGTGGTATCTGCTCTGACGACGTTGGGCCCGGTCGTGCTTGCGATCGGCTATGGTGCCACCTGCGTAGCCCTTTATACGTTCACCGGGGCCAAACGCGTGCTAGGTTTGCTTGGTCCCCTCGGCCGAATGGCGTTCAGTAACTACCTGGCCCAGTCGCTTGCCTTCGGTTGGATCTTCTTCGGATACGGACTAGGTCTGTTTGGCCGTCTGAGCTCATCGCAAGCAATGTTGCTGGGCATTGCTGTTTACGTTGTCCAGGTTCTTATCAGCCTTTGGTGGCTGAAGCAGTTTCGTTTCGGCCCTATAGAGTGGTTGTGGCGAACGCTCATGTATGGGGCTCGCCAACCCTGGAGGGCCGAGAGGCCATAAACCAGACGAATTTGCGCTGTTGTTCAAGGACAAGGCAGGTTTAAGATGTCTGCTTTCGACCCAAAGCAGACACTTTTATTTAGCGATTGATTTCCCCGGGAGGCGTCGTAATTCATGGCTAGACAGCTCATTGCACGCGAAGCCAAATGCCGTTCGTGCCAAGAGACGTTTAGCCATCCGGGCATCATCGATTCGAGTTATGGGGAAGTCGTCCTGAATAGCCCCGATGGCAACTCGTACATTCTCGCGAGCGCCTTCGGCCAGTTCCCTGAGAGAGTGAGAAGCTCCCTCATCTCTGCCGAACCAGGTCGCCTATGGAAGGTTCTCGCTGCGTTAGCCGACCATGGACCAAGCGGGCCGTTTACGGCGACCATGCATTGCCCCCACTGCCACAGTGTCGATCTTGAATACTGGAATGGCGGAGATCTTGGAACTGCGCTGGTGCCGGAGGCGACTTACTCGGAATACGAGGACTTAGACGACGCGGAACTGGCGCGGCAAGTTGCCTTGCTTGCCTAACCGAATAGTTGCGAATTTTAGGTCTGCTTTCGACCCAATGCGGACATTCTGCTCCACGCCATGCAAAGATTCGAGATCCAAGGCTGTCATGACGGTACTGAATATGGTGCGATGATCTGCGAAGAAAACTCAGCCTTGGAACGATGAATCGATAGCACGTCTTCTTGCGGTTGCTCCTGGAGTTGTAGGCATTGGCACGGGTCGCAACGTGAGCGTTCCTGTCACTATCGAGTTACTTTCCAGCGAGCCCGCCGCAGACTTCGGGGAATCTGATCACGTCGTTGAGTGCTCACTTTCAGTCCGTAGCGGTCGCATCGTCGTGGCGGGATGCGCCGATTATTTTCCAGAAGCAAAACGTATCGACGTCCCTTCGGGTATGTACCGCGTCAGAGTTAGCTACTTCGGTTTAACATCGCTCTCAAACGACGATCGAAGCGGCAACGATCACTATCTTCTACAACTTTGGCCGGGCTCAGCAACCGACCCTTTGGTACTCAAACATCGAGGAATTTAATTGTCTATCTAAGTGGCTGTTTTAACTCTGCCGCAGATGTCTGCTTCCACCCAAAGCGGACCTTCTTCAATAAGTGTCTCGCATTTTCTGACCCAACCAGGAATCCGCCAGTTTGAGTGAGTCAAAGGAAAGACCTGCCTTGGTGGTTCTCGATCTCTCCAGCGTCGCAACGCCAGATGAGCTACAAGTGCTTCTGAGGGACTCCCTGGGGTTTCCTGGATGGTATGGCCGGAACTGGAACGCTTTCTGGGATGGGATTACGGCCCTGGTCGAGATGCCGCAGCGGCTTCAGATCATCGGCTGGAAGGGTTTTGCCGAGCGACTCCCGGCGGATGCCAGCATCATGAAGCGGTGCTTGGACGAGATGTCTGTGAGGTACCCGAGTCTCGCACCAAGTGTCGAGTATCGTTAAAGCCGGCAAGTTCCGCTTTCGACCCGAAGCGGACGCCTCCGAAATATAGCGAACCACCCCTGCGCGCCATCGACTTGGCATCTAGCATCAGGTCACGGCGACAAAATAGCTTCTTATCAAGAGTTAGATCGAATGGACAAATTATGCTTTACGGGCGCGGCCAAATTATGGTTTACGCCACACATGTACGCCCTGAGCGATTCGTTCGTACGGAGATTCCTCCGTCTACAATAGGTATGAGGTGAGCGTATGCGATAGCGTTGAGTACGTGCCTACCACGTGGCCGGTCGACGCACGAAAACAAGACGTCGCAGTCTAAAGCTGCTTAGAAGGGGGGGCCTATTATTTTGAGCGCCCAGCCCCCCATTTGGAGCAAAAATTGAAGCCAAGGGCCAAGTGAACTCAAAAGGCGGTGCAACTTCGCCGTCTCGCTTTGATCAACATTCCATGATCGCGAGCGTTCCTCGGTTGAAATCGACCACATTGGTAGAGGATCACTTCTACTTAGTTCCGTGTGTATTTAGGGAGGCGGCGCAAGAGGAGCGTGGGAAGCGGGGGTACTCGCCGCACTTCTAAAGGCAGGGGCAAACGCGACTCCGAGTTCAATCTGGGGAACCAGCGCTAGCGCTTTAAATGCACTCTGGAGTAGAGATTCTTCAGTCCTGTCCGAATCCAGACGGTGTTGGTGCCTTTGAAAACCAGAGTGAATGAAGCATTCGCGGACTTACAATGTAGATGAGTCCTCATGCGAATCCCGTTAATAGATAATCGCGACAAGATAGTCGCGCTAACCTAGGTTGCAGTACATATCCGCATAACTCACCCATAGGGGACATCGCCCCCCGTCGGGGAGAAGCGATATCAGGCGTGCGACACGCTTCCTGAAATTCGCTTGCCAGCACGTATCCGTTGAAGGTCCCGCTGAGGCGGTGCCCCAAAGAGTCGCCCGTACTCGCGACTGAATTGGGAGGCACTCTGATAGCCGACGATATCGGCAGCGCGCCCGGCATCCACGCCCTGGTTTAGCATCAACTGACGCGCTTCCTGCAGCCTGAGTTGCTTCAAGTATTGCAATGGACTCATCCCGGTCTGTTCGCTGAAATGCTTGCGGAACGTTGTTGTGCTCATGTTCGCGCGGCTGGCCAGTTCCTCGACCCGAAACGTCGTGGTGAAATTCTGCTTCATCCAGGCGACAACTCGGCTTATCTGCCGACCGGGCGACTCGTGCAGGAGTAATTGGCGAAGATGGCTGCTGTGCGGCCCTCGCAGTAAGCGGATGATGATTTCCCGCTCTATCAGAGGGGCTAAATTGGAGACCACCTCCGGTTCGTCGAGAAGACTGACCAGCCGCCGCAAGGCATCCATTAGCGCAACCGTGAGTGGTTCGATCGAGATCTCGGGCTGCTCAGAACCCGGTTGTGATGCGAATTCCATTTCAGCGGCCATATTAGCGATCTGGCATATATCCAGCCTCAGCAGGAGGCCGAGGAAGGGCTCATGCATCGTTGCGCGAGTTACGTGCGAAATCACGGGCTGGTCCAACGACACGACCATGGACTGTCCCGGCGTGTAGTTAAGTATGCGTTCGCCGATCAGAACTTGTTTTGCACCTTGGACAATGAGAACCAGCCCGAGGGGATAGACGCACGGCACGGGATTTGTGGGTCGGTGTCGCCGATGCAATGAGAGGGCCGGGATGCCCGTCAGGTGGTCGCCCGTGTTGGGAGCGTGCCTCGCGATGAGGCGCGCAATGTCCTTGGGCAACGCCTCCAAGGTCATTTTCGCGTCTTCAGACTGATGCATCTGGGACCTCCTATCTATCGCTTGCCGCGCGGTGGCGAACAGTATGTTCCGACCATTCGGACCCTAACACCGCCTGAGTCGGTTTGTGCGAACAACGCGTTGAAATTGGCAAGGATCGCCGGCGCTAGGTCTCCAAACTGGTATCCCGCTGCCTAACACGGCCACTAGTCCGGACCCCCCAATGGAAACCGTCAAGATCCGCAACCAAGACATGGTGTGGGATATCGCCGCGCTAGTCCTTTTCCCGCCGGACTTCGATGTGTCGAAGACATATCCCACGATTGTCAGTGTCCACCCATTTGGCAGCTGCAAGGAGCAGACTTCCAGTGCAATCTATGGCAAGCGCCTCGCAGAGGCCGGCCATGTCGTCATCGCCTATGACGCCAGTTATCAGGGCGAAAGCGGTGGCTCGCCACGCTGGATCGAAGATCCTACGCAGCGGGTCGAGGACATCAGCCACGTTATCGATTACGCGGTGACGCTGCCCTATGTCGATGCCGACCGCATCGGCGCGCTGGGTATCTGCGGTGGTGGCGGTTACGCGCTCAATGCCACGCTGACCGAAAAACGGATCAAGGCGGTGGTCGGCATCACGCCGGTCAATATCGGTCGCTTGTTCCGTGAAGGCTTCAGTGGTTACGACCCGATCGGCGCGCTGAATGCCATGGCCGCGCAGCGCACTATGGAAGCACGCGGTGGCGAACTCCAGGTCAATGAGTTGCTCCCCGCCAGTCCCGACGCGGCGAGCGCCGCAGGCATGACCGAGCGCGATGTGTGGGAAGCCACTGACTACTACAAGACGTCACGCGGCCAGCAGCCTGGTGGTTGGACACGGATGCTATTCAGTCACGCGCAGAACACGCTGGCTTGGGATGCGTTCTCGTTCGCGGAGACCCTGATGACCCAACCAATGATGGTCGTGGTTGGCCAGAAAGTTGGCGCATTCGGTGCTTATCGTGACGGCATGGAGGCCTATGGTCGTTCTACCGCATCAAAGGATCGTCAGCTGGTTTCGCTGGAGGGCTGGTCGCATTACGACCTCTACGACAAGAGCGAGCCGGTCAGGCTCGCGATGGAACGCATTCTGCCCTTCTTCAACAAACACGTGTAATCGACCGATGGAGAGCACGCGACCATGAGCAATGTAATGATCCTCGGCGCCAGCGGACAAATCGCGCATTGGGTGATCGAGCGCCTGGCGGGTGTGAAGGGTGTCGGATTGACCTTGTTCCTGCGGCATGCGCGCAAGCTGCGCAGCAAGGCTCCGATCAATGCGCGCGTGGTGCAGGGCGACGTTCTGGACGGCGCGATGTTGGCGCAGGCGATGGAAGGACAGGATGTGGTCTACGCCAACCTGACCGGCGGCGATATCGACAAGCAGGCCAAAAGCGTGATTGCGGCAATGAGTGCAGCCCGTGTGACACGTCTGATCTTCGTAACGTCGCTGGGAATCTACGACGAGGTGCCCGGCAAGTTTGGTCAATGGAACAACACGATGATCGGCGATGACCTCAAGCCGTTCCGGCGCGCCGCCGACGCCATCGAGAGCTCTGGCCTGGATTACACCCTCCTGCGCCCGGCATGGTTGCAGGACGAAGACGAAGTCGACTACGAGCTCACGGAAAAGGGGCAGCCCTTCAAAGGAACCGAAGTGTCGCGCAAGAGCGTTGCCGACCTGGTTGTGAAGATCATCCGATCCCCGACACTGCATTCGCGCGGGAGCATCGGCATAAACAAACCTGGCAGCGATGGTGATAAGCCGTCGTTCTATTGAACGCACAAGGATGCCAATCCCTGTTGCTCGGCGCACACCCACCGGCGCGCAACAGTTCACCAAACAAACCCCGGAGCCCGCCATGAGCGACAAGATCAGCATTCCCAACCGCAACGGCCAAGGCATCACGCTTTCGGCCGTTATTAATTACCCGCCAAATTTCAACAAGGGCAACAAGTACCCAGCGATCATCGTTTCGCATCCAGGCGGCGGTGTAAAAGAGCAAGCGTCGGGCCTGTACGCGCGCAAGCTCGCAGAGAAGGGCTTCGTCACTATCGCCTATGACGCTTCCTACCAGGGCGAAAGCACCGGTGAGCCTCGGCAGTTGGAAAACCCGCACGTCCGGACCGAGGACGTGAGTGCCGTGTTCGACTACATGACCACGCTACCTTACGTAGATGCGGCGCGTATTGGTGCCATGGGTATCTGCGCCGGTGCCGGGTATACCGCGAACGCTGCGATCAACGATCGCCGCATCAAGGCGGTGGGAACCGTTAGCCTGGTCAACATCGGTCAGATGTTCCGCAACGGCTGGGAAAACAACATCAAGGACGCCGACGCAGCTCCGGTGCTAGACATCGGTTCAAAGGCGCGAACGGATGCAGCCGGTGGTGGCGACGAAGCGATCTTCCCGCTGGCACCGATGAAGAAAGAGGACGCACCGAACAAGGAGCTTGAGGAAGCCTGGGAGTACTACCACACGCCTCGCTGCCAATACCGCACCGCGCCAGGTTACATGACTGCCCGCAGCCTCAATCAGATCATTACGTACGATGCTTTCCACAAGGCCGAAGCATTCCTGACTCAGCCGCTGCAGATCGTGGTGGGCAGCAATGCCGGTAGCAAGTGGATGAGCGACGACCTGTTAAAGCGTGCGGCCAGCAAGGACAAGCGTTTCCACGTAGTGGAGGGATCGAACCATATGCAGCTTTACGACGGCGACAAGGAAGTGGGCGAAGCTGTGTCGGTACTTGCGCCGTTTTTCAAAGAGAACCTGTAGTTCGGGTGATCTGATTGAGCACCCGGACCATCTGGTGTGAGCCAACGTGGGTGTTAACAAACCGGGCTCGAATGGCAACCAGCCTTTCTTCATGTAGCCGTCGAGGCACATACATCGCAAGCACCAGTATCAAGAATTCATCGTTACATGAGGAATGCCATGGCTAACCTTACCAATATCGGACACCAGCTTTTTGGCGATATCGCCCCTCAGTTGGCGGACTTCAATGACCGAGTACTGTTTAGTGAGTTGTGGCCCGAGCCAACCCTGTCGCAGCGAGATCGCAGCCTCATCACCATTTCCAACCTGGTGTCGATGTACAGGACGAATGAGCTGCCATTCCATATAAAAAGGGCCTGGAGAACGGGCTCACGCAGAAAGAGATTATTGGTGTGATCACCCACTTGGCGTTCTACGCGGGATGGCCGCCTGCAATGACGGCGCTGCGGTTGGCTCGCCAAGCCTTTGAAGAGGTCGATGCATCTCCAAAAACTTGACTATTCCGCCGGTGTCGGCCGGCCTACATTCGGCGCCAACTCATAGGCGCTCCCGCGAAACGCATGTAGTCGGAGATCCGCAGGCTGCTGGCTATGGGCGTATTTGGCATTTGCCGGTGAGTTATACAGCCGATCGAAATGGGCAGCTGGTTGATAACGGGTGGGATGACAAGCAGCCTGTCAGGGCGTCAGAACGACTAACTCAAGTGGTAACGCCATTGTTGGAGCAAGGATGCGCGAGCGTTCACTGATTGTCTGAAAGGCGCGAGGTCGAAATCGGTGAGCTCCGAGCCATCGGTCGCGCGGCATCATTTGGTCATCCTCGTTACAAGATGGTCGCGCTAACCTAGGTTGTAGTACAGATCCGCGTAATTCTCACCCGTAGCAAGGGGGATACTTCCGAGAGTTACTTTGACGGTGTCAGGAATCCAATGAAGCATCTGCATGACCTCGTCGCTGCCATTAGCGGTGATTGGCGATGATTCGATCGCACGATGGAAGTACTCCTCGACCTTGCTTTTGAGGACCTTTTCCGCTTGTTTCTGGCTGCCCGCCACGGCAATGCATACCCGCACGCCTTCTCCTGTAGCGTGATAAACCATGTATGAACCGCCCCGGCCTTCGTGGAGGCTGCTTGGTTTAAGTGATCATGCTGCCAATTGGCGTCTGTCTTCGTTTCGCAGCCAGCGCCGACTCGCCATTCCTGCGCCGAGCCCAAGCGAGCAGACCACGCACAGCCAGGGAAAGAGATTGCCGATCCGCGTGTAGAGCGTCGCGCCCGGGCCGAGGGGCAGATCGGCGACGATCATGGTCGGTCCCGTCGGCGCCGTCTTCTTGAGTGCGATAAGGCGCCCTTGCGCGTCGCTGGCGAATACCAGGCCGTCATGGGCAGGCCGCACCATGGCGAATCCGCCTTCGACGCCGCGCATCACTGCCATGCTCCCGTGTTGCCATCCGTCGCTGCCTTTGTCGCCGGACGGCACGCCCATAAGGCGGATGCCCTTTGCGGCATCGAGAAGAATGGTGCCGGGGAAATCCATGTCCTTGCAGATCTCCATGGCACGGGCGTCCCCCAGCAAGCCCGAAGTGTGTCCCGGGGTGAAGCGGTCCTCGAGGCCTGGCACGGGATGGCGTTTGTCGAAACGTTGAATCCGCCCATCGGGCGTGATCGAAAGCGCGAAATCAGCCGGCGGCGTTTTGGACCCGAAGCCAGCGATGATCTGAGCGCCCGTGTCCTTGGAGGCTGCGACGAGCGGTGCAACGATCGAGCTTTGCGCATCCGGGATCGACGCCATGCCGCCTTCCGGCGTCACGACGAATCGCGCGCCTTCCCGGGCTGCCAGCCGTATCTCTCTTGCGTAGGTTTCAGTAATGGCGAGGGCATCCGACACGGAATGCGCGCGCCAAGCAGCGGCGCCTGCCGTTTCATCGACGATCCCCGCGACTCGCACAACATCGGGCTGCGCTCGCGCCAGACGCATGGCCCCGAACGTGACGTTGACCACGCAGAGCACGAGGCCCAGACCAATAGCGACGGCAGTATCCCGTCTGGCTCGCATCGTCATGGCCAGCGTATTGGCAAGGAGACAGATCAGGAACGTGACGGCGTACATCCCGAAGAGTGATGCGCTCTGGATCAGGATGGGTGCGGACATCGTGCTGTAGGCCAATGATCCGTAGGTACCGTTCGGGGATCGCAGCTGCATCAGGAATTCGAGGGCTGTCCAACAGGCCGGGAATGCGAGCAGGGTGAGGAGCGGTGACGCACGGCGCTGTATGAAACGTGCAAACCACACCGCGCCGCAAAACAGCGCGACATAGATTGCCAGAGTCGGAATGATGACCGCTGGGGGGATCAGGTGGAGGTACGGGGACTGCAGCACATAGGCCCCGCCCGTGCCTGCCAGCACCGCGACAGCGGTCGCCGCTAGCAACTGCCACGTGAGTGTTCTGCCATAGGCGAGCCACAACAGCGGCGCGGGCGCGAACCAGGCCAGTACCCAGACGTTGTCGAAACCCTGCGACAGATAAAACATGATGCCGCTCAACATGGCGGCCAGCACTGCGATCATTTCGGATTCCCTGACGGTTTGAGGAGATCGAGCAGATGGCGGTTTGCCGCCCGGTAGAGCACCTTGAACTGCTTTTCGCTGGCGAAGCGGTTGGCGCGATACATGGAGACAAAGCCGTGCCCGGCGGCCACCAGCGCCAGAGCGATCTCGAGAGTAGGTTTGTCGCAAAGCCGTCCATCGGCCTTCGCCTGGTCGATCCGCTCAATCACCATGGCAATCGCAGGCGAGCGGCCGGCCGCAAAGTCGTCGGGGAACTGGCGTGCCGCGGGCGCGGGCAGAAAGAACGCCGCGTCGTAGCGATGCGGCTGTGTAAGAGCGAAATCGAGATGCGCTTCCCCGAGCGCGAGCAGCCAATCCAACGGATCGCGCGCGCGGATGCCGCGCACGATGCTCGTCCAGGCGGCGAGGCCGTCCTCCATGAGGGCGTTGAGAAGCGCGTCCTTGTCCGCGAAATGGCGGTAGAGCGCCATCGGCGAAAGATCGGCCCGCTCGGCAACCTTACGGATGGTGAGCCGGTCGACGCCTTCCCGTTCGAGCACCGCCTTGGCGGCCGAAAGAATGCGATCCTTGGTCATGCGTACAACGTACACAAAAGCGCGTACGTTGTATACATTTTTGACTGGCTAGCTGTCCCGGGCCCGAAAACTCTTTCCGCATGCAAGCGCGCCTTCCTACGCTGGCCAAACTATGGTTTAAGGCGCGGCCAATCTATGGTTCAAAACGCAAAAAGCAGTTCGAAGGTGGCGAATTCGCCTTTCACCCGAGTGGCGAGAGCGTCGATGTCAGTCAACGAACGCGCGTCGCTCGAAACCACGATGGCACTCCCGCCAAGTTCTTGCTCCGCCGATTCCAAGCCAGCCTGCGAGCGACCCGTCACGAGAACGCGCGCCCCTTCGTCAAGCAGCATCTTCGCCGTTGCGAGCCCCATGCCGCTGGTGCCCCCGATGATCACTGCCCGTTTTCCGTCATACCTTTTCATGCTTTTTCCTTCGCGACGCTGAGTCGACCGGTTAATATTTAACTGTTTTGTTCTAAAATAAAGTGCGGAGCGCAGTCGACTTAGTTTTGAACTATTTGTTTCAAAGGCCGTAAGACCCCGTGGACAATCCCGTAGCCCGACAATCACCTGCCGATCGAATCACGCGACAATTTCGCCGCGATCGGGGCTCCGTCCGGACCCTTCCCTCAACCAATCTGGGTGAGGCAAGTCGATGCCGGAGACATTGACGACGGCCTGCCAAGCGGCTTCCTGGTTGGCGCCATCGTGGAGGTGTGGCTGGGGCTGCACTTCCATTGGGCCTGAGAACTTCCCTTGAGCCGATGCGTAGAATTGCCCTGAGGCGTCGGTTCCTAACTCCGACGCCTGAAGGTAGCGACGGACCGCAGTCTCTGGCGTCTGATTCATGCCGGGGATGAGGTTCACGATCGGAATCATCAGATACTTCAACAACGGTCCGGCGTTTCGCGCCACCTTGGTGGCATTCGACGCACCGGGCGAGACGGCGTACACGGCCATGCCAGAGGGTAGCCGGCGCGCCAGCGCCGCGACCCACCAAGCGACAATGAGCTTCGCATCGGCATACGCATTGTTCGGCGAGTACTTCACGTGCGGCCCGTTGCGAATCAGGGCCTCGACAGCGGTGGTTTGGTCACCCCCGAAGTATTTGTCCGCGAAGGCGGCCGCATCGGTGTACTTGAACATGGGCACGCCACCCCGAGCAGGCTCCGCGCTGGCGATAACGATCCGCGCGTTGGCGCTCAGCAGCTTCGCGCGGAGCAACCCTATAGTCAGTTGATGATGGCCGATCAGCGGGGCCTGAGAAGCCTCGATGCCCGCCGCAGTGATCACCCGCGCCTTGCCAGGAACCATCCCTGCATTGAGCAGCAAGAAATCGAGCGGCCGACCTTGCTTGACGAGCTCGGCGAGCGCGGACTGAACGCTGAGCGGCTTGTCCAGGTCCAGCTCCAATGGTGTGAAGACCTTTCGTTTGGTCTCCGCCGCGAGTTGTGCGGCGGTTTCCTGGACCTGAGCCAGGCTGCGCCCAGTGATAATGATCTCGCGCCAGCCCCCTTCGGCAAGAAGGCGGGCTGCCGCATGACCGAGCCCGGAGGTCGCACCGGTGACGAGGGCGATCGAATGTTCCATGCGTACTCTCCTCCTGCCTTTAATTTAGAACTGTTTGGTATAATATTGGTCGCAATAGTCACAGTCAAGAATTTTGAACTACATGATTCAAAATAACGCTAAGCCACGTGGACGACCACGCAGCTTCGACGAGAAGGGGGCGCTGGAAAAAGCGACTCAGGTGTTCTGGTCGAAGGGTTACGACGGGGTGACGATTGACGACCTCGTCGCCGGGATGGGCGTGGGTCGGCCAAGCCTGTATGCCGTCTTTGGAGACAAGCGGACAATATTCTTGCGCGCGCTTAAGGCATATGCAGAGGTGAAAGGCGCTCGCGCTGCGAAGGCCCTCTTCTCGCCACGAACTCTTCGCGACTCGCTGGCCAGCTTTCTGAGGCACGCCGTAGAAGCTGCGACCGAGGAAGGATCGGCGCCAGGATGTTTACTCGTGTGCGTCGCACCACTCGTGGATGACGCTGAGGTCAGGCAGTTCCTGAAGGACGCCGCATCTGCCGGCGTAGCGCTCGTGGAACGCCGTTTTTGCGACGGAATCAGCGCGGGAGAAATCCCGTCCGACTTTCCCGTCGCTGTGCGGGCGAGCCAGACCGTCGACCTTGCCCGAGGTCTGACGATGCGTGCGCAGATGGGTGCGCTTCGTAAAACGCTTATGAATGATGCAGAGGAAGCGGCGGATTTACTCGTCCTGCCGCGGCGTTGAAATGCGACGCCAGGAGGTTGATGCTCAATGGCATGGGTGTCGAACCGATCGCTATTGGTGTCAGGCGCGCAGTGAGATGTCGGCGGAATAGGCTAGCAGCGCTGCCTTTTCGGTCACGCTGGAGACCTCGAACCATCTAATAAAGGGTCTGCTTTGGGTTGCGACTTCGGCCGGTCGTTGCAACATACTGTTGAAATCGTTCGGCCGGTGTCTCGAAGTTTAGCGTTTGCCTCGGTCGCTCATTCAACCGTCGGGCCACGGCATCGAGTTTAGCTTGCGAGTACACGGATAGATCAGTGCCTTTGGGAAAGTACTGTCGCAATAGTCCGTCGGTGTTCTCGTTCGAGCCGCGCTGCCAGGGATGCTGCGGGTCGCAGAAGTAGACCTGGATGTCGGCTGCCAGCGTGAAGCGATGGTGATCCGCCATCTCCTTGCCACGATCCCCCGTCAGCCTCCTACCGGATATATTGCAATCGCATCGCGACCAGCCAAGTCGATGGCGTAACTGCGCTAGTGATCGCAATGAAGTGATCTCGTCTGCAGGGCCTTGGATCCGCGCAACCAGAAATCTGCTTCACTTTCGATCGCAGATTCATTGTCTGCTTCCGACCCAAAGCAGACACTTTTTAGTTGACCGCAAATAGGGCATTGTTCGCTAGGTCTAATAACCAATGGGGGGTGAAATGGGTGCCTGGTCGCACGAATCGTTTGGGAACGATGATGCTTGTGACTTCGCTGCAACTGTTTCAGAAGCAGATGATCTGTCAGCCGTCGATGCGATACTTGATGTGGTTATGCAAGTAGGTAGTGGATATCTTGAAGCGCCTGAGGCATCACAGGCGATAGCCGCCGCCGAGGTGATCGCAAGGCTTCAGGGAAATTGGGGGCTTCGCGACGCCTATTCAGCGGATATGGACGCTTGGGTGGAACGAACGAAAATCGTTCCTACCAAAGAATTAGCGCTAAAGGCAAAAAGGGCTGTTAAACGCATTGTCACGGAACCGTCCGAGTTGCTTGAACTTTGGCAAGAAGGTGGCGAAAGCGAAAAATGGATGGATGCTGTCCGAGATTTGGAGCGACGTTTAATTGCGTGACGTTTCTGACCGCCTGCTTTCGTTCCAGAGCGGGCGCTAGCGGCACCAAGTGTTCTGTGCAATTTGATGGGGAATAGCGCTTCATGCCATTGCCGAAAATTCCAACCTGGCTCTTCTTTGCCTGCGCTGCGGTGCTTAGCTCCATCGGGGCATTTATGGCGACAGCGGCGTTTAGCGCAGCATCGCTGCACTTCGGTCGTTGCGGGCCAAGTAGTCTTTCGGCTCCTGAGCAATACTGTCGCGGCGCATCCCAGCTTCTCATTGCGGGGTATGGGGTTCTGCTAGCGTCCATAGCTTTTGCGGGCGTCGCCCTCTTGCTTCGCATCAAACGTCGTGGTGTCAAATGATCGACAAAAAGCTTCAGCCAGTTGAATGGGCAGCGTTCATGTACGAACTCGAAGACGCCCGAGAGCACCTAGAGAAGCTTATAAAGGACGTCGAGAACATCCCGAACTATGGCGAACCGGAGCTTCGAATTGATCTAGGTCATGTATTCGCTCATCTGAACCGGGCTTGGCGGCGAGGCGGCCGGCATGTGGACGATGCCGATTGGGAGTCGGCATCTCAGTTTCCTGATGATTTAATGCCGGTTGGCTAAGGGCCGCTTCCAACCCAAAGCAGCCGCAATCGCACGAATATAAATATTTAAAGTTCTACGGAGGGGAGTGATGGCGATGCCAAATTTTTGGATGATCTGGAGGATGGTATTGATCATCGCTGGTGTGCCTATTTTCGGCCAGGCTATCTATGCCAATACGAACTTTGACGCCATTGCTGGATTGGTTTGCGGAGTAGTCTCTTTTTTTCTCGTGCTTTTCGCAGTCGCAAAGTACTCCATCGCAGGCGAAGAAATATTCAATCTAACCTCTCCCCGCTGGCCACCCAGCCGGTATCCCCAGGCTTACTGGTCCACAACGGGAGCCATTCTGGTAGTGGCCGGAGTGGTGAATCTGGCAATCCATTTCCGCGTTCCTGCCGCCCTCAAATTGTATCTGGGCTTTTCATTATTCGGCGTCGGTATCTTCGCGGGCGCTGTACTAGCTCGCTATCGTTTCGTTAGAAAGGAATTTTGATGGTGTTTCAATAAGTAACGTCTGCTTTCGACCCAAAGCGGACACAGATATCAAACCGGGCCGATCCTTGTAGTATTCGAGCCTGGTAAAGGGACAATCAGGGGGATCTCGTGATCAAGCGCATGGTGGCGCTCGCTATAGCGTCAGTTCTCACAACGTCTGCAATCGCTCAGCCCTCGTCGCCCGACTCTAAGGTTACGCCCCAGGTACGACAGGCGGTCATTGGAAGTCTCGCTGAAAAACTCTCATCTAACTACGTCTATCCAGACGTCGCAGCGCGCGTTTCCAGTGAACTTAAGGAGAAGTTGCTCGCTGGTATTTACGATGGCGATACCACCGCGAAGGTATTTGCCGATCATCTGGCGAAGGACCTGCGAACGCTGGGCAACGATCACCATCTCGGCGTCAACTATGCCCCTTCCTTTCAGCCGCCCTCAGACGACGCGGAACAAGGAAAAGCAACGCAAGCCGAGCTTGATGACGAGAGAGCTTGGGTCGACAAAGGCTCTGGAGGCATAGCTGGCGTCCGGCGATTGCCTGGCAACATCGGTTATATCGACCTTCGGGAGTTCATGCCGGCCGATTTCGCGGCTCAGCGATACGCCTCGGCGATGGAGCTGGTGTCCGGGGCAAGCGGCGTTATCGTTGACCTTCGCCAGAATGTCGGAGGGGATCCACATACAGTTGCACTTTTCCTAAGTTACTTCTTTGCCGAGAACGACGGCAGACACTTGAACGATATCTATTGGCGCAAGGACGGAACGACGGACCAGTTCTGGACCCTTCCAGTAGTGGGTCCCCGTTATGTGGGGCCCGTATACGTTCTGACGTCACCGCGTACGTTCTCAGGTGGCGAGGAATGCGCCTATGACTTCCAGACCCAGAAGCGCGCCACGCTCGTTGGCGCAGTGACTGGAGGCGGTGCAAATCCAGGCGGCCCAGTTGCGTTGGTGCATGGCTTCGTTGCCAATGTGCCGTCAGGTCGCGCGATCAATCCTGTGACAAAGACCAACTGGGAACACGTCGGTGTAAAGCCCGATTTGGTCGTTTCGCCTGCCGATGCTCTGAAGGTGGCGTACAAAGCGCTTCTTTCCGAACAGGTTCAGTCAGCCAAAACTCCTGCAGAAAAGGCAAAAGTTGAGGCTCTGGCTGCGCGCGTCAACAGCGGGGAGTGGGATGCCGCTGATTACACGCCTATCAATGCCGACTGACTGAATTGGACGAAAGTAGGATAGGCCTTATGTCCGCTTCCGACCCGAAGCGGACATTAGATTAAGGGTCAGTTTTATACCGGCAGCCAAAACGGAAAACGGACCTAACTGATACAGTTAGTTCCAGCAAAAAAAGGGGCGCGTATGGAGATGAAACGGGCGCTGTGTCTAACAGCGATGTGGTTGCCAACAATGGCATGGGCACAGCAAGTGATTGTGGTCGACGACGTTCATATGCAAATGGGACCGGGTACACCACCGGCCTACAAGATTAAACCGGCGACCAGCGTCGTTCTCGATGCGAGAAACTATACATTTCAAGTTCCTCAGGCTTTGAAGGGCAAGCCAATAAACAGCGTGCAGATCGTTGTTTCAAAGCAGCAATACTCGGCCAACTGGAACCCAGTCGCAGGACGGCTCACATTATCCTCGGCCACCCTAAAATCATCGAATAACGGTACAGCGTTCGCCGGATTTAGCTCACATCAACAGGCGGTTGTTGCGGTGGGAAACCTGACCGGGCGTAACTTTGGGGTTGTTTGGGTTGGCCTAGTAGATGTCGACTAGATCGAAAAGATGCGGTCCGCTTCCGACCCGAAGCGGACTGTGACTACTCAGGAGCGGCTACAGGTGCTCCTGTCTTTATGGCAAGCATCCAGCCCCTTACTGATTGATCAATGGTCCGGGTTGCATTACCTCCCGATACCTTCCGCAGCTCAAGCTCAGAGAATCTATATTGCTTATCGTTATCTTGAAGATTTTACGCGGGCCAAGCCACGCTATTTGC
>Ga0207702_10000609_pt1 | contig 39530 bp, 35 predicted proteins | sample KBSCornC62_FD_184302 | JGI IMG/M metagenome (GOLD analysis project Ga0207702, IMG submission 184302) | Corn rhizosphere microbial communities from Kellogg Biological Station, Michigan, USA - KBS Corn C6-2 (SPAdes) (version 2) | ecosystem: Host-associated > Plants > Roots > Rhizosphere > Soil ... | reverse complement strand
ATCGCCCGGACTGCAGTTTCGTCTTCGCCGCGCAGGACGTAGCGATTGGAGAACCCCGGATGAGTCTCGAAGTCAATGTCTCTGTGCACAAAGGTTTCTGCGATTCGATCCAACAACCCCTGGGGGCGGAGTTCGAACGAGGGCAACTGGCGGTCCTGAACCATCGCAGCCACGGTTTGTCTATAGGTGGTTGAACTGTCTCCGCCGCCGACCGTATACGAATAGTCAAAGATGCTCACCTGATAGCTCCCGTAGTTGCCGTTCATCACGTTGCGGAAGCGTCGACGACTTCCCCGGCGAAACAGCGCCGTGTTCGGTTGGGCGGCGCGCGAAGAATCGTTGCCGGCGTAGTTAAAGCCAAGGATATCGGCTAGAGAACGGAGGTCGGCCGCACGCTGCTTAGTTTTTTTCCAAGACGCTACCACGATGATCGCAAGGATCAACAAGAAGGCGACAAAGAAAAGCAACGGTAACGCGGCGGAATTCATTGGGTGTTACAACGATGGACCGCAGTCATCTTACGCAGGCTCCGGGAAGGGGGCAACTGCCATGAAATCCCTGTACAATAACCAATTCCCTTCTCAATCGGGACTCTTACTATGCACCGCTGGTCACAGCTGTTCATTCCCACTCTGCGCGAAGCCCCGGCCGATGCCGAGGTCGCCAGTCATAAGTACCTGGTCCGGGCCGGATATGTTCGCCAGCTGGCTGCCGGGATCTATTCCTATTTATTCCTGGGGCAGCGCTCCTTCAATAAGATCATCGCCATCGTCCGCCAAGAAATGGACTGCATTGGGCAGGAGTTCTACCTGCCGGCACTGCATCCGCGGGAGTTGTGGGAGGCAAGTGGCCGCTGGGACGTGATGGGCGACAATCTGTTCCGGCTAAAGGACCGTAAGGGCGCCGACCATTGTCTTGGCATGACTCACGAGGAGAACATGACCGAGATTGCCCGCAAGGAGCTGCGCAGCTACAAGCAGCTACCGCAAATCTGGTACCAGATTCAGTCGAAGTTTCGCGATGAGCCGCGTCCGAAATCGGGCCTGCTGCGGGTTCGGCAGTTCATGATGAAGGACTCATATTCCTTTGACATCGATCCTGCCGGGCTGGATGTGTCTTACCAGAAACATCGCGATACTTATTGCCGGATCTTCGACCGCTGCGGGCTGAACTACCTCGTCATTCAGGCGCATTCCGGGGCGATGGGCGGATCTCAGTCAGAAGAATTCATGGTCCGCACACCTGCGGGCGAAGACCAGGTCGTCAGCTGCGCCAGTTGCAAGTACGCGGCCAACCTGGAAAAGGCTACCTCGAAACTCGAACCAGTCCCGGAACTAGCTTCCGAAGGCAATGGCAATCCGCTTGAAGTTCACACCCCGGGGCAGAAAACAATCGAACAAGTGGGGCGTTTTCTCGGAGTGTCGCCCAAGAACAAGATCAAGACTCTGGCTTTGATGATGGATTCCCACGAGGACAAGGGGAAACTGGTCCCGCGTCCGGTCGTGGTCCTAGTACGCGGCGATCATGAGCTGAATGAGGCGAAGCTCTCGACAGCTTTGGCCGGAAAAGAAACCCGGCCCATGCAGGAAGAAGAAATTCATCAGCTCTTCCGGTCCCCGGCTGGATTCTTGGGCCCGCTGGGGATCGGATGGGCCACAAGCCTTGAGGATTCGAGCAAACCGGTCCTCCTCCTTGACACCGCTCTTCAAGGGCGCACCAACCTGATCGCCGGGGCGAATAAGGAGGACTACCACGTAAAGAACATCACGCCCGGCAAGGACTTTCAGCCCACGGCTTATGCCGACCTGCGCAGAGTCGTCCCGGGCGAAGCTTGTCCGAACTGCGGCACATCGCTCCAGATGGACACGGCGGTCGAGATTGGCCATATCTTCAAACTTGGCTACAAGTACTCCGAGTCGATGGGTGCGCGCGTGCTCGACAAGAATGGCAAGGAAGTCACGCCCATTATGGGCAGCTATGGAATTGGAATCGAGCGAATTCTTACCGCTGCCATCGAGCAGAGCTATGATGAAAACGGATTCTGGTTGCCACCGCAAATCGCGCCATTTGAAATTGTCGTTACCGCTACCAATGTGTCCGACGAGAAGCTGCGCTCGACCGCAGAAACCATCGCGCAATCGCTCGAAGCCGCCGGATACGACGTATTACTGGATGACAGGGACGAACGGCCAGGGGTGAAATTCAAGGATGCTGACCTAGTGGGCATACCCTTCCGCGTCAACGTGGGCAAAAAGGTTACCGAAGATAGGGTAGAAGTGGTTCAACGCTCGACCCGTCAGAGTCAGGATGTTACGATCGGCGCAATAACGGAGTACTTCCGGCAGAATCTGGGCCCGGCGCGTCGAACCTGACCAAAACCGGTGCCTTAACTTCCTGGCGCCATGGGCGTGGGGAATGGAGCGCTATGGGTAGCATTCGGATGTTCGTCGGGATCTTGGTGATTGTGGGCGGCATCTTTGTGTCGGTGAAGCTCATCCCGCCCTATTTCAACAACTACCAATTCAATGATTGGCTTAAGGACGAAGCCACTCACGACAGTTACTCCGTCAAGACCGAGTCTGACATTCGGACGGCCGTCATCAAGAAGGCCCAGGAGTTCGACATTCCTCTGACCGAGAACGATGTTAAGGTAACCCGTTACGGGGCGCAGTACAACGGAACGGTCATCATTCAAGCTCCCTATGTCATACACGTGGACTTTCCGGGATATCCCGTGGACCTCCACTTCGACGCATCCACGCAGAACCATGGCGTGTTTTAGAGAGGTCATAGCCTAGGGTTGCGAATCCTTCTCGACACTCGCTTTTGAGGGGAATCATTTAGAATGAACGGAGGAACTCCTTCCGGAGTTCGCTCTGGAAACGATTTCCCGCGCCGCCTCATCTCACAAGCAGTGACATGAATTCGTCGGAAGGTCGCAGGGCACCCGAAGACGAGTCACATCCAAAACGTGGCGATTAAAGTTCGAATTCCGCACAGAAACGACAGCCAGGGAGGCAAGCGCGGCTTCCGCGATCCCGTATTTCGCTTCGCACTCGCGGCCTTTGCCGTGCTCGCGCTGGTGTTCGTCTCGGTCTTCTCGTTTTTCTATGTGAAGTACGATCGCATCATCGAAAGGCGGTTCAAGGGGCCAGTATTTGCGAACGCCGCCAAGATCTACGCCTCCCCGCAAACAATCTCGGTAGGAGAGAAGACTGATCTCAAAGAGATTGCCGCGGACCTGCGGCATGCGGGTTACTCGGAAAAGAGCGGCGAAGCCGCCATGGGGAGCTACCACCTTTCTGGCGGGACGCTTGAGATTCAACCAGGCCCAGGCTCCTATCACAGTCCCGAACCTGCGACCCTACGCGTGCGCGAGGGGAAAATCGAAAGCATTACCGCCGGTAATGGTTCCCAGCTGGGAGCCTATGAACTTGAACCCCAGATGGTGACGTCGTTGTTTGAAGGGGACCAACGCGCAAAGCGCCAAGTGGTCCACTACAACGAAATGCCGAAGATGCTGGTGGATGCGGTTTTGGCGATTGAGGACCGGAGGTTTTTCGAGCACAGTGGCGTGAACTTTGTGCGTTTTGCCGAAGCCGCGTGGATTGACATCACGCGTCAAAGGCACGAGCAGGGGGGATCCACCATCACCATGCAGCTTTCGCGCGGCTTTTTCCTCACACCGGAAAAGACCATGAAGCGGAAGCTGACCGAGATGCTGATTGCGACCGAACTCGAGCAGAAGTTCACCAAGCAGCAGATCTTCGAGTTCTATGCGAATTGGGTGCCGCTCGGCCAGCGCGGGTCTTTCGCCATCAGCGGCTTCGCCGAGGCATCGCGCGCCTACTTCAACAAGGACATCAAGGACCTGACGATTCCGGAAGCTGCCCTGTTGGCGGGAATTATTCAGGGACCCAGTTGGCTGTCGCCCTATCGCCATCCGGAACGTGCCCTGGCTCGGAGAAATCTTGTTCTCGACAGCATGGTCGAGACTCATGCCATCACGAAAGAACAGGCCGATAAGGCGAAAGCCACTCCGTTGAAGCTCGCGCCTCCGAATGTCGAGGCCAGCGATGCGCCCTATTTCGTGGATCTGGTCCGCGACACGGTCACCGGCAAAATGCCTGAACGCGAGATGAATGAGCAGGCCTACCGGATTTATACGACCCTTGATCCCGACCTGCAGCGCGCAGCAGCGCAGGCAGTCGATGCGGGTATCAAGCTGGTCGACGAGCAGGTGACGAAGCGGCGCAGCAAGCGGATCAAAATCGGCAAAGGCAAATACGAGACCAAGGTGGAACCCGGCCCGCAGGCGCAGGTTGCACTGGTAGCCCTGAACCCTCATACCGGAGAAGTTCTGGCCCTGGTCGGGGGAAGGAACTACGCCTTCAGCCAGTTAAACCACGCCGTAGCCAAACGTCCAACGGGATCCATCTTCAAACCATTTGTTTACGCCGCCGCCGTAAACACCGCCCTCGATGGCAGCAATCCAGTGTTCACGCCCGCCAGCATTGTGCCCGACCAACCCAACACATTTGCTTACGGCGACCAAATCTACGAGCCGCGCAATTACAAAGAGGAATATCACGGTGACGTGACCGCCCGGTACGCCCTGGCAATGTCGTTGAACAACGCCACCGTCAAACTGGCAGAAGAAGTGGGATACGACAAGGTTGCTGACCTGGCGAAATCGGCTGGAATTACCTCGGTGAAACCGACCCCAGCCATGGCACTCGGCTCTTATGACGCGACCCCGCTCGACATGGCGGCTGCCTACACTGTTTTTTCGAACAATGGCCTGCGAATTTCTCCCACGATGGTGAAATCGGTTCGAACCGCCAGCGGGGATCCGGTCCTTGATTTTCACTCTGACAGTAAACAGGTACTCGATCCCCGCGTTGCTTACGTCATGACCGACATGATGGAAGGGGTAATCAACAACGGCTTGGGCTTTTCCGCGGTGCGGGTTCGTGGCTTCAGCGCACCTGCCGCTGGAAAAACTGGGAGTTCGCACGACGGCTGGTTCGCCGGCTACACCAGCAATCTCCTGTGCGTAGTCTGGGTCGGATTTGACGACTACAGCGATTTGCACCTGAGCGGCGCGCAAACGGCAGCCCCTATCTGGACGGAATTCATGAAGAAAGCTGCGGCCCTGTCGCGCTATTCCGAGATGAAGCCTTTTTCACAGCCCTCGGGCGTGGTCGACGTCCAGCTAGACAAGCTGACCAATCTCCTGGCCACACCCGCATGCCCGGAAACTTACACTTCTGCCTTTATCACCGGGACTGAACCAACCAACACTTGTGATCAAGGCACCGGAATCAAAGGCGTATTTTCCCGCTTGCTCGGCCTAGGAAATGAACAGGCTCAGCCCCCGGGCCCTGCCACCGCTTCCCAGCAAGAGCCGCCGGAACAAAAGAAAAAGGGCTTTTTCGGCAAGATTGCTGGTATTTTTAAGGACGATAAGCAGTCCACGCCTCCGCCTAAGCCGCCGGACGCCTCGCCCCACTAGGGAACTTTCCAGACCGCGGCGGTGTCAGTGGGGATAGTGTCTGCTTAGGAGTGTGGGCCATGGATCGTCCCCTGTTCCGCGTTTCTATCTGCGTGCTCTCGCTCGCGATGGTTGTCTCTGCTGGGCGTCCAGCGTTTGGCCAGCTTTCCGAACTGGACCAGATCCAAGTTGCCCCCCCTATGCGGCAGGTGCAAGCACCCTCGCCGAGTGCCACGGCCAAAGAACTGGAAGACGAGGCCGACCGGTTGCGCTCGCAAAAGGACTATCTGGACGCCATTGATTATTTTCAGGCCGCGGTGGCCAAGACTCCCGACAACGCAGCGCTCTACAACAAAATGGGCATTGCTGAGTTGATGTTGCAGCGTTATGGAGAGGCGGGAAAGCATTTTCAAGAAGCCATTAAGCGAGACCGGAAACTCGCGGAGGCGTACAACAACTTGGGCGTAGTCCACTACGAGCGCAAGAAATACAGGGCTGCGATCAAGCAATACAAGAAGGCGGCGGAGATTTCACCCACCTCGGCCTCTTTTTTTTCCAACCTAGGGGCAGCCTATTTCGCGCAGAAAAAATTTGAGGAGGCCACCAAGGCATACGCCCAGGCGGTGAGACTGGATCCCAACATCTTTGAGCACAGCTCTCGCACCGGGATCGCTGCGCAGATGTCTTCACCCCAGGACCGCGCGCATTACTCCTACGTTCTTGCCAAGCTCTACGCAAAAATGGGAGACACCGATCACTCCCTGCAATATCTGCGCAAAGCCATGGAAGAGGGATATAAGAAGGTTGACGATGCCTACAAAGACCCTGAATTTGCCGAATTGAGAAAGGATGCGCGTTTCGCAGAGTTGATGAAAGAAAGGCCGCAAGCTCTGCCCGACTAGGCGCACTTGGCAAGGGGTCGCTTGTTGTTTGACCCCCGCGAAGGCCTTGTTTCTGAGTTCTCTTCCTCCCCACTCCCCTCGACTTGTTCTACTCACGTTTTTAGACAATCCTCGCAACTCTCCACCCAGCCCGGGGTTGAACCCTAAGCAGAAGCCAACACGCCCTCCGGCCGCCAAACCCGAGCAAGGCCCCAAGCAGCGCGGCCGGCCTGGGCGCGTTGTATTTCAGTCCAGAGCTGGCGCATTTTCCCGCGGCGCTGATATCCTTTTCTCTTTCCGCAACCAGCTTTCCCCCAGGAGGAAGAATGCCTTTTAGCCTCGAGGGCCGGGCGGCCGTCGTGTTCGGAGTCGCAAACAAGCGCAGCATTGCTTGGTCGATCGCCCAGGGTTTGCATCAAGCCGGTGCTCGGTTAGCCATCACATACCAGAACGAGCGTTTGGAGCAGGAGGCAAAAGACCTGATTCTTTCCCTCCCGGGAGCCGAAGCCTTTCAGTGTGATGTATCGCGCGATGAAGACATAGACCGGCTCTTTGCGCATCTCCAAGAGAAATATGGAAAGCTGGACGTCCTGGTACATAGCGTCGCGTTTGCTCCCCCTGAGGAACTGAGGGGCGAATTCATTAACACCACGCGGGAAGGATTCCGAATCGCACATGATGTAAGCGTGTATTCGCTCATCGCCGTGTCCCGGGCCGTGGCGCCGCTGATGACTGACGGTGGCAGCATCATCACCATGACCTACTACGGCGCGGAGAAGGTCGTGCCCAAGTACAACGTCATGGCGGTGGCGAAAGCGGCTCTGGAATGCACCGTTCGCTATCTTGCCAGCGATCTTGGCCCAAAGAAGATTCGAGTCAACGCGATTTCAGCCGGGCCGATCAAAACCCTTGCCGCTCGTGGGATTTCGGGACTGGGCGAGATGCTGAAAGCCCATGCTGAGCGCTCGCCCCTACGTCGCAACGTAGACGTGAAGGAAGTTGGCGATACCGGCGTGTTTCTGGCCTCCGAAGCGAGTTCTGGAATCACCGGCGAGACCATCTACGTCGATTGCGGCTACAACATCATGGGCTTCTAGCTGGTCCACAGCTTGGGAACCCAGGGCGGGCGAGCCGGCGTTCCTCACCTGGCTGCGCGCGGGGTCGCTGAAGGCTAGGTCTTCTCCGCCAAATAGGATTCTTTGTACCCTAAGTAGTTGTTGGCGTATCGCAAAATGGCCGCCTGGTCCTTCTCCTCAAGGATGCGGTGGAACTTTCCGGGAAATCCAAGCCACAAGGATCCGGGCTCCACAATCGTCTTCTCCGGAATTAACGTGCCGGCGGCGATGATCGAACCTGCCCCAATCAGCGCTCCGTTCAGAATGACCGCACCCATTCCGATGAGGCATTTGTCTTCGATCCGGCATCCGTGGAGAGTGACGTTGTGCCCCACGGTCACATATTCCCCCACATACACTCCATACTGCTCTTTCATGCCGTGCAGAACAGTGCAGTCCTGAATATTGGAATACGCTCCGATGCGTATCTCGTGCACATCGCCACGCACCACTGCGTTCATCCACACGCTGGCGTGCTCCCCAAGTACGACATCGCCGATAATCTGCGCCGACTCATCCACGTAGCACGAGGCCGGAATTGTTGGCGAAATTCCTTTGTAAGGACGGATCATCTCTCTCTCGGCAACGACGAGCTGAAAACTGAGGGCTGCTAAGCGGCAGCTGAATTTTCGATCCTACCAAATTTCCCTTTTTTGGAACGCTCCCGCGAACGGTCGAGCCACCCGCCAAAAGGCTACTCCCTGCACCAAGAAAGGTGCAATTTTGCCGTCGCAGGCGCCCTGCGAAGAGAGGCCTTGCGAACGCCAAAAACGCCTTAGAAATTCGATATAGTGCTTGACTTTAACTCGCCTTCTTGCAATAACTAACAAGTCCACGCAGGACCGGTTTGGGGGTGTAGTTTCGTTGGCTGAAGTCAGATTGCAGGAAGGCGAATCGCTGGAAAATGCCCTGCGTCGCTTCAAGCGGAAGGTGCAGCAAGAGGACATCATCAAGGAAGTAAAACGTCACTCCTTTTACCTGAAGCCCGGGGAAAAGAAGCGGGTGAAGGAAGCACTGGCGCGCAAGCGCAGCCGCAAGAAAGCACGGAAAGAACAGGAATAACCCGAAAGGGCCCCAACCGAGCGTTGTGGCCCAAGCCTTACCTATAGCTGAGCGCCGCGCCTCATCGTCCAAGCATCTCCGCACACTTCCCCGTGCGGCCGGGCCGAACCCAGGGTAGCAGTCCAATCAGGGGGCGAGAAAACGTGCTCGCGTATTTGTGTGTTCCCGCGCAGCACCGGAGCAAGGAGCTCGCATGCAATTCCAGGATAGGACTTTGAAGTGCATTGATTGCGGCGGAGATTTCATCTTCACCGCGGGCGAACAGCTTTTCTTTCATGATAAGCAGTTTCGTAACGAACCCAAACGCTGCAAGCCCTGCAAAGCGAAACGCCTTGCGAATATCGGTGCGCCTCAGCGCCAGGGACACACTCGCGTCGAGACTCCCGCAGTCTGCTCGCAATGCGGCAAACAGACGACGGTTCCGTTCCGCCCGACGCAGAATCGCCCGATCCTATGTCGTGAATGTTTCCGCGACAAGAGGCAGGCGGCTTCCGCGTAGATCTTGCGTGTCACTCTAGTTTTCCGGGAATCCGGTAGAGGTATGTCGAACTGGCGCCCTGCGTGGAAGGGGGCGCCGGCATCAGCTGGCTCTGCGCTCTTTCTCGCCGGCTGAAGCATCGGGCGAAGTCGAGCGCCCACGCTCCATGAAGGTCTTCTCATCCTGCTGACGTATGAGCAGCGCCTCGATCTGACGCAGCAAATCTTGTGTCCCAATCGGCTTCACCAACAGCGACTGAACCCCGTTATTCTGCCAATCCACGTTTCGTGGAGGGTACGCAGTCAGCAACGCGGTCGCCGGGTGATAGGTCTGTTGCTTGGCGGCGCGAATCACATGAAAGCCCGCGTCATCAGTCTCCATGCGCGAGTCGGTGATCACCATGTCGTAAATGCCGTTTGCGAGCTTCTTGATCGCTTCCGCCGCCGATCCTGCAGTCTGCACATCAAACTGATTCAGTTCCAGCACCGCCTTCAACGTCAGCAGCACCGTAGCATCATCATCTACCAGCAGGATCCTGCGTTTCATCGAAACCTCAAAAAGACGCGCGCCTTACGATCCGGCGTCTCCCGCAACGAGTGTTGTATATACGCTAGTATATGAGCGTGTCCAGCTTTTACGTAGAAAATTTCGGTTGCCGCGCCACCCAGGCCGACGGGGCGGCCATCGAGCGGCAATTCCGGGATCGGGGACTGGACCGTGCCGGCGCCCCGACTCGAGCTGATTACGTAGTCCTTAATACCTGCGCAGTAACTGCCGCCGCTGAACAGGACGCCCGCGCCGCTATTCGCCGCATCCGGCGCAGTAACCCAGATTGCAAAATCGTTATCACGGGATGCTATGCCCAGCGCGCACCTGGTGAAGTCGCTGCTCTTCCTGGCGTTTCGCAGGTGATCGGCAACTCTCACAAACACACTCTGGCACAGATCGCGCTCTCCGGAAAGTCAGAGACTCACATCGCGCAAAATCGGAAGTTCATTCTCGCTTCGGATTTGGAAAGCGGCTCAGCCGTGGCCCGAGAGAGCACAATCGACGCCCCGCCGAACGTGTCGAGCAGTGCGTACCCTGCGGAACAGTTCGAGACCGGGCGTTCGGAAATCTTCGTCTCCGATATCTTTGCCCATACTGAGCTGCTCGCCGCACCCGTCTTCGATTCGGCCAACGAGCGCACCCGTCCCAACCTGAAAATTCAGGACGGCTGCAATAACCGCTGTTCGTTCTGCATTATTCCATCTCTTCGTGGTCGCAGCCGCTCTTTGCCAACCAATGCGGTGGTCAGGGAAGTGAACGATCTCGTTTTTGCCGGCTATCGGGAAGTCGTTCTCTCCGGCATCAATCTTGGCCGTTGGGGGCGGGATCTATCAGGCCAGGCCTTGCCAGGCCATCGCCCGCCAAGATTTGAGGATCTGCTCCGGCTTATCCTCGCCCACACCCGAGCCGAAAAACTCCGTATCTCCTCGGTCGAACCCATGGACTGGACCGAGTCCCTAATCCGTCTGGTAGCCGAATCGGGGCGAATAGCCAAACACGCGCACCTTCCCATGCAATCCGGCAGCGACAGAGTCCTTCGCCGTATGCACCGCAAATACCGCCCCTGGCATTACCGCGAGAAGATTAACAAAATTCACGCTGCCATGCCTGATGCCGCAATCGGCGCGGACGTGATGGTTGGGTTCCCGGGTGAAACAGATGCCGAATTCGAAGAGACGCGCGGCATGATCGAGGATCTGCCCTTCACCTACCTGCACGTCTTTACTTTCTCCGCGCGCCCAGGCACTCCAGCCGCGAACATGCCGGACCAGGTCCCGGTGCATATCTCCCGCGAACGCAATCGCGTGCTTCGCGAACTCGCCGCCAAGAAGAAGCTCGCCTTCATGCGGGGCTTCATCGGCCGCGAACTTGAGGCGATATCCCTGAGCACCCCATACGAAAATGCCAGCGGTGAGTGGACCGAGGCCCTCACGGACAATTACTTGAAAATGCGTTTGCCCGGGAAGCGGCGCCCGAATCAATGGTTGATGACGCGGGTGCTTGCCGTCGAAGACGGAACCTTGGTGGCAGTGGCCGGAGAGCCGGAGCGAGCGCAACAATATCGCCCCGGGTGCGAGTCCCATTAGGGCCAATCAAGACTCAAGAATTACAAATTTTGATTCCTGCAACGCGAAACAGCTGTCTCATACAACATATGCAAACATCCGAAGCGGACGTCTGGCCGAAGCGAACCAACTTCTACTTCCTTGCCGTTTTCCTACTCGCTTTCGCTCTTCCAGTGGCGCAAAGCCCGCACCTCGCGGCCAATCTGCCTCCCTACCTTGATCCACTGCCACAGGACACCGGCAGTGCCGGCCTCAAACAAACCCTTCGTCGCCTGCAAAATACCGGCCGCCTGATGATGGTCACGGCTCATCCCGACGATGAAGACGGAGGTGTTCTGACTCTGCAGGCGCGCGGCCACGGCGTGCGCACCGTACTGATGACCCTTACCCGGGGAGAAGGCGGGCAGAACGAACTCGGCAGCGGCCTGTTCGACAAGCTCGGCTTGATTCGCACCCTGGAACTCCTCGCCTCCGATCGTTACTACGGAACCGAGCAGCGATTCTCCCGGGTTGCCGACTTCGGCTTCTCCAAAACTCCGGAAGAAACATTTCAGAACTGGGGAGGCAAAGACGTTCCGCTCGCTGACATGGTGCGCGTGATCCGAACTTTCCGACCCGACGTTCTGGTCGCTCGTTTCTCCGGCACCGATCGCGATGGGCACGCCCATCATCAAGCATCGGCAGTGTTGACGAAAGAAGCTTTCCGAGCGGCCGCGGACCCGAACCGCTTCCCCGACCAAATCCAAGAGGGCCTCGAGCCGTGGCAGCCAAAGAAGCTTTACATCGGCAATGTCTGCCCATGGCGCGCCAACACCTGCCAGGATGAAAACTGGACCGTGCGTTTCGATACGGGCGAAGTGGATCCCTTGCTTGGCATGTCCTATCTGCAGATGGCAGCCAACGGTCTTGGTCACCAGCACACGCAAGGACACTTCGATTACACCGTCAATCCCGGCGCGCACTACGCCTTCTACAAGCTCGTGGACTCTGCCCTGCCGAAGACGACCGACGATAAGGGCCACGAAAAGGATTTCTTCGACGGGATCGACACCAGCTTCGTGAGCCTTGCCGCTCGTTTGGGAGCCGAGCAGAACAAGATTCCCTGGTTTCGTTCGGCAATGAGCAAAGTTTCTGGTCAGGTGAGCGATTCGGTGGGCGGCCTCTCCGCAGTGCTCGAGGATTTGGATGCAATCGAATATCGCCTCCAGGATTCAGAACTCACGCCGTCCTCAAAAAGCGCAGCCCTCGAATATGTATCCTACGTGGACGAACAAACCGCCCACGCCCTCGATCTCGCTCTGGGTCTCACCCTCGAGGCCGACGCCGTACCGCCTCAAGCACCGGGTGGCCCTCCACCTCGCGAGAAGGATTCCTTTGTCAGCGTATCGCCAGGGCAAAAGTTTCAAATCGTGGCAAAGCTCCACAATCCGTCCAAGTACTGGCTTACGATTCAAAGCGCAGGCCTGGATCATTCCGATTGGGTTTTGAAGTCACAGGCTGAGCAGGTCACGATTGCCCCCGGCGAAGATTACTTCGCCAACTTCCTGGTCGAAGTTCCCGCAAATGCCGAGCTGAGTCGTCCGTTTTGGCGACGCGAGAACCCTCTCACAGACGGTGCGAATCAGGTCGATCGGCGATATGCAACCCTGCCATTGCCACCCGCTGCGCTAAAGGTTGAAATCGTCTATCAGTTGGCGGGCCACAAGGGCTTACATTCCCCTGCTCCGGATTTCCTCAAAAGGCGGCGCAGCGGAGAACCTGACACCGGCAGAATTTCCGCACCCATCATCGCACCCTATGTCGACGATCATGGCGTGACCCGCAAACTGCAATTGGGTGTCACGCCGGCATACTCGCTGGCGCTTGAACCGAGCGAACAAGTGGTTCCTACCTCAGATGGAAAAACCACCACCGCAAAACTCAGCGTCGGTTCGAATCTAGCCGTCGTAGATCCAGGACAGTTGCGCCTGGAAGTGCCGCCGGGCTGGCAGGCTGACCCCTCACGACAGCCGGTGGATCTGTTGCATCGCGGCGACAAGCAGGCGTTTTCTTTCAGCGTGGTTCCTTCGAAATCGGTTGCCGGCCGCTCCGATCTCGAGGCAGTGCTTGCAGCGGGCGGCAAAAGTTACTCCGAAGGCTACGAACTCATTACCCGCGATGACATCGGTTCGTTCTACTACTACTGGCCGGCCGTCCAGCACGTCAGTATCGTGGACGTGAAGGTTCCCTCGAATCTCAAGGTGGCCTACATTCAGGGTGCGGGTGAAGACACGCCCGTCGTACTCGCGCAAGTCGGACTGAATCTCACGGTTTTGCCGGCAGAAAAGCTCGCAGCCGAGGATCTTTCGCAATTCGGCAGCATTGTCCTGGGAGTTCGCACCTACGACACGCAAAAGGATGTCGTGGCCAACAATGCCAAGCTGTTAAAGTTTGTTGAAAATGGCGGAACGTTGGTGGTCGAGCACAATAACGACATTGCCAACTTCAACAGCAGCCACTTCACACCCTACCCAGCCGAACTCGGACGGTCGCGCGTTTCTGTCGAGCAAGCACCGGTCAAAATCCTGCGGCCCGATGATTCCGTGTTTCATTACCCCAACGAAATTACGCAAAAGGATTTCGACGGCTGGGTGCAGGAACGGGGGCTGTACTTCATGAATTCCTGGGACAATCATTTTCAGCCGCTGATCTCGTGCCACGATCCGAACGAGCCCGACCAAGAAGGCGGCTTGCTGATCGCGAAGTATGGCAAGGGCACCTACATTTACAGCGGATATTCATTTTATCGCCAGCTGCCGGCAGGGGTGGCTGGTGCAGTGCGGGTGTTCGTGAATCTAGTCAGTGCGGGGCATGAGCATTAGCAGTGAAAAGTACACAATGCGCAAAGTTCGCGGTGGTCGCTGTGCTGCTCAGGACGCGCAACCATGATGTGCAGCTAAGTCAATGTCCATTTCTCCCCAAGCCGGCTCTTCCAAGCTGATCCGAGGTATTGGTCTGGGCACCGCGACCGCGCTGAATATGATCGACATGATTGGCGTCGGTCCGTTCATCACCATGTCTCTTGTCGTCGCCGCCATGGGAGGCCCTCAGGCCTTGCTGGGTTGGGTTCTCGGCGCCCTGCTCGCAATTTGCGACGGCCTCGTCTGGGCCGAACTCGGAGCCGCCATGCCGCACGCGGGTGGATCCTATGTCTATCTCCGCGAAATCTACGGACCGCGTCGCCTCGGCAAACTGGTTTCATTTCTCTTCATTTGGCAGCTCTCCTTTAGTGCGCCTCTCTCGATCGCATCCGGTGCAATCGGTTTTGCCAAATACACCGCCTACATCTTTCCGTCGTTGGAAGTGCAATTCGTCTCTCGCGAATGGAACCTCCACCTACCGCTCCTGGGAAACCTTCAGCTTGGATGGGCTGTAGCCGGCACCACATTTCTCGCACTCGGAATCGTACTCATTGCCATACTGTTGCTTTACCGGCGCATCACCCAGATCGGCAGAATCTCGCGTTATCTATGGCTGATCGTGATGGCGACGATCGCCTGGATCATCATTGCTGGCCTCACCCATTTCAACGCCGCACGCGCGTTCAGCTTTCCTCCTCACGCCTTTTCGTTGTCGGGCAACTTCTGGCTCGGGCTCGGAGCAGCCATGCTGATTGCTACCTACGATTACTGGGGCGCATACAACGTCTGCTTTCTTGGGGATGAATTGAAGGACCCAGGCCGCACGATTCCGCGCGCTGTCCTGCTATCCATCGTCCTCGTTGCCGGTCTATACATGTTGATGAACCTTAGTGTGCTAGGCGTCATGGATTGGCATGAGGTGATGGGCGCTGCCCAGGCCAACAACAAGCTCTACGTGTTCTCCACGCTCATGCAGAGGATCTACGGCGACTGGGCCGCGAACTTGATAACCGCCCTGATCATGCTCACCGCATTTGCCTCTGTCTTCTCGCTCATTCTCGGCTACTCGCGGGTTCCCTATGCGGCCGCACTTGACGGCAACTACTTCAAAATCTTCTCGCGCGTTCACCCGACCTACCAGTTTCCCCACGTTTCACTCCTTGCACTCGGAGGAGTGACTCTGCTTTGTTGCTTCTTCCGCCTCGCAGACGTAATCTCAGCGTTGGTTGTGATCCGCATCCTGTTGCAATTCCTGCTGCAATCCATCGGTGTCATCGTGCTTCGCATTCGCCGCCCTGACATGCCCCGCCCGTTCCGAATGTGGCTCTACCCCGTTCCTTCCCTACTCGCGATTCTGGGCTTTGCATACATCGTGATAAAGCGGCCCGATGCGCTCAAGCAGATTCGCTATGCTGCGGTCATTCTGCTGGCTGGCCTGGTCCTATACTTCATCCGCGCGAAGCGCAATCGTGATTGGCCATTCGCGAAAGTGGCAGTTGCCCCCGCAGAGGTCCGCGCAAGCTGATGGCCGACTCGATCCCAACTCCGCTCCCGGGCACACGCCTCAATGGCTCTGCATGGTCGCCGCTACGCGAACCGCTTTTTCGCTCTCTGTGGCTTGCTGCCGTCATCTCCTACACCGGTCGCTGGATGCAGAACGTAGGCGCAGGTTGGTTGATGACACAACTCACCATGTCGCCCTTCAAAGTCAGCATGGTCCAAGCCGCCATGACGTTGCCGGTCTTTCTTGTAACCCTGCCTGCGGGAGCGTTGGCTGACATGGTGGACCGCCGCCGTTTCCTTCTAGTCACCCAAAGTTGGATGGTGGGCGCGGCAGCACTGCTTGGGATATTCACTCTACTCGGTTGGGTGACTCCCGGCGTCGTGCTTGTTTTTACCTTCCTCCTCGGCCTCGGTGCCGTGGTGAACGATCCCGCATGGCAGTCGATCGTTCCCGAAGTCGTTTGTGCTGAAAACCACGCCGCTGCCGTTGCCCTGAATTCCGCCGGATTCAATCTTGCCCGAGCCGTGGGTCCCGCCATCGGCGGCGTCGTAATCGCCGCCACAAGCTCAGGAATTGCGTTCCTCATCAACGCCGCATCGCTTTTTGGCGTCATCGTTTTCCTGCTCCGGTGGAGGCGCCCCGACTTCCAAAAAGCCCACTCGGTGCGCATGCTGGAATCCATGAAAGCAGGCTTCCGGTACGCTCGCTCCGCGCCGATTGTGCATTGCGTTCTGGTCCGCACCGGCGCATTCAGTGTTGCTGCGAGTTCTCTTCTCGCGTTGCTGCCATTGATTGCCCGAACCAGTTGCGAATACGGCGCTACCGGATATGGCCTCCTCCTCGGATCATTCGGCTTGGGCGCCCTTCTCGGAGCGGCTTTTCTTCCACGCATGCGCGATCGATTTTCGGTGGACGGGGTCGTTGCCACCGCAGTCGTCCTCTTCGCCCTGATGACGTTTGCCGCCGGCCGGGTGCATATTTTCAACTGGTTGCTCCTCATTCTGTTCCTGAGCGGGACTGCTTGGATCGCCATCCTCGCTTGCCTCAACGTCGCCGCCCAGACCATGTCTCCCCCATGGTTGCGTGCCCGCACCCTTTCGATGTACTTGCTGATTCTTCAGGGAGGAATGGCTATCGGCAGTGCCCTTTGGGGAGCACTGGCGACAAAGTACGGGGTCCCGACTACAATGCTTCTTTCCTCTCTGGCATTAATCGTGGGGCTGGCTACAGTTCGCAGGTACCCGTTGCATTCCAGCGAACTTGAACTCGCGCCATCCGTCGTGCGGGACTGAGAGAATCGGGTGATCGATCGAACGATTTCTCTTAATTGGGTAACTTCGCAATTGGGAATGGAAGTACTCGGGGATTTTCAATTTCCCAATTACCAAATTTCCCAATTACTTATTCTCAACTTTCAGGACAGGAGACAACATGCGCAAATTCAGTTCACTGCTTGTCACTCTCGTCGTACTCCTAACGGTTGCTACCGCATCCGCTCAAATGACCCCACCTCCTCCGGCCAAAACGCCGGGAGAGGCAATCAACGCGGTCCTTGGCATTGCGGAGGGCGAATTCGTCAGCGCTGCTGACGCGATGCCCTCTGATAAATATGATTTCGCTCCCTCCAACGGCGAGTTCAAAGGAGTTCGTACCTTCGCGCAACAGGTAAAACACGTGGCCGCGACCAACTACATTTTCGGCGCGGCAATCTTGAACGAGAAACCGCCCGTCGACACCGGTGGGGAGAGTGGCCCGGACTCAGTCAAGAGCAAAGCGGACGTTGTGAAGTTCCTAAAGGACTCTTTCGCCTACCTGCACAAGGCCGTGGCATCGATTGACGCGACCAACCAACTGGAGACAGTTGATCTTTTTGGGATGAAGCTGGCGCGCGGGAGCGTTGGCGCGTTCTCCACCGCACATCCCTTTGACCACTACGGACAGATGGTCGTGTACCTGCGCATGAACGGCATTGTGCCCCCGGCAAGCCGTCCACAGCCAGGGAAATAGGACGGCTTGATCGGGTGATTCCAATATCGGGTGATTTTGGATCACCCGATCACCCCATCTCCCGACTCCTCTTGCTTATCAGCCTGACTTTCCGTAGCATCGATCTTGAGAGCCGGCCTACCAGGTTGGTGATGGCGGTAACCGATTTTTGAACCAACACCTGAATGAACGGGGGCCCCACTCGAACTAAGATCCGGTGTGCCATGCTCCGCCATGCGGAGACGCCTAAAGGGTCTCGGGGGGTTCCCAAACGTCTACCGACGGTTCATTCTCGGCCCGTCACACGGCTTTGTGGGTCGGCTTTTAAGACCTGAGCTCTGCCCGAGTGCTCGCATCTAATTAATCAGTGTTCCCCCAACTTTTTCATATCGGCAAATATGCAATGCCTACCTATGGTCTCCTGGTAGCCACCGGGGTGCTGGTCGGGCTCTGGATCAGTGTGCGGAATTCCGCGCGCCAGGGCATCAAGCCCGAGAATGCATGGGACTTCGGCATCGCAGTGGTGCTCGCCGGAATTCTTGGCTCAAAGATTCTGTACATCCTGGTTGATTGGCGTTCTTACGCCGAGCACCCGAAAGACATCTTTAGCCTGGCGACTCTGCAAGCGGGTGGGGTTTTCTCCGGAGGCTTGATCGGTGCTTTTATCGTCGCCTGGTGGTTCTTGCGGAAGCATCAAATGCCCGCTTTGGCGACGTGCGACGCCTTTGCTCCCGGCCTTGCCATGGGCCACGCCATTGGACGCCTGGGCTGTTTCGCCGCCGGCTGCTGCTACGGAAAGGAAACAACTCACTGGTGGGGTGTTACCTTCACGAATTTAGTTGCTCACGCCAACGCTGGCACTCCGCTTGGCAGGCCGCTTGAACCGACTCAACTTATCGAGTCCGTCGCTGAATTCATCATCTTCGGCATTCTCACCTGGATGTTTGCGCGCAAGAAATTTGACGGCCAAGTCTTTGGTGCCTACCTATTTCTGTACGGAGTCGCGCGCTTCTTCATCGAATTCCTTCGCGACGACCCGGGCCGCGGCGGCCCCTACTTCGGCATCCTCAGCGGAACCCAATTGATCTCGATCGGCTTGGTCCTCGCCGGAGGACTGATCTGGTATTTCCGTCCTTCCCCTAAGATCGCGGTCGCCACCGCCACGCGCTGAGCTTTCAGAGAGCAGCACGACCGCCTTCGATCCCGTGGCTCGAATCGAAGCATCGTCGCCCTGTTACACCCGGCTTCCCAGCGGAATGCCCTTGGTCCTGGGGTACAATGCGGTTTTTCCTTCCCTCTTTTCTTCGTGTACCTTGAGTGCCCGTGGCAGTGACGCTATGCAATCACGATGAATGACAACGACCACTTCACTGTCACTGCCGAGGATGCTGGGAAACGTCTGGACCAATTCCTCGTCTCGCATCTGCCCGACATCAGCCGCGCGCGCATCCAGGAACTCATTTTCCAGGAAAAAGTCCTGGTTAACGCCAAGCCCACGAAATCGTCTCTGAAGCTTCGCGGCAACGAACGCATCGAAATTCTTGGCCCGCCTGAACGCCCGCCACTGAAAGCCAGGGCGGAGGACATCCCGCTCCACGTGGTCTACGAGGACCTCGACCTTGCCGTGATCGACAAGCCCGCAGGCATGATGGTCCATGCCGGGGCCGGCTCGACCGCTGACCAGCGCAATCGCGGAACTCTCGTCAATGCCCTACTTCACCACTTCACAACGCTTTCCGGCGTGGGCGGAGGACTACGCCCGGGCATCGTTCACCGCCTGGACAAGGAAACCAGCGGCCTGCTTGTCGTGGCAAAGAACGACTCTGCTCACCGCAAACTCGCCGGCGACTTCTCCAGCCGGCAGGTGAAGAAGGCCTATCTGGCACTGGTCCACGGCTGGCTTAAGAACGATCAGGGCACGATTTCAGCAGCAATTAGCCGCGATCTCGTCCGGCGCATCCGCATGACCACCCGGCGCAGCGGCGGCCGCCAAGCCATTACTCACTATCAGATTGAACGCCGCATTGATTCCCCCTACGGTAAGTTCACCCTGCTCAAGCTGCGCATTGAAACCGGACGCACTCACCAGATCAGGGTTCATCTCGCCTCCATTGGCCATCCCATCGTTGGGGATACGCTGTACGGCGCTCCCAGCCAGATTCGCGCCACATCTTCTCCCCCTTTGTCTCTGAGCCGTAACTTCCTGCATTCGACCGAATTACAGTTCGTTCACCCCCGAACCGGTCAGCCACTTGCCTTCTCCCAGGGGGTAGGGACAGATCTCGAGGAATTTCTGCGGAAACTCGGTTAACGATCTCGCCCTGTGAAGCTATAATTACATCGATGCTTCGGTCCTGGCGGTTAGCTACTTTCCTCACCTTGGCTGCCCTTTTCGTCACTGTGGCAGTTCTCGTAGCGCAGAGCACAGACGATCTGCCTGCCGCCCCCTCTGAGGCCATCAAACCCAAACCTGCTCCGAAGAAGGCCGATCCGCCGCCTCAGCCAGATCCAACGCAACCCGCACAATCTCCTAACGGGAGTCCTCAGCCAGATGGACGCCCTACCGCATCTTCCAAGGCTCCCGATGGCAATGTTGCCGATGAACCCGTGCTAAGCAGCAACGAAACGATTCGCAAGATCGTCAACGAGGTCAGCGTCGTCTTCACCGTCACGGATAAGCACAATCGCTACGTAAAAGATCTCAACCAGGAAGACTTCAAGGTCGTGGACGACAGCCGCCCGGTTGGGCAATTTCATTTTCGCCGTGAAAAAGATCTCCCACTGCAAGTCGGCCTGCTGATCGATGCCAGCAACTCCATTCGCGACCGCTTCAAGTTTGAACAGGAATCCGCCATCGAGTTCCTGAACGAGATCATTCGTCCCCGCTACGACAAGGCTTTCGTGCTTGGCTTCGACGTCGAACCTGAAATCACTCAGGACTTTACCGACAACACCGAAAAACTGGCCAACGGTGTACGTTTGCTCAAGGCCGGCGGCGGTACCGCGATGTACGACGCACTCTACTACGCGTGTCGTGACAAACTGCTGAAGTCGCCCCAGAGTGGCTCCGTTCGCCGCGCGGTCATCCTGGTCAGCGACGGCGACGACAACCAAAGCCACGTCACCCGCGAAGAAGCAATTGAGATGGCGCTGCGCGCCAACGTCATCGTGTACACCATCAGCACAAACTTCCCCAATGGTGGCGGGGAGGGCGACAAGGTTCTGCAGCGCATCGCCGATGCGACCGGCGGACGGGCTTTTCAGCCCTTCCAGCTGCAGCAGGTTGCCGACGCTTTCCAACAGATTCAGGCGGACCTTCGCAGCCAATACGAACTCTCGTACAATCCGGCAAACTTTGCCCATGACGGCCGTTATCGCACGATCGAAATTTCTGCCTTGCGTAAGGGCTTGAAAGTCCGTAGCCGCAACGGTTACTACGCGCCAACGGAGTAGGGCGCGCCCGAGCGGCCGCCTCCTCGGTAAACCTCCTATAGTCGAGATCCCGCAAATCCTCTAACATATTCGGTCCGAGCACATGGGGATCGAGGGATTGTTTTGTGCTCACCGGTGGAAAGGGCAACCCAATGCAGACCAAGCAGCGAACCATACGCTCAACTGTTATGTCCATCCTATGCATGCTTCTGGTCCCGGTTGCGCCCTGCTTTGCGCAACCCTCCGGCGGCCCCTACGGCCCCATGGATCAGCGCTACGAAGTGCCCAAGGCCCCCCATGTTTATTACGTTTCCCCGGACGGGAAAGCCGGAGCTTCGGGAGCCACGCTCGACCAGCCCACAACCATCGAATCCGCCATCGATCGCGTTGTCACCGGCGACGCCATCGTTCTGCGTGGCGGGGTCTATCGCACAGGCGGATTGGTACTGAATCAGGGCATCACCATGCAGCCCTACCTCAATGAGCGGCCCATTCTAAAAGGCACTCAGCTCGCAACCAACTGGGAGCCGTTGCGCAACAACCTTTGGAGAACCAAGTGGGCCACGCTCTTCCCTGCCTCGCCACTTCCCTGGTGGCAACGCAACCGCGAAGGCATGCGCACACCGCTACACCGTTTCAACACCGACATGGTTTTCATTGACGGCCAACAGCTGAAGTCGGCCGGGTGGGAAGGAGAGCTCGATGCACACTCGTTCTACATCGATTACGCGAATGGCTTTGTCTACATCAGCGTCGATCCAGCGAACAAGCAAGTCGAGATCACGGCCTTCAACAGCGGGCTGGTTCGCACCAGCGCTCCCATCCATGGCAAGACCAATGATCACAAAGGCGCGGTAATCCGCGGCCTGACCTTCACCCAGTACGCCTACCGTGCTCTCGAAGTCGAGGGCAAGAAGCATTTCACGGTCCAGGACGAGCCCACCGACGAACCCGTCGGACTCTCCGATCCCACTACCTTTGGTAAGGAAGTCATGGGGACCGTCCTTGAAAACGTAACCATCTCCTACTGCTCGCGGGTGGCCGGGTACTTCCGCGGTGACGGTCTGATTATCCGCAACTCCCTCATCAGCGACACCGGCACCGAGGGCATCTACGTCATCGGATCGTCAGACGTTCTGTTGGAACGCAACGTAATCCGCCGTAACAATGTCATGCAACTCACGGGCTACTATCCATCTGCGGTGAAGATCTTCAACCAGACGCGACGCGTGATTTTTCGCGACAACCTGATCATCGACCAACCCTATTCGAATGGCGTCTGGTACGACGTAGGCAATCGCGACGGCATCATCGTGAACAACTGGATTGAAGGCGCCATCGACGGATTCTTCTTCGAGATCTCCCGCGGCGCGACCGTGGCGGGCAACGTTTTCGTGCATTGCGAAAAGGGCGTGCGCGTACTCAACTCGGCTGATGTTCGCGTCTACAACAACACCTTCATAGACACCGCGGCCTCCTTTGAGCGCAACGAGCGCAGCGCCACGGGAGATCACTTCGGCTGGCACCCTTCCACCGGACCTGGCGTTGATGAGCGCGAGGGGCACGTATTCGTGAATAACCTTCTCGTCGCAAATCACTCGTATCGTCTCCCGCTCTTGCGCTTTGAACAGCCGCCGGCACTCTGCCCACGACTGACGCGTCCCATGGCCAAAGAGATCGATGGCAACCTCTACGTCCGTCCTTCAGTTCCGGACGCGCCTGCACCTCCCCTGGTGACCTGGAGCCCCGCCCCGTCTGACAATTGCTCCTCGACCTTCGCCACATTGGAGGAGTTCCGGAAAACTGCCTCCGGCTTTGAAGCCAATGGGCAGCAATTGGATCGAACTCCGCGTTCCGCCTTGAGAGGTGCCGACCTCGGCCGCTATGATCTGCAGCCACTCTCCGGAGTCCCCAAGAACCGTATTGCCTTGCCTGCTGACGTACGCAAACTCCTCGGCTGGACCGAACAGGATGCCCAGTGGCCGGGCGCGTACCCGCTTAGAAACTGACGCTCTAATCTGGGCAGGTTGGTTTCAGCGCTCGACCTTCCTTAGAACGACCGCAACACTCGATGGAATCTGGAAGTTCCCGATCGAAGGATCGGAACCGTCCGGCGCGGGGCCGATGTCAGGGGCATCGGGGGATTTCTGCGGAGGTTTCGGTAACTCCCAACCCAGATTGACCGAGCGTTGCAGCTCGATGCGGTCTCCCTGAATCGTGCCGTTGAAGGTACTAGCTCCCGCCTTGAAACTGATCGCGCTGCCGTCGACCTTGCCATTCACGAGGGGAGCGGGAGCGTCGGTGCCGCCCGTGAAGCTCATTCCTGTACCCTCCACGCTGCCGCTTAAGCTGCCGCCTTCCTGCTTGAACGAGTAAATCGAATCTCCGCTGCCGAGGAACCACATCTTCGAAGCTCCATCAGAAACCGGCCTCCAAAGCCCGGTGATACCCTCTCCCTTCGGGACCTCTCGTTCCCAAGCCGCCACTTGCGGCCGCAGGCTTACCGCCTTTGTTCCAATCGTGACCTCGGCGGCAGCCAGCCCAGGCGAGCTCGCGTTCACTGTGATCACTCCGCCCTTCTTTGTTGATTGCACGATTGCCATGCAATATCCGCAGAACGCCTTCCGCGATGCGCCCTTATCCGAGGCCTGATCCGTCGGATCGCCATTGCCTACTCCAATCAACTTCCCTTCACCTGACACCTTGAACGTCACATCGTTGTCGGTGACCGGCACCACCCGATCTTGCGCATCGCGAACTTCCACGGCGAACATGGCCACATCCTCGCCGTCGGCCGAAACTTCCCGCCGATCCGCCAATAACACGAGCCTGGCCGCGGGCCCTGTGGTCTCGCGCTTCTTGGTCATTACGACTTTGCCGTTCTTGTAACCGCGCGCTTCGATCGTACCCTGCACATATTTCACCACCCAGGCGACATGAGAATCTTTGGGCATGTCTTTGGTTCCCAGGCTCTGCCCGTTGTGCAGCAATTCCACTTTGTCCAGGTTGGAGTACACCCACACCGCAATTCGTTTGCCCTCCATGCCCGGCCAATTCCAATGGGGAAACAGATGAAGCACCGGCTCCTTCCTCCACCAGGCCTTGTAGTAGTAGAACGAGTCCTTGGGAAAACCGCAGGTGTCGATGATTCCATACTGCGAGCTGATGTTTGGCCAACCATTCGGCGAGGGCTCGCCACGGTAGTCGAACCCAGTCCAGACGAACCCTCCAGAGAGCCATGGCTGCGCATTGCAGAACTTCCACCAGCCTTCCGCCGAGGCGCGCCCGGTGGTCGTATACGGGTCGTACGAAGCCACAAATCCCTTCGACGCGTCGGTCAGGTAAATGCCGCGGGTGCCCACCGCGCTCACGGTCTCGGTGCCCATCACCGGCTTCGCAGGATTCTTCTTGTGAAACTCCTCTGCCTGCGGGTCCATATAGTTGTAGCCAGCGACATCGCAAACGGCTAGTCCGCCAGCGGTCCCAATTGCGCCCGTCGGTGCAATCGATACCGGCCTTGATCCATCCAGCTGGTTGGCCAGTTCCTTCATCGCGCTCAGGATCGACAGTCCTTTGTCGGTATTGGCCTGCCCTTCCTCGTTGCCCATCGACCACATGAACACACTAGGCCGATTGCGATCTCGCCGCAGAAGATTGGCGAATTGGTTCAGGCCTTCGGGGTTCGACGACATCATGCGCGTCTCATCGAACACCAGCATGCCTAACTCATCGCAGGCGTCGAGCAATTCCGCGGTGGGCGGATTGTGCGATGTGCGCAGCGCATTGCATCCCATTTCCTGGAGTTTGCGTACCCGGTAGTACTGCACCGCGTCGGGGAGGGCGGCGCCGATTCCAGCATGGTCCTGGTGATTGCACGTGCCCATGAGCTTTACAGCGCTTCCATTGAGAAGGAGCCCCTTTTCGGCATCGAAGCTTACGGTACGAATCCCGAAGCGCGTCTCGTAGCGATCGACCACTCGGTTTTCGGTCTGCAATTCCGTGACTAGCCGATAGAGATTCCGTTCTTCGAGCGACCACAGCATTGGCTTGCTCACGGTTATGTTCTGCGGAAAGGCCTCTTTCTCGCCGCTAGCAATCGACTGCGCCGCACTTTTCACACCTCCAACCGTGTCTCCGGATGGGCTCAGAAGGGTCGAAATTACGCGGATCGTCTGCGCTGTCTTGTCCTGATTGCGCACTTCGGTGGAGATCGAAAGGCTCGCCGCTCCGTTCTTGACATCCGATTGGATGAATGTGCCCCATTGCGGCACGTGAACTGGGCTGGTCTTCACCAGCCAAACGTGACGGTAGATCCCCGCCCCCTCGTAGAACCAGCCATCGCTTGAGGTCGCATCCACGCGCACCAGCAAAACGTTGCGGCCGCCCACGCTCGCGAAATCAGTCAGATCGAAGCCGAACGGATCGTACCCCCCGCTGTGTCGACCGATGTAGAAGTTGTTGAAGATCACCATGCTTTCGCGATAGGCGCCGTCAAACTCTACAGTGATCCGCTTGCCTCTGTCTTCAGCTGGAATCTCGAATACCCGTCGATACCAACCCACACTGGTCGCCGGATAGGTCTTGCCGATTGGGTAAAAACCCTTGGCCATCAGGGCAGGATCGTTTTGGAACGGCAATTCGATGGCCCAATCATGCGGCAAATCCAGCTGACGCCAGGCGCTGTCATCAAACGCAAGCCCGCCCGCCGGCACGAAATTGCCGGTCTTTTGAAAATTTCCCGTAAAGCCGAAGTCCTTGGCAGGATCGTTGGCATGGCCCAAATGAAATCGCCAGCCGAAATCGAGAAGCAGTCGTTCCCTTCCTGCCTTTTTGGCTTCATCGTTTCCCGTGCCCAGCAGAGGCTCGAAGGATGGCTCTCCCGCTGAGGGCATCTCGATCGCGCCGGCAATCGGACCCATGCCATGCACCGCGGCCGCAGCCGCCGGACCGATCACGCCAGCCTTCAGAACGTCTCGCCGTGAAAACTTCTTCATGGAGCCTCCCGCAACGGGTCTTCCGTGTCTTGCCAAACGTGAAGTTATACGCCCGATCTCAGTTCAATCGCAAGCTGAGCAGGGTGTTATTTCAGTCGACGAAACGGGAGGGACTGCTGGGAGAAGGAGAGTACTCTCGTGAAAGCTTCATGCCATCGATTGGCTCGATCTGGCCGGGCAGGATTTCTTTAGGAACCTAGGATGTTGATCGCTCACGCGGCAACCGCGACGATCGAGGCCTGGCAGGGCCGCGACTGACTGCAGCAGAACATCCAATCCTGAACCAGGAGGAGGGTCCGCGCTTGAAGTGAAATCCCTTGCTTGCGTGCACGCTCAGGTCGTCCTTAAAAGGAAACCTCGAGCCCAGCAACCGCCCCACTTTGGCTAAGGTTAAGTCCGATTCGATTGCCCTTTGAGTTGATATTTAACCGCGAAGCCAACTGATAACCTCCCTGAAAGTTCAAGTGTCGGTTCAGCGCGACACCCACGGTTCCGTAGGAAGAAATGAAATTGCCATATCCGAAAAAGTACATGCCCAAGAGATTGCCTGAAACGAACAATCGACGTGAGCCAGGAATTAAGTAGTAACGAAAATCGGGACCGGCGACCGGCAAGGGAGCGCGAATTGTAGACGACGAGGACTGGGCTGAGTGAGGCGTTCCGTTAAAAGTCTGTGCGGCCGCGTTCAGGCTTCCGCGGATGTAAAACAAGTCGAGCTGCGCCACGATGGCAAGATACCCTCTCCTTCGCCGGATGATGTCATATTGATAGCCTGGAGTAATAGCATAAGTTTCCAATTTGCCTCTAGCCACCAAGCCTGCTTGAAACGTCTGTCCCTCAAATTCCACAGTTCGACTCAGTGCGAGTTCCCTGGTGCTCCTAATGGGAAGGAGCCCGAAGTAGAGGTGATTCTTTCGGGTAAATCTCCACTCCACCCTCATCGTACCGGTATTGTAGGAACGGAGATCGATGTCCCTTTGAAGATCCAACCTGCCCTCAGTTCCGGTGCCGTGGAAACTGCCCGATGGTTGTGAATAGAACCAAAAACCATTAAAGCGGATGGTATGCGCATCGAGGTCTTCCCCTTCTCCTGCATGTAAGAATGGACCAGCGATTGCAAAAAACATAACTAACGAGAGGCCGCGGCGGACAACCAAGGACTGCTTGTGCGCTTTTTTGTAAGTTTGGGTGACCTTCATCTAAATAAATCCAATCAATGGAGAGCATCTGTACCTGGGTAACCGCATCCGCCTCGACATCGCGACATGCGATGGGAAGGACCGGATAGGGTTGGAAAGAAACCGGGGGGAAGAGTTGCCTTTGGTCTTGCGGGTGAGCCTTTTGCAGTGCCAGAACTGGCAGAATGCCTAGCAGCGGCAATATCGAGATCAGGTCTCGCTGTAAGGGATGCACCGTCTTTCTGTTTGGCGCGGTTGCTCATGCGGTCTAGCTGCCGCCGCAGTTAGCGTTCACCTATCATCAAGGTGCGGGGACTCACCCCGCCACTGTAAGGATTACCGTAGGGCCAGCATTTTTGTCGCATATGCTTCAGGTTGTGAGTCACTGCAGTTGCCACCACGGATGACTTCTAGAACTAGCGATGTGCGGACTTAACAGTCCCTAGCAGCCGGGCACGTCAATCCTGACAGTTCACCTACGCTATTTTGGAAGTTCTAATTCGCATCGAGGATGAATGTTGTGCATACGAACGCCAAACGAAATTTCCTCGCCTCCGATGAAGCACACCCTCCGCGGATTCGGTCAGAGCTATTTACCGGGTTGGGTGATGCCTCGGTGTCAGAGATCGTCCGGAAAGCGAAGCTTAAGCATTTTCCTGCAAAAGCAAACGTCATCACAAAAGGAACCAAGCCCGACAATCTATTCGTGCTGCACCGGGGACGTGTGCGGTCCTACATCGTGACGGAGGAAGGCTCAGAGATTTTGCTTGTCTGGGTAGTCCCCGGTATGGCACTTGGGTTGGTGTCTTTGTTACAAGACCCGCCACCGTATATGGTAAACGCCACGACGGTTTCTGAATGCGAGTTCCTGGTTTGGGATCAGGATACGGTTCACAGGCTGGTGAATTTCTATCCTCGGCTCGCCGAAAACGGGTTTCGTGTGGCTCTCAGACACCTGGGGGCATACATGAAGCGTCATGCCAGCATCGTCACCAAATCTGCCGAGGCCCGCCTTTCAAACAAGCTTGTGGAGTTAGCCCGTCATGCCGGTGTGGTTTCGCGTTCGGGAATTTCCATCGACATCACGAATGAACAACTCAGTTCTCTCTCCGACATCAGCCTGTTTACTGCAAGCCGACTCCTCTCCAAATGGGAACAAGAGGGAAGGCTTTCTAAGTATCGGGGCCGGGTCACCGTGCTCGATCCACAGTCCTTTCTAACCTATTAAAGAGGCCGGGAGCCTGTTGCAATCAGTTCCTTGGACGGCACCGCTGCCCGAGAGGGTCCCTGCTTGGTGCTGCTCGTCCAGCGCACAGACAGAGCGCTTGAATAAGGGATGGCCGCCGATCCGTGACCGTTTCCACTCCTCTAGTGCTGAACCGCAGCCTCGTACACGATGATTTGCGCGGCAGGCTTGCCGTGCTCTTCTTGCTCAGGGGTGTAAACGCGATGGGTTTCGGGATCAACAGCTAGGCTGTGGACGGCATACTCGACCTTGAAGTCCTCGATCTTGGAATAGCGATTGACATCGTCTTGGTGAAAGATGGAGAGAGCGCCGCTATAGCATGCGACGTAGATACGTCCCAGACCGGGGTCGAACTTAATGACATCGGCACCCTTCGACATGGGAAGAAACGCAATCGCCCTGCGTCTATCAAGATCAAAAACCGTCATCAGGTCGTTTCCCTCGCAGGAGAGAAACACCCGATGGTGTTCCGGATCGATCGCCATCCCGTGATTTCCTTCACAGCGTCCAACAGGATACTTCGCTATCACTTGGTCCGTCGCGGGATCAATGACTGCAAGCAGGTTTTGATCCTGCAAGTTAACGTACACCTTCCGTGCAACCGGATCATACTGCGGCATTCCCGTCTCACTGTCGAAGTGCAGGGTCTTGATGATTGTGTCGCTTCTGACGTCGACAACAGCTTCGGCCTTGCCGCGTTCGTCTGAAACATACAGTTTGTGAAACGGCCCTGCGTAGGCGCTGCCATCCGGTTTACGATCGGTGGGCAGTTTCTTGATTACCTTCATCTGGCGAAGATCGACAACTCCGATCGTGTTATCTCCAGAATTCGAGGTATAAACTTTTTTCAGCTCTGGGACGTACTCCACGCCTTCGACACCCGGTGTGTCAGCAATGGTTGCGATCGTCTTGTTGCTGCGAAGGTCAACGATGTAGGTCTGCCCTGCTGCCAGATGGGCAGAGATCAGATAGTGATCGTCGGGGTCGATGGTCAGGTAGTCGAACCGCTTTCCCGAAGGCCCGGGCACGTCGAATTCGGCGACTTTTTTGAGGCTTTGTGCTTCCACTGTTTCCACCAATAAAACCACGGCCAGCGTGCACCCAATCATTCGTTTCATCGCGCAACCCTCCCGTGCAAAATGAGACCAGCCATTCCTGCAAGCAGAATCATGACTGGCTCCGGAACCTTTCTTGTCAGCATCAACACGGCCAGCGCTATAACTCCGATCGAGACCGTCGCAACGTCAATGAGAGATCGACGTGCCAGGATGTAGGCGGCCCCAGCTATTGCGCCGACGGCAGCGGCGGTTACCCCCTGCACGAAGCACTTCACCTGCTGGTTCTGGGCAAAGCGACGATAGTATGGCGCGCATAACAAGATGATGAAATACGGAGGCGCAAAAACTGCGAACGCCGCCAGGATCGCACCCAGGGTTCCTGCAACCAGATAGCCGATAAATGCGGCGGTGATAACCACGGGTCCAGGAGTGATCATCGCTACCGCGACCGCATCCACGAACTGCTGTTCCGTGAGCCAGTGAAACTTGGTAACCACGCCCCCGTACAGAAAAGGTACGATCGCCAAGCCACTGCCGAACACGAACGCACCGGCTTTCAAGAAGAATAGGAATAGACCGGCAAGGGTTCGGCCGCCAGCCGTGCCAAACACTCCCAGGAACAACGGATTCAGGCTTTTCAAGAACACCATGGATCGATGGTTGCCGGACAAAGGCGGTGCATTGATGAACATGGCAACGAAACCGGACGTGACGAAGAGCCAAACCATTTCTGACTGTGTCCAGGCGGTCGAGATGGCTAAGACCCCAAAAATGATCCAGAGAACCCAGTCCTTGCCGAGCGTCGTGCGAACTAGTTTGATTGCACTTCTCACGATGATGGCGATAACCGCTGCCCCGATTCCATAGAACATTCCTTGAATCCATGGCAGGCTGCCGAAATGGACGTACAGGGCGGCGACGATGACAGCCATTACGAACGACGGCAGAACAAATGCTAAACCGACCGCCGTTGTTCCAAGGAACCCGGCCCGGAGCCAGCCGATGTACATGGCGAGCTGAGCAGCCAAAGGCCCGGGTGAGAGCTGTGAAAAGGCAAGGCCCTCCAGATAGTCTGCACGTGAAACCCAGCGGCGTCTCTCCACCAGGTCTCTTTGCATGTATCCGGCCAGTGCGATCGGGCCTCCAAAGCCCCAGGTGCCCAGGCGCAGAAAGTAAAGCAGCAAATCTCGCAGGGTGAACGAAACGGTTTCAGCATCCCCGGTTGCTGGTTGCGACTTGGCTGGGTGACTCATTAACTAGCTCAAACCAGGTTGGGTTAGAACTTTAACAGGGCGAATCTACCACACCGTAGCTTAGCAAGACTCGAAACTCTGCGGCTGAAAACGCGATCGCATGCGGTCGGGTTGTTGAATGCCATTCATTGGGTGCGGCGCGGTTGCGCGTCATTGCGGCCTTCTGTTGACTTACCCCGCTTGATTCCCTACGATTTCAAGCCTGCGAATGGCGACGTGGTCGACAATGCGCGCATGAAAACTCCCGGTAATTATTATCAAACGCCTTCAACCGTCCATGAACCTGCCGACCAAGCACGGTTTCCGCGGAATCACGTTCGTTATCCCTTCCGGGTCAAGCCGATCGAGTGGTTGAACGCGCTGCATGTGCGGATGGGTCGCAGTCCATTGTCGATCGAGAAGGCAGTTTGCGAGGCTTATGACAGCGCGGCCCCAGACGATGCGCAGCTAGGAACACCCGAAGAATTGAGCCGGCTGCGAGCCCTCGTGAGTGCTCTGGCCCGTGGTATAGACGACAACCCCTATTTGCTCGGCATCGGTCGTGTGCTGGTGAAAAAATTGTTGACCGATCGCCTGAAGGCCCGCGGCGAGGTATTGAGGCACTTTGCCGCGAACAAGTCCCTTATTGAAGCTCGCGGCAGAGTGCGCGCCCCACTGATCATAACCGGCCTACCCAGAACCGGAAGCACCCTGCTGCAGCGTCTTCTGGCGGAAGATCCAGATGCCCGTTCGCCTTTCACCTTTGAAATGGAGAGTCCCTTACCTCCTCTAGGAGAGGGCCAGGACCCCATGGCGGATTCCCGCATCGCGGAAGCCAATGACGTATTGCAGGTCTTGTCTCGCGCCGCGCCCGGTTTTCTTGAGAGATTCAGTGAATCTCACCTGTGGAGCGCCACAGAGTGCGAGGAGTCTTACATATACATGCTGGCGCACAACGGGTTGTTGGTGCTCGACGCACCCAACGCGGGCGAAACCTACACACGGGCGTTTGCAGAATTCCCGTACCACGGACCTGTACTTCGTTACGAGCGCCTATTCTTCACATTGCTCGATGCCTATCGGCCTGCGAGGTCCCACTGGATTCTCAAAGCCCCAAGCTACGCTCCTGCATTTCCCCAGGTTCTTCGGGAATACCCGGACGCAAAAATTGTAGTTACTCACCGCAATCCGCTCATCTGTCTGCCTTCCGTGTGTCGTTTGTTGGAATCCTGGTGCATCGCGTTCACTCGAGATGGCTCGTTCGACAAATTTCGTTTTGCGAAGTTGGTGTCAGCACTTCTCGTCCCATGCTTTTCCGTGCCTTTTGAATATCGTCGGGCTGATCCGTCTGGAACCCGCCAAGTCTTCGACTGCATGTACGACGAGCTATTCTCCGATCCGATCGCCATGGTGAAGCGAATTTACCATTGGTTTGATCTGGAGGTTTCCCCAAGCTTTGAGCAACGGATGCGCAGTTATCTCGACAACAATCGTCAAGGCAAATACGGTCGGCATAGATACTCACTCGAAGAGTATGCGATCAATCCACAGGAGTTCCTGCAAGAGCATTCCGCATACATGAACCACTACGGATTCACGGCTGAAGGAGTACGCGAGCGAAAACGCGCGGCGAGCCTGTAGCAGATGGACGGGCGAATGCAACTCTTGCTCCCACCTTTGAACGGTGCGCACCCCACGCTCAAGGTAGGCTGCTATTTCTTCCCAGGAATTTAAAACGCTTGCCGCGTTATTTGGATCGTGGCGCGTTATGGCGCACCTCATGAAGACCCAAGTGAGCTAGATTCACTCTAAAGCTCAAGAAAGTATGGCTCACGACTCGCCCCCTCGGCGAGATTCCTGCGGGATGGCTGGTGGAAATGTCTTTTACCAAACACATCGAAGAACTCTGCCTGGCTGTAAGCCGGGAACAGGATCCTCAGAAGCTTTTGTCGCTGGTAGATGAGCTGAACAAAGAACTGGATCGTACGACGGAAGCTCTGCCCAAAGATACAACCCTGATTTGCGAGAGTTCCATCCCGCGTTAAGGCATGAACCTCAGCTCTCGATTTTCGCGGCGACTGGCGCAACCTGAGGTCCTAATAAACCGTCCAAAATCCTGTGAGCGGGGAATGTGGCGAGACATTAGCTCACTGCTTCTGCCCATTGCCTACCCTGCTCACCTACCTCTCTGATTTCCCTTCTATCTCCAGCCAGAGGAGACCCAGGTCGGCACTTGCGCTTCCCTTTCCCTTCCACTCCAGATCATTTTTTTCGTTTTTGGCAAGATCGTCAGGCGACAGAACCGTAACTAAACAACTTAGTCATATACCGGTCTTTACACCTTTCCGAGCAGAAGTGTACGGCCAGCGGATGAACTGCCTGCGCGTTGGCCCAAATGGAAAGAATGTTCACTTCCCGCCGTGCGGACACTGCGCCAAGGCTCTCCGCAGCCATTCCCAGAATCCAGTCCTGTTCGGGTTTCTTCAGCTTCCTACAAGTATCACAAGTGAAGACGATCATTGGTTGACTCCGCGGGTTAGATGCTCCTAGTGAACAGAGCGTTCAAACCACCAGCAACGCGTAAAAGGCAGCAAGCAACCTCGGGCCAAGCTCCCGGCAACGCGCTGAAAAACAAGGGAAACGAAGGTCATCCAATGACAATGGTTACTTCGGCAAAAAAACCTGGGGGAAGGGGGGCAAAAACCGAAATTTCCGTACCAGGGACTACGGACATAACCGAAAACTCATCACCTTCGTGCATTGCTGGCCTCGAAATGCGCTTCTAGTGTTCCAGAAGCAAAAACGACCTCCGAAGTCAGAAAGGACACATGACCATCCCCGCTTCCGGCCGTGCTTCTGCCTTAAAACGTCGTAGCCCGAGGATTTCGCTCAACTCATCAGTCGCGGTGTCAGGCGAGGACCGTAGCAAGTGCTCGTTCACGGTCGGCGCCAAGGCTACGAATCTGAACAAACACGGCGGGGCCATTCAAGTCAGTCGCGAGTTATTGGTGGGCACAACCGTCGTCGTGCGGAACAAACGCGGAACACAGCTTTCAGCACGGGTTGTCTCCCAGATCAACGCCGAGCAAGGCCTTCTCCGATACGGGATTGAGTTCGTAGAAGAGGACCCCAGGGCGGCAAACTTCTGGGGTATCACCTTTCCTTCCAACTGCGTCGCAACAAGCCAATCGGAACGGGGACACAGTGAGGTTCGTCATCGATTCCAACCGACGTGAATTCCCAACGCATAGCCATTCATTCTCGAACTCGAAGAATCTGAATAGAACTCTTTGAAAAACGATTCCAGTGGCGCCCATTCAGCGCTCACCGAAGCGATACACCATCCGGTGGAGGATCCTCCCGATAGCAACGGTCCGTTTTGCGCACCGACGATGGCAGCCCGGAGTCAGGTCTTATCGAACACGGGGCAGTGAAATCGCGGTGTCTCCGAGCGTTCCCTGCAGAGAACGGAGCATGGCTTTCACACTTCAAAGGTGGCGACCAGCGGGAGGTGGTCCGACGCAAGCAAGGCGGTGCGGGTGCGGTGGACGCGGAAGCTTGTGAGATGAAGGTGACGGTCGTAGTAAAAATGATCAAGATGCAAGACAGGGAAAACTCCTGGGTAGGTGCGGGGTTGCCTGAGTAGTCTGCGCCGTGGAGCCGCCTCGAATGCTTCTCCCATGAGGCGGGATGCGAGGCCGTGAGTCCACTCGTTGAAATCTCCGACCACAACTTTGGGGCCAGCGTATTCATCCCGATTCAATACGAGGTCACTAAGGAGCATTCGGGCTTGATGCCGACGCTCGGTGAAGCTCGTCCCCAGATGAACATTAAAGACGTGCAGCAGGGTGCCGCCGGGGAGCACTAAGTCAGATCGTAAGCACCCGCGGCGCTCGCGGTGTCGCCAGGTGATGTCGTAGTTCTCGCACAGCTTCACGGGAAAACGGCTCAGCGTCAGATTGCCATAGCGGCCACCGTGAAGCGAGCGATTCTCTCCGAAACAGATTTCATTCCCGTCCAGTAGAGACTGGATCCGGCGCATCTGATCGAGTTCAGGGCGACCGGTGCGGACATCCAGGACTTCCTGAATCGCGACGATGTCCGCCTCCAGTTCGGAGATGACGTGCGCAATGCGATCGGGGCGGGTGCGCTGGTCAAGACCGCGACACTTATGAATATTGTAAGTGGCGATCCGAAGTCTAATGCTCATTGTTGACGTTCAAATATCCAGCCGATGTCTTCCAGACTGCGCTCCATGAGGCCACGTTTCTTCCATTCCGGCAGCGTGACGCGACGCGAATGGGCAACATCGTCTTCGAAGGCATGGGTCAGCGTCGCGGCAACCTCGGGATTGAACACTGCTAAATTGACTTCGTCATTGATACCAAAAGAGCGGTAGTCAAGGTTCGTTGAACCGACAATGCTCCATTCGCCGTCAATGATAGCGATCTTAGAGTGGATCATAGTGGGTTCGTACTCGTAGATGTCAACGCCCGCCTGCAGCAGGTCGCCATACGCACTGCGGCCCGAGCTGCGAGTAAGGGCGTGGTCGGCGTGTTTGCCGGGGACAACAATCTTCACCTCGACTCCACGTCGCTTCGCATCTGCAAGCGCTGCACGCATACTGCGATCAGGAAGAAAATACGGGGTGTTGATGAAAATGAATTTGCGCGCGGCTGCAAACATGATCTGGTAGAGCACTCGCGCACGGGTTGATCCACCCGAGGATGGCGTGCTGGTCACGACCAATGCACTGGCGGGACCGGCGTCATTGGGAAGAGACGGAAAGTAGTCTGTACCGTTGAGAATTTGGCCCGACGCCTCGAGCCAGTTCTCCAGAAACGTGCCCTGAATTCCGCGAACGGCGTCCCCGCGGACACGCACCATGGTGTCGCGCCAGCGAGGCGTGTCATGAGAGTTGTATCTCCACCAATCGGCGTAACCGGCGCCGCCAACGAAAGCGATGGTGCCATCGATGACCGTGATCTCACGGTGTGTGCGGTTGTTGCCCCTGAACCAGTTGTGTAGACGCAGACGGTGATACCACTCCACCTTCCCGCCAGCTCGTTTCAGTTTCCTGAAGCTGGCCTTGAGCGTTGATAGGCTTCCGAGGGAATCGATGACAAGGTTGACGTGCACTCCCGCTCGCGCACGCTCGGTGAGGAGATCGATGACTTCATCCGTGATCTGGCCTTTGTGAAAGATGTACGCTTCGATGTTGACGCTGTGTTGAGCATTCCGTATGGCATCCAGTTCGGCCGCGTAGAAGTTTTCCCCATTTTCCAGGACCTCGATGCTGTTGTTGCGGGTGAGTTTCGAATTCACCAGCGGCTCAAGCTCCTCGAGAAACTGCGGAGCGTCAACAGAAAACCTGGGCTCGTTTGCGAGTGAGTACTTCAGCCCGGGAGCAAAAAGACCAGCAAGGATGAGGGAGGCGAAAGCAAGAATCGCGATGAGAGCGATGATGCGCAAGGCCTCGTGTCGATCGAACTCCTTCTTGATTACGTCGCCGTGCTGAGGCCTGGTTCGGATTCGACGGGTCTTAGTTTTCGTAGCCAAGGCTGCTGCTTGTTAGTCGTCCAAGAATCTGATGCAAGTTGGCTAGGAGGGGATGGCGCATGAGGCGGCCCCAAAACATAGAGGTGAATCGAATGGCTGCGTTACCATAGCACCCAGGCGGTGCTTCATCTGATACGACGAAGACACGCGATTCTGATCGGAGCGATTGCCTTGGCACTGACCACTGTCGTTTGGGCGATGGTGTCCCTGGAGACGATGACTCCAATCTGAGTGTACTGAGTCGAACTGCGAAAATCGTGAGGCTTCCTTTACGCATGCCCGCTGTGGTTCTTCTCATTGCTCTGGCCGCGCTTGGATGCCGCAAGAGTAGTAATCAAGGCCAACATTCTCCTTTGGTCCTGTCGATTGACGAAGTTCTTGCAGACCCGAGGAGTTATTCGCATCGCCTGATCACCGTTAAAGGGTGTTACGTATCCCGCCACAGGGTTGACGGCATCCCCTTCAGGCAAGCCTTTCTCGGTGAGTTCGGTTTCCATCACGGAGCGATCCTTTTCGCTGGCTCCTGGCTGATTTCCGCGCTGCCCAATCCCGACGCCAACCCCAGCACCGGTGTAGACTCCGCCACCGCGCACGGTTCCCGTTGTAGGATCGTATATCGTTCCAGTCTGATAGCCCACAGTCACTGCGGGGGCAACCGTCACGTCGCGTTGCTTCTGAACGTCCTTTTGCAGGGCAGCAGAGATCACTGTCGCACTCGAAGGTCTGGCCGCGGTATCGGCCCCGGCAACCCGAAGCATCAGCTTATCGAGCGATACAGCCTGAACCTGTCCGGCCTTGGGGAAAAGCGCGAACTCAACAACCACACAGCAACGATTGAGATCGGAAACGAATGTCTTCCGAACTTCTGCGGATGTCAACAGTTTACCTTCACCGCCGCCACGGACACGTCAGTTTGAGCGACCTAATTGCGGTACTCGATGAAGCAGGGTTGCAACTAGTTGATAGCGGAACTGTGGGAACCGGCGATTTGAACTTCGTTCTTGCAAAGCTGTCTTGCTGCTCACAATAATGCACTACTTTCGGCAGGATAAATTGAAGTTTCCTAATATCCATCTGAGGGTGCGGCGGATCTTTCCGCTTGTAATCGTCGCGCTCCTTTTCGCACACGCGTTCCATTCTCCATAGCGTACTCTCGCGGATGACCTCCGTGGCGATCTTGGCGTCGGTTGCTCTGGTGGTGGTCATGCATCTTGGCTTTTTCGGTTCCCTTCAGGCCATATTGCGGCGTCGGGCTCAGAGTCACTCGGATAAGGTAAATGAGTGAATAGAGATGCTGAGGAGAGAACCTCGTGCAGTCCGGCAGCCGACCATACACCGCTCGGCAAAAGAAAGGGGCGACGAAAACCGCCGCCCCCGAGCGTTTCTTACTGTTGTTTTTGTGCTGACGTGTTTGCCATGTCCTTGTGCAATGCAGCGAGAGCATCGGCTTCTGTTGCCTCATCCAAGACTAGCTGCGCAAATTTCTTGCAATGAGCTGCGCCTTGGCCCCAAGCATCTCCGTGCTTTGATTCCATAGCGGCGAACGGGTGGGCTTGCTCGTAGATCACAGCCAACTCAGAGTGTTGCTTTGCCTCGCTGCGCAGACGTACGGCTTCCTGTGTGTAGTATGCCGCGATTCTAAGGTGGTCCGGCGGCTCTTTCGCGGTCTTGAGCAGTGTTGCTAGTTCTTTCTTCGTGGGAACCCTCCGCTCCTGAGCGGAGGAAAGGCTGCCCCCAAAAGACAGGATGAAAAGAGTAGCAACGAGAACGGCGATAAGATTTTTTGCGGTTTTCATAATCCCTCCAATTGGACCTTTGGGTCCGTCGAATGATTTAAGTTGGTCGTTCGAGCGCACGGAGTACGTCACGAATGGAAGGTTAAGCTTTAGATCAGGAATACGCAGAGAACTGCCTGACCGGGAGATCCAGAGAGATCATGCGCTATAGGAGCCGGGATGAACCGCGTTGCCGCTTCCCAAGAACGCGCTATGGGAGCAATGGATATCAGAGCGGTTGCGATTTCATTGGTCAGAAGTAGCGAAGGCGTAATCTCGGCGGGCGAGTCGATGCAGCATTTGGCGACAGATGCGCTTGGGCTCATTGGTCGCAAAAGCGGCATGATCATTTCCATCATCCCTAGATCCGATTCGCCTGCCATTGGTGGCATAGTTTGAGAGCAGGAGGCCTGAGACGCCACTGGCACAATCACGAGCAAGAGGGCGATGGTCGCTGCTACGAGTTTGGAGCGGCAATTCATCTTTTGTGCCGAAGCATATGAGCGAGGGCTTCGAACCGCTGTGACGAAAATCACAGACGTATGTAGCTCAATTCACAGTGGGAGCATGGTTTATCCAAATGATGACAGCCAACCGCTATTGGAAGCAGAGAGTTACCCGACACGTCATTATCGGAACCAGTAGTCTCCTGCTTGGGGCCGTCGTTTGGTTCCTTTTCTTGCGGCGCGATCTGATCTCACGACTTAGCATTGCATCAGCGTATTCGGCAATGCTCGTGACTGTGGCAGCCCTTTTGCTAGGACCTTGGAACGTACTGCGACGCAGGGCGAATCCTATCAGCTTTGACTTAAGGCGTGACCTTGGAATATGGGCAGGCATTATGGCGGTGTTTCACACTGGGATCGGCCTGAATGTGCACCTGCGCGGCCGACCGTGGCTGTATTTCGTAGATCAGCACAGCAAATTGCGTAGTGATTTCTTCGGATTTAGCAACTACACAGGTGCAATTGCAGCCCTGTTGTTCGTGCTGCTACTGGCGATCTCCAATGATCTCTCGTTACGACGACTTGGAACGCAAAGATGGAAGTCATTACAGCGTTGGACCTATGCAGCCGCGGCGCTCACGTTCATACACGGCATTGCTTACCAGCACATCGAGAAGCGATACGTCGCGTTGGAGGCCGTGGTGTGGACAGCAGTGGCTGTGGTCTGCACGTTCCAAGTCGTTGGATTCCTGACGCTCAGGCGGAAGACAAGCATTTAGGGTTGGGCTCCGGTAAACACCACTTGCATCCAAGTAGTGATGCTGTGGCATCTATTTTGGTAGTGAGTACACTCGGGAAGAAGTCGGTCGTTTTGCTGTTGGTTGGGACGCTGTTTGTGTTCACCCAAGCAGTGGCGGGTCTTTCGTCCAAACCCAGTTCTGCTCCAAGTGGGTGCCATGGATACCAACAACCTTCAAAAACTCCTCAATCACCGACACACGAATGTTGCGCTTTGGGCCACACACCTGCATCATTGCCGATATACAGTTCGGATTTCGGGTCTTCTTCACAAATTG
>Ga0207702_10000608_pt1 | contig 39599 bp, 34 predicted proteins | sample KBSCornC62_FD_184302 | JGI IMG/M metagenome (GOLD analysis project Ga0207702, IMG submission 184302) | Corn rhizosphere microbial communities from Kellogg Biological Station, Michigan, USA - KBS Corn C6-2 (SPAdes) (version 2) | ecosystem: Host-associated > Plants > Roots > Rhizosphere > Soil ... | reverse complement strand
GGGCACGCTGACATCGGTTTCCTCGAACGATAACGTGCCATCGTACAGGCTGATGTTTTCGCCGAAGGGATGCGCACCCAGGGGCTGGATGTTCTGGTTGACCTTGATGAGTTGCTTGTACTCGTCTTCCGGGGTCACTGACTGGGCGTGGGACGCCACCGACAGCACCAGCATCGCCACTGCCCACAGGCAGTTCCCTTGCCAACGTGCACGCATGCATTGTTCCCCTGAAGACCGCGCGTTGCGCGCGGTGCTTTTTTAGAACTACTGCCGCCCGTAGGCTTGCGTCAACAGGCAAGTTTTTGCGAAATCGACCCCGGCAAAGCGGTCAGGGGTTGCCAACGTGGTGTTCAGGCATTGCCGGAATCACTGGCGGCCGTTACCGGAATCCGCAATCAAAGAAGTCACTAGCGTCAATCAAGCCGAAGGGGCGGCACTTCATGCGTGTGGCAATGGGGCTCGGAGCTATTGCGACACAACCATGCCCGCTTCAACGGCTCCCTCGCACGAGTTCCATGCGTGAGCGGCAAGCGCAAGCATCGGTGGCATGTGCCTGCCCTGCAGCGGAAGGCTGCGCCCGGCCGGGGATCATCGAAACGGAATCGGCTGCCTCGCCACCCCTCATGTCGGCGCAACCATTGATCGACGGGATGGCACGCACGTCTTGCGCGCGGCGACGGGACGTCGGCGCGTGGCGGAAGATGCGGACATCGAAACCAACTCGCGGGTATCCGGGAGAAGCAATGACCGCGAAGTCCAGAACTCCAGCCGCGCCGGAATCGCGCGAATGGCGCGTCGACCGCTCGGCGAGGCCGCGCGGTCGACAAGGATCGGATCGATGAGCCGGCTCGATCGACGAGGGTTCCTGCAAAAGGTCGGGACCGGTATCGCGCTGGCGCCTTTCGCCGGAATGGCCATGGCGCATGGCAGCCCATCCACCGCCGGCCTCGCGCCAGAGAAGCAAGCCCCGGCATCGGCCAAGTCGGATTCACCGGCCGTCAGCATTGCCCATGCCCATATCGAGGCATGGAGCAACCACGACTTTGATACGGCGCGGAAGAGCCTTGCGGCCGACATCCACTTCACCGCAACGAGCATGCAACCCGCCATGGCGCCAACCGATCTCGTCGGCATCGACAACTACATGACGGGTCTGGTCCGGTTCGCGCAGGTCGTCGTACCAGCCAGCGCCCGCGTGATCGCGAGCATCGGCGACGAGCGCAACGCACTCGTCATGCTGACCGTAAAGGCGTTTCTCGGCCTCGGCGCACCGAAGACGCTTCCGATGGCGCGCCTCTACCTGCTCGATGGACAGGGCAAGATCAAGGGCGAGCAAGTCATCTTCTACGTGGACCGGAGCTGAGTATTGCCCGGGCTTGCCCGCGCCATGTTCGGCTTCATGCAGTTTCGTGCAGTGCGGTTGCGGCTTGCATGAAGGCGCCAGCCGGATGGATGCCATGTGGGGAGAAGTTCGGCACGGCCGGCCTTCCGACCTCCAGCGATCGGGTGATCCCGCCCTGCGCCCTCGGCGCAGCCATGCCACCTCTACGCAGATCGCCGTGCGGTGTTGCGCGCAACGCTTGCTGACACGCCCAGGAAGATCCCCAGCAGCAGGCCGATGCCCCAGGTCAGCGCGGGATTCGGAAACGCCTGGTGTTCGGGAACGTAGACAGGCCAGACCGTCGAGGTCTCGTAGGTGTAGGTGGGATCGAGGCGCTCGGTGAGATCGCTTTTCGCTTCCCGCAGCGTGCGGATCGCTTCGTTCTTGTTGGCCAGCAGCAGACTGGCGAGTACCGGATTCGCCATGTCCTTGCCGCCCGCACTGTCCTTGTTTCCCGGCTCAGCCGCCTGCCGATACCTGGCTTGGTCGGCCAGGGCGGCCTGCAACTCGGCATCGATCCGGGCGAGACGAGCGCGTGCCGCCGCCAGCGGCGCCTCCTCGAGACCCTGGTGGACCAGACGCAATTGGGCGACCGTCGCTGCGGCCAGTTCGCCGGCCTGCTGCCGTGAATACGCCCGCACGGTCAACTTGACCAGCGAGCCCGCGTAAAGCATCGGTTCCAGCCTCAGGCTCTTGCGATAAAGCCCGGCCACGGACGAAGTCGGCGCATAGCCGGCGCCCTGCAGAACCTCGTTCTGGAACGGCACCAGCTGCAGGCGCTCGGTCACCCGCTGCAGCGGCTCGACCTTCGGGTCCTGACCGGCCGGCACCTGCCCGACCTGCGCGATCTGGATCCACGCCGTCGCCTCCCACTGGCGTTTCGCCAGATGCGCGAACGCATAGGTGCAAGCCAGGGTCAGCGCCAGCACGAGCACGAACCATTTCCACTCGCGCACAAAGGTCCGCCACAGATCGACCAGATAGATTTCATCTTGTTGCATGGTTCCGTACTCGCTGGTGAGAGTGTGAAGACACGGCCTGCGCGGCCATCGCGGCGCCCCCTGCCCTCCGGTTCGGCAGCCAGGCCGCGAACAGCTGCAGGAAAAGGCAGACGCCGATGAAGCCGGCGTTCGTCCACGTGAAGGCCTGTGGCGCGAACGGCGACATCGCGCACACGTAGGACATGCGCAGGAAGATCAGCAGGGAAAACAGCGGCACCGTCGGGCGCAGCCGCCGCACGCTCCACAGCAGCATCGCGTACAGCGCGAATACCGAAGCCACCGCGCCCCAGGGACCCAGCGCCAGCAGGAACGGAAAGAACTCCGTGCCCACGTTGATGTTCGGCGCATCGAGCGGGATGCCCGTGCCGGCCGTCGCGATGGAGCCGTGCAGGGGCACGATCTGGTTGATCAGGAAGTCCGCGTTGACGTAGTGCTTGGCCAGCATCGCGCTGAAGTTGTAGGGGCCCGCGCTGCCGTACAGCAGCAGCCACTTGATGCCTTGCGGCGCGGCGCGGTACATCGCGCCGAACGGCAGCGTGACGTACTGCAGCGTGCCGGAGCGCACGATGCCGAGGATCGAGAACACGCTGACGCCCGCCAGCGCGAGCGCGCCGACGGTCTTCCACGGCAGCGGCCGCGCCTCGTCCCGCCGCAGCAGGATCAGCAGCGCGAACGAGAACACCGCGGCAAACAGCCGGTTGCGGTCGATCACCAGCACCGGGAACGCGAAGCCGACGACGATCAGCAGGTTGCGCAGCCAGCGGCGGCGCGCGCAGAGCAGACCGATCGGCGGCAGCACCCAGCACATGTCGGAGACGTGCCGGATGTGCTCGCGACCGCCCGCCATCGAGGCGTAGGCCGAAGGCTTGTCGAACAGGGGAATCGGGAACAGCGCGAGGTCGAGCAGGCAGAACAGCAGGATCAGGCCGGCGAAGGCCAGCGCGACGAACGCATCACGGGTGCCGGTGTAGTCGCGTGCGCGGAAGTGCGCGGTGTCCGGGATCCGCACGCCCACCTGCACGTCGAGCAGCACGATCGCCGAGGCGGTCACCACCAGCAGGAGCAGGCCTTCGAGGTAGTCGGCCGGCAGATCGTAGGTGAACCAGGTCAGCCCGCAGGCGAGCAGGATAGGCAGCCCCAGCCAGGTGGAAGGCAGTCGCAGCAGCCGCTTCATGTCCCCTCCGCATGCGTTCCCGCCGGCGGCAGCCTGGCCCTGGCGGCCAGCGCGAGGTAGGCCGCCAGGTGGCGCAGCAGCGACCACGGCCGCCGCTCCAGGAACGAGATCTTGGCGTCGATGTAATGCGACTGCGCCCGCAGCAGGGTCCGGTACGGCTCCTCGAACAGGCCGGTCCGGAGCATCGCCACGTGCCGCGATTCGGCCAGGTTGGCGATGCGGGCCCCGGTGTGCCGCGTGCGGCTCGCGTTCGCGTCGTGCAGGCGGTAGGCGCACACGTGGACGTCGATGAAACCGAGCACGCCGCGGGCCGCCAGGCGCAGGAACAGGTCCCAGTCCTCGATGCGCAGGCCCTCGCTCCAGCGGTCGGCGGTGTCCAGCGCGCACTTGCGGATCAGGGCGACCGGCCCGCCGATGGCCCATTGCCGGATCACCGCGCGACGGATGCCGTCGTCGGTGTGGTAGAGGCTCTTGTCGGCGCCGTGCAGGTCGCACATGCCGCTGTCGTGCAGCTTGTGCCCGTCGCGATCCACGACCACCGAGTCGCCGATCACCACCACCTTGCGCGGATGCGCCAGCAGGTAGTCGACCTGCGCGACTAGGCCGCCTGGCAGCAGATAGTCGTCGCTGGCGCCCGGCCGCAGGAACTCGCCGTTCGCACGCGCCGCCAACTCGTTCAGGGTCGCGGCGATGCCGCGGTGCTCCCGCCGCACGTACTCGATGGGAATATCCATGCAATGCCTGGCCACCCAGTCGGCGATGCGCTCTCCGGTGCGGTCGGTCGAGCCGTCGTCGATGACGATGAGCTCCTTGGCCGGATAGGGGTCTTCCAGCACGCTGTCCAGGCAGCGCAGCACGTAACGCTCGTGGTTGAACGCGGGGATCAGCACCGAGACCAGCGGCGCCGCCGTGCCTTGCATCGCGTCGCGGACCGTCATCGCACCCTGCCCAGGTAGCGCCGCACGACCAGCACGTTGAAGGCGAGGTAGCCGAGGTAGTTGGCCGCGAAGGCGTACATCGCGCCGACCAGGCCGAAGCGCGCGGTGAACAGGTAGACCAGCGCCAGGTAGCTGGCCGCGAACGCGCACTCGGAGAACACGAACAGCCGCGTCATCGCCTTGGCCAGCATCACGTAGGACAGCACGAAGGCGGCGATCTTGACCACGTCGCCCAGCAGCTGCGGCCCGTACAGCGCGTTGGCGGGCGCGAAGTCCGCACTGAACAGCAGGCGCGTCACCCAGCCCCGCAGCAGGTACACCGCCGCCGCCAAGGCCACCACCACGGGCAGCAGAAAGCAGTAGGCATGGCGCAGCTCGCGCACCAGCGCATCGCGCTCCCGGATCGCGGCCAGCTTCGGCAGGTAGTAAATGTTGATGGCCGTGGTGAGGAACAGCAGGTAGGCGTCCGACACCTTGCTCACCGCCTGCCAGTAGCCGACCTGCTGCCAGCCGAGTTCCAGCGCAAGATGGTCGCGCACCGCGATGTTCACCAGCGGCGAGACCAGCGCGGCGGTGAGCGTCATCACCGAAAAGGCGGCCAGCCGCAGCGTCATCTCGCGGTCGAAGCGCAGCCGCAGCATGCTGCGCCGGAAGTACGGGCTGCGCCACCACGCCGGCAGGCCGACCGCCAGCCACAGCAGCTGGCCCAGCACCAGGGCCAGCAGTGCGCCGTACAGGTGCAGCCAGCGCGCCAGCCAGACCGCCACCACCGTACCGAGCATCGAGCCCAGCACCTGGATCAGCGCCAGCCGGCGCACGTCCATGAAGCCGTTGATCACGGCCAGGATGTAGTTGACCAGCGCGATGCCGAGCTGGGCCACGGCGAGCAGGCGGATCAGGCCCGCGTAGGCGGGATCGTCCAGCAGCCACAGCGCCAGCTGCCGGCTGAACAACAGGGCCACGCAACCCATCAGCACGGAGGCGCACAACGCATACCAGAGCGCGGCAGCCAGCAGGCGCGCCAGGCGCTGCGGGTCGTGCCGGTATTCGGCGACATACTTCACGATGCCGGCGCTGATGCCGCCGCCGGCCAGCACCGCCAGCAGCGACATCAGGCTCATGAACTGGCCCAGCTTGCCCACGCCTGCGGGCCCGGCCAGCCACGCCACCAGCTTGATCACCACCAGCGCCGCCAGCAGCCGCGCCGCGGTGGCGATCGAGGAATAGAAGCCGGCACGCACGATGTTCACGGCGGACATGCGAACGCGTTGCAGGCTGCGATCACGCGCGCCACCGCGTCCTCGCCCAGGCCTGGCCCCAGCGGCAGGCTCAGCACCTCCTCGTGCAGGCATTCGGTGAGCGGCAGCCATGTCTCGCGCAGTTCGGCGTACGCCCGCTGGCGATGCGGCGGCACCGGGTAGTGCACCTGGCTCTGCACGCCCTGCTCCTGCAGGTGTCGCTGCAGCGCGGCGCGGCGATGACAGCGCACCACGAACAGGTGCCAGGCGTGCCGCTCCTCGCGCGCCACCTGCGGCAAGCCGATCTGCGGATGGCGGATGCCTTCGCGATAACGCTGCGCCACGCGCCGGCGCCGCGCGAGATCCTCGTCGAGATGGCGCAGCTTCACCCGCAGCAACGCGGCCTGGATCTCGTCCAGTCGCGAATTGACGCCCCGGAACAGGTGGTGGTACTTCGTGTCGGAGCCGTAGTTGCGCAGGGCCGCGACGCGCTCCGCCAGCCGCGCGTCGCCGGTCACGACGGCGCCGCCGTCGCCCAGCGCGCCGAGGTTCTTGGTCGGGTAGAAGCTGAAGGCGGCCGCGTCGCCGAACGCACCGGCCCTGCGCCCCTCGCGCGTCGCGCCGTGCGCCTGCGCAGCGTCCTCGATCAGCAGCAAGCCGTGCCGGCGCGCCAACCCGGCCAGCGCCGGCATGTCGGCCAGCTGGCCGTACAGGTGCACGGCCATGATCGCGCGCGTGCGCGGCCCGATCGCCGCCGCCACGCAGGCCGGGTCGAGGTTGAAGCTCGCCGCATCCGGCTCCACCGGCACCGGCACCAGCCGGTTCGCGCTGACGGCGAGGAAGCTGGCGATGAAGGTGTTGCCCGGCACGATCACCTCGTCGCCTTCGGCCAGCGCACCCAGTCCCAGGTAGCCGCACAGGATCAGCGACAGCGCATCGAGCCCGCTGCCCACGCCCAGCGCATGGCGCACGCCGCAATAGGCCGCGAACTCGCGCTCGAAGGCGGCCAGTTCCTCGCCGAGCACGTAGTGCCCCGAATCGATCACCCGCGCGGCCGCCGCCTTCAGCTCGTCGGCGTAGCGCGCATGGGCGGCCTCGAGGTCGAGGAACGGCACTTCCATCCGCCTGGTGTCCATCACAGCGCCCACTCGTAGAAGTCGTGCACGACGGCGCGCGCGCCGAAGCGTTCCTTATGCGCGACCAGACCGCCGTTGAGCACCGTGCCCTCGTGCTCGGTCGAGATGCCGAAGCTGAAATAGCTGCGATTCGCGTAGACGCCGCCGATCAACTCCGCCAGCAGCAGGCTGAGCGCGTTCAGGCGTCGTCCCTCCTCCGAAGCGGCCAGGTACTGGGCGTGCACGACCCGGCCGAAGTCGTAGACGAGCGCCCCCGCCAGCAAGGCGCCCTCGTGGCGCGCCTCGTGCAGCACGATGTGTTGCGGGAAGCGCCCCCGCAGCAGGCGCAGTTCCGCGAGGCTGTGGGTCGGCCGGGTGTCGTGCCGGTGCAGCACCGTGGTCAGCAGCGCATGGAAGTCCGCCGGCTCGTCGCCAGTCCGGAGGTCGATGCCCGCCTTGCGCGCCTTGTTCACTTCACGCTGGCGCTCCTGCGTGAAACGGAACGCCTCGCGCAGCGCGATGACCGAGGAGAGATCGCGGCGGCGCAACTGCGCACCCAGCCGATGCAGGGCATACAGATCCTCCTCGGCCGGGCAGGCGTGGAAAATGTGCGGCACCGCCTTGTAGATCACCCGCTCCACGCCTAGCGCGCGATAGTGGCCGGCGATCTGCCCGAACACGGCCAGCGTCGATCCGGCACGCAGGGCGTGCGTGCTGATCAGCCCGGCGTAAGTGAGGCCGCCGTGGCTGGTCACCACCGTTCCCTGGATGTTCGCGGGGAACGCCGCCACCGCCTCGCCGTGCCGCTCGACGATCAACGATTGGTCGACGAAGCGGTCGGCGTGGTAATCCATGTAGCCGCGCCGGTGCAACAGGTTGCCGTTGCGGGAGCGCTCGACCAGCGCATCCCAGCTGCACGCGTCGGCCGCCACGTAGGGCCTAACCGCGAACATGCGCGCCACCGTCGAAACGGGTTGCGTCGGCCTCGGCCACGCCGAAGCCATCCACGCCCATGTCGTTGCCGTTGTAGAACATCAGCAGCTTGTCGCGCTGGCGGATCAGCGCGGGATAGCAGAGCATGCGCGAATCCCAGCCGTCGGCGGACAGCGCGATGCCCAGCATCCCGTCGTGGCGCTCCCAGGCGATGCCGTCGTCGCTCGTGGCGACGCCCGGGAAGTATTCGCCGGTGACATTGCCCCGCGTGAAGAGCATCACGTAGCCGCCGTCGCGACGATAGACGCGCGGCCGGCCGATGCGGTATTCGCCGCCCTGCGGACGCAGGCAGACCTGGTCTTCGCGCGGGATCGCCGCGAGGTCGTCCGTTTCGGCATGGCGGATGTGGTAGCGCGGAAACGGCCGGCCGCCGATCGTCTCCCAATCGTCGCCCGCCGCGTACCACAGGCGCCAGCGGCCGTCTTCGTACATGACCGAGTGCACCGCGGCTATGGTGCTGCGGCCGGGCGCCCGATCGAGGATGGGAGTTTCCTGGGTGCGCCGGAAGCTGTTGCCGCCGTCACGAGAAATGGCCAGGCCGGTGAAGGCCAGGAACTTGGCCCGCGCCACGCGCTGGAAACCCACATAGAACAGATGCAGGCCGCCCGGCGCGTCGACGAGGTCGCCCAGGATCATGCCGTTGTCGTCGAAGCAACCTGCACGGCCGATGTCCAGCACCGGTTCGGCGCTGACCCGCACTACCGCCGCGGGATCGTCCGCCCGCACGTCGACATAGCCGATGCGGCTGACGCCGTCGTCGTCGCGAAACCCCGCATAGACGCGGATGAGCTCGTCGTCGAGGCGATACGGGGTCGGCGTGAGCGCCGAGTGGCGCATCCATCCGCCCACGCCCTGCCGCGCGGTGTCGAAGACCAGCCCTTGCTTGGTCCATGCGGACATGCTCTCGTCAAAGCCTCACGTCGAAACTCGTGCGGCCGGGCACCGCATGCGCCGGCGCGCCGACGTAGACCCGCCCCGGTTCCGTGTCGCGGGTGACCAGCGCACCGGCGCCGATCACGTTGTCGGCGGCGACCTTCACGTGGTCGTTGAAGGTGCTGTTCACGCCGACGAAGCTGCTCTCGCCGATCTCGCAGTAACCGGAGATGACCGCATGCGAGGCGACGAACACATGGTCGTGCACGACCGTGCGATGCCCCACGTGGTTGCCGCTCCACAGCACGCAGTTGTTGCCGATGCGCACGAACGGTTGCACCACGTTGCCCTCGAAGATGAAGCTGTTCTCGCCCACCTCGGCGTTGCGCCACACGAAGGCGCGCGAACTGACGTAGCTGGCGAGCCGGTAGCCGCGGCGCTTCGCATCGCGGTAAAGGCGCGTGCGCAGGCGGTTGAGCTGGCTGGCCGGCACCGCGACGAACACGTCGAACTCCGCCGGCGGGTAGTGCGCCTCCAGGGTCTCGTACGCCACCACCGGCCGGCCGGCCAGCAACGGCTGCGTGAGGTAATCGCGTTCGACGCTGAAGGCGGCCACGTCGCGGTCGCTGTCGTGTTCGAAGTATTCGCAGGCGATCTGCGCGAACTCGCCCGCGCCGACGAGGACTAGAGGCCTTGGCATGCCGCCATGCCCTCCTGGTACACGGGGCCGCGCACCTCGCGCAGGAAGGCGGCGTAGTCGGTGATGTAGTCGGCCGGGTCGTACACGTGGTCGGCCAGCACCATCAGCACGCAGTCCTCGCTGAAGTCGTACAGCTCGCGCCACACCATGCTGCCGAGGTGCAGGCCGTACGAGGGATCGTCGAGCACCACCCGTACCGGTCCGCTGCCGTCGTCCAGCAGGAAAGTGACGGAACCGCGTACCGCCACCGCCAGCTGGTTGAGGTGGCGATGCGCATGCATGCCGCGGTGCACGCCGCCGTGGGTGGCGTACAAGTAATACACGCGCCGGATCACGAAGGGCACGTTCCGATCCTGTTCCAACGCAATCAGCATGCCGCGATCGTCGCCATGCTCCTGCAACCGGATGCGCTCGATTTCCATGTACCGGACCAGCCCCTGAGCTCATGGATGTGACCCACGACACCTGAGTGTCATCCGGTTGGCGAAAGGTTGTGCCGCAAGCGGGAGGTGCCGGGCGCGTGCCTCGCCCCGTGCGACGCGCCGAGTAGTCGGTGATTTCCGGGCTTGCCGGTTGCCGGATGCAACCTTTCGGCGCCCAGCCGGCACTCCGTATCACAGGGCTCCCTGATGCATCACGCGCATGAGCCTCGCTTCGGCATGAAGCAAGTCTTGGGGACATGCATGGGATCGAATGGATGACGACAACGCGCAAAGACATCCCGGGCCTGGCGCGGGGACGACGGGCCATGCGCCTGACGGCGCTGTCGCTGTGGGCGTTGCTGGCCGCGACCGTCGGCCTCGGCAACGTGCTGCTGTGGTCGTCCGTCGCGCAGGCGCAGCAGCGCGACAACGCGGACACCGGCCAGGCCGCCGCGCACCAGCCATCCAGCCGCCTGACCGAGAGCGACATCGCGCGCATGCTGCCGGCCACCGACATGGGCGCCGGCGCGGCGATGCACCACGACGCTCGCATGGACGCGTCCGACGCCGGCCCCGCCACGCCGTTCGATGCGGCGTCGATCCCGCGGAATCCGCTGGCGCCGGAGGCGGACGCGATCGGCGCGAAGAGCTGCGCCGCCTGCCATGCGCTGGAGAGCATGCAGGCCGCGCACAGCCTGCACGTGGCCTCGTTCCGCGCCGGCAGCGCCAGCAACGGGCCGCAGGCCGCGTGCGAGGCCTGCCACGGCCCCGGCTCGGAGCATGCGAAGAACCCCGCGGCGCCGGGCCTGATCATCGCCTACACGCACGACGCGAAAACCCCGGTCGACGTGCAGACGCGCACCTGCCTGAGCTGCCACGTCGGCGGCGCGCGCCAGCACTGGATCGGCTCGGTGCACCAGGAACGCGGACTGTCGTGCACCGATTGCCACAACCCGATGACGCGGTTGTCGGCCGAAGGCTTGCTCGCGAACGAGTCCATCAACGAGGTGTGCGCGACCTGCCACCAGGACATCCGCGCGCAGTTCAACCGCCGCTCGCACATGCCGCTGCCGGAGGGGCAGATGTCCTGCGTGGATTGCCACAACCCGCACGGCAGCATCACCCGGCCGCTGCTGAAGACCGACACCGTCAACGAAACCTGCACGACCTGCCACGCCGAGAAGCGCGGCCCGTTCCTGTTCGAGCACGCGCCGGTGGCCGAGAACTGCCTCAACTGCCACACCCCGCACGGCTCGAACCAGGAAAACCTGCTGGCCCTGCCGGTGCCGATGCTGTGCCAGCAGTGCCACACGAACGATGACCACGTCAACGACCTGCTGACGCGCCAGAGCCTGCGCAGCGGACTGGTGCCGGACGAGCGCGTGATGGAGCGCGCCTGCCTGAGCTGCCACAGCAACATCCACGGCTCGAACAACCCCAACGGTGCCAAGTTCCACCAGTGACCCGCCATCCGGCGAAGGCGGAGAGCGATGCTGAAGCACAAACCCCTGACTGCGCTGCTTGGGCTGGCACTCGGCGTCGCAGGCCCCGCACCGGCGCTGGCGCAGAGCGATACCAGCGACAGCCAGCGCGTGGGCAACACCCAGTTCGGCAACAGCCTCGATCCCACCGGCTGGGCGATGTTCGACGCGCCGGACCCGGCCGGCATGTCCTGGCTGCATGCCGGCCAGCTGCGCACGCCGACCGGCGTGCTCTACCCCTGGCCTCGCCGGATACCCGACGGGGCCAGGCTAGCCAGCGGCGACTGGACCTATGAGTTGCTGGCCGAACTTGGCTACCTCCATGCCAGCGGCGACCGCAACGACGAATTCTTCCGGATGTATTCCGGCTGGAAGAACGGTGCCGCGCTGGGCATGCTCGCGTTCTCCGCGCTGAACCACCGGACCGGCCAGTACGTCGAGTTTCGCGGCAGCCGGATCAGCAGCCAGGACCAGTACTACCGCTTGCGCAGCGGGCGCTACGGCGACTATCGCGTCGAGGCGTTCTACCGCGACATTCCGCACACCCTGAGCACGACGGCCTATCCGCTGTGGAACGGCGCGGGCTCCAGCGATCTGACCCTGCCCGGAGGCCTTGCCACCGGCAGCACGCCGGCCCAGGTGCAGGCCGTTGAGGCGAACCGGCCGCGCCGGACCTTGTCGGTGACGCGCCAGAGCACGGGCGTCAGCTGGGAAGGCGCACTGACCCGCAACTGGATCGGCTACGCCGGCGTGACCAACGAGAACCGCACCGGCGACCGCGACTGGGGCGGCCCGATGTACCTCAGCTACTTCTTCGTGGCCCCCGGGCCGGGCGGCGCGGGCACGCCGAGCCTGCCGGGCACGTTCGGCGGCCAGTACGAAACGGTGCGCCCGGTCGACTTCACCACCACCGACGTCAACCTGGGACTGCGCAACCAGGGCGGCGCCTCGGGCTGGTTGTTCAACTTCACCATGACCGGCTCGTTCTTCCGCGACCACAAGCGCAGCCTGGACTATGCCGTGCCGTTTGCCGCGGCGCCGGGCTACGCCTCGGCGATCACCGGCGGCACGTGGTCGCTTGAGCCGAACAACGATTACTACCACGTGCGTTTGGAGGCCTCGCATCCGCTGAAGCTCTGGCGCGGCCAGTTCTCGGTCTCGGCGGCCTACGGCAGCATGCGGCAGAACGATGCGCTGCAGGCGCCGCTCAATCCGCTGTATTGCCCCAGCGGGCAGTACCTCGGCACCACCGGCATAGCCTGCGCGGACTGGAACACCACGGCCGCGCTGTCGCGGCAGAACGGCGATGCGCGCATCGATACCGGCCTGCTCGACCTGCGCCTGGATTTCCGTCCCGGCGCGAAGCTCAGTTGGCACCTCGACCTGCGCCAGCGCGACGAAGACAACATGACGCGCTACACGATGTACAACCCCTTGACCGGGCAGTACGGCTACGTTCCCGAGAACGGCGCCGAGCCGCTCGTCACCGGCGGGACCGAGCTGTTCCAGCCAGGCAGCCCGCTTTACCAGTCGAACTTCGCGCAGATCGCCAGCATCCCCTTCAGCTACAACGACCGCAAGGTGGAACTGGGCGGCAGCTACCGGATCGACCGGTACAACACGCTGAGCGCGAGTTATCTGCTCGACCACCAGACGCCGCGTCCGCGCGAACGCAGCCACATCGACGACCAGCACCTCAAGCTGGGCTGGGATACCAGGGCTTTGGGCAACGCGACCCTGCGTTTCAGCTACGAATACGAGAAGCGCACGGGCGGGCGCTACAACCCCGATCCGTACCTCGCCGCGTATTCGCCGTCCATGCCCGGCTATGTGCTGCCTGCGGTGGGCTATACCGCGTTCACCGTCGCGCAGATGTACAAATACGACATGAGCAACCTCGCGGCGAGCAAGCTCAAGGCGATCCTGACCATGCCGCTGGGCACCGCCGCCACCCTCAGCGCCACGCTGTACGGCAACCGGCATCGCTACGGCGCGGACATCGGGCGGCAATCCGTCGGCACGACCGGCGCCGATCTGTCCTGGGACTGGGAGCCGAGCGCGGCGACCTCGATGAGCGCCTACGCGGGCATCGCATCGAGCCGGCTCAAGCAGGGCAACGTCAACGACAACGAGGCACTGACCTTTTCCTCGCCGCAACAGGCCGACATGCAATTCGGCGGTCCGTTCTATCCGTATGCCAACTTCTGGACGGCGACGGACAACGAGCGCGACGTCGACGCCGGCGCGCATTTCAGGCATGTCTTCTCGCCGCGTGTCAGGCTCGACCTCGACTACGACTACACCTGGTCGCGCGGCCTCGACAGCTACGGCTACGCCAGCCTGGCGGCGATCTCCACGGTGTACCGGTCGATCCTGACCGCGGCGGATGTCGGCAGCAGTTTCCCCGCCAACGTCTACCGCATGCAGACGCTCACGGGCCGCCTGAACCTGGCGCTGAACCGGAAGCTGGGCCTGGCCTTGTACGGCAAATACGAATTCGGCAATTACGCCGACTGGCACTACGCCGGCTTCGGCACGCCTGCCGAGCTGATCGTCGGCAACCGCGTATTTACCGAACTCGGGCCGCAACCGCATTGGCACGTCCTGCTGGTGGGCGCCTTCGTGACCGTGAAGCTCTGAGGGAAACGCCGCGATGTCTTCCATGCCTCGTCTGCTTCGTCTGATGGCGTTCGCCATCCTGTGGGCGCCCGCGCTTGCGACGGCCGCGGCCGACGGCACGACGGTGCGCAAGCCGGCGGCGTGGATCGATCTGCGCGGGCAGCCGCCGATCATCATCGGCGATGCACGGGCCGGCCAGGCGCGATCGACCGTCTGCGCGGCCTGCCACGGGCCGCAAGGCATGGCCATCGCGTCGAACTTTCCGAATCTGGCCGGACAATCGGCGACCTATCTCTACGTGCAGTTGAAAACCTTCAAGCACGGCCAGCGCAGCGATCCGGTCATGAGCGGCCAGGCCGCCACGCTGAGCGACGCGGACATGCGCAACCTGGCCGTCCATTACGCCTCGCTCCCGGCCAAGCCGGCCGGTCACGCCGATGCCGCCTCCCGCGGCGGGCGGCTCTTTCTCGGCGGCGATCCGACCCGCGGCATACCTCCCTGCCAGGCTTGCCACGGCCCTTCCGGGCGCGGGCCACGGTTGTATCCCGGCGACGCGCCGCAGCCGCCCTGGGCGACCTTCCCGTACCTGCACGGCCTGTCCGCGATCTACGTGAGCAAGGCACTGGACGATTTCAGGAGCGGCGCGCGCAGCGGCACCAGCAACGCGCTGATCATGCACGGCGTGGCACAGACACTCGACGATGCGGACATCCAGGCACTGTCGAGCTACATCGCGACGCAATGACCGATGCCCCCTTGTCCAACACCCTGCCGGCCCGGTGCTTTCCGGCATCCGCCAACGAATGCCATGGCGCTGCCGTGAGGCGTGACTTCACGCACTGGCAAGCGCAATACCAGCGCACGAATCTGATTCGGCGAGCATGCGCATTTCGCGGATACCCGGCGACTTCGCCATGGGCGAGGCGTCGCGGGATGCGACGGGCCCGGGTCGCGAACGTCCCGGGGTTGCGGCGTTCGCCGAACCCGGCCGCGTGTTTGAACATCCGGGTGCTCGCATCGGGCGGACACCCATCCACCGAGCGAGGCTCCCATGTTTCCCTTGCCGCTTGCCTTGGCGCTGGCCTCCGTCGCCACGCCTCCCCCACCTGCACCCGACGACCTGCAGGCGCGCGAAAACCAGTACACCCGCGGCGTATTGACCGCGGACACGAAATTGCTGGACGACGTCTGGGCTGCAAGCTTCGCCGATACCAACGAGGCAGGCGCCTTCGCCACCAAGCGACAGCAATTGGCGAAAGTCGCCCGCAGCCGCGCCAGGATCGTTTCGCTCCAGGTCGACGACGAGCGCACCGACCGCTATGGCGATACCGCCGTGGTCACTGAGCGGTTCCACGTGGTCTACGTGCTCGACGGGAGAACCGGCGAGGAAACCGGCCGTGCCACCGACGTATGGGTGAAGCTGCATGGACGCTGGATGTGCGTGGCCGCGCATTCGAGCGCCGTAGCCCCGGCGGGGAATGCGTGAGGAACGGCAGGCAGGACCACCGCCCCGGATTCGCGCTAGGCTGCGCAAACCCGGGAACCATCCAGGTGGCTTGGGGCGGACCATTCATCCCATGAACCGATCCGGCTTCGGTTGGGCAACGCTGGTGCTGGGCACCTGCCTGTCGTGGGCATCGCACGCCCAGTCGACGGGCTTCGGCGGCACCGTTGCGCTCAGTTCGCAATTGGTCGACCGTGGACAGGCGATCACCGCCAGTACGCCGATCCTGCAGGGAGACGTGACATGGACCTCGCCGGCCGGTTGGCTGCTGGGCCTGTCAGCCGGTACCGAGTTGCGCGCGCCTGGCCAACTTGCCGAAGCCTCCGTCCAGGTCGCGCGTTACTGGCCGCTGTCCGGCGACTGGCAGATGCAAACGGACTTGCTGTATTACCGCTACTCCGGCTCTGCCCGCACGCGCGCCTACGATCGGGCCGAGACAGGCATCCACTGGACGTACCGCGACGTGCTGACATTGGGACTGTCGGCCGTACGCATGTTTGGCGCGCCGGACGGCCGGGTGCGGGGCGCGGCCGATCTCGATTTCCACTGGCCGCTGCCGCGGCATTTCTACCTATCCGCCGGTGCGGGCATCGCCCAGATTCCCGCCATGCCCTGCCGAGCCTACGAGCACGCGGATTCCTGGCGCGACCTCGAATACGGACGCCCTTACTACGGCTGTGAACGCCATGGCTCCTACCGCTACGGGCACGCGGGCCTGATCTGGGCCATGGGGGGCTGGCGCATGGAACTCGAGCGCATCGTGACCGCCCCGCACATGCGCCGGCAGCGCGGCGCCCCGGGCGCTGCGCCATGGGTTGCGACGGTTTCGTGGTCTTTTTGATCCCGGGGCAACCTTTTCCCGTCCGAACGGCACCAAACTGACAGCCCATGAACGAAGCCGACACCGACGCCGAGGTCATCGACCGCCTGCTGCTCCAGCGCATGGCGACGGGAGACCGCGCCGCGCTGGCGACCTTGTACCGCAGCTACCACGGCCGGCTGTGCCGCTTCCTGTCCCGCCTCACCCGACGCAGCGACGTCATCGAAGAGGTCGTCAATGATTGCTTCTGGATCGCCTGGCAGAAGGCGGGCGAGTTCCGCGGCGATTCGCGCGTTTCCACCTGGATCATGGGCATCGCCTACCGCTGCGGGCTCAAGGCCTTGCGGCAGCACGGCGACGAACCCGTCGAATACGAGATGTCGACGGACGAGCGCCTCGTGTCCAGCGATCCGGACGAAGACCGCGAATTGCGCGACTGGCTGGGCAAGGGACTCGAGCACCTGTCGGCGGATCAGCGCGTGGTGATCGAGCTGGTCTACGGCGTGGGGCATTCGCTGGACGATGTCGCGGCCATCATGCAGTGCCCCCTGGGCACGGTGAAGGCGCGGCTGTTCTATGCCCGGGTCAAGCTGCGCAACGTGCTGCCCGCCTTGGCCGGCAACCCGGTCGCCTGCAGGGAGGGTACGTCATGAGGACCACGGTGAACCCCGGCGCGGATTGCCCGCACGCCTGGGAACTGATGCCTTGGGTGCTGCAGGACAGCGCCGCGAAGGAACAGGCTGCCTGGCTGGAGAACCACCTGGCCGGCTGTGCCTCGTGCCGCGCCGAGTTTGCGCAGCAGAGCCGCCTGCGGCTCGCGCTGTCGCGGCCGCCGGAGCGGCCGCTCGACGCGGAGGCCGGGTTGCAGCGCCTGCTGGCCCGGCTCGATGCATCCGACCCGCAGCAAGCCCCCCGCCAGCCACGACCGCGCGCCTGGCTGCTGCGGGCGCTGGCCGCCGCCGTGGTCGCCCAGGCGGTCGGCCTCGGCGTGCTGGGCGTCAAGCTGGCCGCCGTCGAGAACCCGCCGTACCGCACGCTCAGCGAGACGCCATCGCCGGTGCCACCCGGCGCGATCCGCGTGGTGCCCGATGCGGGCATGACACTGGCGGACTGGAACGCCTTGCTGCATGCCTTGGGCCTGCAGGTGGTGCACGGCCCCAACAGCGTCGGGGCCTACACCGTGGTTCCAATGGACGCCGCGGCGACGGCCGCGCAGATCCTGCCGAAGCTGCGCGCCGCCCGCGGCATCCGCCTGGCCGAACCCATCAGCGCCACGCCATGAGCGGTCGCGCGCTCGTCCTCCTCGCGCTGGCCATCGCCCTGGGCGCACCAGCGCAGCGGGCGGTGGCCAGCCATGGACACCCCGTCAACGGGAGCGCGCCGGCCACGATGGCGGCGGCGATGGATGCGCAGCGCGACATCGTGCTGGCAGTCGCCAACGTGCTGGAGCCGCCCTCGACGCGCGCCGGCTCCAGCCTGCTGGGCTACACCCCGCCTGCGCGCTACGGCGCAGGGCAGCGCGCGCTGTCCGTCATGGATGCGCTGAAACGGCACTATGGCCTGCGCGAGATTGCCGGCTGGCCGATCAAGCCGCTGGGCCTGTACTGCGCCGTGTTCGAACCTCCGCCCGGCACGACCCGGGACGACCTGCTCAAGACGCTCGCCGCGGACGCGCGCGTGCGGCTCGCGCAGCCGCTGCAGGATTTCGCCGTCTACGCGCAGCAGGGCGCGCCCGCGCCCCGGTACAACGATCCCTACGTGGATCTCCAGCGCGGCTTTGTCGAAACCGCTGCCGCCCGCGCCCATGTGCTCAGCCAGGGCAAGGGGGTGGACATCGCGATCGTCGACACCGGCGTGGACCAGCGCCATCCCGAACTGCAGGGGCGCATCCGCGACGTACACAACCTGGTGGGCGACGACGGCGCGTTCGACGCCGACCCTCACGGCACCGAGGTGGCCGGCATCGTCGCCGCCGACGGCAACAACCGCCAGGGCATCGTCGGCATCGCCCCCGAGGCCACGCTCAGTGTCTACAAGGCCTGCTGGTATCCGCCGGTGGCGGGCGCCGGCGCGCGCTGCAACTCCTTCACCCTGGCCAAGGCGCTGGCGGCGATCCTCGATACCCGGGTCCGCATCGTCAATCTGAGCCTCGGCGGCCCGGCCGATCCGCTGCTGCGCATGCTGCTGGCGCAGTTGCTCGACCAGGGTCGCATCGTGGTGGCCGCCATGCCGCCGGACGGGAAGCCCGACGGCTTCCCCAACGACGTGCCGGGCGTCATCGTGGTGCGCGTGGCCAATACAGCAGCGGCCACGCCCGGCGTGCTTAGCGCACCGGGAACGGACATCCTCACCACCCAGCCCGGCGACGGCTACGACTTCACCACCGGCTCGTCCATGGCCGCCGCGCACGTGAGCGGCATCGTCGCCTTGCTGCTCGCGCTCGCCCCGAAACTCGACGCGCATAGCGTTCACGCCCTGCTGCTGGACAGCAGCAAGGTCTCCGACGGTTTGCTGCAGGTGAACGCCGCTGCGGCGGTGGAGCAATTGCGTGGCGCGCGGCGAAACACGCCCTGAGGCCGACAGCCGGCACCGCTCCGTGGCCACGGGCGACGTCGTGTGCCCGCTGCCGGACGTCGCCGCCCATGTCCATTCGCATCCTGGCGGCGTCCTGGACTGGGTGGGCATGGACGGCATCGAGATGCCGGTGCGCTTCGACGCCGGCAACGGCGACGTGCAGCGCGCCAGCGCCCGGGTCGGTGCCTTCGTCGATCTCGCGCGCCCGGATCGGCGCGGCATCCACATGTCCCGCCTGTACCTGCTGGCGGACGAATACCTGGCCGCACGACCGCTGGATGCGCCGCTGCTCGAATCCCTGCTCCGCGCCTTCCTCGTCTCGCAGCAAGGCCTGGCCCGGCGTGCCCGAACCAGCTTGCGCTTCGACCTGCTCGTGCGTCGCACCGCACTGCGCAGCAGCCATGCGGGCTGGCGCGCCTATCCGGTGTTCATCGATGCCCGCGTGGACAGCGACGGCTTCCGCCTGGAGCTGGGCACGGAAGTGACGTATTCCTCCACTTGCCCCGCTTCGGCGGCACTGTCGCGCCAGCTGATACAGCAGCAGTTCGCGCGCGATTTCGACGCGGCCGCACCGCTGGCGCATGCGGCCGTGCTGGCGTGGCTGGGCAGCGAGCGCGGCATTGTCGCCACCCCGCACGCGCAGCGCAGCGTGGCGCGGCTCACCGTCTGCTTTGTCGATGGCGCACCGCTGAACCTGATCGCCCTGATCGACCGCGTCGAACAGGCGCTGGGCACGCCGGTGCAGACGGCCGTGAAACGCGAGGACGAGCAGGCCTTCGCGCGCGCCAACGGCGCCAACCCGATGTTCTGCGAGGACGCCGCGCGCCGCATCCAGCGGGTGCTGGATGAAGACGACACCATCGCGGACTTCCACGTCCGCCTCGAGCACCGGGAAAGCCTGCACCCGCACGACGCCGTGGCGCAGGCGAGCAAATCGATGCCCGGGGAGGCCCGGCGTGACCGGCGCCCAGCCATCGAGTTGGCCGACCTTGCTTGAGCAGGCAGCGGACCCTGCATGCTGATACGGCCGTGGCCACGCACATGGCGCGCGAACGTCTCGCAGCGGAAGCCAGGCGCAGCAGGGAGATTCACGACGGCGAACCGGTTGCATGGCGCCCGCAAAGTCGCCCCTTCCCTGCCCTCGACAACACACGCCAATCGCCCGATTCCCCTCCGACCCGCATCCGTCCAAGCCGCCAGAGCGTCTGGGCCAGGGGTTGAACACACCAGCACCGCGCGCTGACCGGCTCGAATCAGGGCCCGCAAGCCACGACGTACTGCTGCGATTGCGCATCCGCACTGACTGGTTGGCGCCTTCGCTGGCTGGATCGGCGTCGGGGAGCGGAGAATTTCGCGATGCGCCCGCGATCGCGGAGAGCACCGCGTACCGGCCATTGCCGCAAGAAAATACAGCGTTGCCGATGGCAATGTTATAACGTACTTTCACCCGTCATGTAGCGCGGAATACCCGCTGTCGGGACAGCGCGCAGCAACGAGTACGGGCTCCGCATGGTTTCCATTCCGTCTGTCCAGACATCCGCGTCGCGCACCTTGCGATGGGCCATGCCCATAGTCGCCGCGATGCTGCTCGCCGCTTGTGCGGTGGGACCGGATTTCAAGGCACCCGCCTCGCCTGCGGTCGGCGGTTACACGCCGCATCCGGTTTCGACGACGGCCGCCACGGCCGGCGTGACGGCGGGCGCGGCCCAGCACCTCGCATCGGGCGCGGATATCCCAGGCGACTGGTGGACGCTGTTCCACTCCGCGCCGCTGAACGCACTGATCGAGCAGGCGCTGGCGCACAACCACGACCTGAAGGCCGCGCAGGCGGCGCTGCGCGTGGCGCACGAGGACATGCTGGCGCAGCGCGGCGCATTCCTGCCGAGCGTGTCGGCGAACTTCTCCGCCAGCCGCCAGCGCCAGGCCGGATCGCTGGCACCGGTGCCTTCGTCCAATGCCTTCATGTACAACCTGTACACGCCGCAGCTCTCGATTTCCTACACGCCCGACGTGTTCGGTGGGAACCGTCGCGCGTCGGAGTCGCTCAAGGCGCAGGAGCAGGCTGCGCGCTTCCAGATGATTGCCACCTGGAACACGCTGGCGTCCAACGTGGCGGTGGCGGCGATCCAGCTGGCCGCACTGGAAGCGCAGGTCGACACCACGCGACAGTCGATTGCCGCAGGCGAGAAGATGCTGGGCATCCTGCGCTACCAATATGCGAAGGGTTATGCGAGCCGGGTCGATCTTGCCGCGCAGGAATCGCAACTGGCGCAGACCCGGGCCACGCTGCCGCCGCTGGAGAAGCAGCTGGCGCAACAGCGCGACCAGCTTGCGGTGCTGACGGGACACTTCCCGTCGCAGGCACCGGACGAACACTTCACGCTTGACAGCCTGCAACTGCCCGGGGAGTTGCCGCTCAGCCTTCCCTCCAAGCTGGTGGAACAGCGCCCGGACGTGCGCCAGGCGCAGGCCAACCTGCACGCGGCCAGCGCGGAGATCGGCGTGGCGACGGCGGCGCGGCTGCCGAACCTCACGTTCACCGCCGACGCCGGCAGCACGGCGCTGGAGTTCTCGAAACTGTTCACCGGCGGCACCGGCTTCTGGGACGTGGCGGCCGGCATCACTGCGCCGATCTTCGAGGGCGGCACCCTGCTCCATCAGCAGCGCGCGGCGAAGGCGGCCTATGTCGAGGCGTCCGAGCAATACCGCAGCACCGTGCTGACGGCGTTCCAGAACGTAGCCGACACGCTGGTCGCGCTGGACCAGGATGCGAAGGCGGTGCAGGCCGCGGCGAAAGCCGAGCAGGCCGCGCAGCTGACGCTGGACCTCACCCGGCGCCAGCTCGAGGACGGCTACGCCAGCCAGCTGCAATGGTTGACCGCCGAACAGACCTGGCAGCAGGCACGGATCACCCTCGTGCAGGCCCAGGCCAACCGATTCGCCGACACCGCCGCGCTGTACCAGGCGCTGGGTGGCGGCTGGTGGCACCACTCCGATCTGAGCAAGCAGTGATGATGAACAAGCCTGGCCTGCCCTTCCCCGTTTCCCTTCGCCGCGGCGTCGCATTCGCGGCCCTGCTCGCGACCGTCGCGCTCGCCGCCTGCTCGTCCGGCACGGGCGCGTCGGAATCCGCGGCCAGCACACCGCACAACGTGACGCTGACGAAGGAGCAGCAGCAGAGCATCCGGCTCTATACGGTCGAGCCGTCCACGTTCCATCGCGTGGTCGACACCACCGGCATCGTGGATTACGACCAGAACCGTTCCACCGCGGTGCTGGCGCCGTTCTCCGGACCGGTGACGAAGGTGCTGGTGAGCCTGGGCGAGACGGTGAAGCAGGGCCAGCCATTGGCCATGGTGGCCTCGCCCGATTTCGCTGCCGCGCTGGACGGCTACCGCAAGGCGCTGGCCGCCGCGCGCGCTGCCGCCAAGGTGGCCGCCACCGACAGTGACCTCTACGCCCATCACGCGATCTCGCAGCGCGAGAACGCGCAGGCCCAGTCCGATGCGGTCGGCACGCAGTCCGACAGCGACGCCGCACGGCAGGCGCTGCTGGCCCTGCACGTCGATCCGCAGCTGGTGAAAGCCATCGAGCAGGGCCGCGCGGTGGCGAACGTGCAGGCGGTGATCCGTGCACCGGCGGCAGGCACCGTGGTGCAGCGTGCGATCACGCCCGGCCAGCTGCTGCAGGCCGGCAGCACGGCCTGCTTCAGCGTGGCGGACCTCTCGCAGGTGTGGGTGATGGCGCAGGTCTTCGACAGCGATCTCGCCACGGTGAAGCCCGGCGACGCCGCCGAGGTGGCGATCGCTGGCACCGACAAGATCCTGCCAGGCAAGGTCGCCAACGTCTCGCCGGAAGTCGATCCCGACACGCGCTCGGTGGCCGCGCGCGTGGTGGTGGCCAACCCCGGCAACCTGCTGAAGAAGCAGATGTACGTGCGCGTGCGGATCCAGTCGGCCGAGACGGCGAACGGTCTGCTGGTGCCGGTGGCGGCGATCCTGCGCGACGACGAGAACCTGCCCTTCGTCTACGTGCAGGAGGCGGACGGCAGCTACGCGCGCCGACCGGTGACATTGGGCGCACGCACGGGCGATCGCACCCTGGTCGCGAACGGCCTCAAGGCCGGCGACAAGGTGGTGACCACGGGCGGCATCTTCGTGCGTTTCATCCAGACCCAATGAGCGAGCTGGCACCGCCCCCCGGAGCGCGTCCGGCCTCCCTCATCAACCGCATCGTTGCGTTCGCGCTGGAGCAGCGCCTGCTGATCGTGCTGCTCACCGTGCTCGTGGCCGGTGCCGGCATCTGGGCGCTGAAGCGCCTGCCGATGGACGCCTACCCCGACCTTTCGCCGCCGATGGTGGAGATCATCACGCAGTGGCCGGGGCATTCCGCGGAGGAGGTGGAGCGGCTGATCACGGTGCCGGTCGAGCTGGCCATGAACGGCATCCCGAAACTTTCGGTGAAACGCTCGATCTCGCTGTACGGGCTGTCCGACGTCACCCTCACCTTCAACGACGGCACCGACAACTACTGGGCGCGCCAGCGCGTGTTCAACCGGCTGGGCGGCATCACCCTGCCTACTGGCGTCGCGCCCTCGGTATCGCCGCTGTCCTCGCCGTCGGGGTTGATCTACCGCTACGTGCTCGAGAGCACCGACCGCTCGCCGATGGAGCTGAAGACGCTGGAGGACTGGGTGATCGCGCCGCAGTACCGCTCGGTGCCCGGCGTGGCCGACGACTCCGCGTTCGGCGGCGGCAACATGCAGTACCAGGTGCAGCTCGACCCCGCGAAGATCGCCGCGCAAGGCCTGTCGGTAAGCCAGGTGGAAGCCGCGATCGCGGCCAACAACGGCAACGCCGGCGGCGGCTTCTACACCCAGGGCGGCCAGTTCTTCTACGTGCGCGGGCTGGGCCTCATCAAGACGACGGAGGACATCGGCAACATCGTGCTGGCCGTGCACAACGGCACGCCCGTGCTGGTGAAGGACGTGGGCAAAGTCGCGATCGGCATCGCGCCGCGCTTGGGCGAATTCGGCTACATGGGCCAGGACGACGCCGTGGAAGGCGTGATCCTGATGCTCACCGGGCAGAAGACCCAGGACGTGCTGCAGCGCGTGGAGGCGAAGACCCGCGAGTTGAACGAGCGCGTGCTGCCGCCGGACGTGAAGATCCACCCGTTCTACGACCTCAGCGACCTGATCGCCGAGACCACCCATGTCGTGCAGCGCAACCTGCTGCTCGGCATGCTGCTGGTGGTGGCGGTGCTGATCTTCTTCCTCTACGACATCCGCGCCGGCCTGATCGTGGCGGTGACGATACCGCTCGCGCTGCTGTTCGCCTTCGTCTGCATCCAGCTGCAGGGCGCTTCGGCCAACCTGCTCTCCATCGGCGCGGTGGATTTCGGCATCCTGGTGGATGGCGCGATCTTCATGGTGGAGAACATCTTCCGCGAATTGGCCAAGCGCCATGGCACCGGGTACGACATCCGCGAAGTGATCCGCGCCGCGGCGTCGGAGGTGGATCGTCCGCTGGTGTATGCGATGGCGGTGATCGTGGCGAGCTTCCTGCCGATCTACGTGCTGACCGGGCCGTCCGGCACGCTGTTCAAGCCGATGGCCGACACCATGATCTTCGCCCTCGTGGGCTCGCTGCTGGTCACGCTCACCCTGTTGCCGGTGCTGTGCGCGCTGTTCATGCGCAAGGGCGTGCGCGAGCGGCGCAACGCGATCTTCGAGAAGCTGCAGGCGTTCTACACACGGGCGCTGGCGCGCTGCATGGCGAACCGCTGGCGCACCGCGGCCGTGCCGGCGGTGCTGCTCCTGCTTTCGATGCTGCTGGTGCCGCGCATCGGCGCCGAGTTCATGCCGCACCTGGACGAGGGCGCGCTCTGGGTGCGCGCCACCATGCCCTACACCATCTCGTTCAAGGAGTCGGCCGAGATCACCCCGAAGATCCGCGCCATCCTGCGCTCCTTCCCGGTGGTGACCACGGTGACCTCGGAGCTGGGCCGTCCCGACGACGGCACCGACTCCACCGGCTTCTTCAACGTGGAATTCTTCGTGGGCCTCAAGCCCTATGCCGAATGGGGCGGCCAGTACAAGGACAAGCAGGCGCTGGTCGACGCGATCAACAAGAGGCTGCAGGTGTTCCCCGGCATAGCCTTCAACTACACCCAGCCGGCCGAGGATGCGGTGGACGAGGCCGAGACCGGCCTCAAGAGTTCGCTGGCGGTGAAGGTCTACGGCTCCGACCTCAAGACGCTGCAGGACAAGGGCAAGGCGATCAAGGAAGCCATGCAGCGGGTTCCCGGCATCACCGATGTCACGCTGGTGCACGAACTGGGCCAGCCCAACCTTGCGATCACCATCGACCGCGCCGCCATCGCGCGCTACGGACTCAACGTGGCCGACGTCAACAACGTGATCGAGGCGGCGGTCGGCGGCGACGTGGCGACCCAGGTCGTGCAGGGCGAGAAGCAGTTCGACCTGGTGGTGCGGCTGCAGCAGCAGTACCGCGACAACCCGCAGGAGATCGGCGACATCCCGGTGCTGACGCCGGGCGGCCAGCAGGTGCCGCTGAAGGAGCTGGCCGGGATCAAGGTGGAGAACGGCGCCTCCTTCATCTACCGCGAGGACAACTCGCGCTACATCGGCGTGCAGTTCTCGGTGTCCGGGCGCGACCTGGCCAGCACCGTGGGCGAGGCGATCCGGCAGGTGGCGCAGAAGGTGAAGCTGCCGCAGGGCTACCGGCTGGACTGGGGCGGCGAATACAAGGAATACACCGCCTCGCGCGCGCAGATGGGCGTGATCCTGCCGCTTACCGTGCTGGTGATCTTCGGCCTGCTGTTCGTGCTGTACGGCAACTTCAAGTTTCCGTTCATCACCGTGCTCGGCGTGCTGCTCACCTCGCCGGTCGGCGCCATCCTCGCGCTGTGGCTCGCCGACACGCCGTTTTCAGTGTCCTCCGGTATCGGCATCATCGTGCTGTTCGGTGTCTCGGTGCTGACCTCGGTGGTCTACATCTCCTGCGTCAACGAGTTGCGCCTCGGCGGCATGGCGCTGGAAAAGGCCATCCACGAGGCGGCTATCCTGCGCTTGCGGCCGATCACGATGACCGCGCTGGTCGCCGCGCTCGGCCTGCTGCCCGCGGCGCTGGCCACCGGCGTGGGCACCGATTCGCAGCGACCGTTCGCGCTGGTGATCGTCGCGGGCATGATTTCGCGACTGGTGATCGGCGTGTTCCTGATGCCCGTGCTCTACGGCCTGGTGGCGCGCGAGGACGATCGGTTGCAGGTGTAGGCGTTCCGCTGTGCATGGCGGCGGAATGTTCAGCGCCGGGCGCGGAAGAACTCGCGCAGCATCGTGGACGATTCCTCGGCCAGCAGGCCGCCCTGCACGGCCAGGCGGTGGTTGTGGCGCGGGTCGATCAAGGTGTCGAACACGCTGCCGGCCGCACCGGTCTTGGGGTCGGCCGCCGCGTACACCACGCGGCCGATACGGGCGTGGATCAGCGCCATCGCGCACATCGTGCACGGCTCCAGGGTCACGTACAGCGTGGCGCCCACTACCCGGTGATTCGTGAGTTTTTCTCCTGCCGCGCGCAGCGCCATCACTTCGGCGTGGGCGGTGGGATCGTGCAGGGTGATGTTGCGGTTCCAGCCCAGCCCCACGATCTCCCCGCCCAGCACCAGCACCGCACCGACCGGAACCTCGTTCTCGGCATCGCGGGCATGCGCGGCGAGCTGCAGGGCGCGGCGCATGTGGGCTTCGTCTTCGGGGGAAAATGGCGGCTTGGTTTCAGTCATCACGCGTAGGTCGGGCTTCAGCCCGACATGGGGTGAGGCAGGCTTCAGTCCGATGAAGGAGCGAGCCGGAATAAATCCCGACCTACTCCCACTCGATGGTGGCCGGCGGCTTGCCGCTGATGTCGTAGACCACGCGGGATACGCCGCGCAGTTCGTTGATGATGCGGTTGGACACCTTGCCGAGGAAGTCGTACGGCAGGTGCGCCCAATGCGCGGTCATGAAGTCGATGGTTTCCACCGCGCGCAGCGCGATCACCCATTCGTAGGCGCGCGCGTCGCCCACCACGCCCACCGACTTTACCGGCAGGAACACGGCGAAGGCCTGGCTGGTCTTGTCGTACAGGTCGGCCTTGCGCAGCTCCTCGATGAAGATCGCGTCGGCGCGGGCCAGCAGTTCGGCGTACTCCGGCTTCACCTCGCCGAGGATGCGCACGCCCAGCCCCGGGCCGGGGAACGGGTGACGGTAGACCATCGCGTGCGGCAGGCCCAGCTCGATGCCGATGCGGCGCACTTCGTCCTTGAACAGCTCGCGCAGCGGCTCGACCAGCTTGAGCTTCATGTGCGCCGGCAGGCCACCCACGTTGTGGTGGCTCTTGATGACGTGCGCCTTGCCGGTCTTGCTGCCGGCCGACTCGATCACGTCGGGGTAGATCGTGCCCTGGGCCAGCCACTGCACCTGGCCGTGACCGGCTGCGGTGACCTTGGCCGATTCCTCGTCGAAGATCTCCACGAACAGGCGGCCGATGATCTTGCGCTTGGCCTCCGGATCGGCCACGCCTTCCAGCGCCTTGAAGTAGCGCTCGGCGGCGTCGACACGGATCACCTTGACGCCCATGTGCTGCGCCATCGTGGCCATCACCTGATCGCCTTCCTGCCAGCGCAGCAGGCCGGTGTCCACGAACACGCAGGTGAGCTGGTCGCCGATGGCCTTGTGCAGCAGCGCGGCGACCACCGAGGAATCCACGCCGCCGGACAGGCCCAGCAGCACGTGGTCGCCGCCCACCTGCGCGCGCACGCGGGCGATCTGGTCCTCGATGATGTTGGCCGCGGTCCACAGCGTGGCGCAGCCGCAGATCTCGGTGACGAAGCGCTTGAGCAGCGCACTGCCCTGCCTGGTGTGCGTCACCTCGGGATGGAACTGCACGCCGTACCAGCGCTTGTCCTCGTTCTCCATCACCGCGACCGGGATGCGATCGGTGGTGCCGGTGATGACGAAGCCCGGCGGCGCCTTGGACACATGGTCGCCGTGGCTCATCCACACGTCGAGCCTGTGCGCGCCGGCGTGGTCGCTCAAACCGTCGAACAGGCGGCTCTTCGCCACGATATCCACTTCGGCGTGGCCGAATTCGCGCTGGTCGGCCGCCTCGGTGGCGCCGCCCAGCTGCGCCGCCAGGGTCTGCATGCCGTAGCAGATGCCCAGGATCGGCAGGCCCGAATCAAAGACTTCCTGCGGCGCCCTTGGTGCACCCGGCAGCGTGGTCGATTCCGGGCCGCCGGAAAGGATGATGCCCCTGGGCCCGAACGCGGCGATCTCGGCCGGGTCGTGGTCCCACGCCCAGATCTCGCAGTACACGCCCAGCTCGCGCACGCGCCGCGCGATCAGCTGCGTGTACTGCGCGCCGAAGTCGAGGATGAGGATCTTGTCGCTGTGGATGTTGTGCATTGGATCGAAACTCTCAGGGACACCCGGAAACCGCCTGGTCGTCATTCCCGCGAAAGCAGGAATCCATCTGCTTTTGCCGCAAAGCCAACGTGGATTCCCGCTTTCGCGGGAATGACGTCGTGAAGACCCTCGCGGCCTCGCCTCGTCTCAGGAATTCAGCCGGTAGTTCGGCGCTTCCTTGGTGATCTGGATGTCGTGCGGATGCGCTTCGGTGACACCGGCGCTGGTCACCTTGACGAACTGCGCCTTGTTGCGCACGTCGTCGACGGTGGCAGCGCCGAGATAGCCCATCGAGGCGCGCAGGCCGCCGATCAACTGGTGGATGATGTTGCGCAGCGGCCCGCGGTACGGCACGCGTCCCTCGATACCCTCGGGCACCAGCTTGTCGGCGTCGGCCTCGTCCTGGAAGTAGCGATCCTTGGAGCCGAGCTGCATCGCGCCGATCGAACCCATGCCGCGGTAGCTCTTGTACGAGCGCCCCTGGAACAGCTCGACCTCGCCCGGCGATTCCTCGGTGCCGGCGAACATCGAGCCCAGCATCACGGTGGAGGCGCCGGCCGCCAGCGCCTTGGGGATGTCGCCGGAGTAGCGGATGCCGCCGTCGGCGATCAGCGGGATGGAATCCTTCAGCGCGGTGGCGACCAGGTCGATCGCGGTGATCTGCGGCACGCCGACGCCCGCCACCACGCGGGTGGTGCAGATCGAGCCGGGGCCCACGCCCACCTTCACCGCGTCGGCGCCGGCGTCGCGCAGCATCAGCGCGGCCTCGCCGGTGACGATGTTGCCGGCCACCACCTGCATCTGCGGGAACTGCTTCTTCACCCAGGCCACGCGGTCGATCACGCCCTGCGAATGGCCATGCGCGGTGTCCACCACCAGCACGTCCACACCGGCCTGGACCAGCGCCTCCACGCGGCGCTCGGTGTCGCCGCCCACGCCCACGGCGGCGCCGACCAGCAGCGCCTCGTTGCGGTCCTTGACCGAATTCGGGTTGTCGCGCGCTTTCTGGATGTCCTTCACCGTGATCAGGCCGCGCAGCTGGAACGCGTCGTTGACCACCAGCACCTTCTCGATGCGGTGTTTGTGCAACAGCTGCAGCACTTCGTCCTGGCTGGCGCCTTCCTTCACCGTCACCAGCCGTTCCTGGCGGGTCATGATGTTGCGCACCGGGTCCTCGGGCTTGCGCTCGAAGCGCATGTCGCGGCTGGTGACGATGCCCACCAGCTTCTCGCCGTCCACCACCGGCACGCCGGAGATGTTGTGCGCGCGGGTGAGCTTGAGCACGTCGCGGATCGAAGTGTCCGGCCCCACGGTGAACGGGCTACGGATCACGCCAGCTTCGAACTTCTTCACCAGGCGCACTTCGGCGGCCTGCTGTTCGAGCGTCATGTTCTTGTGGATGATGCCGATGCCGCCCTGCTGCGCCATGGTGATGGCGAGACGCGCTTCGGTCACGGTGTCCATCGCGGCGGACACGATGGGGATGTTCAGGCGCAGTCCGCGGGTGAACCGGGTGGAGGTATCCACGTCGCGCGGCAGCACGGTGGAATGGCCCGGAACGAGGTAGACATCGTCGTAGGTGAGAGCCTCGGCGAGAATGCGCATGATATGCCCCGCGGCAAAGAGAGGATTATACGCGGCACTGCAGCATGCCGCCAGCGTGGAGGCTGAATCGACTACTTCCGGTCGCGTGCTTCCGCGGCTTCCAGCGTGTTCTCCATCAGCGTGGCCACCGTCATCGGGCCCACGCCGCCGGGCACCGGCGTGATCCAGCTGGCGCGCTCGGCGGCCGGGGCGAATTCCACGTCGCCCACCAGGCGACCGTCCTCGAGCCGGTTGATGCCCACGTCGACCACCACCGCGCCGGGCTTGATCCATCCGCCCTGCACCAGGCCCGGCCGTCCCACTGCGACGATCACGATGTCGGCCTGGCGCACGTGGCTTTCCAGGTCGCGGGTGAACTTGTGGCAGCAGGTGGTGGTGCAGCCGGCGATCAACAGTTCCAGCGCCAGCGGCCGGCCCACGTGGTTGGACACGCCCACCACCACCGCGTGCTGGCCGCGCACTGGACGATCGGTGTGGCCGAGCAGGGTCATCACGCCCTTGGGCGTGCACGGGCGCAGGCCGAAGCGGCGCAACGCGAGGCGACCCACGTTCACCGCCTGGAAGCCGTCCACGTCCTTGCCGGTGTCGATGCGGTCGACCAGCGCGTCCTCGTCGATGTGTTCCGGCAGCGGCGACTGCACCAGGATGCCGTGGACCGTCGGATCGGCGTTGAGCCGGTCGATCAGCGCGAACAGCTCGTCCTGTGTGGTGCTCGCCGGCAGGTCGTAGTCGAACGAGCGGAAGCCCACCTGGTGGCAGGCCTTGCGCTTGTTGCGCACGTAGACCGAGGAGGCGGCGTCGTCGCCTACCAGCACCACGGCGAGGCCGGGCACGGCATGGCCCTGCGCCTTGCGCTCGGCGACGCGCCGGCCAATCCGCTCCAGCAGTTCCTGCGCGATGCGTTTGCCGTCAAGGATGCGTGCGCTCATGTTGATACCGGGGCGAAGGACGCGACATTATCCAAGCTCCAACCGCAGCGCACAAACGCCAAGCCATGGCCGAAGCAATGCCCCACGTTACGCCTTCACTCGCCGACGGTCGCCTGGTGCTGCGCCCATGGCGCGACACGGATGCCGCCGAATTGCACGCAGCCGTGCAGGAATCGGTCGCCAGCGTGGGCAGCTGGCTGCCGTGGTGTCGCGCCGACTACGACGTGGAGCGGGCCGGGGCGTGGACGAGGCACTGCCATGAAACGTGGCGGACCGGCACGCAATTCGCGTTCGCCGTGCGCGACGCGGTTGGCGGCGAACTCCTGGGTGGCTGCGGGCTCAACCAGATCAATCCGTTGCATCGCAGTGCCAACCTCGGCTACTGGATACGTGCCTCGCGCCATGGCCAGGGCCTTGCCACCGTGGCCGCGCGGCTGGTGGCGCGTTTCGGTTTCACCGAGCTGGGCCTGATCCGGATCGAGATCGTCACCCTGCCCGACAACCATGCCAGCCGGCGCGTGGCGGAGAAGTCGGGCGCCGTGTTCGAGGCGATGGCCCGGCAGCGGTTGTGGGCCTGGGATCGCGCCCACGACGCCGCGGTGTACGCGCTGATTCCCGCCGACCTCGCTTAACCGGCGGCGGAACAGAACGCGGCGACATCCTCGTAACCGCTGAAGCGCGCAGTCGCGCCGCAGCCCGGGCAAGCCGGGTCGCGTGGCAGGCGCGTCTCGCGGAAGCGCATGCCCAGCGCGTCGAAGGACAGCAACCGGCCGACCAGCGGCTCGCCCAGTTCCAGGATCAGCTTCAGCGCCTCGGTGGCCTGCAGCAGGCCCACGATGCCGGGCAGCACGCCGAGCACGCCGGCCTCGCTGCAGTTCGGCGCCTCGGCGGCCGAGGGCGGTTCGGGGAACAGGCAGCGGTAGCACGGCGAGTCGCCGCGGCGCGGGTCGAACACGCTGACCTGGCCGGTGAAGCGTTCCACCGCACCGTAGACCATCGGCAAGCCGAGCCGCAACGATGCGGCGGCGACGAGATAGCGCGCGGGAAAATTGTCGGCGCCGTCGATCACCAGGTCGTGGCCGTCGAGCAGGCGTTCCACGTTGTCGGCGCGCAGCCGCTCATCGCGCAGCTCGATGCGCACGCGCGGGTTCAGTGCATTCAGCGCGATGCGCGCCGACTCGGTCTTGGCCATGCCCACGCGTGCATCGGCGTGGATCACCTGGCGATGCAGGTTGGAGCGTTCCACGAGGTCGTCGTCGATCAGGGTGAGCCGGCCAACGCCGGCCGCGGCGAGATACAGCGCCGCCGGCGCACCGAGGCCGCCGGCGCCGAGCAACACGATCTTCGCGGCCCCCAGCCTCGCCTGCCCCGCTTCGCCCACCTGCGGCAGGCGCAGCTGGCGCGCGTAGCGTTCGGCGGCATCCGCATCGAGCGCACCCGCGACGATCGGCAGGCCTTCGCTCTTCCAGCGCTCGAAACCGCCGGCCACGGAACGCACGTCGCGATAACCCAGCCGCTGCAAAGCCTCGGCCGCCAGCAGCGAACGCGTGCCGCTGCCACACAGGGCGAGGACCGGGCGTGCACGATCCGGTTCCGCCTGTTCGATGCGCAATTCCAGGAAACCGCGCGACAAGCCCAGCGCACCGGCCGGCATGCCGGCAGCGCGTTCGCCATCCTCGCGCACGTCGATCAGCAATGCGCCCTGCGCCTGGCGGCCCAATGCCTCGGCGGGAGCAATTTCGGGAATGCGGCTGCGCAGCTCGGCGAGCCAGGTGTCGCGGTCGGTGGGCGTGGACATGGCACAAGTCTAGCGCGATGCCTTCGTGGGTCGGGCTGAAGCCCGACGGTGCACAATGTCGGTCTGAAGGCCCGACCTACGCCCGACCTACCTGCCGCGCTTCTTCATCTCGCGGATCATGCGCTGGCGCTTGCGCTGCTGCGCTTCGGTGAGCACGTTCTTCTTGCCGGCGTAGGGGTTCTCGCCTTCGCGGAACACGATGCGGATCGGCGTGCCTTCGAGCCTGTAGCGCTTGCGGAAGAAATTCTCGAGGTAACGCTGGTAGGCCGGCGCGATGTGCTTGGTGCGGCTGCCGTGGAGCACGATGGTGGGCGGATTGCTGCCGCCGGGATGCGCGAAACGCAGCTTGGGCGCATGCCCACGCACCAGCGGCGGCTGGTAGCTCTCGTAAGCCTTTTCCAGCGTCTTGGTCAGGTCGGAGGAACTCAACTCCTTGGTCGCCGCCGCGTGCGCGCGCACCACGGCGCGCATCAGCTCGCGCAGGCCCGAGCCGTGCAGCGCCGAGATGAATACCGTCTTCGCCCAGTCGACGAATACCAGCCGGCGTTCCAGCGCACGCTGGCACTGCTCGCGCTGGTAGGCGTCCATGCCGTCCCACTTGTTCACTGCGATCACCAGCGCCCTGCCCTCGTCCAGCGCGTGGCCGATCAAGGTGAGGTCCTGGTCGGCCAGGTTCTCGCGCGCGTCGATCATCATCACCACCACCTGGGCGGCGGCCATCGATTGCAGGGTCTTGATGATGCTGAACTTCTCCAGCGCCTCCTCGACGCGCGCGCGCCGGCGCACGCCGGCGGTATCGATCAGGGTGTAGCGGCGGCCATCGCGTTCCAGCGGCACGCGGATCGGGTCGCGCGTGGTGCCGGCCACGTCGGAGACGATCAGCCGGTCCTCGCCGAGCAGGCGGTTGATGAGGGTGGACTTGCCCGCGTTCGGGCGGCCGACGATGGCGACGCGGATGCTGCCGTCCTCGGTCGGCGCGAGCTCGTCGTGCGCGTCTTCCGGCAGCAGCGGCAGCAGCGCGGCAAGCAGGCGGTCGTTGCCGCGGTTGTGCGCCGCGGCCAGCGGCAGCGTGGCGGCGATGCCGAAAGCGGCGAACTCGGCCAGCGCGGCCTGTTCGTCGAGGCCGTCGGTCTTGTTGACCGCAGCGATGATCGGCTTGCCGCTGCGGCGCAACTCGTCGAGGATGCTGCGGTCCTGCGGCAGCAGGCCGTCGCGTGCGTCCAGCACCAACACCAGCGCCTGCGCCTCGTCGATGGCCAGGCGCACCTGCTGCGCAGTGAGCGCATCGAGGCCCTCGTCCACGCCGGAAAGGCCACCGGTATCAACCACCACGAAGGCTCGTTCGTCGAGGTGACAGACGCCGTAATGGCGATCGCGGGTGACGCCCGGCAGGTCGGCCACCAAGGCGTCGCGACTGCGCGTCAGCACGTTGAACAGGGTCGATTTACCGACGTTGGGACGACCGACCAGGGCGACGACGGGCAGCATGAAGGGTCATGGTTCCCGGCGTCAGTGCGCGCCGAGACGGTAGGCGCCGATATGGCCCTTCACGTCCTCGACGTACACGGTGTCGCCCACCACCAGCGGCTGGGCCTGAATCGCCTTCTTCGACAGGCGCACGCGCGCGGCCAGCGCGCCGTCGCCGGCCTGCAGCCAGTGCACGTAACCGTAGGCGTCGGCCAGCACCACGTAATTGCCCTGCACGGCGGGACCGGTGAGCCAGCGGTACTTCAGCTTGTCGTTCTTCCACATGTCGGCGCCGCCACTGCGGTCGAACGCCCACGCCACGCCCTGGTCGTCCACACCGTAGACGGCGTTGCCGCTCACGGCGAGCGCGGTGTATGTGGAGAACGGATGCGACCAAAGCGGGCGACCGCTGGGACCGTCGATCGCGCTGAGGTTGCCGTGGTAGGCAGCGCCGTACAGCGTGCTGCCGTCGAGCAGGATCGCGCCATCGGCATCATCAAGACGCTCGATGTCGGTGCGGCCCTCGCCGTTGGCGAGCTTCTGCTCCCACAGCTTCTCGCCGTTGTCCTGGCGCAGCGCGACCAGCTTGCCGTCATCGGTGCCGATGAACACCACGCCGTTGGCGGCCAGCGGCACGCCGTTGCCGCGCAGGCTGAGCGACGGCACATTGCCCTGGTCGTAGACCCAACGGCGCTTGCCGGTGGCGGCGTCGAGGCCGTACACGCGACCGTCCTGGGTGCGCACGATCACCAGGTCGCCGCTGATCGCCGGCGCGGCGATCACTTCGGAAACCAGGTCGGCCTCCCAGCGCGGGCTGCCGTCCTTCGCACCCATGGCGTAGACGTGGCCATCGAGCGTGCCCACCGCAAGCAGGTCGCCGGCCACGGCCGGGCCACCGGCATACGAGGCATCGACGCCCTTGCGGCGGCCCAGGCCGAACCAGCCCTTGCGGCTGCGGGTGGTCTTTTCCCACAGCTTCTTGCCGCTGGCTGCGTCGAACGCGGCGACCTTGCCGTCGGTACTGTCGGCATACAGCACGCCGTCCGCCACGGTCGGGCGCAGGCGCACGCCGCTGATGCCGGCGCCGTCACCGACGCGCGCGGTCCACACCTTGCTGACTTGCACCGTGGGGGTGAAATGCTTTTCCAGCGGGGTTGGTGGTTCGAGGTTCTTCTTCTTGAACGAGTTGCAGCCGGCCAGCAGGACCAGCGAACCCAGGGCGACCAGCCATACGCTCTTCTTCACCACGACTTTCATGCACCCTGCTTTCCGGCCACGGCCAGATCGTCGATTTTCATCTGCAGGACGGCATGCTGCGGCGCGTCCTCACCCAATGCCGCCATCGCCGCCTGATAGGCCTTGCGTGCGTCGTCGGCGCGTCCCAGCTTGACCAGCGCATCGCCGCGGAGTTCCTGGTTCAGGCCCGTGTACTGGCCGGCCGGCATGGCTTCGAGCGTGGCCAGTGCGGCTTGGCCGTCGCCCTTGGCCAACTGCACGCGCGCCACGCGCAGTTCCACCAGTGCCTTCAGTGCCGGGTCGGCGGCATGCGCCTCGGCCCATTGCAGCGAAGCGATCGCCTTGTCCAGCTGCTTGTCCTGCACCTGCTGCTTCGCGCGGTCGCTGACCGCGAACAGCGCGTACGGCGACTTGGCGTAATCCTTCATCAGCTCGTCGACGAAGGCGGTCGCCGCCGTCGGCTTGCCGCTGACCAACGCCACCTGCGCCTGCTGGTACAGGGTGGCCGCCGCGGCCTCGTTGTTCGCCTGGTGCTTGCGCCACTGCTGCAGGCCGAAAATGCCGACCAGGCCGATCGCGATGCCGACGGCGATGGAGAGGCCGTTCTCGCGCAGCCATTTCTGGACACGTTCGCTTTGTTCGTAATCGTCGTATGCGTCAAATGCCATGCTTCACCGTTCGTGGGTACAGCGCGCGGCGCGCGCCGGCAGGCCTGAGGCGAGAAAAAAACGGCCCGCCATCACCCTTCGCCCGTGCCCGGGCGAAGAATGGGCAAGCATAACCGAAATGGATCGCGCGCAGGCGCGGCAAGCGCCTGCGATGTCGCGATCAGAGGGCGGCTGCGGCTGCCTTGCCGTCCGCGATCTGCACGCGGAAATGCGCCACGTTGGCGCGGCGAAAACCGTCAAGCGTCACCGGTTGGCCGTCGATGCTCACCTGCGCGCCACCGACGTTGCCGATGCGCACGTCCAGCGGCTGGTCGCTGTGCCAGGTCTTGCTGGTACCGGCGGGCAGCAGGCCGTATTCCATGCGTGTGCCATCCTGCGCGGTCACCTCGACCCAACTGGCAGCCGACAGGCTCAGGCTGAGGCTGTGGGCGCCGTTGCCGGCATTGACGGTCGCAGGCATGCTGATCGCGGGCGGCGTCGGCAAGCTGTCATTGCCGAGATTCGGGAACGGCGCCATGGAGGCCATCAGCGGCTGCTCCGACGCAGCCGGCGGCGAAGCCTGCGGCTGTGCCGGCGTGGCGGAAGCCGGTACGGTGGTCGCGTCCGTCTTGGCCGTGCTCACGGCCGGCGCCGATGCATCCTGCTGCGCCACCGGCGAGGCATCCAGCGGAGTGAGATGGCTGAGGTCGCGATCCAGCGTGCTGCGCACGCCGAACCAGATCGTCGGCACCGCGATCACCAGGGTCAGCACCACGTAGGTGGCGGCGGTGGCGTAGCGGTCGAGCAGGAAGCGCGAATGCGAAATGCCGCCGGTGGCCACCAGTGGCGGCTCGACCTGGCGGATGCGCGCCTGTTCCGCCTCGATCTCGGCCGTGTCGATGCCCAGGTACTGCCCGTACTTGCCGATGTAGCTGGCCAGGTAGACCTTGGAATCGATGCCCTGGTGCTCGCCCTGCTCCAGCTTGCGCAGGATGCGCAGCGGCAACTTCAGCGCATGCGCGCAGGTTTCCAGGTCAGCACCACGCGCCTCGCGTGCCGCGCGCAGGCGGCTGCCGAACACGGCATCGTGGTGATCGAGTGCATGGCTGGCGGCGGGAGCTTCCATGACGTCCGGCCGATCGGCGAACAGATCGTGCGCGGCCGGATCCTGGCCGGGCTGGAAAGGCTGCTTCGTGGTCATTGACTGCTGGCGGTGGTTTTCAGGGCGCGAGCCTGCTCCGAGTCCGGGAACTGGCTCTGCAAACGCCTGAGATAGGTCTGGGCTGCGTCCGTATTGCCCAAGCGCGACTCGATATCGTAACCAAGCTTGAGAGCGGCCGCATTGGGTTGGCCCAGCGCATCGAAGCGCTGGATGAAAGCCCGAGCACGAAACGCATCCCCCTGCCGGTAGAGTACTTCGGCGAGATGGAAAAGTGCATCGCCGTTGACGGGATTTCGCGCGATTGCGTCACGAAAACTCGCTTCCGCGCCCGCCGTGTCGTTCACCCGCAGCTGGCAGATGCCGGCGTTGGTGTACGCCACGTCGGGGGTGGCGTAGAACGGGTCGGCCACCGCTTTCTGGAAATAGCCGACGCCTTCCTGTTCCTTGCCGGTGTGGCACAGGAACTGGCCGAGGTTGTTGTTCGGCGCCCCTTTGGTCGGCTCCAGCGCCTGGGCCTTGCGGTAATGAGCCTCGGCTTCGGGAAGGTTGTTGATCTTCTCGTACACGAACGCGATCACGGTCTGTGCCGGCGCGTAGTCCTGATCGAATTGGAGCGCCATTTGCAACTTGGCCAAGGCGCCCTGAAGGTCGCCTTGGGCGATGTAGTGCTGAGCCAGTTCGGTATGGATGCGGGCCGCTTCCTGGCGCTGTTCAGCCTTGCTGGTCTTGGGCAAGGGTTTGCTGTCTTGCCCACTGCCACTGTTGCCCCCAACCGTCACGCAGCCGGCGAGCGCCAGCGACAGGCCCAACCCCAGCAGCGGCTTACAGCGCATGCGTCACCCCTTGCTCCACACGTTGGCGTATCCCGGCGCTGCGCCGGGTGCGGTCGTTCACCTGCCCGGCCAGCTGGCCGCAAGCCGCGTCGATGTCGTCGCCGCGGGTACGGCGCAGCATGGTGAGGATGCCGGCGTTGAGCAACTGGGTCTGGAACGCGCGGATGGTCTCGGCGTCCGAACGCTCGAAGCGCGTGCCCGGGAAAGGGTTGAACGGGATCAGGTTGACCTTGCAGGTCGGCAGGCGGCGCATGAAGCGGATCAGCTGCTTCGCGTGCTCGGGCTGGTCGTTGACGCCCTTCATCAAGGTGTATTCGAAGGTGATCGAGGTACGCGGCTTGCGCGCGATCCAGCGCTGGCAGGCCGCGGTGAGCTCGGCCAGCGGATAGCGCTTGTTGAGCGGCACCAGCTCGGTGCGCAGATCGTCGTTGGCCGCGTGCAGCGACACCGCCAGCGACACGTCGATGACTTCCGACAGCTTGTCGATCATCGGCACCATGCCGGCGGTGGACAGCGTGACGCGCTTGGAGGCGAGGCCGAAGCCGAGGTCGTCGCGCATCAGGCTCATTGCGCGCACCACGTTGTCGAAGTTCGCCAGCGGCTCGCCCATGCCCATCATCACCACGTTGGTGATGCGGCGGCTCTGGTGGGTGACGTTGCCGAGATGCTTCGCCGCCACCCACATCTGGCCGATGATCTCGGCGGTGGCGAGGTTGCGGTTGAAGCCCTGCGCACCGGTGGAGCAGAACTGGCAGTTCAAGGCGCAGCCGATCTGCGAGGACACGCACAGCGTGCCGCGGGTGGGTTCGGGGATGTACACCGCCTCCACCGCGTTGCGGCCGTCCATGCCGAGCAGCCATTTGTGCGTGCCGTCGGCGGCGGCCTTGTCCACCAGCGTCTGCGGCGGACCGACGTGGCAGCTCGCCTCGAGCTTGGTGCGCAGCGCCTTGCCCACGTCGGTCATGTTCGCGAAGTCGGACTCCAGGTGGTGGTAGATCCACTTCATCACCTGCTCGGCGCGATACGGCTTCTCGCCCAGCTGCGCGAAGAAATCGCGCAGCCCCTGGCGATCGAAGTCGAGCAGGTTGACCTTGCCGGCGGTGCCGGGCTGGTCGGACGAAGTGGCGAGTACCTGGGTCATGTCCTTTATTTCAGAGTGCGGCCACGGATGGCCGCCTTTTGATCTTCGCGTTCACGGATGAACGCCTTGGCTTGACTCGTACGGTCACGGATGGCCGCTTTTTGATCTTCGCGTTCACGACGAACGCACAAGTAACGGCTTACCGGCTGTGGATCTCGGTGGCAGCAAAGAAGTACGCGATCTCCACCTTGGCCGTCTCCGCAGCGTCGGAGCCGTGCACGGCATTCGCATCGATCGAGTCGGCGAAGTCGGCGCGGATCGTGCCCGGCGCGGCGTCCTTCGGATTGGTGGCGCCCATCAGGTCGCGGTTCTTGAGGATCGCGCCCTCGCCCTCCAGCACCTGGATCATCACCGGGCCGGAGATCATGAACTCCACCAGCGCCTTGAAGAACGGACGCTCCTTGTGTACCGCGTAGAAGCCCTCGGCCTCGGCGCGCGACAGCTGCTTCTGCCTGGCGGCGATCACCTTGAGGCCGGCCCTC